>Ga0209376_1005946_pt1 | contig 9980 bp, 8 predicted proteins | sample GraSoiAngelo_134_FD_185891 | JGI IMG/M metagenome (GOLD analysis project Ga0209376, IMG submission 185891) | Grasslands soil microbial communities from the Angelo Coastal Reserve, California, USA - 14_0929_05_30cm (SPAdes) (version 2) | ecosystem: Environmental > Terrestrial > Soil > Grasslands ... | reverse complement strand
GGCGGGAAGTTGTAGTGCAGCATGAACTTCTTGTACTGCTCGCCGATGAGCGCATCGATCTTCTGCTCGTCGGAGGAGGTGCCGAGCGTCGCCACCACGAGCGCCTGCGTCTCGCCGCGCGTGAAGACGGCCGAGCCGTGGGTGCGTGGCAGGACCTCGACCTCGCAGGTGATGGGGCGCACGTCGGCGAGCCCGCGGCCGTCGAGGCGGCGCTTCTGCTGAACGATCGCCTCGCGCACGACGTCCTTCTTCAGGTGATCGAAGATGGCGGCGACCTGCTTGGCGCGCTCGGGCGTTCCTTCCCCGAGGCGCGCCACGACGTCGTCGCGCGCCTGATCGAGGGCGTCGTAGCGCTCCTGCTTGCCCGGCTTCGCGAGCGCCGCCTTCAAGCTGGGCAATGCCGCCTCGCGCACCTGCCGCTCGAGCTCGGGGGCGACCGCCGGCGGCGTCACGCTGCGCTTGGGCTTGCCGACCAGCCGCTGCAGGCTCTCCTGCAGCGCGATGAGCGGCTGGAGCGCCTCGTGGGCGGTGAAGAGCGCGTCGAGCAGCGCCGCCTCGGGGACCATCTGCGCGCCGCCCTCGACCATGACGATGGCGTCGCGGCTGCCCGCGACGATGACGTTCATGTCGCTCGTCGCGAGCTGGCTGGTGGTCGGGTTGATCACGAACCGGCCGTCCACGCGCCCGATGCGCACCGCCGCCATGGGGCCGTTCCACGGGATGTCGGAGAGGACGAGCGCGGTCGAGGCGCCGAGGAGGGAGAGGACGTCGGGGTCGTTCTCCTTGTCGTGCGAGAGCACGGTGGCGATCACCTGCGTCTCGCAGTTGAATCCTTTCGGGAAGAGCGGGCGGAGGGGGCGGTCGATCAGGCGGGAGGTGAGGATCTCTTTCTCCGCCGGCCGGCCCTCGCGCTTGAAGAAGCCGCCGGGGATCTTCCCGGCGGCGAAGGTCTTCTCCTGGTAGTCGCAGGTGAGGGGGAAGAAGTCGATGCCCTCGCGCGCCGTGGTGAGTGCCGTCGCCGTGACCAACACGACGGACTCACCGAACTGCACGAGAGCGGCACCCCCGGCCTGCCTGGCCATGCGGCCGGTCTCGACCGTCAGGGGACGGCCGTGAAACTCGATCTGGACTCGCTGGTGTCCGGGCTGCGACATCAAAAATCACTCCTCCGCGGCTCGCGGCCGCAGCAGCTTTCGCACTCGCGAGGGGGAGAAGGAGGGAAGGAAGGACGGGGAGTTACTTGCGGATCCCGAGCTGCTCGATCACGCTCTTGTAACGCTGGAAGTTGCGTCCCTTCAGGTAGTCGAGCAGGCGGCGACGCTGTCCCACGAGCTTGAGCAGCCCACGACGGGAGTGGTGGTCCTGGCGGTGCACCTTGAAGTGCTCCGTCAGGTACCCGATGCGGTTGGTGAGGAGCGCGATCTGCACCTCGGGCGACCCGGTGTCGCTCGCGTGCCGGCGGTACGCCTGCACGACTTCGCTGGTGCGCTCCTGCACGACTGCCATCCCGCCCTCTTCGTCTCGTTCGTCTCTCGCTGTTTGAGCGCGCTTTCCTAACATGGCGTTTGGGCGTTCGCAAGCCGCATTACGAGACGGTGTCACGAGATCGCAGCAGGCGCACCAGGCGCCAGGCCGGGCGCGCGCCGGCGGCCTCGATGATGGCCGCCACGTCGCCCGCGGGGTCGAGGAGGAGCGCCGTCTCCCCCGCGGCGCGCGGCGCCGGCAGGCGGGCGAGGGGCGCCTGCTGGCCGCGGCGCAGGCGCTCGAGCGCGTCCGGCGGCGCCGCCACGGCCGGATAGCCGGCGAGGGCCTCGCGGACCGCCAGCACGGGCAGCGCGGCGGCGGGCGCGAGCGCCAGGAGCGCATCGACCGCCGTCGCGTCCTCGACGCGAAAGGCGCCGACGCGCGTCCGGCGCAGGCGCTCCAAGTGGGCGCGGGTCTCGAGCGCCCGCCCTACGTCGGCCGCCAGCACGCGCACGTACGTCCCTTTCGAGCAGGCGACGCGGAAGTCGATCCGGTCGGCTGCGCGCAGCACCAGCTCGAGACGCTCGATCGTGACCTCGCGCGGCGCGCGCTCGACCTCGAGGCCGCGGCGCGCGAGCTCGTAGAGCGGCACGCCGTCACGCTTGAGCGCCGAGTACATGGGCGGCACCTGCTGCTGGCGCCCGGTGAAGCGCGCGGCGACCGCATCGAGCGCGGCCTGCGCGACCGCCGGGACGGGCGCCGTGTCGATCGGCGTGCCGGTGCGGTCGAGCGTGTCGGTCGCGGTGCCGAGGCGGATCGTCCCCTCGTACGCCTTGTGCTCCACCAGGAGATAGCGCGCCACCTTGGTCGCCTCGCCGAGGCAGAGCGGGAGGAGGCCGCTCGCGAACGGGTCGAGCGTGCCCAGGTGCCCGACCTTGATCCGGCCGAGCCGCGGCTTGAGCGCGCGGATCACACCGGCCGAGGTCATCCCCTCCGGCTTGTCGACCAGGAGGACGCCGGTCACTCCGTGTCCTCGTCCTTGGCCGCGCGCAGCAGGTCGTCGAGGCGGCGGGCGGTGTCGGGCTGCGTGTCGTACTCGAAGCGCAGCTCCGGCGTGAGGCGCAGCCCGAGCGCCCGCCCCACTCGCCCGCGGAGAAAGGTCGCCGCGCGCGCGAGCGCGCGCAGCGCCGCCGCGCGCGCGTCCGCCGTGTCGACCAGCGTCCGCACGTAGACGCGGGCCACGCGGAGATCGGACGACATGCGCACGGCGGTCACGGTCAGGTCGCGCAGCCGGGGGTCGTTCGCCTGGCGCAGGAGGAGCGCCGCCAGCTCGGCCTGCACGAGGTGGGCCACGCGCTCGGGGCGCCGTTCGGCCACCGCGCCGTCCTCAATAGTGGAGGAACTCGAGGCGCTCCTCGCCCACCTGGGCGAGCTCGAGCCCGTCGATGAAGTGGACGACTCCCCGCAGGCAGCGGTCCACGTGCGCCTCGTCCGTGCCGACCTGGCTCACGCCGAGGGTCGCGCGCTGCCAGTGATCGTGGTCGGCGCACTCCGCGATCGAGACGTTGAACTTGTTCTGCACGCGCGCCTTGATGGTCCGCAGCACGCTGCGCTTGCCCTTGAGCGAGTGATTCTCGGGGAGCAGCAGCTCGAGCCGGAGCACGCCGACCACCATCGGTATCCCTCGCGCACGCTCGCGGCCCCGGCGCCGCGCGCGTCAGGCCGTGCGCTCGGCCGCCTGCGCGCCCTTGGCCGCGGCGGGTGGGAGCCGGCGGGCCACCTGCTCCACCTCGTAGGCCTCGATCACGTCGCCCACCTTCACGTCCTGGTAGCCCTCGAGCGACATGCCGCACTCGTAGCCGCCCGCCACCTCGCGCGCATCCTCTTTGAAGCGCTTGAGACTCGCGATCCGCCCATCGTGCACCACCACGTGGTCGCGCAGGAGGCGCGCCTTGGCGCCACGCAGGATCTTGCCATCGGCGACGAAGCAGCCCGCCACCTGGCCGATGCCCGAGACGGTGAAGGTCTGCCGCACCTCGGCGCGGCCCAGCACCTTCTCCTGCAGCGTCGGCTCGAGGAGCCCTTCGAGCGCATCGCGCACGTCGTTCAGGGCCTCGTAGATGATGGTGTAGAGGCGGATGTCCACCCCCTCGCGCTCGGCGAGCGCCGCGGCCTTCGGCTCCGGGCGCACGTTGAAGCCGATGACGACGGCGTTGGAGGCCGAGGCGAGGAGCACGTCCGACTCGGTGATGCCGCCGACCGAGCCGTGCAGGACATTGAGGCGCACGTCGTCGGTCGAGAGCCGGCGGAGCGCGTCGCTGGTCGCCTCGACCGAGCCTTGCACGTCGGCCTTCAGAACGACCTTCAGCTCCTTCATCTCGCCGGTCTGGATCTGCTGGTAGAGGTCGTCGAGCGAGACCTTGGCGGTCTTCGCCATCTCGGCCTCGCGCTGCTTGGTGCGCCGGTGCTCGGCGACCTGCCGCGCCTTCTGGTCGTCCTGCACCGCGACGAAGGTGTCGCCCGCCTCGGGCACGCCGCCGAGGCCCAGGATCTCGACCGGCGTCGAGGGACCGGCCGCCTCGATGCGCTGGCCCTTGTCGCTCATCATGGCGCGCACGCGGCCGTACTGCGTGCCACACACGAAGGCGTCGCCGGGCCGGAGCGTCCCCTCCTGCACCAGCACGGTCGCCACCGGGCCGCGGCCGCGGTCGAGGCGCGCCTCGACGATCGTCCCCTTGGCGAGCCGGCCCGGGCTGGCCTTGAGCTCGAGGACGTCCGCCTGCAGTAGGATCATGTCGAGGAGTTGCGCGATGCCCTCCTTGGTCTTCGCGGAGACCGGCACCATGATGGTGTCGCCGCCCCACTCCTCGGGCGCGAGGCCGTGGTTCCCGAGCTCCTGCTTCACGTGCTCCGGGTTCGCGTCCCGCTTGTCGATCTTGTTGATCGCGACGACGATCGGCACCTCGGCCGCGCGCGCGTGGTTGATGGCCTCGACGGTCTGCGGCATGACGCCGTCGTCCGCCGCCACCACCAGCACCACGATGTCGGTCACCTTGGCGCCGCGCGCGCGCATGGCGGTGAAGGCCTCGTGGCCGGGCGTGTCGAGGAAGGTCACCTGGCGGCCGTTCACCTCGACCGTGTAGGCGCCGATGTGCTGCGTGATGCCGCCCGCCTCGCCCTCCGCCACGTTGGTCGAGCGGATGGCATCGAGGAGCGAGGTCTTGCCGTGGTCGACGTGGCCCATCATGGTCACCACCGGGGCGCGCACGACGACCTTCTCCTCGCCTCCCTCGGCCTCGACCGCCTCGAGCATCTGCTCGACGTCGAAGGCGACGTTCTCGACCTGGTGCTCGAACTCGGCCGCCACCAGCGCCGCGGTGTCGTGATCGAGCGCCTGGTTGATGGTCGCCATCATCCCCATGTCGAGGAGCTTCTTGAGGACGTCGCCGGCCTTGACGCCCATGGCGCGCGCCAGGTCGGCGACCGTGATCACCTCCGAAATGCGGATGACGCGTTTTGAAGCGCGCGGGACGGTGATCTCGGTCTTCTTCTGTTCCTTGCCCGGCAGCGCGCGTCGCTTCTGCGGCCGCTTGCCCCCCCGCATGAAGTCCCGCTCCATGGTGTCGAGCATGTCGGACTTCTTGATGACCTTGCGGCCCTTCTTCTTCTTGGGCGCGCCGTCGGCGGCCGCCGCCTCGGTACCCGGCGCCGGCTCGGCGCCGCGTGCTGCGGGCGACGGGGCGGGCGCCGTGGGCTTGCGCAGGTCGATCTTGCCGAGGACCTTCACCCCGCGCATCTCCTCGAATCCGGGCGGGGGTGGCGCGGGGACGGGGCCCGGCACCTGACGCGCCGGCCGCGGCCGCCCGGCCGGCGCGGCGCTGGACGCACTCGGCGCGGCGGGCTCGGGTGCGGCGGCGGGTGGCGGCGGCAGCGGCTTCTCGGCGGCCGGTGCGGGAGCCGCGGCCGCGGGCGGCGGCGCGGCCGCGGCGGGGGTCGGCTCCTCGACGGGCAGCGCCGGCTCGAGCGCGGCCGGCGGCACCTCCGCGAGCGACGGCGGAACGCTCGCCTCGAGATCGAGCGCGGGCGGCACCTCGCTCGAGGCGGAGTCGGTCGAGCTCGGCGGCGGCAGGTCCTCGCTCTTCAGCACCTCGCGGGCCGTGCGCCGGCGGATCACGTTCGCGCGCAGCCGGGTCTCGGTCGTCTGCTCGCGCGCCGTGACGAGGTGGTCCCCGCCGGCGTCGCGCTCGGTCACGACCCGCTCCGCGACGACCCGCTCGGTGCCAACCGCCACCGTCGGGCGCGGTACGAGCCCGAGCGCCTCGCGCACGCGCTGCACTTCCTCGTCGGTGAGCGAGCTCTGCGAGCGCTTGCCGCGGATGCCGAGCTTCTCGAGCCCCGCCACGAGGTCCTTCGGCTGCACGTCCCATTCCTTGGCCAGCTCGTGGATGCGCTTCGACATCACGCTACCTCTCGCCCCTCTGCGCGCCTGCCGACAGCAGGGCGACGAGCGCCGCGCGCTCCGCCGGCACCGGGCTCACGCCGAGCGAGCGTACCGGGCCGCGGCGGCGGGTGAAGGCGACCCAGCACTCCGGGCTCGCGTGCAGGTACGCCCCGCGCCCGGGCCCGCGCCGGCGCCCGTCGAGGCGGAGGCCGGCGGGGCCGGCCACGAAGCGCCGGAGCGCCCGCTGCGGCGCGCGCGCGCCGCAGCCGACGCACGTGCGGACCGGCTCGTGCACGCTCACGTCTGACCCTCCTCGCCGACCGGCACCGCCGGCGCGGCCGCGCTCTCCTCGCCGCTCCCGGCCCCCGCCTCGGCCGCGACGGCCGCGGCGGCGGCGGCCGCGGCGGCGGCCTCGGCTGCGGCCGCTGCCTCCTGCTCCCGCAGGCGCCGCACGTGCTCGCGCGCGGCGGCGACGATACCCGCCCCCCGCTCGGGGCCGATGCCCTCGATCTCGCCCACCGTCTCCTCGTCCGAGGCGGCCAGCTCCTCGGCCGACTTGAAGCCGTTCTGATAGAGGAGCTCGGCGGTCACGTCGCCGACGTTCGGGATCGCGGTGAGCGAGGCCCGCGCCCGACGCGCCTCGTCCTCGGCCTCGGCCTCGCTGCGCACGTCGAGCTTCCAGGTCGTGAGCCGCGAGGCGAGGCGCACGTTCTGCCCCTTCTTGCCGATGGCGAGCGAGAGCTGGTCGTCGGGGACGATCACCTCCATGGCGTGCTCGTCCTCGTCCATGATGATCTTCGACACCTTGGCCGGCGCGAGCGCGCGGCAGACGTACTCCGCCGGGTCGCTCGTCCAGGGCACGATGTCGATCTTCTCGCCGCGCAGCTCCTGCACCACCGCCTGCACGCGCGTGCCGCGCATGCCGACGCAGGCGCCGACCGGATCGACGTCGCGGTCGTTGGAGGTGACCGCGATCTTCGCCCGCCCGCCCGGCTCGCGCGCCGCGCCCTTCACCTCGACGATGCCCTCGTAGATCTCGGGCACCTCCTGCTCGAAGAGCTTGATCAGCAACCCCGGGTGGGTGCGCGAGAGGACGATCTGCGGCCCCTTGCCGGTGAGCTCGACGTCGAGGATGTAGGCGCGGATGCGGTCGCCCTGGCGGTAGCGCTCGCGCGGGATCTGCTCCTTCTCGGGGAGGATGGCGTCGGTGCGCCCCAGGTTCACGATGATGTTCTTCTTCTCGAAGCGCTGCACAATGCCGGAGAAGAGCTCGCCCTTGCGGCCCTTGAACTCGTTGTAGATGATGTCGCGCTCGGCGTCGCGCACGCGCTGGATGATGTTCTGCTTCGCGGCCTGGGCGGCGATGCGCCCGAACTTCTCCGGCGGCAGCTTGGCGAGCAACTCGTCGCCGATCTCGGCCTCCGGGTCGATCTTCGCACGCGCCACCTCGAGCGTCACCTGGTTCTCGGGGTCCTCGACGTGCTCGACCACCGTCTTGATCTCGAACAGCTCGACCTCGCCCAGCTCGGTGTTGAACTTGGCCTCGATGTTCTTCTCGTGGCCGAAGGTCTTCTTGGCCGCCGACAGCATGGCCTCCTCGAGCGCCTTCACGATGATGCCGCGGTCGATACCCTTCTCCTTGCTCACCTGCTCGATGACGCGGTTCAGGTCCGGCTGCATGGCGCCTCTCTCGCGCTTCGCGCGTGCGGCGGCCCGGCGGGCCGGCTGAAATCGTAATCGACGTGGGCCTTGTCGATCGCCGCCAGCGGGACGGCGACGCGCCCGGCATCGGGATCGTGAAGCGTGATCTCCTCGGCCGTGACGGCCTCGAGGGTGCCGCGGAAGTGACGGCGGGCGCCGATCGGCGCGCGGGTCTGCACGCGCACGCGCTCGCCGAGGGCGCGGCGGAAGTGCGCCTCGCGCAGCAGCGGGCGGTTGATGCCGGGCGAGGAGCATTCGAGCTGGTAGCGCCCGGGGACCGCGTCGTGCGCGTCGAGCAGGTCAGCGAGCTCGCGCGACATGCGCGCCAGCTCGTCGAGCGTCACGCCGCCCTCGGGGCGGTCGAGCAGGAGGCGCAGCACGACCCGGCCCCCCTCGGGGCGGTACTGCACGTCCACGAGCTCGAGGCCCCCCGCGAGCGCGAGAGGCTCCGCCAGCTCCCAGACGCGCTGGGTCACCGCGGACCGATCCATGAACTCTGCTCCTCCAGAAATGAAAAAGTGGGCGGGGCCCACTCGGTTTGGTCAGGAAGGCCGGGAAAGGAAAAACGTATAACACGGGCCTCGTAACCCCGCAACGGGCCAGACGAAGTCTACTCGAGCTCAGCCCGCGTACATCTCTTCGATCTGCTGGCGGTAGTGCTCCGCCATCACCTTGCGCTTCACTTTGAGGCTCGCGGTGAGCTCGCCCGTCTCGGTGGAGAGATCCCGCGGCAGGATGCGGAAGTACTTGACCGACTCGTACGAAGCGAGCTCCTTGTTCGCCGCCGCCACCTCGCCCTCGATCAGCTCGCGCACCCTGGGATGCGCTGCCATCTCCTCCGGGGATGCGAAGCGGAGCCCCTGCCCGCTCGCCCAGCGCCCCACCTCCTCCTGATCGAGCGTGATGAGCGCCGTGCAGTACTTGCGGTTGTCGCCGATCACCACCGCCTGGCTCACGTGCGGCAGGAGCTTGAGCAGGTTCTCGATCTTCTGCGGCGCGACGTACTTGCCGCCCGAGGTCTTGATCAGGTCCTTCTTGCGGTCGGTGATGCGGAGGAAGCCGTCCGCGTCGAACTCGCCGATGTCGCCGGTGTGGAACCAGCCCTCGGCGTCCCAGCTCTCGGCGGTGGCCTCCGGCCGGCGATGGTAGCCGAGGGCGATGTTGGCCCCGCGCGCCAGGATCTCGCCGTCGGGCGCGATGCGGAGCTCGCAGCAGTCGAGCGGCAGGCCGACGGTGCCGAACTTGAAGCGGTCGGGCCGGTTCACCGTCAGGCTGGGCGTCGTCTCGGTGAGCCCGTAGCCCTCCAGGATCGGAATGCCGACGGCGTGGAAGAACTCGGCGATCTCGCGCGAGAGCGGCGCGCCGCCCGAGGTCATGTACCGGATGTTGCCGCCCAGGAGGCGGTGGATGCGGGAGAAGACCAGGCGGTGCGCGAGGGCGTGCTGCCATTGCACCAGCGCCGGGACCGGCCGGCCCTCCTGCTCGCAGGTGCTGCGCGCGCGGCCGACGCCGACCGCCCAGTCGAAGAGCGCGCGCCGGAGCGCCCCGCCCGACTCGCGCGCCCCCTGGATGCGCCCGTAGAGCTTCTCGTAGATGCGGGGCACGGCGGGCACGAGGTGCGGACGCGAGGCCGCCAGGTCCTCCGCCAGGTTGTCGATGCTGCGCGCGAAGGCCGTGACCGTCCCGGCCGCGATGCCGAAGTACTCGATCAGGCGGGCAAAGGAGTGCGCGAGCGGCAGGAAGAAGAAGTCGACGTCGCCCTCGCGCGCCATGCCGAGCTTGAGCAGCGACTCGACCGTCGCGAGGTGGTTGCCGTGGGTCTGGAGCACGCCCTTGGGCGGCCCCGTGGTGCCCGAGGTGTAGACGATGGTGGCGAGCTGGTCGCGCTTCAGGTCGGCGACCCGCGCATCGATCTCCCCGATCGTGCGCCCGAGCGCGTCGCGGCCGCGCTTGACGAGCGCCGCCAGCGACTCCCCGGCGCCCGGGTCGCCCTCGATCGTGATCACGGCGCGGACGCTGATCGTCTGGCGCACGCCATCGAGCTCGAAGCCGCGCTGGGTCACCTCCTCGATCTTCGCCCGCTGCTTCGGGTTCTCGACGAACACCACCGAGGACTCGGAGTTGGCGATGATGTAGCCGCACTCGGCCGGCAGGTTCGACTGGTAGATCGGTACGGTGAGAGCGCCGCAGGCGAGGATCGCGAAGTCGATCTCCATCCACTCGGGGCGCGTGTTGGAGAGGAGAGCCACGCGATCACCGGGCACCACGCCCGAGTCGATGAGGCCCGCGGCGATGGCGCGTACGCGCTCGGCCATCGTCTGCCAGGTGACCTCGCGCCAGCCGTCCGCGACGCGGTAGCGGTAGCGCGGTCGCG
>Ga0209376_1005945_pt1 | contig 9981 bp, 10 predicted proteins | sample GraSoiAngelo_134_FD_185891 | JGI IMG/M metagenome (GOLD analysis project Ga0209376, IMG submission 185891) | Grasslands soil microbial communities from the Angelo Coastal Reserve, California, USA - 14_0929_05_30cm (SPAdes) (version 2) | ecosystem: Environmental > Terrestrial > Soil > Grasslands ... | reverse complement strand
CCGGAACCGACGCGCTTGGGATCAATGCTGTCGGCCAGGTCGTGGGCCGTTACGTTGCCGGGGGGACCGAGCATGGCTTTCTGCTAGACAAAGGCACGTTCACTACGGTCGACCCCCCGGGCTCCACATTCACCGAGGCAATTGGGATCAATGCCTCCGGCCAGATCGTGGGTGATTACACGGACGCCAGCGGCACGGGCCATGGCTTTGTAGCAACACCGTAATTGCCGCAGCCCTCAAGCTTCAAGTGTGAATGACCTGAAGCGGTATTATTCTGTCTCGCCCTTATCTTCAGTTATCCGTGTCATCTGCGAGCGGAGTTGCTGGGGGCAGCGACACAGAAGGTAAAGCCGCGAAGGGTAGCGGCGAGCGAGGCGGGAGCCGAGAGAGTTTCAAATCCGCGGTTGCGGAGAAACTTGGTGGCTAGAACGAATGAAAGACGGCCGTCTAAAAATCCGTGGCGGGTTCCAGGCGGGAATTCCGCTTTAGAGGGTAAAAGCACATCTATGTCGGCAAAAAGCAGACCCACCGGACAGATATCACAACCTGGAAAGGAAAAATTATGAAGATACGAACCACCTCATCAATGCTTACAGCAATCGCTCCGAATAGAGACTTGCCTCCCCCGTCGCCTTGGCCGCGCCGGTTTCTTGTGATTTCAGTCGCGGTCGGCCTCGCCGCCCTTGCCGTGTCGCCATCGGTTGGATGTGACGAAACGTGCGATTCCTATCCAGAGTCCAATACCGGTTTCGGAGATCTCGCTCTCGCCGGCGCAAGCGGCATCGAAAACACGGCCTTCGGCGAGGCTGCGCTGCAATTGCAAAGCACCGGTTCCCAAAACACAGCGGTTGGCGCTTACGCCATGACAGGCGATATATATCAATTACCGCTAATCGGGAGTTATAATACAGCCATCGGTGCTCGTGCCCTCAACTCCTATTCAAGCGGCAGCAACAACACCGCCTCGGGTTACGAAGCGCTCTACTACAATGGTGCTGGTAGCTACAACACGGCGGACGGAATTTATTCCCTTGCTAACAACTTTAGTGGTTCTAACAACACGGCGACTGGCGCCAGCGCTCTGGGGAATATCAGCGTCAGCAGTAACAACACCGCCACTGGTGCGTATGCGATCCAGTGGGGGTTCGCCGGCGACAACAACACCGCTACCGGTTATGCTGCCATGCAGGGCAGCAGCGAATCTTCGAATGAGGGTAGCAACAACACCGCCAATGGCGCTTTTGCGCTTTTTAGCAACACCAGGGGTAGCGAGAATACGGCCATCGGTGTAGAAGCGCTCTCTAGCAACACGACTGCCAGCAATAACGTAGCGGTCGGTTCCGACGCACTCGCCTACAACACCACAGGGAGCGACAACCTGGCTTGCGGCGTTAATGCGCTTTTTAGCAACGAGATCGGCACCTACAACACTGCCTGCGGCTCTGCTGCGCTCGCCAGCAACACGACCAGCAACGACAACACAGCCATCGGTCAGGCGGCGCTTAACCAGAATACAATCGGCGCCGATAACACGGCGACCGGATTTCAAGCACTGCTAAGCAACATCAGCGGCGCCGGCAACACGGCCAACGGCGTTAATGCCCTCTATAGCAACAGCACGGGCAGCAACAACATTGGGTTGGGGATTGGAGCCGGAGGAGCTCTCACCACTGGCGACAACAATATCGATATCGGCAATGCGGGTGTCGCAGGTGAGTCGGCCAAAATCCGCATCGGCACGCAAGGAACCCAGACGAAAACCTTCGTCGCCGGTATTAGTGGAGTAGGAATTAGAGGCGTAGCGGTTAAGGTAAATGCCGACGGTCAACTTGGCACGGCACCCTCCTCGGCTCGTTTCAAGCAAAACATCAAGCCGATGGACAAGGCGAGTGAAACTATTCACGCGCTTAAACCGGTTACCTTCCGTTACAAAAAGGAGATTGATCCGGCAGGCACATCGCAGTTCGGACTCGTGGCCGAAGAAGTGGAAAAAGTGAATCCTGACCTGGTGGTGCGCGACAACGAAGGAAAGCCCTACAGCGTGTGCTACGAGGCCGTGAACGCGATGCTGCTCAACGAATTCCTCAAAGAGCACCGCAAAAATGAGGAACAAGAAGCCACTATCACGCAGTTAAAGCGGGACTCTGCTGAGCAGCAGAGGCAAATTGAAACGCTCACTACAGGCCTGCAAAGAGTAAGCGACCATCTTGAATTGAACAGATCTGCGCGGCAAATAGCGGTTAACAAGCAGTAAAAGAATCACTGAGAGAAGGAGAAAATAGTCATGAACGTATTCAGATTAAAAGACAGCAATTACGCGAATCAGAAATTCAATGGAAGCGCTTTGCTTCTTATTCCGTTGGTGCTCGTCTGCTTTGCCATTTCACCGATGGCACAGGCCGTTGTGCCAGCCCCAGACGGCGGTTATGCCGGTGGCAATACGGCGGAAGGGCAGAACGCCCTTTTTAGCCTTACCACCGGAGGCTTCAATACGGCAGTTGGCTGGTTTTCGCTCAAGAGCGTTACCACCGGCAGCTTCAACACCGGTGTTGGCGCTGGAACGCTTGTGCTCAACAGCGGGGATGAAAATACGGCCACGGGCGTTGGAGCGCTCTTGCTAAACACCTCCGGCGGCCGAAACACGGCCAATGGGTCATTCGCCCTCTTGCACAATACCGAAGGCAGCGGCAACACAGCCAACGGTTTTCAAGCGCTCTTTGATAACACCACCGGCGTTAATAACACGGCCATTGGTGGTAATGCGCTGGTTGGCAATACCATCGGCAACTCCAACACGGCCAATGGTTTTAACGCGCTCTCTAGCAACGACGCCGGCGAGCTCAATACAGCAGTCGGAACGCAAGCGCTCTTTAACAACACCGCCGGCGGCCAAAACACGGCAGTCGGAACGCAAGCGCTCTTTAACAACACCACCGCCGGTCAGAATACGGCCATCGGTAGTGGTGCACTCTTTAACAATACCGCCGGCATTAATAATACGGCCGTTGGTCTATCGGCGCTCGGGAACACAACAGGCCAGGGCAACATCGGCGTGGGCGCGTTTGCGGGCAACAATCTCACAACGGGCGATTTCAATATCGATATCTTCGCCACCGGTGTTGCCGGCGAGTCTAATACCATCCGCATCGGCGGCCCCACTCAAACGGCCACTTATATCACGGGTATCAGCGGAGCAGTCGTTCCAGGAGGCGTGACAGTTATTGTCGACGCCGACGGTCACCTTGGCACGGCAGTGTCCTCACAGCGTTTCAAGGACGGGATCAAGGCCATGGATAAGGCGAGCGAAGCGATTCTTGCCCTTAAACCGGTCACGTTCCGCTACAAAAAGGAAATTGATCCAAAGAGCATCCCGCAGTTTGGCCTCGTGGCCGAGGAGGTGGCACAAGTGCACCCCGATCTGGTGGCTCGCGATGCCAAAGGCGAAGTCTATACCGTGCGCTACGACGCAGTGAACGCGATGTTGCTCAACGAGTTCCTCAAAGAGCATCGCAAAGTGGAGGAGCTGGAGAAACGGGTTGAAAAGCTCACTGCGGGCCTACAAAAAGTGAACGACCACGTTGAATTGAGCAAAGCTGCACCGCGCATGGTCGTCGATAATCAGTAGAGCTGAGGTCCAGCCGGGTATTTTCTCTCATCCGTGTCATCTGCGTCGTCCGTGGTCGAGAAGAAACTCGATGGATGGATGGGGCTGTCTAAAAATATCTCGCGCAATTCGTGGCGGGTTCCAGGCGGGATTTCCGCTTTAGGAGGTAGAAACACATTTATGCCGGCGCGAAAAAACAGACGCGCCGGACAGATGTCACAACCTAAGAAAGGAAAATTATGAAAACACGAAACACACCATCAATGCTTATCGCCATCCTGCTGGCCTTTGTCGCGCTCGGCGCAACCAAGGCTCAAGCAAATATTGATATCTATCGCCCGGTCGGCATCACTTTTGGCCAGACCGCTCGGGTGACGGCAGCCAACACCGGAACCACCGCCATAGTTGTCGTTGGCGGCAAGTTCCTCGACAGCGACGGCAATGTCCTTGCGGAATTCCGCGGAACGGTCGAGCCAGGCGAGATGATGTCCTTCGACCTCAATGCGGATGATATTGTGCGGGAAAGCAACCGTATCCAGATCCGGGTCGTCATCGAAGGCCCGGTACCGCATCCCAGGGATGTTCGTTTAAGTCTGGAGGTGTTCAATAACGCGGATGGGAAAACGACGGTTTTTCTCGGCGGTCCCGACACATAATTCCGAGATAGAGGCGGCGGCGTGCTGCTTAGCCACGCGCCGCGTCTGATTGATGCGAAGGCAATTCCGAACCTTTCGGAATCGACCTTGTTGAGTGACTTTGACCCCTCGGGCGGTCAGAGCCCAATTTGCCGTAATCAAATGCGTACATGGAACGCGCCGAGATTGCTCTCGGCGCGAAGCCTTAATCTGCTGGCAAGTCCGCGATCAGGTCTGCGTCTTCTCCTTTTCGCCTTTCTTGCACTCGGCTTTGAACTTCGCGTACTGCTCCTTGGTCAGGACTGCTTTTGCGTCCTGCATGTATTTGGCCTCGCTCGCTTCGGAGCAACCCGCCTTCTGATGCTCGGCCATGGCTGCATCCATCTTTGTCTTCTGATCAGGTGTCAGGTTGAGGCTCGCCAATGAAACCGTACACGCCATCTTCGATTCGTTTCCGACTTGCTTTGTGCAGTTGCCATGTTCGCCTGCGAACATCGTGCCTGCCGCAAAGAGTCCCGCCGTTACTAACGCAATGAGTTTGGTCATAGTGGGGAGATTAGACACCCTACTCGCATTGTCATTCAAAAATCCTTCGCCCTTATGGTGATTTGCTGTAGCGGCGGTCTGACCGCCGATCTTCAGCGGCCGATCTTGCATGGCATGATCTACGGCCGAAAATCGAATGTGCTTCGAACTGTCTTTGCAGCGCGGGAGAGCACCCAAGCCACAACTAACGCGAGTATTATGAGCCACAGGCCGCCGATACTGAAGTTGCCAATTCCCGCTGAGAAGATCGACGGACATGCTGTGACTTTCAGACCGGTGCGAGACGGGATAGACTCGGAAGTATCAGGCGTAATCCAAGTGGTCGAACGGGCAAACGGATTTAACGTGAACGCTTCGTATGTCGTCGGTCAGAACCCACCGCAGTCTCACGTTTATTGGTTCGATCAATCTGAGATCGATGCGATCGCGAGATCGCTGATAAAAGAAAAACGACGCATCCTGATTGTTGATGACGACCGGGAAAGCACCCACCTCGTGAAAATCCTTCTCGAAAAAGCCGGCGCCTACGTCGTGCTTGAAGAGAACGAGGCTCCCAAGGCCCATCAAAGTGCCAGGAATTTTCGGCCGGATGTGATCTTGCTGGACATCATGATGCCAGAAACAGACGGCGCCGAAGTAGCGGCACAAATCGAGGCCGATCCCGAATTGCAGAGCACGCCGATAATTTTTCTCACGGCCTTACTCACAAAACCTGAGACGAAGAGCGGCCTCCGCATTGAAGGGCACCGATCTCTCGCCAAGCCGATCGATATTCCCGAGCTGATCGACCGGATTGAAGAAACTCTGCTCCGCGCGCTGTAGCCTTTGTCGCTGACTGCGGCCCACCCTGTAGCTGCGCTCTGTGACCGCCGACTTGGTGCGGACGCTGTAGCCACGGCGCTGCGCGGCGTCAACGATGGCTAGCCGGAACAATTCGAACACCCCACAGGGGCGTGGCTACAACATTTACGAGATGCGTTCTCGCACAAACTTCTCAATCTCACTCACCACCCGGTCGAGCTCGTCGATGAGATCGGCATGGTCGCCATGCTGCCGAAACGCGGTGACCAGCGCCCGGTAATACCAAAGCGTCCCATCCTTTTTCCCGGCAAACCGCCCGAACACTTCCAGACCATTTCTTCGAAGGGCAGCCAGGATCGCGCGCGTGTTATGCAATTTATCGGAAGCAGACACCAGCCGTGTCGAAGAATCAGAATCCTTGAGATGCTCGAGGTAAGCTCGTTTTCGTTCCAACCATGGCGGCTTTGGCATCTGATCGGTGTCGGTGCAACCGTCAACGATCCTGCCGACATCATCGCCAAATTTTTTCCGGATATCGCGCAATCGCTCCGCGCCACCGCAATCTTCCACCGTGTCATGAAGCAGCGCGCCGATCGCTTCGGTTTCATTCGCGCCGTACTCAAGCGCGATGGCAGTGACGCCAAGAATATGCGCGACGTACGGGATCCCCGTTTTCTTGCGCGTCTGATTCCCATGCGCCCGGCTCGCATAAATCAGCGCTTCCTCAAACTTCTCCGACAGCTTCATTAAATAGAATGTCTACAGATTACGCAGATCTACACAGATTCCTGAGAGGTTCTTCAGTCAAGCTAATCTGCGAAAATCGGTGCAATCTGTGGATGATTTCTGCGCTCTTGACGGATGCGGCCCATTTCTGGTTCAATAACGCTGATCGCGATCTGATGTACGGGGGCCGAATCACCAGCGAAGAAAAATCGGCGATCAGTACGTACGTTGGCGCCGGCATTGCCGTCGTGCTCGCCGTCGGGGCGATCTACTTCTTCTTTCTCACGGAGAAAGAGAAAAGGGAGACTACAACTTTCGATCCGAACCGGCCGGTCCCGAGCGACGCCGTCTTGAAAAACCGGTTAAAGGCCGAGGAATATTCCGTCGTGCGGCAGGGTGGCACCCAAACGCCTTTCCAAAATGAGTTGTGGAACAACGAGCGCACCGGCATCTATGTCGATGTCATTACCGGCGAACCACTCTTCACTTCGCTCGACAAATTCGACGGCCACGTCGGCTTTCCCACATTCAGCAAACCGATCTCGAAAGATCTGCTTGGCGAGCGCCTGGACACTTCGAACGATATGCAGCGCACCGAGGTGCACGCCAAACGAAGTAACGCCCACCTCGGCTATGTCTTTCCCGACCCGCAATCGCCTACCGGCCAACGTTACGTGGTGTACTCGGCCGCCTTCCATTTCATTCCAATCGAAAAAATGAAGGACAGAGGTTACGGAGCGTACGTGTCGCTTTTGGACAAAAAATAAGGTCTGACGCTGACTGTAGCGACAGGCCTGTCGCCTGCGTACCCTGTAGCCACGCCGCTGTGCGCCGTCTGCGACGCCCGCTCCGTGATAATACAAGCGCGCCACAGGTGCGTGGCTACAACGATGTAATCTGTGGCTGATCTCCGTGTTCTCTGCGGTGAATTCTCCGCGGCTGACCTTTCCAGGATTCCAACTTTGGGCTTTCTTTTGGCGATGCCGGAAACCACGATTTCGCCACCGAGTCAACGCATCCGCGGCGTACTGGCGCCCGTCGTAACGCCGTTCAAGGCCGATCTTTCGCCTGACCGGCAACGATTCATCAGGCATTGCCAATGGTTACTTTCGCAGAACTGCGGGCTGGCCGTATTCGGCACCAACAGCGAAGCGAACTCGATGTCAGCCGAAGAGCGATCGACGTTGCTCGATGCCCTGGTCGCGGCCGGCATCGATCCGTCCCGCATCATGCCGGGCACCGGTTGCTGCTCAATCACCGAGACAGTCGAGCTTACAGCGCATGCGGTAAAACACGGTTGCGCCGGTGTGCTGATGCTGCCGCCGTTTTATTACAAGGACGTAAGCGAGGAAGGTCTTTACCGTTACTTCAGCGAAGTGGTGCAACGCGTCGGCGATACGCGTCTGAGAATTTACCTCTACCATATTCCACCGGTGGCGATCGTCGGTGTCACACCAAAATTGGTCGAGCGCCTCCTGAAAGCTTATCCAAACGCGATCGCCGGGATGAAAGACAGCTCGGGCGATTGGAACAACACCAAAACTTTTCTCGACGCGTTCGCCAGGGATGGGTTCGATGTGTTTGTGGGCAGCGAATCGTTCCTGCTCGCCAATATGCGCAATGGCGGTGTGGGCACCATTTCCGCAACGGCCAACGTGAGCCCGGCGGCGATTCACAAGCTGTACAGACAGTGGAACACCGCGGATGATGCAGATAACGCGGATCAACAACAATCGAAACTAAATGTCGTGCGTGAGGTGTTCACTAGCAGGAAGTTTCCGTCCATGATCGCAGCATTGAAGCAGGCGATTGCGATTTACGCGAACGACCCCGAGTGGACCAGGGTGCGGCCGCCGCTGGTCGAGCTCACGACAGAGCAGGCAAAGTTGCTTGCGGCGGATTTGAAAGCGATCGGGTTCACGATGCCGGGCATTGGGACGAAAGCCGACAGCTGAACGGAGCAAGCGGTGACCGGGGTTTCCGCGTCAGTTGTTGGTGCGCGAGATGCGGAGCATATTGGCAAAGTTTAATGAAAGATTCTGTTGTCAGAGGATGCCTGCTGCAGCTTCTCTATGAACGTCGAAGCGAAGGTTCTCTTCCGTTCGGCCAGGCTGAGCACGCGGTCCCGCCCCCGGGAGGTATAAGTCGCCGTGACTGGTTGGGCGCTGTGGCCCAGCTTTCAGAGTATAGACTTATCGATTGGACCCCTCTTGAAGATAAGAGCGGGATGGGTGTGATGTCCGGCTTTGCCAGGATAAACGACTTCGGAGTCGAAGTGCTCGAAGGCGGCGTGGAGCCCCCGGTCTCGATCTCTATCGATAAGAGCCGACGAGCCCGCGTTTCTAAGCGGGAACAAGCGCCGATTGCAGGGCGCACTCCGCAGCAGCAGGCGATTACGGAGGCGCTGGAGAAAGTGCTCATCGCGATCAACCAAGCCAAAGTATCGGAGCAGGAGAAAAACGAAGCGAAATCTTTGTTGCGAAAGCTACTGGCTAGCAAAGCAGCGGCCAAAGTGTTAGGTGCCGGCGCGGAATTCCTCGCTGCGAAGTATTTCGCAGAATAGAGCACGTATGCGACCGCGACTTTTCAATCTCAGGAGCTGAGGTCGCCGCATATTATTTCGTTGCCGCCTGCTTCTTCTTCGCGAGTGCCAGGCGCTCCGTCTTTTTCCGGCGTTTTGCGCGTTTCTTAGCGTTGTCTCTGCCTTTGCTGTGTCCCATAAGCCTCAACTTTTGACCGCTTGTTGCGATGCAGCAACCGGACGAAACCGAGGCCGGCGTCTGCGTCCGCCTGAGGCGGACTGCGTTCGATGCGATACCGGCGCAGGCGCATCCTGAACTCTGATCATCTCGAACGTCCGAAACAGCGGGGCCAGATCGATCACGTCGTTCGCGGCTGATCTCAATATGTGCCCGAGATTCGCGGCGACTGACGCGACTTCCACGCGGATCCCGTGTCGGCGCAGCTTGATCGCGAGATAAGCGAAATCGGCGTCGCCAGTTACGAGAATCACAACGTCGGGCCGCATCTCGATGGAGAGCTCGAGGGCGTCGATCGCCATCATCACGTCAACGTTCGCCTTGTAGCGGCCTTCTTCGGCGGGCGCACCATCTTTGGTCACGACCATGAATCCGTTGGAGCGCAGCCAATGAACGAACTTGTTTTTCTTGTCCCGCTCATCCTGCCACGTCGGGATGGCCGGCGGCAATCCGGCATAGACCACCATCTCGATCAAATCACGTCCGGAGTTTGGGCCGGCCAGAAAATCCCGGAGCTTTAACCAATCAAGGCCGCGTCCCGCGGTCCGCACAGAACTGCCGACGTTCGATTCATCCACCAGCACCAACACCCGGCAACGCGCGTGAATATCTGAATCTTTCTTTCGCATATCAATGTCGACTTATCCGCGATACAGATCATGCGAACCGACGTCGACCGTTACCACAATGTCGCCTTCGATGTAAAAGACAACGCGCAAATCCGCTTCGATTTCGGCTGCATAGATCGTACGGGCATAACGGGCGGAAAGTCTGTGGATCTTGTGGGCACGCAGGCGCGGATCAAACGGATTCTGTTTGAAAATAAGAAACGCCTCGCGCGCGCGACGCTGTTGCTGGGCGGGTAGCTTTTCGAAACTGCGCCAAAACGCTGCGAGTCGCGCGGTATTTC
>Ga0209376_1005944_pt1 | contig 9981 bp, 15 predicted proteins | sample GraSoiAngelo_134_FD_185891 | JGI IMG/M metagenome (GOLD analysis project Ga0209376, IMG submission 185891) | Grasslands soil microbial communities from the Angelo Coastal Reserve, California, USA - 14_0929_05_30cm (SPAdes) (version 2) | ecosystem: Environmental > Terrestrial > Soil > Grasslands ... | reverse complement strand
GATAAACATCGGAGACCGCGTTCGCGTACGGATCCATGCCGGCCGGTCCCGAGAAAATGCGCTGGAACCGGGAGCCCTCACGCTCGCTGGGGAGGGTGGGCGTCACTCGAGGTTGCAGGACGCCGTACCCCTCGATCACGCGCCCCACCCGATGGTCGAACGTCGGCCGGTTGAGAGGATGCGCCAGCGTCCCGACGAGCTGATGGACGGCGGCTCTCGGCAGCCGGGTGTCCGCGTCCAGCGTGACGACGTACCGGACGCCGGAAGGCACCGCGGCGGGGGCCAGAAAGGTCGTGTCGACCGCACCCCGGAGCAGGCGGTTCAGCTCGTGCAGCTTGCCCCGCTTGCGCTCCCACCCCATCCACTTGCGCTCGCGCGCGTTCCAGACCCGCCTTCGATGGAGCAGGAAGAACCGCTCGCCGTCATCGCGAGGTAGTGGATGCCGTTGGTTGAGACGTCGAATCCCCTCGCGTGCCGTCGCCAGGAGCCGGTCGTCGCCCGGCATGGTCTCGGCCGGGGCGTCGGCCCAGTCCGAGAGGAGGGCGAAGCGCAGGTCCCCGTCCTGGTTGGCGAGATGGTGCACCTCGAGGCGGTTCGTCTGCTCTTCGATGTCGGCTTCGTTCGTGAGCAGGGTCGGCACGACCACCATGGTCCGCAGACCCGGCGGCACGCCGTCGCGGAGCGCCAGGCGTGGCAGCCGGCGCGGGCCGACGAGCTGCATCACGGCCCGATTGACGAGCGCGATGGCGAGGTCGGAGGCCGGGACGAGTCCGAAGAACCCGAGCAGCCCGAGCCAGGCGAGCCTCACGCCGGACTCGTGTGCGTCAACGAGGGGCAGCGCGAGGAAGAACGCCGTGAGGATGGCGATGGTTCCCAGGTAGCTGGCCGTCGCAGTGGAGACGTACGATCGAACGAGCCGCCGTCCGAGTGACAGCCGGTAACCGATCTCCTTCTCGAAGAGGAGCCGCCCCTTCGAGATCAGGTAGAACCCCGGGTCCGCTCGCCGATCTCCCGGCGGCGTGCCCGACCGCTGGGCGCGGCTCACCGCCTCCCGGGCGATGTCTAGCTCGGACGCGCCGGAGCCACGCGAGAGATCCTCGATCGCGTGCCGGTAACGATCCCGGGTCACGAAGTCCATGGCCTGGAAGTCACTGCCCGCGCGCAGGGTCTCATCCACCAGACTGACGCTTTCGAAGAAGTCGGCCCAGTCGAACGTCGACATAAGACGCATGCTGGTGATGACGTTCCGCACGGTGACGTTCATCGCCCCCTGGTTCTGGTACTCGCCGCGGACGAGCTCGTCGGCCGAGGTCTCACCCGCCGAGAGCCGTTCATTCAGCCATGCGAGCGCCGGCGTCAGCTCGGGGTCCTGATCCCGCAGCCGCTGGACGAGCTGTACCGCGAACGCGGTGGGCAAGCGCCGTCCCCCGAGACGTCGGAAGGCGGTGGGCTCGGGCGTGTGGCCGTCGACGCCGAGGAGCTCATTGGCCAGCGCATCCGCCTCCTGGCGGCCGGCCCGGCCCTGCACGATGTGCTCCGCCAGGCGCCTGAGATTCTCGAGCAGTACCATGCGCAAGCCGATGGGAACGGCCCACAGCTCGCCGATCGTCAGCGGTTGCACTCGCTGGAAGGCGCTGACGAAGCGGCGAAGGGTCGCGGGGTCGAAGTGGCTGTCGGTATGCGCGACGAACGCCCACGCCAGCGCGAACACGCGGGGACGGCCCGCGAAGGGGCCCTCGGCCAGCTTGGGAAGCTGGCGGTAGAAGCCCTCCGGCAGGTCGTTGCGCACGTCCCGGAGCCCCTCGTCGACGATGTGAAAGTTGTCGACGAACCATTCCGCGGCGGGAGTGATCGCGCCCTCGTTGCGGATGACCTCTGCGATCGCGCGGTAGCACCGGAGGAGGATCCGCCCGTTGTCTCGCAGCCGCGCCGACAGGGCGGGGGCATTCGGGACGGATGCGGAGGTGCGCTGAGACGCGAGGCGCTCGGCGTGCTCCTCGAGGCGCTCGGCGCTCAGGAGCTCGTCGCGGATCGGCGGGTCCGGCTCGGACCGTGGTGTGACGGAGCGAGCGCTCGACGTGACGGTCCAGAGCCGCGGCAGGCTCAGTCCGCGATATGGTTCGCGGCGGACCACGGGGTTACCCCAGAGGAACCCCGACCTCAGGAAGCGCAAACACCGGGATCGTTCGCAGCTCCCTCCGCAGACGGCCGGCATCCAGGCCGAGCGCCTGGCAAAGGTTCTCGAAGCTGAACGCCCACCCGCGATCCGTGCTCGCTAGGTAGGCGGCCGCCTTCCGGACGTCCCGTTGGGCGATGGGCGTCCTGTAGCCCCTCGCTCGCCGGTAGACCGAGCCCCGACAGTCATCCACGACCGTCTGCAGCACGGCCGCCATCAGCCGCTTGTGTGGCTCGACCTGGCACGAGTCGGCGCTACGAAGGCACTGCATCGGGAGCATGTCGTGGATCATCGCTGTATCGCTACCCCTCTCGGATGCCGTGGCGGGTCATTGACGCAGCCTCGCGCTGTCTACTTCAGCCTGACGCTGTCCCTCGCGAAACTCCCTCCAGAAGCGGCCACGCACCTCGGCCAAACCGCCACCTTCCCGATCGTGCTCTGTCTTCACGGCGATGGGACCGCGTCGTCTCCACACCGACGTCCAAAGGCGTCCGAGCGCCTCACCCAGACGGTTCTGCATCCTAGGTCATCCACACGAAGCCAGGAGGCCGCCAGACGCTCTTCTCCCCGATCCGGCAGAGCAGGGCTGGGGCCGTCGACCTGATAACCCTGACCTCCTGAAAGGGTACGAGGTCATCGGCGTCGTCCGTGGCCATGGCACGATTCTCCTTCCGGAGTCCGCGCCGAGCACACGTGGGGAGGGGCGAAGTACCCTCCCGCCGTCGCGCTGCGGGGCTGAGAACGGGCTCGCAGCTACGGGTACTGTCCGCGATGCTCGATCGGGCGCGCCTGACGGCGACGACCCCTTGCCAGAGGATTCGCTGCGTCACGTTGGCGAAGGCGTGGAAGTCCTCGGATGTCAGATTCTCCGGCCGCCCCATGCCGCATCCCTCTTCTGACGATGACGGACTATCCTCGGTCGCGGTCAGGAGTGCAAGGCGAACGGGCGGCCTGGCCCAGAGCGGCCGACCTGCCGAGGTTGCTTAGCGCCGCTCCGCAAGGCGGCGGAGCCGCGCCGCGTGATGCTGGAGGATATGGGCGACGATGTCCAAGTCGTCGGCCGTGAGCGGGGCCTGGACGTAGCTGCCGGTCGTGATATCGGTCACGCGGAGGTAGACCTCGCTCTCCTCGGAGCCCGGGGCCTCGACCAACATAACTTCGGTATGGTCGGTCCGCCACGCCCGCGTGCCGGGCTGCGACAAGTCTTTTCGGTGGTGCTCGGCGCGGTGCTCGCGGTGCCAGTCTCGCGCGCGGTCTAGCTCGCTCTGTTCGCGACCCGCGTTGCGGTGATCCGTCTCGTCAGCTCGCGGCTTGTCCTTGTCGGTCATAACTGCGTGGAGCTTCCTGTGCGGACGTCGGCTGGACCTGATCGCCGTAGGTCACCTGGCCCCGGTCGATGCGGAGGTTGTAGCCGCAGGTCGGACAGTCGCACACCCACGCCTTGTACATGATTGCGGCGCCCTCCTGCCCGTAGTCAGACAGCGGCAGCATCGTGCCGATTCCGCACTTCTTGCAGCGCACCAGGGGCAATATCTCCGATAGCATGCTCTCCTCCTCCCCGACGACGCTTCAGGAGCTTTAGCCCCCGTGGTCCGCCATTGCAAATGACTTAAGCCCTGAAACTAGCACACCCCGCGCCTAGCCAGGACAGCCACCTGGCGGGCTGGCCTCGGTGTTCCGGTGCATTCGCTGTCCGCTGGATGGTTGGAAGTGCCACGTGGATCATGGGCGGCGGCAGGTTCTCCACAGTCTGTGGAAAAGTGTCCTATCTGGTGAAGCGCCCCTCCAACTCGCCGGCCGCAAGCGCGAATGCCGCCGTTGGTGCTGTCCTAAGTCCGAGTGTGCCTCTTGCGGCGCTTCGCAGAAGGGTCTACTTGTCCGCAGCGAAGCCCGTTACAAGCCCCGCAGCGCGGCGTGGGAGTTGAGAGGACGGTGGGCGGAGGCGCTCCCCATGTGTGCCAGGCGCGGACTCCACAGGAGACCGCCCCATGGCCGATGGGAGTTACCTCTGGTTCGAGGGCGTGCATGTGTTCGCGCGCGACATGCGACTGCTGTGCACCGTGGCGGGCCGCGTCGTCCCGCTCCCGGTCGCCATCCTCCACCCGGACTGCCGGCTGGCCGCCGATGGTGATGTCGGGCGCCTCGGCGTGCCAAGGAAGTGGGCAGAGCAACGCGGACTCTGCGATACCCGACGCCCTCCCGACCCTCCGAGCCAGACCGGGGGAGTATCGTCATGATGGACGGCTCGGACCGGGTGACGTTCGATGACGTGGAAGTTGCCAGCGACGGCGTCATCCTGAGCTGCCGCGTTGGGAAGAAGGTCGTCTGGGTGCCCCCGCGGCGGATGCTGCCAGGCACGACGGTCGCACGCAGGGGTGACCGCGGACGGCTCGTCCTCTCGCGGGAGGTGGCCCTCAACCTCGGGCTCGTCTAACGGTGGAGCGGGCTTCCTCTGGCTACGGCGATGGCATTTCGGGCGCGGGGTTTCCTTCTCAGGCTGTCAGCGGATTTCTATTGCGCTCGGGACCAGAAGGGGCGTACCGTCCCGGCTCTATGGGGGACGGCTCGTGGAGCGTCACATTCGATAACGTGGAAGTGGTCCGGCGCGGGGATCTCGTGGTGATGTGCCGCGTGGGCATGAGGGTCGTCGGGGTGCCCCAGCGTCGCATGCTGTCCGGCACGACCATCTTGACGGTCGACCACGGGCGGCTCGTGCTCCCACGCGAAGTCGCGCTCAATCTCGGGCTCGTCTAAACGGCGGGTCGGGCCGACGCTCGCCGTCGACCTGGGGACGGACCCAACCGCGCGGAGGCGCGGTCGCGCCGCCACAAGTGCAACCCACTCTGCCGCGAGGTGGGCGCGCTCCACGGAGTAGGCCGCTCGCACCCCGAGGGCATGGACGCGGTTGCGCGCGTCTTGCGCCTGGACCCTCAGCTCCCGCGTCTGCTCGCAGAGCAGGCGACCCTTCGCGATGCTGATTCGGGCGCGCGTGACGGCGGCGACCGCTTCCCAGATGATCGCGTTCGTCACGTTGGCGAAGTTGTGGAACTCCTGGGATGCCGGATTCTCCGTCCGCCCCAGGTCACAACCCTTCTCGTGGACTAGAGCCCCGTCATTCGCCGACCCGGCCATTGTCCTTCCGCTCCGGCGTCCTACTCCGTAACGACGCGGCACACAATGGGCGGGCCGGGGGGTGCCCGGCGGGCTCGCCGGAGCCAGGAGTCTCCGGTAAGTCCATCAGTGAAGAGTCGCACCTCCTTTCGTAAGCCGGCATCGGGCCAGCCGTCGACCACTTCAGGATTCTCCGGGTCAAGGTTGGGGTCATAGTCTGGGGTCATAGTCCGGTCGGTTGGGTCCGGGTCCTAGGTCCGGGCTGCTCCGTTGTCGTTTTGGACCTCTCGGACCGCTCACCTCTAGGTCCGGTTGCGCCAACCGGACCTACCGCGTCCCGTCCCTTCGGCGTCGCGACATAGCGGGCGCCACGGCCGTCATCGCCGACCTTCTCGATGTAGGCGCCGGCCCGAAGGGCGCCGATGGCTTCCGCCAGTCGGTTTTTCGGGATGTGAGCGTGAGCGCGCTCATTGATGGCGTCCCAGTCACGCTTTCCGATGGATTTCCCGTTTCCGTTTCCCGCACGCTGTAAGGAGACGCGGGAAACGCGGGGCAGGAAACGCCACCGCCCGGCTGGAAGGTACCCGGCAGCGGTCCGACGGACACGGCCTTCCATGACGAGGTCGGAGAGGATCGCGCAGAGGGTCGAGGTGCGCATGCGACAAGCGCGCCGGAGCTCGGCTACGGTGAGCGGCGCGGCCGCCTCGGCGAGGGTCCGCGCGACGCGGTCCTCCGCGGAGGGGAGCGGGCTCGTCGCGTCGGGGTCCGTTCGCCGCGCGGTCACGCAGAGCGCGAGCCCGTCGCCGTCGCCCGCGAGGGCAAGGGTGATGCCGGTGATCGACGCGGCGGCGCGGTGCTCGACGGTGAGCGTAAGCTGCTCGCCGACGCGGCGGAGGTAGAGGTTCGAGTCGCCCCAGGCGTGAAACTCGGAGGAGCCGCGCAGCGCCTGCCCGGCGCGGGCGTGGGCCGCACCCTTGCGCCCGCCCGAGGATGGCGCGCAGTGCGCTGAGATCGCCAGGTTCGTAGAAGCGACGGAATGGGTCGGCGCCATGCCCCAGCAGGCGACGCATCGGTTCGTCGCACGCACGAAGCGCTTCGACATCCTCGCGGGCGTCGTTGTCATGTCGGTGCCGACCGCCTTCTCGAAGCTCCTGGGCGACTATACCCCGAAGCTCGAACGCCTGATCAGCCGGGGCGCCAGCATCTCCTGGGCGCCGAAGAACCTCGCCTCGTGGCTGATCACGCGCAGCATCGGCTGGATGGCGCACCAGTTCCGGCTGTTCATCGGCTACTCGGACCCGGAGGCGAAGGAGGTCGGTCGCGTCTACCAGGCGTGCAACTTCATGTTCCTCGGGCACGACTATGGCACGACGGTGCTGTACTGCGATCCCGAGCGCCCCGACGAATGGTTCACGGATCGTCACGTACGGCACCGCACCGCCTACCAGAAGTACGCCGCCGAGGCGGGCATCCCCTGGAAGGACGAGTGGGTGGAGGGACACCGACTCGTGTGGGAGCGCATCCCGCCGGGGTTCGCCGCGATCCTCAAGCGCAAGGAGGAGGAGTACAAGAGCCGCTGCATCGAGCGGACGGCGGCGCCGAAGGGGAAGTACGCCTACGATCTTACCGAGGATCATCTCCTCGTCACCGGGGCCCCCCGCCGAGGTCGCGGTGGACCGCATCCCCTTATGTCTAGCGAAGTCGAGCGGCGGCGCTGTAGGCGCGGCTCGCCCCTTAGTTGTTTGACGAAGATCGGCAGAACGTCAGGAGGGGGCTGTCGTCTACGCGGGGAAGGTTCTCGCGGAGTGCTTCGACCTTCGATTCTCCGTTCGGTCCGAGCAGCCGCGCCGCGCGCTCCAACTCCTGCGTGGCCGCCACCACCTGCGAGTCCTCCATGAGGGCGTTCGCCAGGCGGACACGGTACATAGCCTCGACCTTTGGTAGACCACCGTCGATGACCTCGGGCTGCCACATATGGCGGAAGAGGATCGCCGCGAGAGGAAAGGCGAGCCGCCAGCCGTCCTTGGTGGATGTCGTCCGCCACCAGGTGCCGGTGCCATACGTGGAGACGACGTTGGCATAGTGCCACGCCGCTCCGTGAACGTCACCCCGATGTCGGGCGCAGACGGCGGCGATCTCCTCCTCGGCGCCATAGTCGGTGCGAAGCATCTGGAAGAAGAGGCGGCTGGCGTCGGCGGCGAGATATGCCGTGAAGACCGCACCGGCGATGAAGCTCGGGACGGCGACCAAGAAGACGCGGGCGAACCTTCGCAGGCGACGTGGCATGCGTCGATGGTGCCGGCGGACCTCATGGGTCACAAGTCGGTAGCCCCCGCATCAGAGGGCAGCGTCGAGCGCGCCTCGCCCGGTGAGGAGCTACGCTGTCGCCCTGCCTACGCTGCCGGCGGGGGCCGCTCGATGACCACGAAGTACCTGAGCAACACGCCGAGCGTCTCGGGCTGGATCGTATTCTGGTGAACGGCCAAGAGGTGATCGCGGAGGACGCACTCCTCTTCGTCACCGATCTGGTCGGCGTCCAGCACCTCCTCGCGGCACTGCGCGCACGCCGCGACGAACGACACGGCCGCCGAGTAACACCGTAGGAGGGGGCTGGGGAGCGGCGTGATCAGTCCACCCCCTGTGCCGAAGATCGCCTCCTCGCCGCCGAGGTCGCGGTGGACCGCATCCCCGAAACTCCTGGGCGAAGTCGAGCGGCTGCGGGAGCCGACCACCTCGGCTGCGGCGCAGTCGTCGGTCAGGAGAACGAGCGTCCGCTTCGTGGATTCGTCGCGTCCCGAGGGGCCTTGCCCTGGCGAACCGCCTTGAGGTAGTCAGTCCTCGTTTAAGGAGGCCGCCATGACCGTGAGTGATGTTGGTCGTGAAGGCGTGCGCCTCGTCTCGGGGCTTACCGGCGTAGCGATCTCGGTGCCCGTCGTTGCCGGATTCATCCTGCTCGGGGCCGCCGTGCTCGTCGGTCGGTCGCTCCTCGACGTAGGGCGCAAGCTGCTCGAAACGAAACCGAGAGCACGAGAGCCGCTCAAAGCTGCATAGGAGAGGCGGCCGTCCCGGCCGTCCCGCCGCGCCGGCCACTACGAGACGACGAAGGGTGACGATGCCGTCGTCTATTACGCCCGCACGCAGAACAGTGACCGTGCCTTCTCTTCGCATCCCCTCCTCAAGGAGCCGTTGGAGGTGTCCATGCCGCAACGCGGGGAGATCGTAGTCGAGCGCCTGACGGGCAACCGAGCGATGGTGATCGAGGTGGTGAGCCCTGAGGAGATCACCTGCCGCTTCGCGGACGGTCGGCTGGAGGATCGCTTCACGTTCGAGGTTGAGCCCCTGCTGTCTCTACGTGATCCTCGGGGCGGGGGTCGATTCGTTCCGCTCGGCCCGCTCGTGTGGCTCTTCCTCTCGGGCTTCGTGAACCGGTGGTTCCAGCAAGGCGCAGCGGCCTCCGTAACCGACCGCCTGCGCCTCGTGCGCCCGTCTGAGTCTTCTCGTAGTCCACTCGCCGTCTGAGATCGGCGGTCAGGCGCGAAGAACGAGATGGCATGGATGGCGAAGACCGACGAACCCATCGCGCAGTTGGCGACCCGCATCCCGAAAGACCTTCACCGCCGCCTCAAGCTGCACTGCGTGACCCACGACACGTCCGTCATGGACTTCGTGACCCAAGCGATTGAGGAGAAGCTCGGGCGGAAGGCGAGGCCGAAGAAGGGGACAGCGTAGGAGGCAGAGCCCCAGTGCCAGCGAGCCGGTCGGACCGTCTCACGTTCACGGACCGCGGGCTGGCTCTCTCGAATGACCAAGCGCTCCCAATTGCGGTCGAGAACAGGCGAATGCGAGAGGCCGCGACGCCTCGTCTACGCTCATCGTAGACATGGGCTGGCTTCAGGGCCTCGGCGTCGTGATCGTGCTGTTGTTCGCCACCCTGATGCTGACGATGGGACCGCCGCGACCCCGTGTCTGACGAGGGGCGAATCGCTTACTGCTATGTCTTGCGCTCGCCCCTGCGTGGCGTATCGTGTCGAGACGATGGCCCAAACCGATCAGCGGGCGCTCTTCGATGGTGTAGAGGTTGTGGATGAGACTCCACGTCATGCGCTGCTCTGTGTAATCGGTGGCAAGCGGGTATGGGTGACGCTAGGTAACAGGAGGAGAGGCACCGAGGTTCAGAAGCGCGGTGATCGCGGAACGCTCGTCCTCAGCAAGGCGTTCGCCATCAGGAACGGGCTCTGGGAGAACGTCTCCACGCTCCCGGCGATGAACCTCCGTCGCCCCCTGTCTCCCGTCTCACTTTCGCCCGCAAGTCCTGCTCCCGTGCCGCCCGAGAAAGTTCTGGACTCAGGGCATCGCTTCGGCCGGCGCCGCTGACTGGCCGACATGGGGCGTACGGGCCGGGGACGCTCCGCCCCGGCTCACCTCGGCTACTGCGATGGCGACGAGGGGGGACCGCGCCGTCGTCTACGAGCCGATCCGTTCGGGCTACGTGCTCATCCGCTGCGACCACCTCGCCAACGTGACCAGCCTGGAGGACGAGCGGTGGAAGCGGACGCAGCCCTTTCTTGAGGCGACGGGCTGGCCCTAACCGCCGACCGAGACGTGCTCGCACACGAGGCTGAACCCTCGCGTGCGCCGAATCACCTGGCCTCGCGCCACGACGACGGCGCAGCGACAGCGGAACTCCACGAGGT
>Ga0209376_1005942_pt1 | contig 9983 bp, 11 predicted proteins | sample GraSoiAngelo_134_FD_185891 | JGI IMG/M metagenome (GOLD analysis project Ga0209376, IMG submission 185891) | Grasslands soil microbial communities from the Angelo Coastal Reserve, California, USA - 14_0929_05_30cm (SPAdes) (version 2) | ecosystem: Environmental > Terrestrial > Soil > Grasslands ... | reverse complement strand
ATCGCCTCGCCCGCATATTCCATGACTTTGGCCAGGGCGTTGCCGCTGCGAACATAATCAAGGCTCAAAATCTTCAGAATGAAATCTTTTGCTGCAACGTTCGGGTGCTTCGTTCCCCGAATGACAATCCTCACGGACTCCGGCACGCGCACTCGCACGTCTTTGGTGATCCAGGAATTGAACACGTCCGTCGTGCCGATGCCGAACGCCACGCACCCTACCGCGCCAACGTGCGGTGTGTGCGAGTCTGAGCCGACATTCAACTGACCGGGCAGGGCGTAGCTCTCAAGCACAATGGAGTGGCAGATTCCTTCCGATCCCTTGCGGTCGCGCAACTCGCCATGCAGCTTGATCCCCTGGCGCTCCGCAAACTCCTGTTGTTTGATCTTGAGCTGCGCCGCCAGGTCGAGCAGCCCCAGCTTCTTTTTCTCTTCCGAAATGACTTCGTCGAGGAAGGTCAGGTGATCGCGGAAGAAAAGGATGGTAGAAGGATCATTGACCTTCGCATCTTTCCCGACGTAATGCTCGAAGAAAATCGTCGCCATGGGCGTGACGTACTCATGACTGAAGCGCAGATCAGCACGGGCGAAACCGGTATCGCCCGGCTTCACTGCCGGCACGCCAACTGCTCCGTTTTCATTAAGCATGTGCTGAGAGAAGATTTTCTCTGCGAGAGTCATCGCGCGCGTGGGGCCGGCGCACTCGTCCGCTGACCTGATCGACGGCAAGAATACTTTCTTCTGCATCCGCGCCACGTTGAACGGGAACAGACCGCCGTACTCGATCACCTGCCGCGTAATCTCATCTTCGCCAGCGGTGAACTCGCTCAACGCGATCTCTTCCCCAGCCCGAATCTGGTCAATCAAAAGAAAATTCGTGGAAGGCATACGGCGATTGCTCGCGGCTCGAACCTTTCCCGCGGCGCTTGCCGCTGACCGAGCACACAAACCCGCCGCGCTTTACGTCGCCGCGCCCGATCGGCACTGCGCTCCCGCACTTCAGGCCCAGATACGGAATTTCGCCCAGAGTCTGATCGAAGTAGAAGCAGTAATGGGCGGGAGTGATTTCGTCAGTAGAGATGTCGTCGCGAAGCTTGGGATTGTTCGCCGGATTCTTGGTGTCCCAGGGCAAATCTTCGCCCGCAAGTTGGCGCTTGATTAACTCGGGATCTTCTGTCAGGAAGAGGACGCGTCCTTGCAGCCGAACTCTTTGCGGGCGTTTTTCGATCTTTCGTTCGAGGAGCGAACTGATCACATGATACCCCGGGCTGCAGGCCCTAAATCACCTTCGGAGCCTAGTTTTATTGTACCGCCGCACACTGCTTCAAAACGTACTAATACTGCTTTCCTACACTGATCTCTGTATCATTGCTGCCGGTCCGGCGCCCGGACAGTTCTTCCACAGCCAGAGGGACTTGCCTTTCTGAAATTCCTCGGTATATTTTTGGCAGCGAAGCTGTCTCGATGGTTTCTGTAAGTTTCGATTTTAGGAGAAGAACCAGTGCCACAAGACCGTCCGCGTGTTCTCTTCGTGGATGATGAACCAAGTATCCGGCTGACGCTGCCTCCAGTCCTGCAGGATGCAGGATTCGAGGTTCGAGTCCCTGAAAGCGTTCCCGACGCGCTTTTCGAGATCAACACCAATCCCTTTGATGTGCTCATCTCAGACTTGAATATTGGCGAAGAGGGAGACGGGTTTTTGGTTGTTAGCGCCATGCGTCACATTCAGCCGGATTGCACGAACTTTATCCTCACCGGGTATCCTGCGTTTGAAACCGCGCTGCAGGCCATTCACAACCAGGTTGATGATTACCTGGTTAAGCCGGTCGAAGTCGGTTCGCTGATCAAAGCAGTTCGGGCAAAGGTAGAAACGCGGGGCGGCAAACGCATGGGAATGAGGCTTGCCAGCCTGTTGAAGCAGAATACGGAAAGGCTTTCGGAGAGCACTCGCACGGCAATCAAGAAAACTGGCGGCTCTGAGGACGAAGAACTGCTTGCTCTGCTAACCGGGATGGTGGACAAGCTCGAACCCGGACGCGAAGAGCCAAGCCAAAATGCTTTGCGTGCTGCATCGGAATTCGGCAAGCGAGTGAAGGACCAGGGCGTCTCGATTTCCACGCTGCTCAATGCCTTTGAGTGCCTTAGCGACAGCGTGTACGCCCTGATTCAGAGCAGCCTTACAACTGCTGACATGACGAACATCGTTTCTGATCTGAGACGCTTTCATCACAGCATGAATCGCCTTCTTGAGAAATCGATCGAGGGTTACTCGAAACACAGAGCTGCCTGAGGCTGTTGTCGATGTTACTGAACTGGTTTCTTCTTGAGGCCTAGAGCTGCATCCGCCAGATCCAGGTAATGCTCCAGGCGGGAAGGCTCCTTTGTAGTCTCATCGAGCGGCAGCAAGCGCGGACCTTCATCGCGAGCTGCGGGGGCTGTGGGAGGCAAGCGCTTTATCTTGCGCCGCGGGGAAATGATCTTTTTTCTCGTAGTCTTCTTCAACGTCTGACCTATTGATCCGAGCTCAATTTCACGAAGCCCTGACGCTCTTCCGGCGGCAATCCTGCCAGTATTCTCTTGCGGTTCTCAATTTCCCGCAGCTCGCGAAGAATTTCGGCTTCACGTTTCACATATTCCGCTTCGGTGATCTCCTCAAATTCTAGCTGCACCTGCAATTCCAGCAGCTTCTCTTTGATCGGCCCCGTATCGGTATATTGCTCCTCAGCCACTTTGCCCAGGGTCCGGAGCACAAACTTCAGCCCGGTCACGGGCAGCATTATCAGGTCGTCAACCAAGAACATATTGAGCGTTTACCTTATCAGGAAGCTGAACCGCGCTCCAGCTTCAGGCGGATGTTCACGAAATTGTACGGCGGCCACGGTCCGGTGTACTTGAACTTGAGCCGTTTGCCGTACTTCTTTGCAATTTTGTTCACTACTGCATCGAACTCGGCTTCGCGGTCTCTTTCTACGAGGAATGCGGCATTCATGATCATCTTATCGCCAATCGGCTGGTTATCGCGTGAGGCGACGCAAACATCGCGCAGGGCCTCATAAATTTCGCGCACGTACTCGGTCGACCTCTCCCCCAGAGACTTGTCAATCATGCGTCCGAGTTGCATACGGGCAAAATAAGTTGACTGCAACTGTTTCCTTACAATTTCATGATGGAATCTCCGCAGCTCTTCATCGTGTTGTTGCAATTCTTCGATGATCTGATCGCGGTCCCAGTTTACTTTCAGACCAAACTCCAATTTGCCTGCCATCTGGTTCAAAACGTCTTTGAGGGATGGATAAATACTTCTTAATACCTGCCGGATATCATCATCGGTTCGAAAAACGGTGCCAAAGCTCATCGGGATGATCGTGTAGTTCTTCATCACGGTTTCGATCACATGCTCGTGAGCCAGGGCGTTTTCTCGCGTGGGATCGAAGATCGCTACCGGAGTCTTGCTCACGACCGCTGCGATGTCCAGATGGTTCACTGTGTAAACCTGCTCGCCTGCGCCGCCGATCCCTATCTTTCCGAAGTTCAGGTTCTCTCTGGTCTCAACAATGCCGTATACGTACCGACCACCTTCGCCTGGCGAGGTTTCCGGAGCATCGTTGCGGTCGGAAATGCGCACGTGCAGGTCTTCTTTAGCTCCATCCGTGCTTCTGCGTGACCTGGTTAGTACCTTTGTTGCCATATCTTTCTCCTTGGCAGTGGGCTTGCGACCGCCAGCAGCCCATTCACCTGCCTACTTCAATGGCGAAACCGCGACGGGACGGACAATTGGGAAAGTCAAGTTAAACACTGTCCCTTTACCCGACGAACTGCGCACCCTGATTCGGCCGTTGTGATTCTCTACGATGCCTTTTACGATCCAAAGTCCAAGACCGGTGCCCTTTTCACCTTTGGTCGAGACAAACGGCTCGAACATCGACTTCTGTAATTCGGGCGCAATACCGGAGCCGGTATCCGCAACTACCACTTTGATCCAGCCGTGCAAGCCATCCCTGGCCAGAACTTCCTGCGTCTTGATAATTAGCTTGCCGCCGGTTTGCAAGCTGTCCCGCGAATTCACAACGAGGTTGGACAATAGTTGCCGGAATTGGTCGGCGGAACCTTTCATTGCAGGCAACTCGCCGAGCCTCTTGTCCACCTGCACCCCGGTCTTGGCCAGCGGGCGCGCAAACAGCGCCAGAGTGTCCTCGACAACGCTATTCAAATCGAAGCTGCCTAGAGGAGCAGTGTTTCGATAGAGCCCGAGCATCTGTCGGACAATACGCGTGACCCTTTCGTTTTCGGTTTTGAGTGCGTCGAAGATGGGCTGCAACGGAGGATCCAGTTTCCCGCTGAGCAGGTGAATTGCATTCTTCATTGCCTCCAGCGGGTTATTGATCTCATGCGCGATGGTCCCTGCCAGGCGGCCCGTTGCCGCGAACTTTTCCATCTCCAGCATGCGCCGCTCCATCTGCAACTGCTCCAACTTTTTCCAGGCGGAGAAATCGCGCAGCACGGTCACGGTGTACGCCACCTGGCCACGGGCATCGTAAATTTTCCCTGAACGCGCCGCGTACTCCACTTCCGTGCGCGAACTCGGGTTGTAAAGCAGCACGGACCGGTTCTCTTTATCGGCGAATGAAAATGTAAACGAGTTCAGATACGCGTCCAGCTTCGCCTGATTCTTTACGATTTGCGGTGCTTTTGTGAGTTCGGCTGAGCCGAAGAGCTCTTTCGCCATGGGGTCGACCAGCACGATCTTGGCCGAGTTGTCGGCCACAATGATCGGATCGCCTACGTTTTCGATTACCAGGTTTAGACGGTCGCGGTCCTGCCGCACCATTTCCTCGGCGGCGCGCAACTTTTCCAGATTGGCGCGGATCGCTTCATCCGCCCGGCGAAGATCGGTCACATCTCGCATCACCGTGACCATGCCGGTGCGGGCGCCGTCTTTGCTGGATGTCGGCGCAGAGGCCGCTTCGAACAGAACTTCTTCGCCTTCCATTACGTCTACCAGCGTAAGATCGCGCGAGGCATCCGTGGCACTGACCACCATGGAAGATAGTGCTGCCGAAAACAAGAGATTGTTCAGCTCGACTGCGCGTCGGCCACCCTCGCTCACCCCTTCCGGCACGCGGAAGAACCGCTCTGCGGCTTTGTTCTGAATGATCACCCGGTGCTGATTGTCGGTAAGGATCACCGGATCGGTCATGCTCTGCATGACGGCCTGCAAACGGGAAATAGTGACTTCCATGTCCCGCATGCGGTTGTAGTAGTGCTCGACTTTGAACAGGCGAGTGAGATAGCCGTTTGCGCGCTCTGTCAGTGCCCGTAGATTCTCCAGGTGCTTCTGCGGCCGGTGGTGCTGCAGTTGAGCTAGTACGAGGGTCGCATAGGCTTGCATTCCACATGCCTTGCAGACCTGATCTTCGAATTGCAGCTTCTTGGAGAGTCGGAAATTCTGGACTGCCAGGCAGTCTTGCCTGCGCTGCTGTTCCGCCTCCCAGCAGCGCGCCGCGCTGCGATAGATCATGGGATAGGCGTACCAGGAACCTGGCAGACCGAAGGAAGGACTCAGGGTACCGGGCAGGACATTTTGCAAAGCAGAAACAACTGGATTTTCACCGGCCCAAAGCGAAGTTCGGAATTTCTCGATATATCCCTTGTCGCAGTTCAGGGACGCGGTTGGCTTCACCTCGCCCGTCTCAAAATCCACTTCCAGCACTACAGCACGTGAGAAACCAAGCTTAACAATCTCTTCGAGGAGAATGGGGAAGATTTCTTCGGGGCGCTCGGCTGAAAGCAGGCGAAGCGCCGAAGATTCGCTCGACCATTCACGAGGCGCGAGGGTTCTGGTCTTTGGCCGTAGCTGTGGACTCGCCATATGAAGCTACTCGGAACCACAGCCCGGTTCAGGTGCGGCGCACCGTCCGGCGCGCCGGGACGCGCGTAACCCGCCGCGTAGTTTCGACCGCGACCTCCGGCTCCTCCATTTCTGCCAACTGCGGCCGCGAAACCAGCCCGGTCAAACCTACCGCATCCGCGTACTTCAAGTATGTATCGATCGAAGCCACCACCACGCGCGCTTCCACCGTGATCAAATCGATGCCGACCAGGGAAATGCGAACCCAGGCGTCGATAACAATTCCTTTGTCCAAAACCCGATCGAGTACGTCAATCAGGCTTGAACCACCCGATATCCGTTCGACAGCCATGAAAAGTTCCTCCTCGGATAATTCGGCTAAGCCCGGCGCCTGGTTTTTGCGGCCGGTGCGGGCCTGGCCCTGCGCCCCACTGGGCTAGGCCGTGGCAATACCGGGGGCGCCACGGGTGCTTGCATGGTGAGATGCGGATCGTACTTCCACCAGTTCAGTCCGATCTGTTCCGCCTTGTCCACCGAACATACCAGTAAACGTATACGAATAGTCAGGAGTTCGACATTCGCCAACGAAATGCGGATATCTCCCGCGACAACCAGACCCTTATCCAGAACACGGTCCAGAATGTCCACCAGATTCGTTGTTCCGGAAACGGTTGGAACTCGTTCCATGTATTGTTCTCAACGGAAGGAGAAGCCCGGCTCTACTGTGCCCAACTGAGTTGTACCCAGCGCTGCGGGTTGATGCTACTGAGTGGCCTGCATCGTGTCAACGTTTGTGAGCAGCATTTCCGCAAAATACAGGATTTCCTGTAGCCCGTACGTGCCGCTTAGGTCGTGCTATTCAACCAGACGGCCAAGTGGCCCAAGGTCAAGATTTAGATCAGCCGGTGTGAGATTGAAGTGCCGGGCCAGTTCATTGATCTTGGTTTCGAGTTTCATCAGGGCCTCTCCCATTTGTTCAACTTGGTCTTCAGTAAGCGACCCTCCCTGCATTCTCCTTATCGCCTGGCGTTCCAGGAGCTGCCGCAAAAGTTCAATCAGGCTCAAGACCAATTTTGCCAGCCCTTGCTCAATGTTTTCGGGAGAGCAATCAACTCTGCCCGAGAGACCCTCAGCAGCATCGGAAAGGCGCAGAGAGCTTGTCAATTCCTGTGCTTCGAGATTGGAGTTCTTCTCGCTCATTTCTCTTTCACGAACTCTGCCGGCGGCCAAGGACCGCTCACGCGCGCGTTGCAGCCCTGGGGAAGCTTTAATTGTTTGGCCGCAGCAAGAAAGGCATTCACGTGCTCGCGCCCCAGCAACGCACTGCAGCGCAATCCTCGGGCTGTATCACGATCTCGCCACTGACGGACCCATTCGTTGCCGGCGCGACGAAATTCTGCTGCGATCTCCTGCAACGCGTCATACCGAGCCTCACGGCTGCGCAGGTACTCTGTCCCGGAAGGCTTCGTGGTACTTTCCGAATCCGGCATCTCCACGCGAATGTCGATCTGAACCGTTCCTCGCAATCGGGCCAGGGTCGCCTCATACTCCGCCGCGTGTTCAGTGAGAAATTCCAGCAACTCATTTTCATCTGCGAGCACTGTTGGGAATCGAAAGGGCACGATCGTGGATTGCTTCAACAAATCCTGTAAGGTCCGGTTAAATTCCAGTGCCGCATCCTTTATCGGTGCTCGGCCCGCTACGCTAGAAGTTTCGAAATCGGAAACAAGACATTCTAGATTGCCGCTGCGCACACTGCGTAGCGGCATGCCTTGCACCCCGGCTTGTGGAAAGCTGATTTCATCGCGAGCTTCGGCAAGGCAATAGGCGAGCAATGGCATCAATCGGATGGCTTTTTGCTATTTGGCAAAGAGAATTGGGCACGTACCGGCTGGATGTGAAGGTATCGCATGGCTGTCTCTATGGAAGTCAGAATTACGTCCAGCCCCACATACACCAGATCGACTCCCGCTAATGAGATCACCAGACTTCCTCGAATGACCACTCCCGCATTCAGCACATGGTCCAGGACATCGAGCACAGAAGCTTCATCGGTGAAGTCATTCCCGGCGATTACAAGATTGTCGCTGGTTTCAGGCATTCAGGCACAGTACTCTGAGGATATCGGCGGCAGTTCTGTTGCTTCGGCTATTCTGATTTTGATGAACCTTCGTGCGAGACAAACGAATATGGCGGCCAGGGCCCGCTGCATTCGATTTTTCGTGTGTCCTTCCATTCTCTTGAAAAACGGCGTAGCAGCTGCTCCAGCTTTTTTCTGTCTGATTTCTTGACCAGAACGCTTACCTGATATTGCAAATCCCGTGCTCCTCCGCTTATTTTTCCGCCCTCAGCGGTCGCCGTTCCGAGTTTCGCCAGTTCACTGGCGAGCATCTTTACGTCTTCATCGGGAACGGCAGGCTTGCGCGTCCGCAACATCTGTGACTTTGCTTCCAAATACTCTCTGCCAGTCTTCACATTTGTTGGCAGGACTGTCTGCTGAGGAGATACAAAGATCTTCACCCCCCATTCCTGCATGCCGGCGATGCGTCGCAGATCGCGTTTCAGGGAAGCTTTGCGTCTGCGTATATCAGCTTGCAGGGACTCTTCAGTCAAAAACACCGTCCCAAGCCTTGCTGGCAACATGTCATGAGACTCGGCAATGGCACCTACCGCGCGCTGGTGGCGCACGCTCACGGCCGCCAGCCAGTCCAAATCCTCCAGATTTTGTGAGAATTTCTCTCCGAATTCAGCGGCCGGCACACGACTGACCCAGCACACCATGCCGGCACAATCGATGGTCTGAATTTTCGACTTACCATCCACGCCGGCAATGCTGGGCGCAGCACCGGCCGGAGACCTGGTCACACCGTATAAATAGATGACGGACTCGTGCTCATCCGGCGCTACTCTACGCGCCATAACTCCCCTGTGAAGGAAGCCAGGCCGCGCTGTCCAGAGATTTCGACTGGGAAGTTTCGGATGGCATACAGAGTCTTGCTTCGGTAACGACGCCGCAATTTTCCCAATGTCGCCATTTGCCAGCGACGCGCCTGCTGACACCGAGGGCAGTTCCGAATTGTCTGCGCAAACAAAACACGGTTGATAAAAATCGATTCCGAGCCCAGCCCCAGCTCTTCCAAATCCTGCAGGAGCCTCTCCGTTTCTCGGTCCGGCAAGGGTTCCGGCAGCACGACAGTGTAGATTCGCGTACGCTTCGGATCCTGTAAAACGTCCAACAGACCGCGGATTCGCTGTCCCAGTTCCGCGACCTTCACGCCTGCGTCGCGGGCGAACCCAAGTGTACGGTGCGCTGCCAGGGTTTTCAATAATAGCCGCGTCCACGCCAGAATCCGATCCGGCGTACGCAACAGATCGAGCGCGTGCCCGGTCGGCGCCATATCGATGATCACCCGTTTCGACGAATCTTCCAGCAGCTCCGAAATTCGGATGATCGCAAGCACCTCATCCACACCAGGCGGCACCATATCCAACAATTGAGAGAAAAGCTGCCGCTCGAACCACAAGTCCAGATGAATGCCGGAGCGTTCAGCAGTGGTAGCTTCCTCAATTGAGATCTTCACTTCCTGCACCCACTGTTTGAACAGTCGCACCGAATCCATCTCCGAAGCGCGGAACTTCTTGTCTCCCAGAACGGCTTGGGGCTCGTTATTGATTTCGGCTTGAAATACGTCATCCAGTGACGGCGCAGGGTCAACCGAGCAAATTTCCACTGCCGCCTTGGTCTTCTCTCGCGTGCGAAAACCCAGCGCCGCCGAAACGGTCGTCTTTCCTACTCCTCCCTTGCCCAGAACCAGCGAAAGAGGACCGGTCAGTGTGGGCCATTCCGCTTTCTTCAGTTGTGGCTCCCTGCCGGCAGGCGGAGCACTCTTCCATCGCATGCGGCGCCCGGCAAATACATGGTCTCCAAACGCGGCCAGGCCCGCCCTGCCCAGAATCGGGGTACCGAGATCCTCGGCAACGCGGATCTTCTGTCCAGGAAACTCGCGTTTCAGCAAAGAACGGGCTTCCCGTGTCGCCTTTGCGCGTGCCTGACAGATTCGGCAACTTCCACGCGCTGTCGTAGCCCGATTCAAAACCAAGCCGGTGATTTCCAACGGCGAAGAATGCCCTTGGAG
>Ga0209376_1005935_pt1 | contig 9986 bp, 8 predicted proteins | sample GraSoiAngelo_134_FD_185891 | JGI IMG/M metagenome (GOLD analysis project Ga0209376, IMG submission 185891) | Grasslands soil microbial communities from the Angelo Coastal Reserve, California, USA - 14_0929_05_30cm (SPAdes) (version 2) | ecosystem: Environmental > Terrestrial > Soil > Grasslands ... | reverse complement strand
CGAAGCCTCGCGGCCGGCCGCACGAAAATCCTGCACCGTCGCTAGGCCGCTCAGCACATAAGAGAACAGCACATAAAGAATTGTGCAGAACACGAGCGACCCAAGAATTCCAATCGGCATGTCGCGCTTCGGATTTCTGGCTTCTTGCGCCGCGGTCGAAACTGCATCGAAACCGATATAGGCGAAGAAGACAACGCCAGCAGCGCCCAGAATACCGAGGATTCCGCCATAGGCGTGCGTGATGCCTTGGGGCGTAGTGTAAGTCGTCGTTGGCGGAATCATTGGCGTGTGGTTTGCCGGATTAATGAAATGCCAGCCGATCCCAATAAAGAGCAGCACGATGCTCACTTTCAAAATAACGATAATACCGTTCACCAGAGCCGATTCTTTCGTGCCCCGAATAAGCAGGAGGGTAAGCATGAGCAGAATGAACACTGCCGGGATGTTCATGAGGCCGTAAACGCCTCCCGGATCATGTTCGAAAGGCGAATGCGACCATTGATACGGCATTCGCATATCGAACCAGCTGAGAACGCGGTTGGCGTACTCGCTCCATGCTGTGGAAACCGTGGCCGCGGCGACGGCGTATTCGAGAATGAGATCCCAGCCAATGATCCACGCGACAAATTCACCCATCGTTGCGTAGGAGTAAGTATAGGCGCTACCTGCAACCGGAATCATCGATGCGAATTCCGCATAACAGAGACCGGCAAATGCGCAGCCGATGCCCGCGACAATGAAGGAAAGGACAACCGATGGACCTGCGCGGTCAGCAATTGCCGCCGCAGTGCGAATAAACAAACCCGCGCCAATAATGCCCCCGATGCCAAGCGCCACCAGGTTTATCGCCCCGAGCGAGCGTTTCAGGCTGTGTTCGCCGACTTCCTCGGCCTCCTTCATGAGCCGATCCAGCGGCTTTCTTGCGAATAGCTTTGCCATGTGTCGTCTCCTGTTAGATCAAGTGCTCAGTTGGTATGTGAAATTGATTCGGTGAGCGTCGGCTCAAGTTACGTCTCCGATTTTGTTCCGAAAAATTTCCACAGGAAATAAATCGGCACGCCGGTCAGAACGATGATGAGTCCGGGCCAGGTCGTCGCCGTTTGATAGACGAAAAGCACCAGTAGGATCACGGCCGCGCCAACGATATAAAGCGCGGGGACGATCGGGTAACCGAATGCTTTATATGGGCGTTCGGCATCCGGTCGTTTCCAGCGCAGCAAAAACAGACCGAGGATCGTCAGAATGTAAAAGATGAGCGCGGCCGAAATGACGTAGTCGAGCAGATTGCCGTAAAGATTTCCGTAACCGGTTACATTGCCGACGGCGTCTGTCTTCACAGTTCGCGGCAACACGAGCACGCCGGCCCAGATGCCTTGAATGATGAGACCCCAGGCGGGCACGTGATTTTTGTTCAACTCGCCGACCCGACGAAAGAAGAGACCGTCGCGCGCCATCGCGTAATACGCGCGTGCGCCGGCGAGAATGAGCCCGTTGTTGCAACCGAAAGTGGAAATCATGATCGCGACCGCCATGATGGTCGCGCCGGCGCCAGGAAAAATTACGTTGGCCGTTTCCGAGGCAACGCGATCGCTTGGTGCATTCTGGATCGCGGCGAACGGGAGCGCCGCGAGATACGCGACGTTTGCAAGCAGATAAAGTCCGATCACGAGAAACGTGCCAAACGCAAGCGAGAGCGGAATGTTCCGCCGCGGATCTTTCACTTCGCCAGCGGTAAACGTGATATTGTTCCAAGCGTCGGCCGAGAAGAGCGAATTGGTTTGGGCTACGCAAATGCCAACAAAAAGACCGAAGACCGTCGCCGCGGTAAGTCCCTGGCCAACCTCCTGTAAACCGCCGCGCAAACTCCAGAAGTCTTTGAAGTTCTCCGCACCTGCGCCCGACCGCAAACCAACGATGATGCCGAGCAAAATGAGCGCGATGAGCGCTCCGGTTTTCGCCGTCGTGAAAATGTTCTGCACCAGTTTGCCGAGCTTCAGGCCGCGCGTGTTCATAAACGTCAGCAGCGCGATCATCGCCAGGCCGAGGAACTGCGCAGTCGAAAGTGACATGGCATACCCGCTCAACCACCCACCGAAGCGGATTGGCGCGATCAAGTAATTCGACTCGGAAAACCACGGGATCAGCACCCCGGTGTAACGCGCGAAACCGACCGCAACCGCCGCGATCGTGCCGGTTTGAATAACGAGAAACAGCGTCCAGCCGTAAAGAAAACCCCACAGTGGCGAGAACGCTTCACGCAGATAAACGTACTGTCCGCCGGCCTTCGGCATCATTGCGGCCAACTCACCATAAGAAAGAGCGGCCATAAGAGTGAGGAGACCGGTCACAAGCCAAACCACAAGCAGCCAACCGGGCGAGCCCACTTGCCGCGCGATGATCGAGGAAACAATGAAAATGCCCGAGCCGATCATCGATCCGGCAACCAGCATGGTCGAATCGAGCAAACCGAGACCTCTAACAAATTTCTGTTCGGCTGCTGGTTGCAAAGTTGTTTCTAACGCTGACATCTGAGTCGCTCGGCTGGCGGAGAGTTAATCAATCTGATCAGAATCAAGCAACGCCAAACATTGCCTGCAGTTGCGTTTTTTATTAGCCGGTCACCGCGAAAACCGAAACCACTTTCGCCGGGTAAGAACCATGCTATTCTCCGCCGCGTGAAAATCCCGGCCCGGTGCTTGTCCCCCACAACATGGTCGATCTTGCTCGCGGCTTTTTTCGCGGCGTCGGAAATCTGCTTGGCGGCTCCAAAGGGCGAACGAGTTTCGGATTCTTCTTCTCCGCGCTTTGAAGCGCTTCCACTGACACGTTCCCGACAAAACCACCTGCTCGTCCGCGCATTCATCAACGGCAAGCCCGCCTTGCTTGGGGTGGACAGTGGCGCGCCGATAAGTGCAATCGCACTAAGACGCCGGGCGCATTTTGGACTGACTGGCATTCCAGGGAGTTCGACTCTGCCAGCGCGGCTGCAAATTAATGGCGCGTTTAACAACGTTGCCATCGCGCGCAACTTCCGCATTGGCGCACTCAATCTCGTCGATGAGCCCGTGGTCGTTGTCGATCTTTCCGGCTCCGGAGGCGCGTCCCGCGTACTTCAGGAACAGGAAATCGATGGGATTCTCGGTGCTGATATTCTCTTGCCGACTGGCGCCGTTCTTGACTGCCAGAAACAGATATTGATCCTCAAAATGGATCCCGGATTTCCGGGCAAAACGCCTGGCACACAATATCGCGGCCTCCGCAGTGTGCCGATTCGCGTAAGTGAAACTTATAATCTGTACGTTGACGCAGCCATCAATGGAGAACCCGCCCGTTTGATGGTGGACACGGGTGCGTTCGCAACCTTGTTGCATCGCGGGTTCGTCCGCCGGTTGCATGTGCCTCTTCATGAAACGCCGCTTAGCTCATCTGCCGTCAACTTGAAGCAGCGCGGCGTGGAAATCGCCAGGATTAGGCGACTCTCGGTCGGCTCGGTGGATATTGTTGGCAAAGATGTCGGCGTGATCGACCTCGAAGGCCTGATTCATAGCGATCTTCTCCGAGGTTCTCAGCCGGTCGCGGGCCTGCTTGGTGCAGAGATTCTGCGAAGCCATCACGGGATCATCGACTTTGGAACACGGACGCTTTACCTGAAGAAGTGATCGGCTCTTGAGGGCTCAGGTTCGCGGCGAATACCATGGTAGTGGCGTTTTGCTTTGGGATTTGCGCTGCTGGCAATAATATGCAACCATTAGGTTGCATATTCTTCCTCTGTGAACGAAGTCTTTAAAGCCTTGGCCGACCCAAACCGGCGCGCCCTCCTCGATCAGCTCCACCAAAATAACGGCCAGACTCTCAACCAACTCTGTCGCCATCTCCCGCTGACCCGCCAAGGCATTACCAAACATCTGGATCTGCTAATCAAAGCCGATCTCGTTATTCCCCTTTGGCGCGGGCGCGAAAAGTTGCATTATCTCAATCCGGCTCCGCTGAAGCAAATTTCCGAACGTTGGCTCGACAAACACAAGGCGGCCTGCCTTCGTGCCCTAAATGATCTGACGAAAGGTTTGGATAATTTGAAGCCAGAGCCGACCTGAAGGCCAGCGCTCACTCGACGTCGATTTCGCGAACACCTTTTTGCTGACGAATGGTTTCGACTTGATTTCGAATTTTGTCCGCCAGACCGACCTGATGCCGGATCGCTTCGATGAGAACGAACGGCGAAGAGGAATCTGAAGTGTTGAGTTGGACGTTTTCAATGCCGCACAGGCGATAGAGAAACGGCTGCCGGGTCTCGATGTCCTTCACCCGATACAACTCGAGTGTGTCCGTCAGTTTGCTAAAGACGCCCTCGGTCGTTTTTAATCGCTCACTGGTTAGCTCGTAAACTTTGCATTTCGTTTGGAGATAACGCTGGCCAGCGATAAAGATTGGCACCGCAAGAAGTATCAACGTGTACGCGCTAAAATTCCTGATCTCCGGCGACGAACTCCGCGACGTTAAGACAAAAATGATGACGATTACAGTAGCGAGTAACATTTGGAGAACGAAGAATCCGAAGTTTTTCCGTTGCGAAACGCTACCACGCCAAATGGTTTCCTCGGCCATTCGGAATTTGTAACGCCATGGCCGCGATCAAACAAGCATTCGTCCTCGGCGCCGGGCTTGGAACACGGCTTCGCCCGCTCACGGACGATTTGCCGAAACCGCTGGTGCCGATTTTTCAGAAACCGCTGATCACCTTTGGACTCGATCACTTAGTCGACCTCGGGATCCAGGAATTCTTCATCAATACCCATCGGTTGCCGGAGGCTTTCGCAAAAGCGTTTCCGGAAAGCAGCTACTTCGGAACATCACTCTCGTTTGTTCACGAACCCGTGCTTCTTGACACCGGCGGCGGCATTAAAAACATTGAAACTCTTTTGGGCCGCGAGCCGTTCATTACTTATAGCGGCGACGTTTTGACCGACATTCGTTTGCAGCCCTTGCTCGATGAGCATTTCGATCGTCGTAACGACGTCACGTTGGCCTTGCGTCACACGGGTTTAGGCTCTGCAATCGCCTTTCGCGAAAATCGCGTAGTCGATATTTCCAACCGCTACGGCATCCCGGGCGAATACGATTTTGCCAACATTGCAGTGTGGGATTCCTCGGTCTTCGCGCGTATTCCGCCCAAGCAAAAAATCTCCTTCGTTCCGGTTCTGGGGGATTGGATCTCACAAGGCGGAAAAATCGGAGGGGTCGTGCTGGAGGAGGGAAAGTGGTTCAATCTTGGCTCGCGCGCGGAATATTTTGAAGTTCATCGCGTCATTTCGAATGAAGGTTGGCGACCGGCGCATGTGAAAGCGCCGGAATGGTGGGCGCCCGTGCATCCGAGCGCGGTGGTCGACCCCAGCGCGCGGATTCGCGGCTGCTCAGTTATTGGGAAGGATTGCAGCGTCGGCGCAGGCGCTGTGCTTGACGACACAATCTTATGGCCGGGTGCACAAATTGCTTCCAAAAGTGAGCTGGTTGGTTGTATTGTCCGCGCCCGAAAAACCGCTACCGGCACGCATCGCAACATCGACATCTAATTTAATGAGAACCGAGCTCCTTCTCCGCCAGACGCGACGGCACTTTCCGCGATTTAATGTCGATGAAGTAAAGATTTGGCCGATCGAGAAGGGCGGTTCGGACCGGAAATTTTACCGCGTTCGTTGCTCGTCTGAGCAGTCGCTCATCCTGGTGAAGTACAATCTCGAGCGGGAAGAGAACTGTCACTACGTCGAGATCGCACAATTTCTTGAGACCCATAGCATTCATGCTCCGAGAATTTATTATCACGATGCTGACGAAGGTTTGATCTGGTTGGAGGACCTCGGCGAGCGCGATCTGTTCGCTTATCGGGGCGAGCCATGGCTGGTGCGCCGTGCCTTTTACGAATCGGCGTTAGACGAAGTCAGAAAGCTGCACCGACTGCCCGAATCGGTTTGTGTCGAAATGCGTCAGCATTTGCCGGCTGAATTCAACACCGCCCTCTACCTCTGGGAGCAGAATTATTTCTTCGAAAATTGTCTTGGCCGTTATTTCGAAGTTGAAAAAGCTGAGATCGACACCTTGGCGGGACTTTCCGCCTTGCAAAAAATCGCTGAGAAGTTGGCGCAGCTGCCTCGGGTCCTGGTGCATCGCGATTTTCAGTCGCAAAATATTCTTCTCCGCAACGGCCAGGCTTACTTAATCGATTTTCAGGGAATGCGTCCCGGTCTCGCGCACTACGACATGGCTTCGTTGCTTTACGATCCATATGTCGATCTAAGTGAGGCAGAACGCGACGAATTGCTCGAACATTATTGTTGCGAAAAACCCGGCGCCGATTTTATGGAGGCGCTGCGCCTGTGCGCCATGCAGCGTTTAATGCAAGCATTGGGCGCGTATGGATTTCTTGGCCTGGTTAAAGATCACAAACATTTCCTCCAGCACATTCCGAAAGCGGTGCGCTCACTCCGCGAAATCGTAGGAGACGTCGCCGGTCTCGAACCCCTCGGCAATTTTCTGGCCAAGCTTGGCTAATTTTTTGCGCAGGGCCTCGAATGAGCGCCGGCCGGTTACGTCGAACTCTGCAAACAAATGGAGTTCGCTATGAAGAAACTGATATTAGTCATTGTGCTGGGGTTGAGTCTGGGAAGCGTTTCGGCTTTCGCGCAGGAAGAGGAATACGGTTACGACCAGCGCTCGCACTACGAGCCAGCGCGGCAGAACCAAGCGGCATACCAGATTAACCATATCAACCGCATGCTTGCGCATGTGCAGAGACAGATGGCCCGATACGGGGCCGATTGGCGAACTCGTCGTGAAGTCCGGCATATTTCCGGCGAGGTGAATCACGTCAATTGGGAATACCAGACTCGCCGATTCGGCGGGTACCATCTGCGCCGTGAGATCGAACACATTCACAACGAATTGCACCGCGTGGAATTGCGTTTGCGTTTCCGTCCGAACGATTATTACCGCTGGTATTAATCCGGATTTTTTAATTCAGCTTACAAACGGATTTGTCTGGCGTTCGGTGCCGATTTTCGTCGGCGGGCCGTGACCGGGCAGCACGGTCACGTTGTCGCCGAGTGGGAAAAGTTTCTCCCGAATTCCGTTAAACAAAAGATCGACATCTCCGCCGGGCAAGTCCCATCGTCCGACGCCACCGGCAAAGAGGACATCGCCACCAATGAGCAAATCATCTTTGCGCGAAAAGAAACAAAGACTGCCGGGACAATGCCCCGGCACTTCGAGAACGTGAAATTCCGCTCCCAGAAAATTTCGAGCAGGCGTTTCTTCGATCAAGAAATCCGGTTTTGCTGGTTCGACTTCCAATTCGAATCCGAAGTTCCGAAAAAATTCCCGGTCCGAAATCATCGGCGCCGTGACCGGATGACACCCAATCGGACAGCCGAATCGCTTCTTGATTTCCGCGACATCCTGGACGTGATCGATGTGACCGTGCGTCAGCAGCAGCATTTTTAGCTCGACATCGCGCGAGCGGACCCAATCGCACGCACCTTGCGGCGCATCGAACAGGATCCAGCCTTCCGGCGCGGAGACGAGATAGCAGTTGGTCTCGAAAACGCCGCCGCAAAAGGTTTCGTAGGTCATTTGGTTTAAGTCTAAACGGGGCCCGCGAGCTCGGCCAGGGACGCTCGGGATTCAACCGATGGCGATCTCAGGTAGCGGGGCGTGAAAGATTTTGAATGTTCTCAGCGTATAGTTGTCTGAACTCCTTACATGTCGAGACCCAGGGCCATTGGTTTGCTTTTAGGCACAAAGTCTGCGAATCTGAATACCGCGCTTTTTCCGATGAAACTACGTTTTCCCCTGCTCACAGCGATCACGGCGGTCGCTTTGATCAGCAGCACGCCACCGGCGCTGCAAGCAAAATCGGACGCCGAACAAATCTGTGTCTCAGTGGGTCGTCTTCTCGAAGAGGGCCATTATACGCATAGACAGCTCAACGCCGAGATGTCGCAAAAGTTTCTGCGCAATTATCTGGAGTTGCTCGATTTCAGTCACCTCTTTTTCACTCAGAAAGATGTCGACGCTCTGACCGGCAAATATGGAACCGCGCTGGCTGACGATGTCTTGCTCGGAAATCTCAAGCCGGCATACGAAATCTACGACCTCTACCAAAAGCGGGTTGATGAGCGGGTCGCCAAAATCAAAGAGCTGCTGAAGCAGCCGATGGATTTCAAGACCGATGCGACTGTAGAACTACGTCGTGAAAAAGCGCCGTGGCCCAAGGATGAAGCCGAGGCCGATGAGCTCTGGCGCGGCCGCATCGCGAGCGAATTAGTTCAGGAGAAACTGAGTGAACATCCGATCGAACCCGGTCCGCAATTGGTTGGCCGTCGCTACGATCGCATCGCGCGGAACGTCCACGAAGAAGATCGAGAAGAACAGGTGAAGCTTTATCTCGATGCGCTCGCCCAATCTTATGACCCGCACTCGGAATACTTGAGCAAGGCGGACTTTAAGAATTTCAACATCCAGATGGGACTCTCGCTGGTCGGCATCGGCGCAATGCTGCGCACAGAAGATGGCTACGCCAAAATTGAAAGTCTGGTTCCCGGTGGCCCGGCGCAAGTCGACGGTCGATTAAAGGTCGGTGATCGAATCACCGCAGTCGGCCAGAGTCAGGGTGAATTTGTCGATGTCCGCGACATGCGCTTGGACAAGGTCGTCGAAATGATCCGCGGCAAGAAGGGCACCAAGGTTCGTCTGCTCGCGATTCCCGCCAACGCCCCTGATCCGTCGCAGCGCAAAAACGTCGAGCTCGTGCGCGATGAAATTAAATTAAAAGACCAGGAAGCGCGCGCCGACATCATTAATAAGAAGGACGAGAACGGGAACCCGGTGAAGCTCGGCTGGCTCACGCTCCCTTCGTTTTATGCCGACATGGATCGGCATTCCAAAAGCACGACCCGCGATGTGCTCGCTCTGCTTAAGCGCTTAAAGAAAGAAAACATCGCTGGGCTGGTTGTGGATCTTCGTCGGAATGGCGGCGGTTCGCTCGAAGAAGCTATTTCGCTGACCGGTTTATTTTTGAAATCGGGGCCGGTCGTGCAAACGAAAGGTTCTAATGGAAACATTGTCATCTCGAGTGATCCGGATCCTGGCATCTCTTATTCCGGGCCGCTGATTGTCTTGACCAGCCGGCAAAGCGCGTCGGCTAGTGAAATCTTCGCTGCCGCACTGCAGGATTACGGGCGCGCGGTCATCGTCGGTGACAAAAATACTTTTGGCAAAGGTACGGTGCAGACAATTCTGCCGATTGGCCGATTCACGTCATTGCTCGGCAGCCGTTCCGATGACGATGGCGAGCTCAAGTTAACAATTCAGAAATTTTACCGCGTGGCCGGCGGTTCCACCCAACTACACGGTGTGGCTTCGGATATCGTTTTGCCGACGCTGACTGATCTGCCCGAGTTCGGAGAAGGCGCGCTCAAGAACGCGCTGCCTTACGATGAAGTCCCAAAGGCGCGCTTCACCAAATGGTCCGATGGTCATCCTTTGTTTGTCGAGGAACTGAAACGGCGTTCAGCCGAACGAGCGCAGCACGATTCTGAATTTCATTATGTGATGGAAGACATGGAGCGGCTTCGCCACAAGCTGGATGAGAACCGCATCACCCTGAACGAAGACGCGCGCCGCAAAGAGATCCAGGACGACAAGCTCCGGAAAGAGCTGCGCACAAAAGAGCGTCTCGCTCGTCACGAAGAGGAACCGAGCATCTACCGGCTCACTCTCGACACTATCGATAAACCCAATCTGCAGTTGATCATGTATCCGGGAAAACTGGCCGAAGCCAAAGCCAAAGCGGGCGCGACGAAAGTTTCGCCCGAAGCGGCGCCGGATGATGACACCGATACAATCGGCACCGCTGACGACACGAAGGAGCCTGTTCTTGATCCTGAGCGCGACGAGACCCTGAACATTTTGGCGGATCTGGTCGATCTTTCGCG
>Ga0209376_1005930_pt1 | contig 9990 bp, 8 predicted proteins | sample GraSoiAngelo_134_FD_185891 | JGI IMG/M metagenome (GOLD analysis project Ga0209376, IMG submission 185891) | Grasslands soil microbial communities from the Angelo Coastal Reserve, California, USA - 14_0929_05_30cm (SPAdes) (version 2) | ecosystem: Environmental > Terrestrial > Soil > Grasslands ... | reverse complement strand
TGCGGGCTCGCCAATCCTTCTTATGCGCGCCTCGGACGGCGGGGCCCCAGCCCCGCGACGTCCTGCGGGCTCGCTAGACCACGTCGATGCCCATGCTGCGGGCGGTGCCCTCGATGATCCGCATGGCCGAGTCGATCGAGTCCGTGTTGAGATCCACGAGCTTCGTCTGGGCGATGTCCCGCACTTGCTGGCGCGTGACCTTGCCGATCTTGTCCTTGTGCGGCACCGCGGAGGCTTTCGCGATCCCCGCCGCGCGCTTGAGGAGCACCGCGGCCGGCGGCGTCTTCACGATGAACGTGAACGACCGGTCCTGGAAGATCGTCACCACCACCGGCAGGATCAACCCGTCCTGGCTGCCCGTCTGGGCGTTGAAGCCCTTGCAGAACTCCATGATGTTGACGCCGTGCTGACCGAGCGCGGGACCCACCGGCGGCGACGGGTTCGCCTTGCCGGCCGGGATCTGCAGCTTGACGATCGCCTGGACTTTCTTCATCGCGACACCGCACGCATCAGATCCGCTCCACCTGGTAGTACTCGAGCTCGACGGAGGTGGGCCGCCCGAAGACCGGCACGACCACCTTCATCCGTCCCCGCTCGGGGTTCATGTCGTCCACCACACCCTGGAAGTTGACGAACGGTCCATCGATGACGCGCACCTTGTCGCCGCGCTGGAACACGGACTTGGGCTTGGGCTTCTCGGCGCCCGCCTCCATTTGCCGGAGGATGTCGTCGACCTGGTCGTGCGGCAGCGCGACCGGCTTGGAGCCCGAGCCGACGAACCCGGTCACCTTGGGCGTCGAGCGCACGAGGTGCCACGTGTCGTCCGTCAGCTCCATCTCGACCAGCACGTATCCCGGGAAGAACTTCTGCTCGGTCTCACGCTTCTGCTTGTTGCGGACCTCGACCACCTTCTCGGTCGGGACGAGCACGCGCGTGATCCGCTCGGACATCCCGAAGATCTTGGCGCGCGACTCGATCGCCTCCTTGACCTTGTTCTCGAATCCCGAATACGTGTGGACGACGAACCACTGCTTGCTCGTGGTCGCCGCCGCCGCGTCCTCGCTCATCGCAAAATCCTTTCGACGATCCGCGCCAGCACCACGTCCACGGCGCCGAGGAAGAGCGACACCACCACGGTCACCGTGATCACGACGACCGTGGAGTTGATCAGCTCCTGGCGGCTGGGCCATGACACCTTGCGAAACTCCGCAATGACCTCTCGGACGAACTCCTGTGCGCGCCTCAGAAAATCCATCTGCTCCCTAGTCTGTCGAACAATGGCAGGGGTGGAGGGATTCGAACCCCCATCCCCCGGATTTGGAGTCCGGTGCTCTAGCCGTTAGAGCTACACCCCTATCCCGAACTACTTGGTCTCTCTGTGTGGCGTGTGCTTGCGGCACCACCGGCAATATTTCTTGAGCTCCAGGCGATCGGGGTGCGTGCGACGATTCTTGGTCGTCGCGTAGTTCCGCCGCTGGCACGTCGAGCACGCGAGCGAGATGATGTCGCGCATCGTCTACTCCACGATCTCCGTGACGACGCCCGCCCCCACCGTCCGCCCGCCCTCTCGAATCGCGAACCGCAGCTCCTTCTCCATCGCGATCGGCACGATCAGCTCGATCGACATCGTCACGTTGTCGCCCGGCATCACCATCTCCACCCCCGGCGGCAACGTGCACACCCCCGTCACGTCCGTCGTCCGGAAGTAGAACTGCGGCCGGTACCCGTTGAAGTACGGCGTGTGCCGCCCCCCCTCTTCCTTCGTCAGCACATAGACTTCGGCCTTGAATTTCTTGTGGGGCTTGATCGTGCCGGGCTTGGCCAGAACTTGCCCGCGCTCCACTTCGTCCTTGTCGATCCCGCGCAGCAGCGCCCCGATATTATCCCCGGCTTGCCCCTCGTCGAGCAGCTTGCGAAACATCTCCACGCCCGTCACCACCGACTTGCGGGTGTCGTGGACCCCCACGATCTCGATCTCCTCGCCCACCTTCACGATCCCCCGCTCCACGCGGCCCGTCACGACGGTCCCCCGCCCCGTGATCGAGAAAATGTCCTCGATCGGCATCAGAAACGGCTTGTCCACCGGCCGCGGCGGCGTCGGAATGTAGCTGTCGACCGCGTCCATCAGCTGCCAGATCGGCGCCGCCGCCTTCGTGTCCTCCGGCTTCTCGTTCGCGTGCAGCGCCGAGCCCCGGATCACCGGCACCTCGTCCCCCGGAAATTGGTACTTCTTCAGCAGCTCCCGCACTTCGAGCTCCACCAGATCCAGAATCTCGGCATCGTCGACCATGTCCACCTTGTTCATGAACACCACCAGAAACGGCACGTTGACCTGGCGCGCCAGCAGCACATGCTCGCGCGTTTGCGGCATCGGCCCGTCATTGGCCGCCACCACCAGGATCGCCCCGTCCATCTGCGCCGCCCCCGTGATCATGTTCTTGATGTAGTCCGCGTGCCCCGGACAATCGATGTGCGCGTAGTGCCGCTTGGCCGTCTCGTACTCCACGTGCGCCACCGCGATCGTGATCCCCCGCTCCCGCTCTTCCGGCGCGTTGTCGATCGATCCGTACTCCCGCACCGCGATCGTCTTGTTCTTCGTGTGCAGCACCTTCGTGATCGCCGCCGTCAACGTCGTCTTGCCGTGGTCGATGTGCCCGATCGTCCCCACGTTCACGTGCGGCTTCGTCCGCTCGTACTTCGCCTTCGCCATGGTGTGGCCTCCGACTGGTCGTTCTCAGCGGGACCCGGCGCGCCCCTGCGGCTTGCCGGCGACTTTGGCCATGATCTCTTCGGCGATCGCGGGCGGGACTTCCTCGTAGCGCGAGAACTGCATGGTGTAGGTGGCGCGTCCCTGCGTCATCGACCGCATTTCCGTCGCGTATCCGAACATCTGCCCCAGCGGCACCGTCGCGCGGATGACCTGCGAGCTGCCGCGTGCTTCCATCGAGACGATCCGACCGCGGCGGCTGTTCAGGTCGCCGACGATCGCGCCCATGTATTCGTCGGGCGTGACGACCTCGACGTCCATCACGGGCTCGAGCAACACGGGCTTGGCCCGTCGGCACGCTTCCTTGAAGCCCATCGAGGCGGCGATCTTGAACGCCATCTCGGACGAATCCACGTCGTGATACGAGCCGTCGGTCAGCTTGACCTTGATGTCGACCATCGGGTAGCCGGCCAGCACGCCGGTGTCGAGCGCCTCGCGGATGCCCTTTTCGACCGCCGGAACGTATTCCCGCGGGATCGAGCCGCCGACGATCTTGTTCTCGAACTCGAAGCCCTTGCCCGCCTCGTTCGGCTCCACCTCGAGGTAGACGTCACCGTACTGACCGCGGCCGCCCGTTTGCCGCACGTAGCGGCCCTGTGCCTCGGCGGCCTTGCGAATCGTCTCGCGATAGGCGACCTGCGGCTTGCCGACGTTGGCTTCGACCTTGAACTCGCGCAGGAGGCGGTCGACGATGATTTCCAGGTGGAGCTCGCCCATCCCGTGGATCAAGGTCTGGGCCGTCTCCTCGTCGCTGGTCACCCGGAACGTCGGATCTTCCAGCGCCAGCCGCGACAGCGACACGCCGAGCTTCTCCTCGTCCGCGCGCGTCTTGGGCTCGATCGCGACGGCGATGACCGGCTCCGGGAACGTCATCGACTCCAGCACGATCGGCCGGTCAGGCTCGCAGAGCGTGTCGCCGGTCGTCGTGAGCTTGAGCCCGATGGCGGCGGCGATGTCACCGGCGGCGACGGCCTCGACCTCCTCCTTCTTGTTCGCGTGCATCCGGAGCAGCCGCCCCACGCGCTCCTTCTTGTCCTTGGTCGAGTTGTAGACGCCCGACCCGGCCTCGAGCGTGCCCGAGTAGACCCGGAGGAAGACGAGCTGACCGACGTGCTGGTCATTCATGATCTTGAACGCCAGCGCCGCGAACGGCGCGTCGTCGGCCGCCTTGCGCTCCTCGACCTCTTTGGTCTCGGGGTTGATGCCCTGAATCGGCGGGATGTCCAGGGGCGACGGCAGGTAGTCGATCACCGCATCCAGTAGCGGCTGCACGCCCTTGTTCTTGAAGGACGCGCCGCAGAGGACCGGAAAGAGCTTCATGCTGATCGTGCCCTTGCGCACGGCCGCCTTCAGCTCGGCCGGCGTGATCGGCTCGCCGTGCACGTACTTCTCCATCAGGTGCTCGTCGACCTCGGCGAGCCCTTCGATCATCTTCTCCCGATACTCCTTGACCTGTTCCTTCATCTCGGCGGGAATCTCGATCTTCGTGAACTCTTTGCCCAGCGAGTCGTCGTCGTCGGTCCACACCAGCCCCACCTCGTCGATCAGGTCGACGAGGCCGCGATACTGGTCCTCGCGACCGATCGGGATCTGCACGGGGACCGGATGGACGCCCAGACGCTCACGCACCAGGTCGATGCACTGGTAGAAGTCCGCCCCGACGCGGTCCATCTTGTTGACGTAGACCATCCGTGGCACCCGGTACTTGTCGGCCTGCCGCCACACCGTCTCCGTTTGCGGCTCGACGCCCGACACGGCGTCGAGGATCGCGACGGCGCCGTCCAGGACTCGGAGCGAGCGCTCCACCTCAACCGTGAAGTCGACGTGACCCGGCGTGTCGATGATGTTGACGCGGCAATCCCGCCAGAAGCAGGTCGTCGCGGCCGACGTGATCGTAATGCCGCGCTCCTGCTCCTGGACCATCCAGTCCATCGTCGCGGTGCCTTCGTGGACTTCACCGATCTTGTACGACCGCCCGGTGTAATACAGGATCCGCTCGGTCGTGGTCGTCTTGCCCGCGTCGATGTGGGCCATGATGCCGATGTTGCGCGTTTTCTCCAGCGAGTACTGCCGTTCCACCGCCCAATCCCCTGCTTTCTCTGCGATCTCTGACATGCGAAGAGGGGGGTCAGCCTGCGCCCCCCTCTTCGTTCCGTTGCTTGGCTACCAGCGATAATGCGCGAACGCCTTGTTGGCCTCCGCCATCTTGTGCGTGTCTTCTCGCTTCTTCACCGCGGTTCCGCGATTGCCGGCGGCATCGAGCAACTCGCCGGCCAACTTCTCCGCCATGCTCCGCTCGCCACGCCGACGGGCGGCGCCGATGACCCACCGCATGGCCAAGGACGTCCGTCGATCCGGGCGCACCTCGACCGGCACCTGATACGTCGAGCCGCCGACCCGCCGAGACTTGACCTCAACGGCCGGCTTCACGTTGTCGATGGCCGACTTGAACATCTTGAGAGCGTCCTGCTTGCTCCGGTCCTCGACCGACACCAGGGCGGCGTACATGATCTGCTCGGCCGTCGACTTCTTGCCGCAGATCATCATGATGTTGACGAACTTCGCCACCAGCCGGCTCCCGTACTTCGGATCCGGCAACACCTCGCGCTTCGCGGCCCCCGCCCGTCGCATGGCGCTACGCTCCGGCCTTGGTGGCCTTGGCGCCGTACTTCGAGCGGCTCTGCTTGCGGCCGGCGACGCCCGCAGTGTCGAGGGTGCCGCGGATGATGTGATAGCGGATACCCGGCAGATCCTTGACGCGGCCGCCGCGGATCATCACGATCGAGTGCTCCTGCAGATTGTGGCCGACCCCCGGGATGTACGAGGTGACCTCGAGCCCGTTCGTGAGCCGCACCCGCGCCACTTTCCGGAGCGCGGAGTTCGGCTTCTTCGGCGTCGTCGTGTACACGCGAATGCACACGCCCCGCTTCTGCGGACACCCCTGCATCGCGGGCGTCTTCGACTTCCTCCGCACCGCCTCGCGACCGTTATGAACGAGCTGATTGATAGTCGGCATAGACTCACCGCCGCCCAAGAGGCGGCAAAACTCCAACGTTATAACCGAGACGCCCTGTCATGTCAACGATTTAGCCGCTACCCGGCCACCGCGACGGATTCGTCTGCGTCGCCCGTGTCGGCCACCGGCGGCGTCAGCGACAGCACGCTGTCCAGTGACTTCACGGCCTCGCCACCCGGGGTCAGCACTTCGACCCGCGTGTAGTTCGAGAGCCCGGTGCCCGCCGGAATCAACCGGCCGACGATCACGTTCTCCTTCAGGCCGCGGAGGTCGTCCGTTTTTCCGGAGATGGCGGCCTCCGTCAGCACGCGGGTGGTCTCCTGGAACGAGGCCGCCGAGATGAAGCTGTCGGTCGAGAGCGAGGCCTTCGTGATACCCAGCAACACCGGCTTGGCCGTCGCGGCGCGCTTGCCCTGCGCGAGGACCCGATCATTCTCCTCCTGGAACACGAACTTGTCGACCAGCTCGCCGACCACGAACTCTGTGTCCCCGACCTCCTCGATACGCACCCGCCGGAGCATCTGGCGCACGATGATCTCGATGTGCTTGTCGTTGATAGTCACGCCCTGAAGGCGATAGACCTCCTGCACCTCGTTGACCAGATACCGCTGCAGCTCGCGATCGCCGAGCACCGCCAGATAGTCGTGGGGGTTTGGCGACCCGTCCATGAGGGCCTCGCCCGCTCTCACGCGGTCGCCCTCGTGAACGCTGATGTGCTTGCCGCGCGGGATCAAGTACTCCTTGGTCTCCGCGTTGTCGGCCCGGATCACGATCTTGCGCATGCCCTTCACGAACCCGCCCATCTCGACCCGGCCGTCGATCTCGGTGATGACAGCCTGCTCCTTGGGCTTGCGGGCCTCGAACAACTCCGCGACGCGCGGCAGACCGCCGGTGATGTCCTTGGTCTTGGTCGTCTCGCGCGGGATCTTGGCGATGATGTCGGCCGCGAAGATCTCGGCGCCGTCGGGCGCACTGAGGTTGGCGCCCACCGGAAGCGCGTACCGGTGACGGTCGCTGGCCTCGGCCCCCCCGGCCGCCTCGCCCGCCGACCGGATGATGATGCCCGGCTGGAGCTTGCCCTCCGGATCTTCGATGACCACCTTGCGCGCGAGGCCGGTGACCTCGTCGAACTCTTCTCGAACCGTCACGCCCTCGATGATGTCCTGGTACTCGACCCGCCCCGTGAACTCCGTGAGGATCGGGTTGGTGAACGGATCCCACTCGACCAGCACGGTGCGCGACTTGATCCGCTGGTCGGCCTTCACCTTGATCTTGGCGCCGTAGACGACCGGATAGCGCTCGCGCTCCCGGCCGCGGTCGTCGGCCACGCCGATCTCGCCGTTGCGGTTCGTCGCGACCAGATCGCCGTCGCGGTTCACGACGGTCCTGAGGTTGTGGTACTTGACGATGCCGGCGCTCTTGGCCTCGTGCTTCGAAGCCTCGACCACGCGGCTCGCGGTCCCGCCGATGTGGAAGGTCCGCATCGTGAGCTGCGTGCCCGGCTCGCCGATCGACTGCGCGGCGATGATGCCGACCGCCTCGCCGAGCTCGGCCAGCCGTCCGGTGCCAAGGTTGCGCCCGTAGCACATGACGCAGATGCCGCGCTTGGTGTCGCACGTCAGAGTCGACCGGATGCGCACCCGCTCCAGGCCCGAGTCCTCGATCTTCTGCGCCAGCTCCTCGGTGATCTCGGTGTTGGCCTGGACGATGATCTCGTTCGACAGCGGATCGCGGATGTCCTCGGCGGCGACGCGGCCGAGAATACGGTCGCGCAGCGACTGAATAATATCGCCGCCCTCGACCAGCGGCGTCGCGTCGATGTACTTCACGGTGCCGCAGTCGTACTCGCTGACGATGACGTCCTGGGAGACGTCGACCAGTCGCCGCGTCAGATAGCCGGAGTCGGCGGTCTTGAGCGCGGTGTCGGCGAGACCCTTGCGGGCGCCGTGCGTCGACGTGAAGTACTCGAGGACGGTGAGGCCCTCGCGGAAGTTCGAGGTGATCGGCGTCTCGATGATCTCGCCGCTCGGCTTCGCCATCAGCCCCCGCATGCCGGCCAGCTGGCGGATCTGCTGCTTGCTGCCTCGGGCGCCCGAGTCGGCCATCATGTAGATCGGGTTGAACTCGCCGCCCTGCTCGCCGCCTTCCAGCTCGCGGAACATCTCTTCGGCGATGAGCTCGGTGACGTGCGCCCAGATGTCGACCACCTTGTTGTAGCGCTCGCCGTTCGTGATCACGCCGTCCTGGTACTGCTGCTCGACCTCGTTGACCTGCTCGCGGGCCGAGCTGATCTGCCGCTCCTTCGACGACGGGATGTGCATGTCGTCGATGCCGATCGACAGGCCGGACAAGGTCGCGTAGCGGAATCCGAGGTCCTTCAGCTCGTCCAGGAAGTGGACGGTCGCCTCGTTGCCGAGCGTGTTGTAGCAGCGGCCGACCAGCGCCGTGACCTCCTTCTTCTTGAGCTCCTGGTTCACGAATCTCAGCTGCTCGGGGACGATCTCGTTCAGCAAGGTGCGCCCCACCGTCGTCTCGACGATGGCGCCGTTCCAGCGGAGACGGATCCGCGCTTGTAAATCTACATCCTCGTTGTCGTAGGCGATCCGCACCTCTTCAGCGTCGGAGAACAGGCGCCCCTCGCCCCGAACGGGACGCTCCGTCGTGCTGATACGCTCCTTTGTCAGGTAGTAGATCCCGAGAACCATGTCCTGCGTCGGCACCGCCAGCGGCGCGCCGTTCGCCGGCGACAGGATGTTGTTCGCCGACAGCATCAGCACCTGCGCCTCGAGCTGCGCCTCCATCGAGAGCGGGATGTGCACCGCCATCTGGTCGCCGTCGAAGTCGGCGTTGAAGGCCGTGCACACCAGCGGATGGATCTCGATGGCCTTGCCTTCGACCAGGATCGGCTCGAACGCCTGGATCCCCAGGCGATGGAGCGTCGGCGCCCGATTCAGCAGAATCGGATGCTCCTTGATGACATCTTCGAGGATGTCCCAGACCTCGGGGCGCTCCTTCTCGACGAACTTCTTCGCCGCTTTGATCGACGACGCGATGCCCCGCTCTTCCAGCTTTCTCAAAATGAAGGGCTTGAAGAGCTCGAGCGCCATCTTCTTGGGCAGGCCGCACTGGTGTAGCTTGAGGTACGGGCCGACCACGATGACCGAGCGGCCCGAGTAGTCCACGCGCTTGCCGAGGAGGTTCTGGCGGAAGCGACCCTGCTTGCCCTTGAGGGTATCGGAGAGCGACTTCAGCGGGCGGTTGTTCGGCCCGGTGATGACCCGGCCGCGCCGGCCGTTGTCGAAGAGCGCGTCGACCGCTTCCTGCAGCATCCGCTTTTCATTTCGAATGATGATCTCGGGGGCCTTGAGGTCCATCAGCCGCTTCAGCCGGTTGTTCCGGTTGATGACGCGGCGATAGAGGTCGTTCAGGTCCGAGGTCGCGAAGCGGCCGCCGTCGAGCGGCACCAGCGGGCGGAGCTCCGGCGGAATGACCGGCACCACCTCGAGGATCATCCAGTCGGGCTGGTTGCCGGACTTCAGGAAGGCCTCGATGACCTTCAGCCGCTTGACGATCTTCTTCCGCTTCTGGACGGACGACTCGCCCAACATCTGGGCGCGCAGGTCGCGCGCCATCGAGTCGAGGTCCATGTCGCGCAGGAGCTCGCGGATCGCCTCGGCGCCCATGCCCACCTTGAGGGCCTCTGCGCCGTGCTCCTCGATGAGCTTACGCGCCTTGTCGACCGCCATCAGGTCCTTCTTCTTGATCCCCTGCAGCCGGCTCTCGAGGACGACGTGCTCCTCGAAGTAGAGGATCTTCTCGAGCTCCCGCAACGACATGTCGAGGAGCTGCCCGATCCGGCTCGGCAGCCCTTTGAAGAACCACACGTGCGAGACCGGCGAAGCGAGCTCGATGTGGCCCATCCGCTCGCGCCGCACGCGCGCGCGGGTCACCTCGACGCCGCACTTGTCGCAGACCACGCCGGCAAACTTCATCCGCTTGTACTTGCCGCAGGCGCACTCGTAGTCCTTGGTCGGGCCGAAGATCCGCGCGCAGAACAGGCCGTCGCGCTCGGGCTTGAACGTCCGGTAGTTGATGGTCTCCGGCTTCTTCACCTCGCCGTGCGACCAGTCGCGGATCTTCTGGGGCGCGGCCAGCTTGATCCGGATCGCGTCAAACGTGATGGGCTTCGCATGCCGATCGAGGATGC
>Ga0209376_1005928_pt1 | contig 9992 bp, 5 predicted proteins | sample GraSoiAngelo_134_FD_185891 | JGI IMG/M metagenome (GOLD analysis project Ga0209376, IMG submission 185891) | Grasslands soil microbial communities from the Angelo Coastal Reserve, California, USA - 14_0929_05_30cm (SPAdes) (version 2) | ecosystem: Environmental > Terrestrial > Soil > Grasslands ... | reverse complement strand
ATCTCCGAACGCTGTTTAATTGGCCAATCGGTCGCCAAGGGGTTTATCATCGCGCAAATATACGACGCGGCAGGAAGCCGCGAAAGTCGGAAGGATCACGATTGGAAGATCGCAATTGCAACAAATAAAGGCCGATCGTCCCGAAAACGATCGTGGGCGCCCAGCCAGCGATCCAGGCCGGGATGCGGTCACCTTCGCCGAGGGCGAGAAAAAGGTGCGTGGAAAAATTTAAGGTGAAGATCAGCAGAATCGCGGTGGCCACGCTGGCAAGGACGCCGCGGCGGGAAAAGCCAACGCCAAGCGGCGCGGCGATGAGCGCGACGACGAGGCAGGTCCAGGGCAACGCAATTCGATGGTGATAATGAGTGCGAAAGGGCGCGAGCAACGTCTGTGGGAAATCGGCATTAAAACTTAAATAATCGCGCAACTCCGGCAGGCTCATGAACTCGGCGCGCATGTTGGCACTACGCAGTCGGTAGGGCGTTTCACTCCAATGCCTCACGAACAGACTCGCTTCCATTTGTTCGGAAATAATGTTACCAGCGGGATCGTAGTGCACGACTTTCGCCTGCGAGAGAATCCAGGTATTTTCGCGTGGCTGAAATTGCGCGCGCGCGGCCAGAAAAGCCATGGTGATGTGATCGGAGGAGTCCTGTTGCAACACTTCGACATTATCAAAGACGTTGGAATTGGGTCGGAGACGTTGAATAAACCAGGTGCGTGAATCGCGGCGGTTCCGGAAAATTTGCCCTTCTGCGCCCGTCGCACTTTTTTCAGCAAAGAAAAGTTTTCGCGCCATCTCGGCATGCGGCGCCAGGGAATAATTGAGCGCAAAACAAACCGCGGTCGTGAGAATGGCGAGGAGGAAAAGCGGCGTGAGCACGCGGATGAGGCCGATACCTGCGGTCAGCATCGAGACAATTTCGTTCGCGCGCGACATCCGCCCGAGAACAAAAAGCAGGGCCAGGAGGAGGGAGACTGGCAGGAGAATCACCAGAATCTGCGGGATTTGGGTAGCGTAGTATTCCAGCACTCGGCCAAAACCGACGTGTTGGTCAAGAAAAGTCGAGATGCTGTCGCTGATATCGAAGATGAACCAGATCGATATAAACCCGATGATGCAGTAAAGGTAAGCCTGCAAGAAATTTCGGATGATATATCGATCAAATAAATTCACAACGTCTTTCCGAACGAGCCGGATTCAGAGTAATCTGTAACCAAGAGATGATTGCATTACGCGACTCCATTATCTCGGATTTTGTGGAACGAACCGAATCGTTTTTTTCGTCAAGCGGACTTCTGGCGAAGGCGAAAAATTTCGAGCGACGACCGCAGCAACAGCAAATGGCGGCGGCCGTGGCGCGGGCGTTGGAGGAGGAGCGACATTTGGTGGTGGAAGCCGGCACCGGCGTAGGCAAATCGCTGGCGTATCTCGTTCCCGCGGTCCTGTTCGCGCTCGGGCAAAAGAAAAAGGCAATCATCTCAACCCACACAATCAATCTTCAGGAACAACTTCTCTACAAAGACATTCCGATTCTACAAAAAGTTCTGCCCGAGACTTTCGACGCAGCGCTGATCAAAGGCCGGCAGAATTATGTCTGTCCGCGCCGGCTTTTGCGCGCGCGCGACCAGCAGAATGATCTCTTTACCGGGCCGGAGCAGAACGAGCTGGAAGAGATCTCGGCCTGGGCAGCGCGAACACGAGACGGAACGCTGAGCGATTTGTCCTTCGAGCCAAACGCGAAGGTTTGGACGCAAGTTTGCAGCGAGGCCCACATTTGCACTAAGAAATCGTGCGGGCAAAGCGATCGCTGTTTTTATCAGCGCGCCCGCCGAAAATTCGAGAACGCGCAGGTTGTGGTGATCAATCACACACTGCTTTTCATGCTTCTGGGTGGCGTCGAAGAGCAGATGGAACGTGAAAGCGGATTTCTGTTTCCCAACGACTTTCTGATTTTGGACGAAGCGCACACGGTTGAGCAAACCGCTTCCCGCCAGATCGGGACGGTGATTTCGCAATATCTTTTGCGCGCGACGGTGCAGCGTCTCTATAACGCGCGCTCGAAAAAAGGATTGTTTACTGTCACGCGCGATGCAGCCGGTGTTCGATTGGCCGCGGAGCTTGTCGATGAGATCGACAAATTCTTTGAGGCGCTGGGGGCGCGCTGCGATTTCCGCAAAGGCCGCGAGTTTCGCGTGCGCCAGCCGGAGCTAGTGCCGGACACGATCACGGGCCGCCTGATCGCGTTGCAGGCGCGCGTGGCAGAGGTGGTCAGACGCCAGGATGATGAAATGTTGAAATCCGAGTTGCAGGAACTTGGCCGACGTATCGCCGAGGCACGTTCTGGGATCGGAATTTTTCTCGAACAATCCGCGCCCAATCGCGTTTATTGGGTGGAGAGGACCGGCAAGGTTGGACAACTCCTGACGCTCAATGCCGCGCCCATCGATATTGCCCCCGCACTACGGCAAATGCTTTTCCGCGAGGGGTGCACCTGTGTCATGACCAGCGCAACACTCGGGGTGGGACGAAAAGACCTGGCCTATTTTCGCAATCGCGTGGGCGCGGAAGAAGCCGAGCCGCTTCAGCTCGGCAGTCCATTCAATTTCAATCAGCAAATGAAAGTGTTTGTCGTCCGCAAAATGCCTGATCCGCGGGACGCAAATTATGAAGAAGCGCTGGCCCATTGGATTGAACATTTCGTCGGGCAAACCGACGGTCACGCCTTTGTCTTGTTCACGAATTATCGGGCGATGCAGGAGTTGGTGGCGCGGATGGAAAATTTTTGCGCGAAACACGATTTGAATTTGCTGGTGCAAGGTGGCGGTCTGCCACGCACGAAATTGCTTGACCAATTCAAAACCACGCCGCGCAGTGTCCTCTTTGGCACCGACAGCTTCTGGGGCGGCGTTGACGTGCCTGGTGACGCTTTGCGCAACGTCATCATCACACGGTTACCCTTCGCCGTTCCCGATCATCCCTTGATCGAGGCGAAACTGGAAACCATCGAAGCATGCGGTGGCGATGCTTTCAGTGAATATTCGCTGCCAGAAGCAATTCTGAAATTGCGGCAGGGGGTTGGGCGGTTGATCCGGACGAAAAGCGATCACGGCATTATCGTGATTCTCGACAATCGGATTGTGACCAAGCCGTATGGCCGGGCTTTCATGGCAGCGCTGCCGAAGTGTCCTGTGGAGGTTTTGTGAGCGGTACTTAGAACCCGGTTATCCTGAGCGTAGCGAAGCAGGGTCGAAGGATCCCGATAAAGTTATCTTAAAGGTTTCGCCGCCCGATTCCTCTGATTGCGCTCGGAATGACGTAGCTATGTTCGCTTGAACATATCTCGCAGATATCTTAAAGTTGGCGTGTGAATGCGCCTGCTTTGCCCATCGCGCCGGTGGTCTTGCCGGCGCGCATGGCCAAACAAATCGAACGCGCCAAAGAAACAGAACGCATTCTTTCGATTCTGCATCAATGGGGAATTCATACCCTTGGGCAACTTGCGGCATTGTCACGCGATGATCTTGCCGCGCGCCTCGGGATGCGCGCAGTTGAAATGTGGGAACGCGCCAATGGACGCGGCGAGCGAATTTTGAAACTCGTTTCTCCCCCGGAATCGTTCATCGAAAGCTTTGAGTTCGAAAACGAAATTGAAACCGTCGAGCCGCTCCTCTTCATTTTGCGACGATTTTTACAGCAGCTGGCGACGCGATTAAACGCAATCTATCTCGTCGCCAAAGAGCTGCGCCTGCGCATCACTTTCGCCGACAAATCGCACTACGAGCGGATTTTCAAAATTCCGCAGCCGACTAACAACGAAGATATCCTTTTTCGGATGCTGCACACGCATCTGGAAAACTTTACTTCGAGGCATCCAATCGTTGCGATTGAGCTGGAAGCGCAGCCGTCACGTTCGGTACGGCAACAGTTTGGACTTTTCGAAACGGCATTGCGCGATCCCGTGCAATTGCATGAGACATTGGCGCGACTGATCGGATTGCTCGGAGCGGATCGGGTCGGCACGCCGATGCTGGAAGAAACGCATCGGCCAGATGCATTTCGGATGGAACCGTTTGCGTGGGAATTCCGTCATCCCAAGCCAGAAATCGGTCATTCCGAGCGAAGCATAGCGAAGTCGAGGAATCCCGTAGCGCTACCTTTAAGTTTCACAACGGGATCCCTCGGTCCGAGCCGGACTGGCATTTTCGCTCGGGATGACGAAGAGAGGGAAAGGGGCGTGTGCGATAGCACGGGGGTGAGGGGATGCGTTCCGTTGCGGCGGTTTCGAAAACGGAAAAAAGCGACGGTGCTGCTGGAAAATAATCGGCCCGCTCATGTGCGTGCGGCGGAAGTCCGAGCCGGACTGGCAGTGGAGGGCACGACGATGAGGCAGGATGGACCGTTTCCGCTTTCGGGAAACTGGTGGGACGAACGCGCGTGGGCGCGGGTGGAATGGGATGTGGAAATCGAGAATGGCGTCATTGCGCGCTGTCATTGCGATCAGGATGGGTGGGCGATCGATGGAATTTATGATTGAGCAATAATTCATCGTCATCCTGAGCGGAGCGTAGCGAAGCCTCGACTGCGCTCGGGATGACCCAAATTGGGTATGTCTTACATCGAACTTCACGCTAACAGCGCCTTCAGTTTCTTGCGGGGCGCGTCGTTTCCGGAACAACTCGTGCAAGTCGCAGCTGAGTTGGAAATGCCGGCGCTGGCGTTGCTTGATCGCAACGGCGTTTACGGTTCGCAACGATTTTCTGTCGCGGGGCGCGAGCAGAAAGTTCGGCCAATTATCGGAGCGGAATTAACGATGGAAGACGGCAGCGTCCTGTCGGTGCTGGTGGCAAGCCGTCTCGGCTACGCCAATCTTTGTTCTCTGCTCACCCAAGCCCATCTGCGTAGCGAAGTAAAAGGGGAGTGCGCGGTAAAATGGGATGAGCTACCGGAATTTGCGCAAGGATTGGTAGCGTTGTTCGGGAATAGTGCGTTGGACGATCTTCTGGGTAGCGCACGCGTCTCGCGTGTTGGCGAAAGCGTCCCGCTTTCGCGGAGTTTAAAAAGATCGTTTCGGCGAGACGCCGAAACCAACACGCGAGACGCGTGTGCTACCCGGAGTTCAGAAGACCGCGCGCAATGTTTGATTGATGCGTTCGGTCGCGAGAATGTCTATGTCGAAATTCAGCGGCATTTTTTGCGAGGCGAAGATCGGGTTAATCGCGTGCTGGTTGATCTCGCTTCGAAATTTCGCCTGGCCCTGATCGCGACCAACGGGGTGCAGTATGCCAAACCATACGGACGTCAGGTGCTGGATGTTTTCACCTGCATTCGCGAGCACACCCACCTCGATCTCGCCGGAAAATTGCTCACCCAAAACGCCGAGCGTCATTTGAAGAGCGACGCGGAGATGCGCGCAATCTTTCGCGATTTACCGGACGCGATCACGAACACTGAACGGCTGGCAGATCGATTGCAGTTTTCACTCGAAAACATCGGTTACGAATTTCCTGAATATCCGGTGCCGGACGGACACACCATGAATTCGTTCCTGCGCACGATAGTGTTGTTTGGTGCGCAACAGCGTTACGAGTCGATTACAAAAAAAGTAAAACGTCAGCTGGAAGAAGAACTCGCGCTCATTGCCCGGCTTGGGTTTTCCGGATATTTTTTGATCGTATGGGACATCGTGAATTTTTGCCGCGAAAACAACATGATGGTGCAAGGCCGCGGCAGCGCGGCCAACAGCGCGGTCTGTTTTTGTCTCGGGATCACGCCGGTTGATCCGGTGAGTAACCATCTCGTCTTCGAACGTTTTCTGAACGAAAGCCGTAAAGGCTGGCCGGACATTGATCTTGATTTGCCGAGCGGGGACCGGCGCGAGCGCGTTATCCAGGAAGTTTACCGGCGTTACGGCAAACACGGCGCGGCCATGACCGCGAACGTAATTACCTATCGCGGGCGAAGTGCGGCCCGCGAGATCGGAAAAGCGCTAAATTTTTCACCAAGCACACTCGACCGTTTTTCGCATTTGTTCGCGAACGGCGATTTTCCGCACACCATCGAGCTCGAAGCGCAAATCGAGCAGGCGGGTCTCCCCAAAGCGCATCCGCGGATGCCGGCGTTCGTCGGTTTGTATCACGCGATTTACGGATTGCCGCGGCATCTCGGGCAGCATTCCGGTGGGATGATTATTTGTCAGAATAAACTGAGCTCGTTTGTGCCGCTGGAAAATGCCTCGATGCCAGGCCGGGTGGTGGCGCAATGGGATAAGGATGATTGCGAGGATCTTGGCATCGTGAAAGTCGATCTCCTCGGGCTCGGCATGATGTCGGTAATGCAGGACGCGTTTGAGCTTTGTCGCGAACGCGGCCGCCCGCTCGATCTCGCCCACATCCCGAAGGGCGACGCGAAAACGTTTGAGATGATGCAAACGGCCGACACCATCGGCGTTTTCCAAATCGAAAGTCGCGCCCAGATGGCGACGCTGCCGCGATTGAAGCCGAAATGTTTTTACGATGTCGTGATTGAAGTCGCGATCATCCGTCCGGGTCCGATCCAGGGCGATATGGTTCATCCATATTTGGCGCGCCGCGCCGGGAAAGAAGCGGTCACTTATTTCGACGAACGATTAAAGCCGGTGCTCGAACGCACGCTGGGAGTGCCGCTGTTTCAGGAACAAATGCTCAAGATCGCGATGATCATGGCGAATTTTTCCGGGGATGAAGCGGAGGAATTACGGCGCGCTCTTAGTTTTCATCGCTCGGAAGAGCGGATGAACAAGGTGAGCGTGAAACTGCGCGAGGCGATGGCGCGCAATCAGGTCGCCCCAGAGGTGATTGAGAAAGTTTTGCATTCGATCACCTCGTTCGCGCTTTACGGATTTCCGGAATCGCATGCCATCAGCTTCGCGATTCTGGCCTATGGCAGCGCTTATTTGAAAGCGCATCGTCCGGCGGAGTTTTACGCAAGTCTGATTAACAATCAGCCGATGGGGTTTTACACACCGGCGACAATTGTGAAAGATGCGCGGCGGCACGGAGTGAAAGTGAAGCCAGTGTGCGTGGCGCAATCGGAATGGAATTGCACGGTCATGGCCGACGACGCGATTCGGTTGGGATTTTGCGTGGTGAATGGATTGCAGCGCGAACACGCGGATGATTTTTTGCGGGAACGTAAGGAGCGCCCGTTTTCTTCACTCGAAGATTTTCGGAAACGCGCGCTGCTAACGAAAGATGAGCTACGCGCCTTGGCGAATCTGGGCGCGCTCAATTGTTTCGCGGAACATCGGCGCGCGGCGATGTGGAAAGTGGAGGAAACGCCGCACGAGGATTTGCTCGATCGCGGAACTCTGGGGAGCGCAGGCTGCCAGCCTGCTAATGCCAGTCCGGCTCGGACTTGCGGCAACTTGCCGCAAATATCTGCGACGCGGGCGAGTGACCGCGACGGTTCCGTCCGGCAAGCTGCCGGAGGGGGCAGGCTGGCAGCCTGCGCTTCCCAGAATCAGAGTTCGCCACTTCCCCGAATGACTTTGCCAGAGCGGGTGAGTGCGGATTACGAGGTAATGGACCTCACCACTGGACCGCATCCGATGAAATTGGTGCGCGCACAATTACCCGAGGTCTGGCGGGCGATCGATCTGGCGCAGGCAAAACATAGATCGATCGTGCGGATCGCGGGCAATGTTATTTGCCGTCAACGACCGGGGACGGCGAAGGGATTTGTCTTCATCAGTTTGGAAGATGAGACCGGGGTATCGAATGCGATCGTGACACCGGATTTATTCGAGGAAACCCGATTGCTTATTACAGAAGAACCATTTCTCGCGATCGAAGGCGAAGTGCAAAACACCGATAACGTTGTCTTAATCAAAGCGCAGAAAATCTTTCCACTTATCAGAGACGGTCTGGTCGGTTCAGAGTCGCACGATTTTCATTAATGCAAAAACTCTGTCATCCTGAACAGTATAGACGGCGAAGGACCTCTCCGATGGTCATACATTCACGAACGCTTGCGAGGTTCCTCGCTCCGAGCCGGACTGGCGTTGTCTGCGCAGCTCGGAATGGCACCTCTTGGGTTACACCTTGGACCCTGGCAGACAATCACTCGCCGGCGTGGCGTTTGGCAGTCGGTTTCGGCGCGCTGATTTCCTGGGCCGGTTGGTCGCCCATCCAATCAGTGTGGAAGATCCCCGGCTTGTCGATGCGCTCGTAAGTATGGGCGCCGAAGAAGTCGCGCTGCGCTTGCAGCAAATTCGCCGGCAAACGCGCGGAACGATAACTGTCGAAGTAGGCCAGGGAAGCGCTGAAGGCTGGCACGGCCACGCCGTAGTTAATGGCGGTTGAAACCGCGATGCGCCAATTGTGCTGCGTTTTGGCGATGATGTCGGTGAAATATTGGTCGAGCAGCAAGTTGTGCAGCTTCGGATCGCGCGCGTAGGCCTCGGTGATGCGGTTAAGGAATTTCGCGCGAATGATGCACCCCCCGCGCCAGATCGTCGCGATGTCACCAAAATTCAAATGCCAGTTGTAGGCTGTGCTGGCGGCACCGAGTAACTCCATACCCTGGGCGTAGGAAACAATTTTCGAAGCGTAAAGCGCGTCGTGCACGGCCTGGATAAGCTCGTCCCGATTCCCGCTGAAAGTAGGCAATTGTGGCTGCGGCAAGATTTTCGATGCAGCGACGCGTTCTTCTTTACGCGAGGAAATGACGCGCGCTTCCACTGCGGCGTTGATGGTTGAGATAACGACGGACTGACTCAGGGCGGATTGCAAAGTCCAAAGTCCGGTCCCTTTTTGGCCCGCTTTATCGAGAATGACATCGACCAGGGGTTTGCCGGTATCGGGATCTTGTTTGCGAAAAATTTCTGCGGTGATCTCGATGAGATAACTTTCGAGCGCGCCGCGATTCCACTGCGCGAAGATGTCCGCAAGATCTTTGGCTTCGAGCCTAAGAACATTTTTTAAGATGGCATAGGCTTCGCAGATCAACTGCATGTCACCGTATTCGATACCGTTATGGACCATCTTGACGTAGTGTCCGGCCCCGTCCGGACCCATGTAGCGACAGCACGGCTCGCCATCGACCTGAGCTGCGATCTTGCGAAAAATGGGCGCAATTATTTCGTAAGACTCGCGGGAACCGCCCGGCATGAGCGAGGGGCCTTTGAGTGCGCCTTCTTCGCCACCGGAGACACCGCAGCCGATATAATGAATTCCCTTTCCTTCGAGATCGCGGAAGCGCCGCTGGGTATCGGTGAAAAGTGAGTTTCCGCCGTCGATAAGAACGTCGCCTTTTTCCAAAAGCGGGGCGACTTCGGCGATCACTTGATCAACCGGTTTGCCCGCTTTGATCATCATCATCGCTTTGCGTGGACGTTGCAGCGCGCCGCTGAATTCCTCGATTGTCTTGGTCGGCATGATTCTTTTTCCTTTGCCGCGGGTGGCCGCAAATCTTTCGGTGACCGCAGCGGTGCGATTGAAAACAGCGACGGAAAATCCTTTCGATTCCATGTTGAGGACAAGATTCTCGCCCATTACCGCCAAGCCGATCAGGCCAATATCCGATTGCATCGTCATGATTTTGAGGAACTGGTTTTGAGGTGCATTCAATCCAAGGCAAGGCAGTAAACGAGTAACACCGGGGAATGGCAAATTGTGATTGTGAAGTGGCACTTGTGAGCGGTCCGCTCGGTCTCACTTTGCCGGAAACCACGTTAGGCGCGGGTGCGATCGTTGAGTTTTTCGGAAACGTTCGTCCGCTGGAAAAAGGAGAACAAATTGATGGGATCCAATACGAGGCGCATCGTGAAATGGCTGAGCATCAGCTGCGAAAAATTGCGCACGAAGCGGCGGAGCGATTCGATCTTTTAATGATCCGGCTGCATCATTGCGTTGGTTTCGTCGCAGTGGGTGAAACCTCGTTATTTTTACGAGTCGCGGCCGCGCATCGGGGGGCCGCGTTCGAAGCGAGCCGATGGATCGTGGATGAGTTA
>Ga0209376_1005927_pt1 | contig 9992 bp, 9 predicted proteins | sample GraSoiAngelo_134_FD_185891 | JGI IMG/M metagenome (GOLD analysis project Ga0209376, IMG submission 185891) | Grasslands soil microbial communities from the Angelo Coastal Reserve, California, USA - 14_0929_05_30cm (SPAdes) (version 2) | ecosystem: Environmental > Terrestrial > Soil > Grasslands ... | reverse complement strand
TTGAAGGGGGTGCGCGACGTGGCCGGCAACCTGGCCAGCGGGGTCCAGCTCACGATCGTGCTCACCACCGGCCAGATCACCGTGCCGGGGATCGGGACGTTCCCGCCGGGCGCGATCCCCGACACCCGCATCAGCTTCACGGTGGAGCACGGACGGGCGAAGGTCCCCTACAAGACGCCCGACGTGCCCCGCGGCACCGTCGTCGAGGGCGCCGGCGTCACGATCCTCGACCCCGACGGCAGGCGGCTGGCCATCATCGGCAGCCAGGCCGCGCCCTAGCTAGCTAGCCTCGCTCAACCCGGCGTGCCGCCGGCGGCCCGCTTCTTCACGCCCTGCGCGGCCGCGAGGAAGGCCTCCTTGGTGCCCGCGGCGAGGACGCCGATCGGTACCGACTGCGCCATCCCCTGGCCTTCCTTCACCAGAAACCCGCTCCGCACCAGGCAGCGCTTGCCGTCGGGCGACGGCTCGAGCTCGTAGTGGCCGTCGTTGAAGTTGAGGTCGCTGCTGAGCGTCTTGAAGTCGATCTCGTGCTTCTCGGGGTGGAAGGTCCACTCGACCTTGGCGTTGGACTGTCGGCCGATCACCCGCTGCGCGATCTGGACCGTCTTCGAGGTCGGAGTCACGTTGAGGAGATTCGCCCGGTCCACGCCGGGAATGAAGTCGGGGTAGTGCTCGATGTCGACGAGCGCGTCGTAGACCGCCTGGCAGCCGGCGTCCACCAGCGACCAGTACTCGAGCTGGACGCCCTCGTTCACCTTCGCGCTCTTCTCGCGCAAGACGAGGTTCTCGGGCGCGTTCCAGTCGACGCCACCCTCGCCGCAGGCCACGAGGAGCAGCACCAGGCCGAGCAGGGTGCACCGCGTGATCCGCATGGTCCGTCCTCCGTCCAGAAAAAAAGGTGGATGGCCGCTGGCCCTCGCCTAACACCGCCGTCCACTTGCGGTCAACGGGCGGGGAGGGCGGGGACTCGGGGCTGGGGCCCTCCGTGCCCGCTTGTGCTACGGTCCGCGCATGGCGGACGCTCCCGAGCGGCCGAAGGCCATCGACTGCTGGCTCAATCCGACCACCGGGCTCGCGGAGCAGCGCCCCGAGTTCCTGGTCCGGGTCGCCCGCGACTACTTCCACCGCGAGAAGGAGGCCTTCACCCCCACGCCGATCGAGGAGCTCCTGCGGCAGATGGAGGCGGCCGGCGTCGAGCGTGCGATCGTCACCATGAACCCCCACGATCCGGAGCCCGTCGCCGCGCTGGCGCGGGCCTTCCCGGGACGGTTCATCTGCTCGACCACGATCGACCCGATGGCCGGCATGGAAGCGCTCCGCCTGCTCGAGCGGCTGGTTGCCAAGCACGGCCTGCGGCTCGCGCGCGTGGTGCCGTTCCTCGTCAACCGCCCGCCGAACGACAAGGTCTACTACCCACTCTACGCCAAGTGCATCGAGCTCGACCTGCCGATCTCGGTCAACACCGGCATCCCTGGCCCGCCGATGCCCGCCGAGCCCCAGCGGCCGCTCTACCTGGACGAGGTGTGCCTCTTCTACCCGGAGCTGAAGCTCGTCATGGCGCACGGCGCCGACCCGTGGTGGGGCGAGGCAATCCGCCTCCTGCTCAAGTACCCGAATCTCTACATGATGACCTCGGCCTACGCGCCGAAATACCTGCCCCAGGAGCTGATCCACTTCATGAATACGCGCGGCGCGCACAAGATCCTGTTCGCCTCGGACCACCCGTTCCTCTCCTTCGAGCGCTGCCTCAACGAGGCGGCCGCATTGCCCCTGCGCGAGGGCGTCCTCGCCAAGTACCTGCGCGAGAACGCGCTCGCGCTCTTCCGCTGGGACTGAATCGACATGGGCTACATCGAGAAGCACCTCGCTCCGGGCGAGCAGGTCGTGTTCCGCACGCGCCTCCATCCCGTGATCTTCGCCGGCACGGCGGCGTTCGCGGCCTTCGTGCTCGGGGTGGTCGGGCTCATCGTGAGCCGCAACGAGCTCACCGCCCGGACCGTGGCGCTCCTCTGGCTCGCGGGGGTGATCATCGCGATCGGCTCGCTGCTCCCCCTCTACGTGCGCTGGCAGACTTCCGAGTTCGCGGTCACCGACCGGCGCGTGCTGGTCAAGGTGGGCCTGCTCTCGGTGCACACGCTGGAGCTGCTCCTGCCGAAGGTCGAGGCCATCGGCGTCGACCAGACGATCGGGGGCCGGCTGCTCGGCTACGGTACGCTCCGCATCGTCGGCACCGGCGGCACGGTGGAGGCGTTCGCGCGCGTTGCGCAGCCGCAGGCGCTGCGCGAGGCGGTGGTTAGCCAGGCCCCCTCCTCAACCGCCGCGCGGACGCGTTGAAAGGGTCGCTCAGGCGGCGCCGCCGCCGAGCTCGCGCAGGACGAAGCGCCCGCCGTGCGGGATCTCGAGCGAGAACGTGTCGCTGCGCACGTCGTCGATGGCGTCGATGACGAAGTGATCCGACACCAGGTAGCGCGCGTGGTCGGGATGCGCATAGACCGTGATGCCGCCGGCCTCACCCAGGGGCACGTCGAAGCCCTCGATGATGTTCGAGCGGCGGCAGAGCACGGGGTTGGTGCCGCCGCAGCAGCCCCCGCTGATCATGAACGCGAGCGCGTCCTCGGCCGAGTCCGCGGCGCCGCGCACCCGCTCGAGGAGACGATGCGCCCGCGGGGTCAAGCCGGCGCAGGCGGGCATCCCGCTCACATGCCGAAGAAGTCCATGGTGAAGTCGTTCAAGTCGACCCAGACCTGCTTCAACTTGGTGAGGTGCTCGACCATGGCGATGCCGTTCTCGCGCCCGTAGCCCGAGAGCTTGTAGCCGCCGAAGGGCGAGTTGGCCTCGATCATGTGCCAGGTGTTGATCCACACCGTGCCAGCTTGCAGGCGCTTGGCGAGGCGGTGCGCGCGCTTCAAATCCTTCGTCTGCACGCCCGCCGCGAGCCCGTAGATGACGTCGTTGCCGATGCGGACCGCGTCGTCCTCGTCGTGGAACTTGAGGATGCTGGCGACCGGGCCGAAGATCTCCTCCTGCGCGATCTGCATCTTGTTGTCGACCTCGGTGAACACCGTGGGCTCGAAGTAGAAGCCCTTGGCGAGCGCGGGATCCTTCGGCTGCCCGCCGCCGCAGCGAAGGTGCGCGCCCTCCTTCCTGCCGATCTCGACGTAGCGCTGGACCTTGCGCTGCTGCTCCTCGGAGACGAGTGGCCCCATGCGCGTGGCGAAGTCGAGCGGGTCGCCGATCTTGATCTGCTGCGAGCGCTCGACGAAGCGCTCGACGAAGCGATCGTACATGGTGTCCTGCACCAGGATGCGGGTCCCCGCCGAGCAGATCTGGCCGGTATTCATGTAGATGCCGAAGAGGGCATTGGTGACCGCCGTCTCCAGGTCGATGTCGTCGAAGATGATGTGGGGCGATTTCCCGCCCAGCTCGAGCGTGACGGTCTTCAGGTTGGTGGCCGACATCTGCACGATCAGCCGGCCGGTCACGTACTCGCCGGTGAAGGCGATCTTGTCGACCCCGGGGTGCGAAGCGAGGGCCGCGCCCGCCGTCGGCCCGAATCCGGGCACCACGTTGAGCACGCCTTCGGGCAGCCCGGCCTCGGCGGCGATGCGCGCCAGCTCGAGGCTCGTCATGGGCGTGTGCTCGGCGGGCTTCAGGACCACCGTGTTGCCGCAGGCGAGGGCGGGGGCCGCCTTCCAGGTTGCCATGAGGAGGGGGGCGTTCCACGGCGTGATGCCACCCACCACGCCGACCGGCTCGCGCAGCGTGTAGCCGAGAAAATCGCCGGGACGGAGCGCCGGGCTGGTGAGCCCGTGCAGCTTGGTCGCCATACCGGCCCAGTAGCGAAAGACCTCGGCCGCGAGCGGGCCCATGCCGCCCGTCATGAGGATCGGCATGCCCATGTCGAGCGTCTCGAGGCGGCCGAGGTCGGCGGCATTCGCCTCGAGCAGGTCGGCGATCCTGCTGAGGACGCGGGCGCGCTCCCCGGCCGGGGTGCTGGACCACGTGCCCTCGTAGGCGGCGCGCGCAGCCCCGACGGCGGCGTCGATATCGGCCTTGTCGCCCTCGGCGACGACCGCGACCACGGAGCGGTCGTGCGGGCTGATGCTCTCGAAGCGCTTGCCGGAACGGCTGTCGACGAACTTGCCGTTGATGAACAGCTGATACTGCCGGGCGCCGCTCTCGGCGCCGAGGGGCTGGGCGCTGCCTGCCATATCAGGCCTCCTTCCTGGCGCCCTACTTAAAAGGGGCCGCGCCGCGGGTCAACCGGGCGGCGCGGCCCCCGGAAGCGCAAGCAGCGCGCTAAGAGGCGCGCGCGCGCCGGCGCTCGCGGCCGCCGCGAGCGTCGCGCGCCAGCTTGTCCTGCAGCGCGCTCACCACGAAGTCCATCACGGACACGTCGGACTTGACGCAGTAGAGCTTGAGTTCCCGATGTAGCAGCTTTGGAATACGGGTCGCCAGCTGAACCCATACCTCGCCTTCACTCGCCATCTTTCCTCCCTTCCAGTCGCAACCGACTAGTACGTGCATAGTTATCGTTTAAGAGAGGGTAGTGCAAGCAGGCGGCCGCTACGAAATACTGCATGGCATGCTAGCTAAGAACCCCCAGAGCTGGTTGGCGCAGCGCGTCACCAGACGCGGCGCCGGTGCGTGGCGGTACGCGTATACGTACTCGTGGACGCTCTTCGAGCCGACACGGTCCCGGGAACGGTGCCATCGCCCGTTCTCTGGTCGGCCCGGCGTGCCCGCTGCTCGGCACGCGCCCGTGTGGGCGCGCTTCAGGCCCTCGATCGTTGCGCGCGGGTGCTGCGGCGCGAGTGGGCTAGCTTCTCGGCGAGGGCGCTGCGCACAAAGCTCTGCATGCGTACGTCGTGACGCACGCAGAACTCCTTGAGCCGTCGGGCGATGCGTCGCGGAATCCGTGTTGCGAGCTGCACGAGCTCCTCGTCGTGCTGAGCAACGAGTCTCATATTGCGACAAGGCTGCCCGCGAGCCACGGCACTGTCAATCACGGGTCAGAGGGGTGGTGCGGAGGCCCGCAGGAACGCCGCCACCCCGTCCACCACGGCATCTGCGAGGAGCTCGTGGTAGCGGCGGTCCTGGGCGCGGGCGGCCTCGTCGGGGTGCGTCAGGTAGCCGATCTCGACGAGCGCGCTGGGGGCCGGGTTGCGCACCAGGACCCCAAAGGGCCCGGGCCGCGCCTCGCCCCGCACGCCGCCGACGCGGCTCTGCAAGGCGTGGTCGAGGCAGCGGCCGAGCAGGGCGGCGCGCCAGCTACCCCCCGGTGTGCTCGCGGTCCGGACCCCGCCGCCGCCGTAGAACACCTCGAGCCCCTGCGCACTCGGATCGCTGCACGCATTCGCATGCAACGAGATGAAGAGCGTGGCCCCGTCGCCCGGCATGGCGACGCGCCGCTCGATCGGGACGAAGGAATCGTCGGTGCGGGTCAGCAGCACCTCGACGGGGAGCCGCGCCGCGAGCCGGCCGGCGACCATCTGCGTCACCTCGAGCACGATGTCCTTCTCCAGCACGCCGCCGATTCCTTCGGCTCCCGGGTCGCGCCCGCCGTGCCCGGCATCGAGGACGATGAGCGGGGGATGCGACACCAGGGGACGAGCCGCGGTGCGCGGCTTCACCCTGGGGGTCGATGGCTGCGGGCTCCGTGACGGCGCGCCCGGAGCGGGGGGCGCCGGCGGGGGGGGCGGCTCGGGTGCCGCGGCGGTCGGTGCGGGTGTAGGGGGCTCGATCGCCGCGGCCATCGGCGCGGGGGCTTCGATTGCCGCGGCCACCGGCGCGGGCGCGGGGGGCTGGGGCGCGGCGGCGGTCGGTGTCGGTGCGGGGGCTTCGATTGCCGCGGCCATCGGCGCGGGCGCGGGGGGCTCGGGGGCTGCGGCGGTCGGTGTCAGCGCGGGGGGCTCGATCGCCGCGGGCGCCTCGAGCTCGAGCGTGATCGTCTCGTCCGTCTGGCGGAGCACGAAGGGAACGCGCCGCTCGAGATCCAGGACGACGCGTACCGTGGTCGGGTCGAACTGCGACGCGCGGACGCGCACCACGGGCGCGGCACCCGCGAGCATGTGGGGCAGGGCGGCGCCGAGCGCCGCGCCGCTCAGGTCGATGTAGATGCGCGCCGGCGCGCCGCCCCCAGCGGGGAGGTGGTGGGCCGTCGCCGACACGGGCGCGGACAGGTGGAGCCGCACAGCGGGCGCTTGGTCCCCCGCCACGTCGATCCGGTCGAGCATGGGCGCGGCGGCCAGCGCGGGCCCCGCTACCGACAGCATCATCATCACCCCCGCCCGCATGCCCATATCCCTCGATCTACGCCCGGTGCGCGCCCAGTGTCCAGCACGGGCGGGGCGAGACGGAGCCGGTCGTCGTAACTTTCCTTCCCGACGGGGCGTTGCTATACAATCGCCCGGAGTTCCACGGGCGGCGCGATCTGCATCCAACGGCTGCGCGCAAGCGCAAGGAGGCTCACGCATGAAGCTCGGCACGCTGGTGATCGGTGTAGCGCTGTTGCTGGGGACGGCGGGTCCCGGGTTCGCCGGGACGGTGAACTGCAAGCAGGTGAACAAGTACCTGGGGACCGGACGCTCCGTGTCGGACGTGGCCCAGACCATGGTGATCGACGAGGCCGACGTGAAGAAGTGTCAGGAAGAGGCCGCGAGCCAGGGCGCGACGGGTGCCACGAAGGACGCGGCGAAGCCCGCCGGCGAGGCGGCCCCCAAGGACGCACCCAAGTAGGACGATCCACGCGGGGTGGCGATCGCAGGTCCGATCGCCACCCGTCGATCTTGCACGAGCCCCTGACGGCCCCACTCGACGCCGATCGCCGCTGGATGGACGAGGCGATCCGCGAAGCCGCTGCGGCGGGCGCGCGCGGCGAGGTCCCGATCGGCGCGGTCGTGGTGGTGGGCAACCGCGTGCTCGCAGGCGCCGGCAATGCGAGCGTGGCCGAGCACGATCCGACCGCGCACGCGGAGGTGCGGGCGCTGCGCGCGGCGGCACACGCGATCGGTAACCACCGCCTCTCGAAGACGACCTTGTACGTCACCGTGGAGCCGTGTGTGATGTGCATGGGCGCTGCGCTCCACGCCCGGGTGGCGCGCCTGGTCTACGGCTGCCCCGACCCGAAGGGCGGGGCGGCCGGCTCCCTCTTCGATCTCGCCAGCGACCGGCGCCTGAACCATCGCATCGTGGTGACGGCCGGCGTGGCCGAGGATGCCTGCCGTGCCCTGTTGCAGGAGTTCTTCCGAAGGCGGCGAGCGCCGCCGACGTAGCTCCCTCAATGGCCCGCGCACCGCGGCTGTGCTAGGCAGGGCCGGACCGGAGAGGTGCGTGAGCCCGGTTGAAACGGCACGACTCGAAATCGTGTGAGCCCTCGTGGCTCCGGGGGTTCGAATCCCCCCCTCTCCGCTCCGTCGAGCGACCAAGCCTCAGCCGTGGCCGGCGCGTAGCGCGGCGCGGTCGAGCACGCTGATCAGGTCGCCCAGCGCGCGCGGCTCGGCAAGCGCGCGCGCGAGGGCAGCGGCCATCTCCGGCGCGAGGGCGCCCACTCCGGCCGACGGTACGAGCGCCCGCGCCAGCGCGACGGCAAGCGGGGCGTGGAGCGCCGCCGCGGCGGCCGGCTCGCGCTGCTCCACCCCGTCCAGATCGGCGAGCACGAGCGTCAAAGGGGGGGCGTAGAGGAGCCGCTCCGCCGCGGCGTCGGGCAGGGCGGCGCCCGCAAGCGCCAGCGCACGCAGGATGCGCGCCGCGGCGGCGGCGAGCAGGAGGCCGCGCCCGAGCTCGAACGGGGGTGTGCCGTCGAGGACGAGCGGTCTCCCGGGGCCGCTCACGGCGACGTACGGGATGGCGCTCGCGACCCCGTGCTCCACGACCGGCGCGACGGCGGGGAGCGCGAGGGCTGCCTGGAGGCGCGCCTCGGCGGCGAGGCGCTCGGTCTCGGGTGCCGCTGCACTGCGGAGCCAGACCGGGCGCTGTCCGTCGAGCCAGAACGCCGGGGCGAGGCGGCCGCGCGCCGGCAACTCGCCCGCGAGGGCGACGCGGCCCAGGCGTCGGGCGTCGAGCGCGGCGCGCCAGGGCACCACGGCGCGCACGTCCGGGCGCGCGCGGTGGAGATCATCGAGCACGACCCGCGCGCGGTCGTCCGCGTGGCGCTCCAGGAGCTGGGCCGCGCGCCGGAGCGCGAGGCGCGGATAGGTGTGGCCCTCGCGCGGCAGGGTCGCGAGCAGGGCTCCGGCGGCACGGTCCGCGAGCGCGGAGGGCGTCTCCGGACGCAGCGCGAGCGCGAGCAACCCGGCGCGCAGCCCCTCGGGGTAGGCGCGCAGGACGGGATCCGGTGCGGACAGGATCTGCTCCATTCCGCGCGCGAGCAGGGCAGGCGCGTCGCTCGCGCCAGGCTCCTCGAGAAGCCGGCGGTGCACCGAGCGCAGCGGGGCGAAGGCGTCCGCCACGTCCGGCGGCAGCGCCGCGGCCGCGGCATCGAACGCGCGTCGGAACGGCGCCGTGGCGAGCAGGCTGAACAGGACCTGGACGCGCTCGTGATCGACGAAGGTCGCGATCAGGACTTGCAGAAGGCGCGCCAGGCGCGTCGAGGACACGCTCTCGAAGTCGATGCGGCGTACGACCTCGGCGAAGGCCGTGGCGGCCTCGGCGTGTGAGCGGACCTGCGCCAGCGTCTCCAGGTACGCGAGCAGGACCCCCACGTCGGCGGTGAGCCGGATGGCGCCCGCCAGCATGCGTGCTCGTGCCCCCGCGTCGGAGCGCAGCGGCTCGCGCTGCACGGCCGCCTCGATCACGCCGCGGTCGACCTTGGCGAGCAGGTGGTGGCACACCCCGCGCTCGCTCGGATCGCGCTGTCCGTTCACGAGCAGATCCTCGGCGGCGTTGAGCTTGAGGCGCAGGAGGTCCTTGTAGCGGCGCAGGAAGGCCAGGTGCTCCTTCATCTCCGCCACCTCGGCCGCATCCAGCCGCTCGCTGCCGCTGGCGGTGGCGGCGAGGCGGCTCACCTCGGGGACGACGGCGGCCGGTGGACGCGGGGCGGAGGGCTGGTCGCTTCCGCCGTGTCGCCGCCGGGGGCGCCGCCGCCGACCCGGCGGACGTGGTGAAGGCGGTGTGCCGTCCATGCCGCCCCGACGGGCTACCACACTGCGTGCCCCGTGCGCACTCGACGGTGCCGCGTGCCGCTTGCACGTCCCGTCGGCATTTGCGACGGTTGGCGCGTTGGAGAGGTGCCCGAGCGGCCGAAGGGGCACGCCTGGAGAGCGTGTGTACCCACAAGGTACCGAGGGTTCGAATCCCTCCCTCTCCGCTTGTCAAACTCATCTGGGGGCCCGTCCGCTGCTCGCGTGCGCTTCGCACACGCTGCGCTGCTCCGATGCCCCCAGAGCGCTTCGCACACGCTGCGCTGCTCCGATGCCCCCAGACCCCGTCGGCTGGCATGGCGCCTCTCGGCGCCAGCCTCCCTTTCATCTGGGGGCCCGTCCAGTGCTCGCCGCGCTCCGTGCGGCTGCGGAGGACCAACCCACGCGCGGCTTCCGCCGCGCGCCGCAGACGCCGTCGGCTGGCGTGGCACCTCTCGGCGCCAGGCTCGCTTTGCCTTGCGCCTCCCGTCCAAGGCGGTTACTGTACGGCCTGCCCCGCGGGCGTCGGGCGGTGGCGGCTAGGTCCTGCGCAAGAAGGCGTCGCGAACTCCGTCAGGTCCGGAAGGAAGCAGCGGTACCGAATGTCCTCCTGTGCCGCAGGGCGCCCTAGCCGTTACCGCCGGACGCCTCGGACCTCCACCCAGTAGATGACATACCAGGTGCTCGCCCGGCGGCTACGGCCGCAGCGCTTCGCGGACGTGGTCGGGCAGGATCACGTGACCCGTACCCTGCAGGCCGCCATCGCCGCGGGCCGCGTGGCGCACGCCTTCCTCTTCACCGGGCCGCGCGGCGTCGGCAAGACCACCACCGCGCGGCTGCTCGCCAAGGCCCTCAACTGCGAGCAGGGCCCGA
>Ga0209376_1005924_pt1 | contig 9995 bp, 9 predicted proteins | sample GraSoiAngelo_134_FD_185891 | JGI IMG/M metagenome (GOLD analysis project Ga0209376, IMG submission 185891) | Grasslands soil microbial communities from the Angelo Coastal Reserve, California, USA - 14_0929_05_30cm (SPAdes) (version 2) | ecosystem: Environmental > Terrestrial > Soil > Grasslands ... | reverse complement strand
CCGTTTCGCTGGATAATCTCACTGGGCGTTTCTAGTTCAAGCCCAGTGTAGAGGAGGTCTCCGCACTTCGAACATATTATTCTCTGAGGGGACAAATAGTCGCAAGACCTCGACGATGAGCGTAAATCCTCCGATCCGGTATTAAAACAGTTCCAGAAGACGCGCGAAGACGAACCGCAGGAAAGCAGGGCTTATTATTGGGACATCTCAAGAGTCACGGAAGCGGACCGAGAAACGAGGACTGGTCATTCATGGGCATGAAAACGAGTCTCTGGAAGCTGAAGAGATCATTGAATAATCTGGCCTTCAGAATGAGCTTCATCAGACTCGCACCAGGATCCAGCAGACCCCTACTACCAATCGCCGAGTTCCTGATTGTCGGGTTCACCGTATTCGTACTGTCGGGCGGATTATTCGTGCTCACCCAGGGAGGTCAGGGGCTGTTGAATGTGGCAAGCGGATACTCATTCGTCTATCCAGGAGACATCAACAACCAGACGACCCAGGAGGCAGTGTTTACAACGCTGATCTACGCGATGGGAATCCTAGGTCTCTACATGATGTTCATGAGCACACGCTATGCCTATCGTCCCAAGCGCGCGTACGGATACCTAGCGTTCGGGATGATCATGGCAGTAATCTTCATCGTATCGCTCTACGTCCTGATCTACGACAAGATCGGCCAACTCTAAGCCATCGGCGAAGAATAATCTTCTGATTGGGCAGAAAGCTAGGCCCATCTTCCAAGTATTCTTCGACACTCCGGACAAAAACCGTGTTTGGCATTATCTGTCTTCTTTCCACAACGCGCACAGATTCTCGGTGTGTCTCGGCCATGAACAGTTAGGGTTCTGCGAAACCCGGGCCCACTGTGGAATCCACCGGGTTTGAGCATACGGCGCTTCTTCATTAGTCACTACTCGGCCATAAGAGGCACTCTGGTCGCAAAAAGGGAAGCTTTACCCTGCAGGTTTAGGATTCGGATACAGTCGTCTTCAACAAAGTCCAAGTCGCGTGGTTCCGATCTAGCCGCCGCTGGCTTGAGCACAATACCCGGTTATGAACGGTGCAGCGTTTTGCTTCACGCTGATGTTAGGATACATTACGCCATTGGATGAGGCTACGTAGATGGCAACATAGTCTCCGCATCCTTCAGCGAGTTTGAACGCAGCCGTCGACTGAGATGTAGTAGCTGGGAGAGAACTATAGTATCCCGATACACAGTTCACATCTCCACTGCAGACCGTGTATTGAACGAACTGTCCGAGGGTGAAGAAGTAAACCCGGACGGGAATTGTACTTGTGAACGAGACGAAATAATCGTATGTGTCAGGGACCGATCCCTCTCTCCACCCGTTCGATGACATGTTACAGCCGGAGCCAGGAGATCCTCCACAAGAATTCCATATTACGGTGTAAGGTGGTTGGGCCGTTGAAGTATTAGGTGGTTGGACACTCTGAGCGTTCGGTGGGTTAGCCAGAGAGTAGCGATAGCCAGTGAGCGAGAAAAGGTGTCCCGAAGATGTCGCGTACAGTCCGACGCCAAGGAGTAGTATAATCACCAACAAGACAGCGATCACGGCTTTGTAAGCTCCCGTGGCTACGGACGCCTGGGTTGGAGTCATGGGGTAGTAGACAGGAGGCACCTGTTGAAGCTGGGAATGCGGCGCGGTTATCTTGGTCCCGCAATTTGCGCAAAAGGCCGCGTTCTGTTGAAGGGATGTTCCACAATTCGGACAATAAGACTGTCCTATCGCCAGTTTCAATCACCTGGAATGTTAGAACTCCGAAAGGTAATGCCCAGGTTTCTAAAGGCCACGGTGAAGCCTAAGACCCCGTATCGGCGGCGTCGATTTCTTGCTCCCATTTCTATATGAGAGAACATCCCACTGAGATGTCGGCTCGGGTTTCTAGCTCATCTTTCTTGAAATGTCTGCGAACCAGAAGTAAGCTGCGGCGACCGCGATAGCAGGGACGGTGTAGGCGAGAAGAATCGCCACGGACAGGTCCAATGTTGGGACTACGGCGTTGCCCGAGCCGACGAACTGGAGAACTATCCCGACCGTTTGAGGTAGAAGAGGACTCGCGTACTGGATTGGGAGGGAATTCGCAGGAGAGGTTGGCAGGTAGATCTGGATTGTCTTGTAGATTGTTTTTCCTGTCAGCGTGTAGATGAGGTCCATGTAGGCGCTGATTATGAAACTGGAGAAGAAGACTGCTGAGGAGAAGATGTAGGCGAGTGAGGATCGTCGGACTAGCTCTCCCAGCATGAATGCTAGAGAGTAGAAGATCAGGGCCGCGAAAGCTTGGACCAGAAACAGGCCTGGGAGGATTTCAAGGCCGAATTGAGAACCGAAAAATGTGAAGGCTGAAGCGACGCTCAGGATGATGTTGAACGCAAGAATGGTGAGAAAGAGAGTGTATCCTCCCAAGAATTTTCCGGCGAAATAGTCGTTTCTCTCAACCGGCTTCGATAGAAGAAGCTCAGCCGTTCCCTGTTCATACTCCTCGGACATCGCGCCTGCGGCGATGAGGATCGCTGTGAAGTTCAGGAATAGTGGTTGGGCGGCGAAGACTCCTGCGACCCAGATGTATGGATAGGCTGAGCCTGGGATGAGAGTAGTCCCAGCGGTTGAGAGAGCGTAGTAGGGCAGTGTGTCCAGTAGTACTGTGAAGGCGATGAGCGCTAGAACTTTCCTTCTCGCGATCGCCCGTTTGATCTCATATCTCATGAAGGATAGGATGACGTCGGGACGGCTCATGTCGTCCGCTGTCCTGGGTTGGTTTTGGAGAGGGCTTCGATGTATGCTCGCTCGAGCATGTTCTCCGCCTGTCTGATGGAGTATAGCTTTGCGCCCGACTTCACGACGAGGTCCGATATGTCCGGTCTAACGTCCGTATGGCCTTGCACTATGATTTCGAGAGAATCTCCATCCGGGACTATTTTTGACACGCTGGCTATTTCGCGAATCTTACCGATCGTCTGCTCTGTGAGGCCTCGAGCCTCCAAGTAGACGACGGAATAACCAAGCACCTTCTGTATCACATCCACTACTTTTCCATGGTAGAGGATTCTTCCACCGTGAATGATTGCGACAGAAGTGCAGAGCGATTCGACCTCGCTCATGATGTGTGAAGACATGAAGACGGTCCCCCCCTTCTGGCTTGCAAATTCTCTGAAAACTTCTCTGAAATGCGCAGAGCCTGCCGGGTCCAGGCCTATCATTGGCTCATCAAGAATCAAGACCTCAGGTGAGCCCATCATCGCTTGAGCGACGCTCAGCCTCTGAACCATTCCCTTGCTGAGCTTAGCGATCTTCGTGTCAGCATATTCCAAGATTCCAACGAGTTCCAGGACCCTACGAATCTCGTCCTGCCTCCCATTCGACGACGATGGAATGCCCAGTTCATGGGAGACTAACGAAAGTAGTTCCGTTGGCGTGAGGAAGGTTTGGAGGTTGGGAAGTTCAGGCGAATACGCGACGTGTCTCAGAGCGCGGACGTGTTTTGAGATCGGATCATACCCATTGACTCGTACTGTGCCAGAGGACGCCCGAATCAGTCCAAGTATCAATCTGATGCAAGTTGTCTTTCCGGACCCGTTGGGTCCTAGGAAACCCACAACCTGTCCTTTTTCGACTTCAAGATCCACGGGACCTATTGTTTTGCTTCCGTAGTTTTTGATCGTGTCGCGAAATTCGATTACGGATGTGCTTGTCTTGTTTGGGTCTGATGCTTTGGAGAAAGCTGCCCGCCTCTAGACTTCCGCCACTAGTCTACCCAGTAGGAAGGCTTCTCTTCGCCGCCAGGCTCGTCCGAGGTGGTGGGAGTTGCCGCTGGTTTGCTTTTGAGTCTCTTGAAGATTGATGGAGCGGCAAAAATGGCGGCGCCGAGCAGACCGAGGCTGACTAGTGCGATTCCTATGGGTAGGTTGCTGCTGTTTGAAGGATCGATAAGTGCGAGGTTTGTCTCTTCAAGCCGCATTTGGACAGAATAGGAATTGATGGATTCAAGCTGGACGGAGTAGATTAGCCCAGAGGGCATTGTGATGATAGTGCCGTTGGCAGAAACTGATGCAGTCGTTGATGCGTAGGTGGCTGATGCAGCCACCTGATAGATTGTTCCTTGGAAGGACTGCCCGTCGAACGTGATTTGCGCGTTACCAGTGTTGACGATGTGGAGAGTGAGTGAGATCCCGTAAGCATGATAGGACAGGGATTGATTGCTGATTCCTAACAGATATGGAAAGACTTCAGGAAATGAGCTTGTGTTTAGAGCTCTAGAGTAGGTGAAATTCCTCACGGTCGATAGCAGATTAGCTGTTACGAGCACGATCCCGTTCTGACCTGTAGGCTGAGCGGATTCGTTTAACAAGAAACTTGCGAGAGTCGAGGTTTGATTGTTGAGGGTAATTCTGTATTCGACGTACCCTTGAGTGGGTCCTATTGTAATGTTCGCGCCGTGTACTACTACCAACAGCAATGTCGAAAACACCAGGACAGCGTAACTTGGGATGCGCATTCGTCGCTATCTTCGCATCAATCAAAAATCTGGGACGCTCGATATAAGTATGCCCAATTGATTATCGGTTGCCAGCTCAACTGCGACATATTGACGATGAAGCACAAGGGCGAAATCTATTATCTGTTGTCTAGATTAGCCAGATTGGTTCTATAATGTTAACAGGGAAACGTATCATTCTCCGAGCTCCGGAGCGGGAGGATCTCAAATCATTTCACAAGTGGCAGAATGATGAAGAGGTCATGACGCTTGCGCGATCCATGCCCGACCACGTGAAGTCGATGGTGTCTATCGAGGCAGAGATGGAGAAGGATCTGAAGGGAGAAGACCCAGAAGTACGACGGTACATGATCCAGGAGAAATCCAGCGGGGAGGCAATAGGATGGTCTTCGATAAGATTCCACACTTGGGCTCGCAGATACCACAACGCTGACCTTGGGTTGTGCATTGGAGAGAAGGACAAATGGGGCAAAGGATACGGGACAGAGGTTACGAAGCTCCTACTCGAGGAGGCGTTCGAACAACTGAACCTTCACAAAGTCGGATGGTGGACCTTCGCGGAGAATAAAGCGAGCATCGCCCTAGCCAAGAAGCTCGGATTCAAAGAAGAAGGCCGACTGCAAGAACAAATTTTCTTCAACAACCAGTTCCACGACAGCGTCGTTCTCGGGCTGTTGAAGAGCCAGTATGACAAACGACCCCGAAGCTAGATAGGGCAGTAGTTTTCAGTGAGGGCCAATCGAATAGAATAATCACCAGCAACTGCTTCCAAGGGCCCCTAGTTGACGAGTCAAGAAACTCGCTTCGAGACGCATCGCGAAACTTCCGCAAAGCGCCGAACACACATGAAGATGAGGGGTCTTCCTCTCGATCTGAACATGTATGAAGCCTCCGAAACACTCACGAACGAACACTTTCGAGAATTCAAAATGCCTGAATCCGAAAGAGTCTACCTCCCAGAGAGCATGGGACCCTTCACCGATCTCGTACCTAAAGGTACGAAAGAATTCGTTGTAGATGATAACAGAGGAGCAGTCTCCACTTCATCATATTTGGAAATCGACGGCACAGAATTCTACCTATCAGTCAAGGGCATAGGTTCGACAACTAATCCGTTTTCTCATCAGCTTCTCGGGAAAGCGGAGATCTGCAATCTGCTGAAAGACTCCGCGCTGAAAGACAGAATCGTAAATTCAAGCGAAACAGCTCCACGATACCTGACAGGCGAATTGTGGTTGAGAGGCTCTCCATATGGAGGGCAGGGGCTTCAGCACGCTACTACTTCGATGAGAGTCTCTGAAATGGCCGACCTTACCTCTATCCATGGATTCCGAGTCGCGCCTCTCCTGAAGATAATCTTCCTACCTGAAAGCCTGGAGACTGAGATCAAGAAAATCTATTGGTATCGGAGATTCAGGGGAAGAATGGTCCAGGAAGCAAGACTGGTCCCCTCCAATGTAAGGATCTATTTCCATTCTGGTAGCACGATCGGCGGGAACATAGGCTCAGTCTTCGACCTCTTTGGAATAGACGAGAACGATAAGGCGCTCGGGTTTCTGGAGAATTTCGTTAAGAGCGGGATCGCGTTCTTAACATTATTCGCCCGGTCTTTGAAAAGCAACGAGGACGGAACCTTCAGCGGGCTAGACTTCTACGATGTCTGGCTGGACAAGGACGCAGTCCTCGCTCCAGACGGCACCATCTACTTCGTAGACCTCGAAGGCCTGGAGTGGATAACTATTGGACGAGAGAAGGTCCGGGAAAAGATAGACGACCAGATATACAGATCACTTTACGAATTCATATACGCTTATGAACAGATAGAACGAGAACGCTCCGACAGGTTCGGAGACGTGACTGACAGAAAGGTACAGTTCGAACACTTACTCAGACAGGCGCTCAAGGATGACGAAGTTATCCAGCTAGCACGCGAAGGAGAGAGCCTTGAACTGGTCGTGGGCAATATTCTCGGCGAGCAGAGTGTAATCGGAAAATTCCCAATTATCGACTGGTGACCAGAATGAAGTGCAATGACGCAAGAACATTCATGTCCCAAATAGCCGGAAAGTCAGTTACAATCCAAGTTCAACAATCCGATGTGAACTTTCTCTCCGCCAACGGCTACCTATCCGTAATGCAGAAGGGAGACTATGATCAGGCTGTGGCTGAAGTTGCAAACTTGACACAGATGAACAACGCGTTGCAGAATGAGAGGGTGCAGGAAGGGATCGCGCGTGCAGCTCTGGCAAAGGACGAGAGGAAAACTCACTCAATACCGTTCCATTTCGAGGGGAGAGACGAGAAGGAGGCGGAAGTTGCAAGAGTAGAGAGCGAGAGAGGTGCGGTAGCCCGGGAAGATGCTGACATTGTGGATAAGGATTCTAGGATAAAGGAGCTTATTCAGAAAAAGTCAGCGATTGATAGAATGGTGCCATATGACGGGCTATACGTGTCACTTACTGGTCTCGGAGTACTCACGCTGAACGATCTCAATGTCAGAAACTACAGAGTCTCTGATAGCGATTTCTCAGATTTCATGGAAGAGAGGATGGAGACGATTGGCGAGTTGCACTCGATAGCGGAGAGAGGTAGCTTTCAAGTGTCCAACCTCAGGACCAGGATTCTGGAGGCTGATTTCTCTCAACTCTGGAACGTATCAATAGGACTAGCAAAGCTTCGAGCCGACCAGAGCCAGATCAATCAGAGATTCCTTCTCGCAGTAGGCATTCTCCACCATTTCGACTCCACACTCGACAACAAGATGATGGCGGCGGAGATCATAACCTCCCTCAGCTCAAATCCGTCTCAGTCCTCGATCGACAATTCTGATCTTCAGAACCTCACAAAGACCTTGCAGAACCTAGACCACGATCTCAGGCACCACGCAAAAGTTCCAAAGCAAATATCAACGGGAGTTGCTGCCCTAGTAATGTTTGGAAGGAGATACGATGGCACGTATCCCACTGACAGATTCGGGGAATTTTCGAGAATGACTCGTTCATACGAATCAGCCGCAATACTATCCGTAATGAATGATCCATCGAATCAGCTTCCCGACAAGTTCCAAGCGTTCAGATCAATGTTCGGCCTCTGGGGGTATCAGACCTCTGAGGACACCGAACTCGCCTCTGCCTTTCTGGCGATCTCTGACTTGGGACCTGATGATGTGCGGTTGAAAATGTCGATAATCGTAACCGCGCTCAAGAACTATCTAGAATATCCGCTAGTTGCGGCCGCAATACTCACTTCAATACCAACGCTAGAGGCGAATGAGACCCTTGACCTCATGGAGAAAGCCTACTCCTCACTCTGGTCTTTTGCTACCGGACTGGAGCGTTCTGAACTGGTGAGCCTCTCAGTCAGGATGATCCACGGGATCAAGAACGAGATAGTAGAGAAGCTCGATCCAACGGCGAGGATAACCAATACTCCAGTCCAGTTTACACATGCCCCATCAGCTCTCTTCTTCGGATATTATGCCCCCCTGATCATCGTACACTCATCCTACTACTCAACATTCAGCGGAATCGGAGGCTTCCATCCCGCCCACGTGCACGGTGCCGGAGGAGGCTTCGGAGGGTAATGATCAGAACCCCAATTCTCCTCGCCCTCGTCCTGTCGCTCTCCCTAGCATTCTTCCCCGCCCACGCTGTCGCGGGCTACACTCCCCGTCAAGGAGACACTTTCAGCTACTACGAAGTCACGGATCTCGGAAGCGGCACCGGCGGGTATACCGGATACACTGAACACGCGGTTGTCAACGGAATGGAAAGAATGAACAACGTCTATCTCAATGGAACAGTGGCGGCTAACTACACCTACACCTGGAACTGGAGCAATAGCTCAGGCTCAACACAGTCGCAGAAACCATCCGGCAACTTCACCTGGTCATCAACCACTTTCCACTACGTTAAGAGAACCGACAATCAGACAGGATATGTCAACCCATTCGTCTGGTTCTACATGGACAACCGGACGGGACAGAGCGGCTCATTCTACCTTCTGAACACTCAGATGACCGTCATGTCGACGAGTGCCAACTACCAACTTCCCTCCCAGAACAGGTACGTGAAGGCTATCTTTGCTGAAGGAACCTCTAGCTATCAACGAAACGACATTTACGGAATTTTCACCGCCACCTATACCTGGGATACCTATTTCGATCCGTTAACGGGATACATCATAGGATACAGCTACACTGAACACGACAACAACGCGGCAGCAGGGTTCACCTACACCGAAAACTTGTACGTCACCTCCACCAGCTATCCGCTAACAACAGGATCAGGCCCCGGGTTCCTGCAGCAGTATCTTGGTCTAATCGTTGGACTGGTCATCTTCATCATATTCATTATTATCGTTATGGTTGTCATCTACGTAGTTGCAAAAAGCAGACGATCTCTTCCGAAGCATTCTTTCCCATCAGAGCGACCGCCACCGACTATCGATCTGACTCCAAAACAACAACCGCCAGTCCAGCAGATCGTGATCAAAGAAGTCGTTAAGGTGAAGTGTAAGTACTGTGGAGCACTGATCGACTCTACGGTTCAGGCCTGCCCCTTCTGCGGAGCTCCACGAACCTAGGAAAATTTGCTAACTCTTCCGATCCATCTCTCCACCACGGTCTTTCTTGAAATATTGAAAAATCGTTCCAGATGGCGTCATACGCCCCTTCATTGCGATTCTTGAAGATGCAGAGTTGTCGCGGGAAATCTCCGAGAAGGCCGAACGGGCACGCTTCGACTTGAGCCAGAGAAGTCGGGCAAACAGAATATCCTCACCGATGCCTATTCTTCTGAACTGAGGCTTCACATGTAGAGAGTGCAGTCTTCCGATACCATTCACGATTGAAAGCCATCCCAACCCGGCAATTTCCTTGCCCAACCTGACGAAGAAGCATCTTTCTCCCTCCTTGAGCGCAACATTCACCCACCTCCTGTTTATTCCAGGATGTGTTGAAGCCATGAATTGTCCTATCTCATCAATATCTCCCTCTTCTGCTATCGAGATTTCATGACTGAACCGATGAGCAACCGCAAGATTCTCAAGGTCTATGGTGTAGATATCGTAAACTTCACTTTCGTGTTCAGTCTTTAGCTCTGCGAAGAGGAAATTGGCGGGTCTTAGTTCGTAAAAGTAGTCAAATGCTTCCTTTGATCTCGTGTAAATTGTCCCAGTCTTCTCGGCGTCGTCGTACAGGAATATGCCTGTGATAGTTCCCTCGGAAGTTCTGGACACGTAAGCCTCCCCGCCAGCCCCAAGAGTCTCTCTGAGGAAATATTGAAGATAAGATTCAAAGAATGAGAAGCCATTTGGGAGGACGAAGTCGATATCAGATGCATTCCCTATTTCGACAGCCTTGACCTCTCTTGAGCTGGTCATGTCTAAGGATCCTTGGTTAGTCAGAGTCTGGATGTATAACAGAGCTTGCCCGTGTTGAAATCTGGAACGGCATCCGCGTCTGCTCGATCCTC
>Ga0209376_1005921_pt1 | contig 9998 bp, 11 predicted proteins | sample GraSoiAngelo_134_FD_185891 | JGI IMG/M metagenome (GOLD analysis project Ga0209376, IMG submission 185891) | Grasslands soil microbial communities from the Angelo Coastal Reserve, California, USA - 14_0929_05_30cm (SPAdes) (version 2) | ecosystem: Environmental > Terrestrial > Soil > Grasslands ... | reverse complement strand
GCTGGTCGGGGGAAAGTTGGCCGTCGATCCAGTTCATCACGCCGCCCGCCGCCACCGCGTCTACCTCTCCGGGTCGGGGGCCGTAGGCGAGGCGGTCGAGGGCATGCAGTGCGGAGTCGTGCGGCGACATCTGGGCGGAGAGCCGGACAGTCGGACCGACGGATTGGAACGTCAAGACGAGCGCAGCGAGCACGTGAGCTCGCTGGCGCGGTCGATCCGACCGTCCCACCGTCCGCCTGTCCGCCGCATTCATGCGGTTATATTGACGAGTCGCCCCCCAAGGAAGTTAAGCGTGTGACCGCGCCGCCGCGTTTTGTCTCGCACGGGATGCTGCCCAGGCCCCAGAGTCTGCTGTCCCAGGGGGACGGCAAGCCGCCCAACTGGGGGCAGCGGCTGGAGGCGCTCAGATACGTCCCGCCGCTGCTGCGGCTCGTGTACCAGACACACCGCGGCTACACGGTCGCGATCCTCGCGCTCCGCGCCATCCGGTCCTTCGTCCCGCTGGCGGTCCTGTGGATCGGAAAGCTCATCATTGACGGCGTGATCGGGGCTGCGCGGGCGCGCACGGGGGACGCGCCCGTGGACTGGTGGCACCTCGGCGGGCTCGTGGCGCTCGAGCTCGGGATCGCCATCAGCGGCGAGGGGCTGGCGCGGCTCTCCTCCCTCCTCGAGAGTCTGCTGGGCGACCTGTTCTCGAACCGCATCAGCGTACGCCTGATGCAGCACGCCGCCACGCTCGACCTCGCCCAGTACGAGGACGCCGAGACCTACGATCATCTGGAGCGCGCCCGGCGCCAGACGGTAGGACGGCTGGGACTGATCGCGCTGCTGCTCTCCACGGTGCAAGACTTCGTCACGCTCGTCCTGCTCGCCGGGGTCCTGGCCGTGCAGCTGCCGTGGCTCCTGCTCCTGCTGGTCGTCGCCGTACTGCCGTCATTCCTGGGCGAGACGCACTACGCGGCCCTCGGGTACTCGCTCTTGTTCCAGTGGACTCCCGAGCGGCGTTTGCTCGATTACCTGCGCTACGTCGGCGCCTCGGACGAAATGGCGAAAGAGGTGAAGCTCTTCAGCCTCTCCGACTTCCTCGTCGGCCGCTACGCGAAGCTCTCCGATGAGTTCTACGAGGCGAACAAGCGACTGGCGGTGAAACGCAACCTGGTCTCGACGCTGTTCGTGACGATTGGGACGTTGGGCTACTACGGTGCCTACGCCGTCACGATCTATCTCACCGTGCTGGGCCGGTTCACCATTGGGGCTTTGACCTTCCTCGCGGGCTCGTTTCGCCAGAGCCGCGACTTGATCCAGCGCATCCTGCTGTCCGTGTCGCAGGTGTTCGAGCAGAGCCTGTACCTCTCGGACCTGTTCAGCTTCTTCGACGTGCGGCCTCGGGTCACGTCGCGGCCCGGCGCGCGGCCGGTGCCCGTGCCCATCCGGCGTGGGTTCGAGTTCCAGGGCGTCGGCTTCCGCTACCCCGGGTCGGACCGCTGGGCCGTGCGCCATCTCGGGTTCCTGTTCGAGCCGGGCGAGCGCATCGCACTGGTGGGCGAGAATGGGGCGGGGAAGACGACGCTGGTGAAGCTGCTGGCGCGGCTGTACGACCCCGACGAAGGGCGCATCCTGCTCGATGGCGTGGACCTGCGCGAGTACGATCTGGACAGCCTGCGCCGCAGCATCGGCGTGATCTTCCAGGACTTCGTACGCTACGACTTCGTCCTGAAGGAGAACATCGGCGTGAGCCAGGTGGACGCGCTGGGCGACGAGGCACGAGTGCGCGAGGCGGCGCGGCGCAGCCTGGCGGACTCGGTGGCCGCCCGGCTCGCGCGCGGCTACGACCAGATGCTGGGCCGGCGGTTCGACGGCGGCGTCGACCTGTCGGGCGGCGAGTGGCAGAAGGTGGCGCTGGGGCGGGCTTACATGCGCGATGCGCAGGTCCTGATCCTCGACGAGCCCACGGCGTCGCTGGACGCGCGGGCGGAGTATGAGGTGTTCCTGCGGTTCGCCGAGCTCACGCAGGGCCGCATGGCCGTGCTCATCTCGCACCGCTTCTCCACGGTGCGGATGGCCGACCGCATCCTGGTACTGCAGGGGGGCGAGCTGGTGGACCAGGGGACACACGAGGAGCTCGTGGCGCGGGGCGGGTTGTACGCCGAGTTGTTCTCCCTGCAGGCGGCCGGGTACCGCTGAGCCGGCGGGCGCCCTTCCCGATCGGCGACTATCTTTGCAGGCACGGGAGGGGGCTTCTATGCGAACGGTCGCCTTGGCAGTGCTGAGTGTGTGCGTCGCGGCGCTTGCGGGCCGGTCGCCGCTCGCGGCCCAGCGCCGCAGCAACGTGCTCACGGGTGAAGAGATCCAGCGCGCGAACGTCGGGTCGGCGTACGATGCGGTCCAAACCCTGCGGCCGCGCTGGCTGCAGCCTGGGGTAGACCTGAACAGCGTACCCGCGCGCCTCGGGGTTCCCGGACCAGCCGGGACTCCGAATCCCCCCGCATCCGACCGCGGGCCCCTGATGTCTATCTACGTCAACGAGATGTCCATGGGCGACGAGGATTATCTCAAGGAGATCCCGGCCGTGAGGGTCCTCGAGCTACGTCGGTTGAGCCCGTCGGAGGCCGCTGGCCGCTTTGGTCGCACGGACGGCCAGGCCGTGATCATCGTCACGCTGAAGACCTCACCCTAGTCCCGTCGCGCTCACGGCGCCCGTGCTGCGCGCGACTGCCAGCCGCCCGCGCGGCAAGCGCGGCGCGCTGTCGGCGGGTATGTTTGGCGGAACAGCCCGTAAGGGGGGCTTCCATGCGTACAGTCGCATTGACCCTGCTAACGCTGTCCGTCGCGACGCTCGTCGGCCGCTCGCCGCTCGCGGCCCAGCGCCGGAACAACGTGCTCACGAGTGAAGAGATCCAGCGCGCGAACGTCGGGTCGGCGTACGATGCGGTCCAAACGCTACGGCCGCGCTGGCTGCAAGGGCCGAGAGAGCTCAACCGCATGCCCGCTAACGCGGACGCAGCGGCTCGCCCGGCCGGGATCTCGGTCTACGTCAACGAGGTGTCCATGGGCGACCTGGACTATCTCAAAGACATCCCGGCTGTCAGGGTGCTCGAGCTGCGGTGGTTGAGCCCGTTCGAGGCCGCCAGCCGCTTCGGTCCCACGGAGGGCCAGGCGGCGATCATCGTCACGCTGAAGCGTGGGGGTTAGGGCACCCGCGCACCTAGCTGCCGGTGGAAAACCGCACGGCGCCGAGCTCGACGAGCCCGTGCAGCGTCTGCTCCAGCTCGCGCACCTCGAGCCCCGCGTCGAGGGCCAGCTGGGCGAGGGTCTTGCGCCCGTCTGCGAGCCGGAGGAGGGCTGCGACGGCGGCCGTGCTGCGCGCGACCGCCACGCGTCCGTGCGGTGAGCGTGCCACGAGCAGCGTGGTGGAGCGAGCCGGCGCCTGCGGTACGTCGCTCCACGGCCGCAGCAGCTGCGGCAGCACCAGCGGCAGATCGTAGGCGAGCTCCAGGAGGACCGTCCCCTCCACTTTTTCCGGCGCGGACCACTCCGCACTCCCCACGCCTTCGTCCTTCCTCTCCGGACCATCTCTCCAGATCCGGGGACCCGCTTCGACCACCATCATCGCCGCCTCGTACCGCAGCAGGTCTGCGAGATAGGGGATCACGGGCCCCGCGCCGCCCACGTGGGTGACGACGAGCTGCGCCACGGCCTGCGCCGTCTGCCGGCTGCCCAGCACGATCGTGGGCACCAGGGCCTCGAAGCCCGGGCGCGTGAGTACCGCTTCGGGGCCGCGACCCGTGACCCGGGCGAGCGCCCGCGAATACTTGAAGAAGTGGACGACGCGCTCGTAGTAGAAGTGCCGCGCCAGGAAGCGCGCGAACCGCTCGACGCGATCGGGGTCGGCGAGACGGCGGGCGCGCCACGCGGCGGACTCGCGGTAGGGAGCGTCGGCGAGCGCCCGGATGACGTCGTCCTGCAGCGCGCGGTCGCTCACAGCGCCGCCCGGATCCGCTCCACGCTCCGGAAGAGCGCCTCCGCCGTGAGTGACGGCGAGAACGCGTCGAACGTCACCGCCTTGGCCTGAGGGCACTGCGTCACCGCGTGGGCGAGGAACCCGAGCATCTCGTCCGACGGCTCGGCCGGCGCGATCCAGGGGCCCCCGAGGTCGCGGTCCTCCTCCACTCCCGCCACGTGCAGCTCCACGACGCGGTCGAGCGGAAACCCGGCCAGCCAGCGCTCGGGCTGCACGGCACGGTAGTGCGCTTCGAGCCAGACATGCGGCAGATCGAGCAGGAAGCCCGTCTCCGTGGCGTCGAAGAAGCGCCGCAGCCACACCGGTTCGGGCAGCTGGCTGGCCTGCACGTCGAAGAACCCGGGGATGTTCTCCATCACGAGGGGGTGATCGAGCCGCGCCTTCAGGGCGGTGGCGTTCCGGACGAAGCGCTCGAGGAAATCCTCGGTATAGAGCGGAGGAAAGACGTAGTTGAGGTTGTACGTGCCGTCCACCGTGTGGAGGCACTGGAAGTGCTCGGCGACCCACGGCGTGCGATACAGCTCGGCGAGCGTGCGGGCCCGCTCGATCGAGCGCTCGTCGAGAGGCTCGGAGAGCTGCCCCAGGTAGTCGTGCAGCAGCAGGGTGTGGCGTGCGCGGATCGCGGGCCAGTGGGGGTCGCCTGGCGCCGGCGGGTCGGCCATCGCGAGGTGATCGATGCCGTCCCCCCGGACGAGCTCCGCGCCCAGGTGGGGGTTGTAAAAGGCGCCGATGGAGAGGCTAGCCATGAACCAGGCCACCCTCCGCCAGCTGGTCGACGAAGACCTTGATCTGCGCCGCAATCATCGGCGTCCCGCCGCGGTCCGTCCACTCGGCCGCGATCGCTTCATAGGCGGTGCGGCCGTCCAGCTTGTGGACGATGAACCGCTCCCGCTCGCCCCACGTCGCCGCCTGCCGCCTGGCCTGCTCCGTCGCCACGGCCGGGCGGAACACGTCCGCGACGATCTCGTCGATTGCGGCGACGGTGGCCGGTGCCAGGTGTCTGGGAGCGGCCAGGTTCTGAGCCACCTGCTCCGGGGTCCGCGCCCCTGCCAGCACCACGCTGACGCCGGGCCGGGACAGGAGCCAGCCCAGCGCCAGCCCCGGGAGGGTCGTGTCGAGGCGCTCGGCCAGGGGCCGCAGTCGCTCGATCACGCGGCGCCGCCGCTCGAACTCCGGCCCCTTGAACCAGTAGATCTTCCGCCGGTGGTCGTCTTCGGGGAACTGGGGTGGCTGCGGGTACGTGCCGGCGAGCAGTCCCGAGGCGAGGGGCCGGTAGGCGAGGAACGCGAGCCCGCGCACCCGGGACAGCGGCAGCTCGCGCTGCTCCACGTCGCGGTCGAACAGATTGTACGGCCCCTGGTAGCTCACGAGCGGCGCGAGCTCGGTGGCGCGGGCGATCTGCAGATGGGTCGCGTTACACAGGCCGATCCCCAGGGCTTTCCCTTCCTCCCGGAGCTTGAGGAGCTTCTCGAGCGACCATTCCCAGCGCTGCAGCGCTTCGTGCAGCTGGATGAGGTCCACGTAATCGCTCGCGAGACGACGCAGGGACCCCTCGAGGGAGGCGCGGGGATCGTCGTGGGGGCCGACCTTCGTCGCGATCGCGACGCGACCGCGGTGCGACCGGAGCGCGCGGCCGAGCAGGCGCTCGGACTCGCCGTCCCCGTAGGTCGGCGCCGTGTCGAAGAACGTGATGCCGCGCTCGAACGCGAGCCGAATCGTGGATTCGCGTTCCGCGGCATCGTCCGTCGCTCCCCAGCTCCGGCCCCCCACCGCCCAGGCGCCGAACCCGAGGCGCGGCTCGGACGTTATGAAACGCGGAGGGGGCCCGACGTCAGTCCGGGCCCCCGGGTGCATCGAACCGCTCCCTCAGGAGTGGCAGGTCGGCTGGAGCTCGCTCGTCTCGACGATCTCGGGACGATGACAGCTGGGGACGAGGTCCGTGGTCTCGATGATCTGCATCGCTTCCTCCGGGTAATTGGGACAACAAGGAAGACGGCCGTCTGGTCAATCCTACGGGTTGCCGTCGAACCCGTCAACCGGTAACTCTGAGGCCGATGATCCCGACTCAGGCCCTGCTCACAGAGAACGATCTCGCCGAGGAATTCGTTTCCGCGTTCCGGGACCGGCGCCTGGCCGAGAAGTTCTTTTACTGGTTTCCGCTGTCCGTGCGGGCCTGGCTGGCCCTCTGCTCCGACGGCGCGTACCGCAACTACGTGCGCTCCCGCTCGCTTATCGCGCGGTCGGCCGGCGATCTCGCCCGGCACTTCGTCCCCGGCCCGGTCGAGGTGCTGAGCCTCGGCGCGGGCCAGGGTGACAAGGACCTGCTGCTGCTCGAGGCGCTACGCGCGCACGGCATGCGCGTCGCCTACCTCCCAGTCGACACGAGCCAGGCGCTGCTCGAGCTGGCGTGCGGCGGCGCGCTCGCAGCGCGCTTCGCGGCCCACGGGATCAAGGCGGACTTCGCGCGCCCCGACCACCTCGCCGCGCTGGCGCCGGATCCCGAGACGCCGGCCCGCCTCGTGCTGCTGCTCGGCAATACGCTCGGCGCGTTCGACCCGATCGCCGCGGCGCGGGAGCTGCGCGGGTTGCTGCGCCCCGGCGACCTGCTCGTCGTAGACGGCGAGCTGTACGGCGGCGAGGCCACCCTCGCCGGCTACGACAATCCGCTCAACCGTCGCTTCGCCTGGGCCCCGCTGCACGCCGTCGGGATCCGGGACTCGGACGGCGAGCTCGTGTTCGAGGCCCGGGACGACACGCGCCTCCCGGGTCTCCACGTCATCGCCAAGCACTTCCGTGCCGGCCGCCCCGTCGCAGCGCTGATGGGCGGAGAAGAGCTGCGCCTCGATGCGGGCGAGCGGCTCGCCATGAACCACTCCTACAAGTACGCTCCGGAGACCCTGCTCCGGATTCTCGCGGACGCGGGGCTCGCCGTGCGGTGGCAGGACACGAGCGACGATCGCCGATTCCTCATGGCGCTGGCCGGACCCGGGTGAGCGCGGTCCTCGAGGTGCGGGGGGCGCGGTACGCCCTCCCGCAGGGCCGCGTCCTGGTCGAGGACGTGTCCTTCGGCGTCGCTCCCGGGGAAACGCTGGTGCTGCTCGGGCGCAGCGGCTCGGGCAAGACCACGGCCCTCAAGCTGATCAATCGCCTGCTCGAGCCCACGGCGGGCGAGATCCGGATCGCCGGACAGCCCACGCACGCGCTCGAGGCCACCCGGCTGCGCCGCGGCATCGGCTACGTCATCCAGGAGATCGGGCTGTTCCCGCACTTCACGGTCGAGCGCAACGTCGGTCTGGTGCCGCGCCTCGAGGGGTGGCCCGCCGAGCGCATCGCCGCGCGCGTGCGCGAGCTCCTCGCCCTGGTCGGCCTCGATCCCGGCGTGTTCGGTGCTCGCTACCCCCACGAGCTGTCGGGCGGGCAGCGCCAGCGGGTCGGCGTCGCCCGGGCGCTCGCCGCCGATCCGCCGCTCCTGTTGCTGGATGAGCCGTTCGGGGCGCTCGATCCCATCACGCGCGTCGAGCTGCAACGCGAGTTCCTCGCGCTGCAACGGCGTCTCCGCAAGGCGATCGTCTTCGTGACGCACGACGTGCGCGAGGGACTGCTGCTCGGCAACGCGATCGGGCTGATGCAGGAGGGCCGGATCGTGTTCCTCGGGACGCCGGAGGAGTTCCGGCGCTCAGAGCATCCCGCCTGTCGGGCCTTCCTCGCCGCCGCAGGATGATCGCGTGAACCTCCTGCAGTTCTACGCGCACAACTCCCGCGAGGCCCTGACCCTCATCGGCCAGCATCTCTTCCTCGTCGCCGTCTCCACGGGCATCGCGCTGACGGTGGGCGTTCCGGGCGGCATCCTGCTCACGCGGCGGCCGGCATGGCGCGGGCCGGTGCTCGGGATCGCCAACGTCTTGCAGACCATCCCGAGCCTCGCGCTGTTCGGCTTCCTCATCCCGCTGCCCTTCATCGGAGGGATCGGCGCCCGTACGGCGATCGTGGCGCTCGTGGTGTACGCGCTGCTGCCCATCGTCCGCAACACGTACACGGGGATCGCGGGCGTTGATCCCGCGGTGCGCGAGGCGGGACGCGGCATGGGGATGACGGATGGGCAGCTGCTGGCGATGGTGGAGCTGCCGCTCGCGGCCGGGGTGATCTTAGCCGGGATCCGGGTTGCCACGGTCGTGAGCGTGGGCACGGCCACCATCGCGGGGGCCATCGGTGCCGGGGGATTGGGTGTCTACATCTTCCGCGGCGCGGACATGGTGAACAACACCCTGATCCTGGCCGGGGCGCTCCCGGCGGCGCTGATGGCACTCGCCGCCGATGGTCTGCTCGGTCTTGCCGAGCGGCGGCTGGCGTGGCGCGCGCGGTGACGGGCCGTCGCGCGCTGGCGCTCGCGTGCGGGGTGCTGCTCGCGGCGGGCTGCGGGCGCGGAGACCGCATCGTCGTGGGGGCCAAGAACTTCACGGAGTCCGATCTGCTGGCCGAGCTCGTCGCCCAGCAGATCGAGCGCCGCACGGGATTGCCGGTCGACCGGCGGCTGCATTTGGGCGGGACCTTCGTGTGTCATCGCGCGATCACCGCCGGGCAGATCGGTGTGTACGTGGAGTATACCGGAACGGCGTTCACCGCGATCCTGAACCACGCGCCGCTCGGGGATCGGGACAGCGTCTATCGCGCGGTCGCCGCCGAGTATGCGCAGCGCTTCGGGCTCACCTGGGGCAGGCCGTTCGGGTTCGACAACACGTTCGCGATCGTCGTGCGTCGGCGGGACGCCGAGCGGTACGGCTTGCGGCGGATCTCCGACGTCGCGCGCGTCGCACCCCGCTGGAAGGCGGCGTTCGGCTACGAGTTCCTGGAGCGCCCGGACGGCTTCGCCGGTTTGGCGCGGGTGTACGGCCTGAGGTTCGCCGCGCCGCCGACGGCAATGGCGCTCGGCCTCACCTACCGCGCTCTCGCCGACGGCAAGGCGGACCTGATCGCCGGCAACTCCACCGACGGCGTCATCCAGGCTCTGGACCTCGTGGCCCTGGAAGACGATCGGCGCTACTTCCCTCCATACGAGGCGGCGCCGGTGGCGCGCGCGGACCTGCTGGGGCGCCACCCCGAGATCGCCCGTGCGCTGGACGAGCTGGGCGGGAAGATCTCGGACGACGCGATGCGGCGTCTCAACGCGCTCGCGGACGTGGAGCACCAGGATGTCGCGGCCATCGCGCGCGAGTGGCTCGCCCGGACCCTGCCGTGAGCGCCCGCATCATCCGCACCTACTACGCGATCACCGCGCTGTTCAATCTCGCGATGTCTCTCATCTGGGGCATCGACACGCTGTTCAAGCTCGGCGCCGGGCTCGACATCTTCCACGTGATGCTCACCAATGCCGCCTTCACGCTGGGCTCGATGGTGTTCGAAATTCCGACCGGCGTCGTGGCCGACACCGTGGGACGGCGCATCTCCCTGCTGCTGTGCCTCGCCACGCTGTTCGTGACGACGCTCCTGTACGTGGGGATCGCGTGGCGGGGCGGGGGCTTCTGGGCCTTCGCCGCGGTGTCGGTGTTCCTCGGGCTCGGCTACACGTTCTACACGGGCGCCGTGGACGCCTGGCTCGTGGACGCGCTCAAGGCGACGGGCTATGCGGAGCCGCTCGAGCCCGTGTTCGCGCGCGGCCAGATGCTGTTCGGCGTGGCGATGCTGGTGGGCACGATCGGCGGCGGGTTGCTCGGGCAGATCCACCTGTACATCCCCTACCTCGTCCGCGCCGCCGTCGTCGTGCCGCTGTTCCTGCTGGCGTGGTTCCGCATGCCGGAGCCGGGCTACACACCGCGCACGTTGGAGCTCGGGCGCGTGCCGGCGGAAATGCGGCGCGTGTTCGTCGAGGGCCTGCGCTACGGGCTCGCGCATCCGGTCGTGCGACCGGTCATGCTCGCCTCGCTCGTGTCCATGAGTTTCATGATCTTCGGCTTCTACAGCTGGCAGCGGTACTTCCTGG
>Ga0209376_1005920_pt1 | contig 10000 bp, 6 predicted proteins | sample GraSoiAngelo_134_FD_185891 | JGI IMG/M metagenome (GOLD analysis project Ga0209376, IMG submission 185891) | Grasslands soil microbial communities from the Angelo Coastal Reserve, California, USA - 14_0929_05_30cm (SPAdes) (version 2) | ecosystem: Environmental > Terrestrial > Soil > Grasslands ... | reverse complement strand
CGATGACCGCGTCGATCTCCTTTTCCATTTCGTCAAACAGCTTCCGAAAGTCGCGATACGGTTTGGCATTGGGGAACTTCTTGAACGTTTCGGCGGAGCGGTTCTGGTCCACGTCGCACAGCGCGACGATGTTATTGTCCGTGGCGACCGCGCCGATGTCGCCGGCGCCCATGCCGCCGACTCCGACACCGGCGATGTTCAACCGCTCGCTGGGCGGAGCGACACCCGCGCCCGCTACGACGTGACGAGGCACGATCATGAAGGTCGCCGCCGCGGCCCCTGCCGTACGGACAAAGTCACGACGCGTTATAGTTGTGCGTTTCTTCATCATAAAAACCTCTGCCGGCCTGGTCGCCCTGACCTGGCGTTCGTTGTTTCTCAACTGTGTGTGGTCCGACTCATCCTGGCGCGAGCACAGGTCCGGCCTCGCAGGAATGCGGGCAGAATAAGGCACAGGAAATCGCCAGACAAGGCCGATTCTGTTCTCTGCGCTCGATCCTTACAAAATCCGAGTCGGCTACTTATTGAACCGGAAATTCACCACGTCATAGTCCTGCATCACGTAGGTCTTCAGTTCGAGGCGCTGTTTGCCGGCCCGCTTGGCCTGCGTCTCCCCGCCGGCCTGGAGGAAGTCTGCAAAGCTGATGATCTCGGCGCGGATGAAGCCCTTCTGGATGTCGGTGTGGATAGTGCCGGCGGCTTCCCAGGCGGTCGTGCCGGCGCGGATGGGCCACGCGCGGTTTTCTTTCCCGCCGACGGTAAGGAAACTGACATAACCGCTCTCCTTGAACGCCCGAACCATCAGCGCGTCGGGCGCTGTCAACTCGGCCTCCTCCGCCACGATGACCGGTTTGTTGGAATAGAAATTATGCGCGGAAATGGCTTTGAGTTCGTCCGCCGTCAGCCCGACTGCCGAAACTGCTTTCTCGCTCAGCAACGCATCGGCAAGCTTCTGCAGGACGGCCTTTTCAGATTCGCTGGGGTCGCGACCGAGACGCGTCTCGACCGCCTCGAGGTCTTTCATCAGCAGGTCGCTGAGCGAGGCGCGACCGGTGAGAACGGCGTCGACAGTGAGCAGCTCCTTCTCTTCCACGATGTCCACCTGGGCATAGGTTTTTTTCTGCGCCTCGACCAGTTTATCGGCCTGGTCCAGGCGCGGGTCTTTGATGTTGTGCTTGCCCAGAGTGATGCCGGAAATGCCAAACAGGCAAAACTTCATCCGCACTGCTTAGGCGCACGTGGACGCGGGGTCAAGGTTGGAAGCGATGTTACCTGGTGGGTCGATTTGCTTCGCCCCACGCTGCAAGGAACCATTGGAGCGAATTCGCGTCCATTATTGCGCTGCCAACCGCTCGGGAGGCGCCTGGAACGCGCGCGCCCGGAAGAGAAAATCCACAATGTTCCCTTCGTGCGGCTGGAGCCAGTTCAGTTGAATCGTCGGAATCGGACCGATGTTCAACCGGTCAATGTTCGTGGCGTCGATGAGCTGGCGTTCCCATGCTGGGTCGTTCGTAATGGCGCTGCAGACGAGCGTCTGGCCGATCTTCTCGATCATCTCGGCTTGCGAACACTGCACGACCGTCACGTACGGAAACATGTATTCGGTCTGGGCAATCTTGCGCTCGGGCGCGTCGCTGTGGATGACCCACGGACGCAAATAAGCGCAGCGTTCCTTCTCGACGAGGCGCGAGCCGAACTTCGCCGTCATGTCGGTCACGCCGTCCTCTTTCATCTTGTCGAGAATTGAAGCGTGGATGGCTTGCGCCTGGCCGGGCACCGTGAAGGCCGCGAGACCGGCGGTGGGATCGTCCGGCGGCTTGGTGTCGATGGGGCCGAGCCGCTCGGCCAACGCCTGCGCGATTTCTTTCGTGTGGCGCGAGGCCCAGACGCCGGAGCAATTGATGCAGCCGCGTCCGCTGTTCATATAGACGCTGTCGAACATCAGATCGAGGTATTTCTCCCACTGATCCACCACGTCGTCGCCCAGCAGGATTTTGCTGAAACCGGGGCCGTGGACCTGCACGCACGGGTTGCCGTGATAGCGTTGCACCGTCTCGGTGCTGCCGAAAATTTTCACGCGATGACAGCGGTTGACAACTTCCGCGCCCATCTCGCCGCCGCCCGGATAAACGCTGATCGCTTCGCGCGGCACGCCGGCCTGGAAGAACGCCTCGGCCATGCGATAGGGCGTCCACGGCTCCTGGGGACCGGGCTTGAGCACGAGGCCGATTTGCATCGGGATGACCGGCATCCAAAGCGTGTGCACCCCGGGCGAGTTGGAGGGCAGCACCAGGCCGAGCACCGGTGATTGAGCCTGGTAACTGACGATGACGCCTCGCGACTCCATGCCGTAACCGCGCGTGAGGATTTCGAGGTCGAGTCCGCGAGTAAGGCAGTCGAGGATGCGTTCCATGTTCGAGAGCACGAAGTGATTCTTGGACATGTTGGCCTTGCACATGTGCTCCGGCAAACCCGTGGACGCGGATTGCTGGCGCGCAAAATCGTCCGGCGATTGCTGGCCGTCGCCCATCGGCAGGGTGGCATCTTTGTAGAGCTCGCCGGCTTTCTTCATCATCGTGACAAGCTGACGGATGGGAATCTCGCGGAGCACGTCGCGGGCGCGCTGCGCCTTCTTCATGTCCCTGGTGAGCAGGCCGGGATTGGCCTGGCCCACCTGCGCCAGCGTTTCACCAGTGACGAAATGGACGACCTTGTCGAGTTCGAGACTCTCGTAGGGCTGCCCCCAGCGGAGGACGGGAATCTTGACCATAAAATCTCTAAATGTCTTTCTGACGACTGCATTCAACGATCTCATTGGCTACTCTGGAACGCGCAGTGGCAAGGAAAATTTTCTCCGACCGCGAAGATTCACCTGAGGCGCAACGAACGTTTCCGGCCACCACAGCCCTCTCCGCTCATCGGCTCAGGGAGAGATCTCTCCGAACGAAAATTTCGCGCGTTGAACCACCTGAACCGAGGGAAAACATCGAAAGTTCAACATCGAACATCGAACGCCGAAATAAGCAAAGATTCGCGCTGCCATTCGATGTTCGGCGTTCGATGTTCGGCGTTCGATGTTCGGCGTTCGATGTTCGATGTTCGGCGTTCGATGTTCGATGTTCGGCGTTCGATGTTCGATGTTCGATGTTCGATGTTCCTCCGGGTTCATTCGCGGTCAAACCGGCGGATCACTTCCGCGCTTCCGGCGTAACTTTCAGTATCACGCGCCGGCCGCCACGCTCAACGGCGATGTCCACCGGCTGACCGATCTTGGCGGCGTCGAGTGCGTAGGTGTAGTCGTAGATATTGGCGATTTTCTGGCCGGCGAACTCGATGATAATATCGCCGCCTTTCAAGCCGGCCTTTTCCGCCGGACTGCCGCCGCGCACGCCCGACAACTTCACCCCCTTTACTTCGGTTGCGTAATCCGGGACGGTGCCGAGATAGGCGCGCAAAGCGTCGCGACCGCCGGGGCCGCCGCTCCTCTCGACCTTCACGTAGTCCGGCCGCGTCGAAGCCGTGGCGAGGTCGAGCGCGATACTGCGCGCGAAACGCGTGACGCGTTCGAGCCCTTCGTAGTTCAGTTTGTCCGCGACATCGGTGGGACGATGGTAATCGTCATGACTGCCGGTGAAGAAAGCCAGCACCGGAATCTGTTTCGGATAGAGCGCGGTGGTGTCGGTGGGCACATAAGGGTCGTCCTGCAGGACCAGATTTAAACCTGCGGCAATGTTGCGCTTTTCAATCAGACGCCGCCACTCGCTGGAGGAGCCGACACCTTGCAATATCAGTTTGTTGTCCCGCAGGCGGCCCACCATGTCGAAGTTCAAATACGCGACGATATTCGACAGCCCAAGCGGCGCGTGCTCTGCGAAATAAGACGAGCCGAGCAGCCCCAGTTCTTCGCCCGACCAGAATGCGACAATGACGCCGTGCCGGAATTCATCAGGCTTTTTGTCTTCTTCGTCGGCCAGAGATGCCGCGAGTTCGAGCACCACAGCCACGCCGGAAGCGTTGTCGTCCGCGCCGTGGTGAATCTGGCCGGTCTCTTCGGCTGTCTCGCGCGAACTGGAGCTCTCGCCGCGGCCAAGATGATCGTAGTGCGCGCCCAGCAGGACATATTCGGCGGGCGCGGCCCTCCTTCCGGCGGGCGGGAGATAAGCGATCACGTTACGGTCGGTTTTGCGGACGCGTTCGACAGCAGTAGCCACTTTCACCCTCACTTTCGGAATCACAAATCCGCCTTCCGCGTGCGGGTTCTCGGAGTCGAGCGCGGTTTGGAGCGATCTCAAATCCTTGGCGCTGCCGGCTACGAGCGCGTCGGCGACATTCGTCGTGATGGACACGGCAATGATGTCCGAACCGGACAGACTGCCGTCGGAACTGAGCGGCACCAGCGCGCCCGGATTCGGCGAGTTCGGGCCTGTCACGACAAGAATCGCTTTGGCCCCGTGCTCGCGCGCGACCAGGGCTTTGTAGCGCAGCGCAGCGTAGAGGTTCAGTTCCTGGCGCCGTTTCGGTTCGACATTCTCAGGCACGTAACGCAGGACGAGCGCGATCTTGTTGGTCACGTCCAGTCCGGTGTAGGAGTTGTAGCCTTCGGCGGCCTTGCCCGCCACAGTCAACCCGTAGCCGGCAAAGACCACTTCGCCTTCCAGTTCGCCGTTGGAAGTGAACGACAGCGGGCGAAAGTCCTTCTCGACCGCGAAGGTCGCGGACGCGGTGCCGGACTCGGTGGAGAGAATAAGCTGATTGTCGTTCGTAACCACTTTGACGCCGGAGCTGAATTCGAACGGCTGAAAGTAGTTCCCGTTTTGGCCGAACGGTTTGAGGCCGGCGCGGCGCAATTGGTCGGCGATAAATTCCGCCGCAAGTCCGGCGCCTTTAGCGCCGGTCAATCGCCCTTCAAGCGCGTCGGAAGCGAGATAGTCAACCTCACTCCGCAAATCTGCGACGCGAATTTCCGACGCGTAGCCGCCGACGTGAGGAGGCGGAACCGCTTTGTGTGCCTCGACCCCTGGGCGTTCCCGCGGGCGCAACGCCGGCAGCACACCGGCGCCCGCACCGCGTTCGGGCGACGTCTTCAGGGCCGCCGGCGCCGCTTTGTCGTCCCAGTCCGCGAGGAACAGTTGTGATTTGCCGTTTGGCGTTCGGTTCGATGTCCAGCACAGTCTCCTCCCGTCGGGCGAAAAGACCGGCAGGCCGTCAAAGCCGTCCGTGAAGGTGACGCGCACCGGCTCGCGATCGCCGGCGGCATCGACGATGAACAGCTCGAAATTGGCAAAACCGAACTTGTTTGCTGTGAAGACGAGGTATTGGCCGGAGGGATGATAAAACGGCGCCCAGGACATGCAGCCGAAGTCAGTGAGTCGGCGCACATCCGAGCCGTCGAGTTTCATCGTGTAAATGTCCGCATTGATGCCGTTCGTGTGGAAGCGGCGCCAGAGGATGCGCCTGCCGTCGGGCGAGAAGAACGGCCCCCCATCGTAGCCGGGCGTGAACGTCAGGCGTTTCTGGCCCGATCCGTCGGCGTTCATGATGTAAATCTCGCCGAAGTAGGCGGGGTCGTTCTCGAGACGTTTGCGGTCTTCCGACGAAAGCGTTTCGGCCGGATAAGCGTCGCGCAGCGAGGTGAAGACAATTTTCTTCCCGTCGGGCGAATAAGACGCTTCAGCGTCGTAGCCGTATGCGCTGGTCAGGCGGCGCAACCGACTGCCGTCGCGTTTGGCGACGAAAATGTCAAAGTGTTCGTCGTAGTCCCATGAGTAACGACGCTCTTTGCCGGAGGCGCGGAGCTCGAGTTCGGTCTTTTGCTTCCCCTTCGCTTCCGGATCGAGATGGGTGGAAGCGAAGAGGACTTCGTCGGTGTTCGGACGGAAAAAGGCGCAGGTGGTTTTGCCGATGCCGGCCGAGACACGATGGCTATCGCCGGTTTCGAGGTCGAGGATGTAAATCTGGTAGAATGGATTGCCCGTTTCGCGTTCACTCTGGAAAATCAGGGCCTTGCCGTCGGGCGAGAAATAGCCTTCGCCGCTGCGCCTGCCTTCGAAAGTGAGTTGCCAGATGTTTGACAGGAACTGAGCTTCGCCGGGGGCATTGGTTTCAACCCCGCTGAGCGAGAAACACGCGACCAACAGTTCCACCCACACGATAGCGAGCGAGGGCAACTTTTTCATGAGACAAATATGATTCTGTCACAAGCCAGCGCCAAAAGCAGGAAACAATATTTGTTGGTTTGCCAAATCCGACGGTTTTGATTATAGAGCGCCGGCAACCAGGCGACAGGCTATGTTTTGGACCCGAAAGAACAAAGAGGAGCACCGCTACTACCTCTTGCCCGGCATGGGGCGATCGAACCGTAGAAAACATCAGCAATTCGTCCGGTGGGCCGTCGTGGTCGGATTTCTGGCTTCGGCCGTGTTTGCCTACCTGCTCTATCTGCTCAGCCAGTCGCATTGAGTCGCCATTCCTCTCGACCGCTTGATGTCATGCGTCATGATAACAATCAGACGCGCCACATGACATGCGGTTCGTCCTCGTCCGCCTCATCGTCCTCGAATGGTCCCGAAACCGACGAGGACGCGCACGAGGACGACGAGCAAGGGCGAGAGTCCCGCGATCGGCGTCGGACTTTTTCAAGCGTTTACGTCGGCGGCGACGGGGAATACACCCGCCTTGGGCGAAAGTCAGCGTCGGGCCGCACCGCCGCTTCGCTGCGCCCATTCGCCTTGCAAAAAAGTCCGGCCCGAAAATACTTCGGCGGATGACAAGACGTCAAAAAGTCACCACCGAGCCTCTATTTCTCGGGATCGAATGCGGTGGCACTCGCACCACCGCCGTGCTCACTGAATATGAACCGACCTGTTTCCTGCAAAGCAAGTTTGGGCCGGCCAATCTGCGGCTCCTGAGCGACGCCCAACTGGTTCAACACTTTCGCCCGATCGGCAATTCTCTGCCGAAGCCTACCGCGATTGTGATCGGTATGGCCGGCGCGCGAACGGAAGCCGACCTCGAGCGCATCCGCCGCGCCGCTGCCAAGGTCTGGCCGGGTGTTCTATGTTACGCAACCAATGACTTGGAACTGGCTATCGTTGCAGCAGATAGTTTGTCAGATCATCCACGCTTTCGCCACCTGTGGAAGAAGCATCCAGACGGAGGGCGGTGTATGCACGGCCGCCACTCGGATGCCATCGGCATGATACCGCGCGTGCTCGTGTTGAGCGGCACCGGCTCGTGTTGCTTCGGCCGGACCTGGGACGGCAAGACCGCTAAGGTCGGCGGTTGGGGCCACATCCTCGGCGATAAAGGCAGTGGTTTTGAAATAGGGCTGCGCGCGCTGAAAGCCGTGGTTTACTACTATGATTGCGAGAGCGTCTGGTCGAAGCTCGGCCAGCGGCTACTGCGCAAGCTCCAGCTCAACGAGCCGGACGACTTGATTGGCTGGGCCCAACGGGCCGGCAAGGACGACGTGGCCGCGCTGGCCGTCGAGGTCTTCAACGCGTGGTGGGACGGCGACAAAATCGCTTCGGACATTCTGGAAGGCGCGGCGCACAGCCTAGCCGGCGACGCAATCAGTTGTGCGAAACGTCTGGCAAAAACAGGCGCGCAAGTGCAATTCGTTCTCGCCGGCGGCGTGTTGCTCAGGCAGCCACGCTTTGCCAATAAGGTCAAGCGACTCTTGCGCCGGTTTTGGCCGAACGCCATTGTCACGCCGTTGAAACGGGAAAGTGTGTGGGGCGCGGTGCAGTTGGCTCGGCGACAATTTCAAACCGGTGGGGCGAGAGTCCGCGCGAGCCCTGACTCACTTTTCAGGCAACAGGACTCGGCGGCCAAACCGGGTTCCTCCCGATATGGCGAGTCATTCTTCTCTTCACTCGAATCACTCAAGCTTTCGCCGACCGAACAGCGCAATCCGCGGTCGATCAACCTGGACAAGCTTTCCATCGCCGAAGCCATCGCGCTGATGTTAAACGAGGACGAAAAAATTCCTCCGGCAATTCTGGTGGAGCGAGAGAAAATCGAACAGGCGATCAAACTCATTGTTCGCGCCTTCGAGCGGGGTGGACGATTGTTCTACGTCGGCGCCGGCACCAGCGGACGGCTCGGCGTGGTCGACGCCAGTGAATGTCCTCCGACCTTCCGCGCTCCGCCGGGACTGGTGCAGGGCATCATCGCCGGCGGCCAGCGTGCGCTGTGGGAGTCAACTGAAGGCGCGGAAGACGATCCGGTGGCTGGCGCGCAGGCGATTCAATTTCGCGGCATCAATCGCAAGGATGTCGTCGTCGGCATCGCGGCCAGCGGCCGGACCCCTTTTGTCTGGGGCGCGTTGCACGCGGCCAAACAACGCGGCGCGAAAACCATCCTGCTTTGTTTCAATCCCCACCTGGAAATTTCGCAACGCAACCGGCCTGCCCTCGTCATCGCTCCGAACGTCGGACCGGAAATTTTGACCGGTTCGACGCGGCTCAAGTCCGGGACGGCGACGAAATTGATTCTGAACATGTTCACCACGCTGGCGATGGTGCGGACGGGCAAAGTCGTGAGCAACCTGATGGTGGATGTGAATCCAGGCAACGTGAAACTGCGCGATCGCGCCGTGCGAATCATTCGTGAACTGACTGGAGTTGACGAACCCATCGCCAAAGCGGCCCTGGAGAAATCCGGTTGGGTGGTGAAGCAGGCGTTGAGACGGCTACGTACCTGATACTGGAGATTGGCAGCGCTTCAGGACCCCGAACGGTGGGGCAAGACTCCGTCGAGCCCTGAAGGCCGGCAAGAGACTACATTTTGGTCTGATACCTGCGCCGGTGGCCGGTGGCGGGAATCGTCACTGCGTACGATTTACCGTCCGCAGCGACGGACAGTTTGATGTAATTGGCACCGCACTTCTCCTCAAGGTTGGCGATGAACTCATCCGCCGTGTTGTTTTCCTTGTCTGCCCGAACGTTTCGGTGCACCTGATACATCGTCTGAATCGACGGCGCGGCTTTTAACGCGGCAAATGTCTCCGGTTGGCAGCCTTTCGTCGAACCGTTGTTCATCACCGAGATCGTTGGTGACAGGCTCCGAAGCAACAGCGGATTATTGCTCAGGTCGAGACCGTGATGATTGACCTGGTAAACGTCCACGGTGCCGGCGCGATTGATGGGGCAAACGAGTTCACCTTCGGTGTTCCAGGTCAAATCGCCACCGTCGAAAAATTTGAACGGACCAAATTGCAGCAGCAGCACGACGCTGTTCTTGTTGTCGGAACCGTCAGTCGGTCTGGTTTTTGATTCCGAGCAAAGCGGATTGGGCCCTGCGGAATCAGCGGCCGGAACGAAAAGTTGTTTCGCAGCCAGACAGGTCAGCATGGGTCTAGCCGAGCCCTCGGTTTGTTTCAGCGGGATTTGTTCGCCCGGCTTGATGACGACGCGCTTGTTCGCTTTGAATTCACGATATGGTTTGATTCTTTCGATAAACCATGCGTCATCGCCGGCGTCGGGATTGTGGTCCGGAATCCCGTTGTCGTAAACCGCGCCGATGGACATCAAGTTCGACAGCTCCGCCGCCCCGCCGAAATGGTCGGTGTGAAAATGCGTGGTAAGGAGATAATCAATCCTCCTCAGGCCGGCGACGTCCGCCGCGACGTGATGAATGCGTCTGGAATCGCGTCCGCCAGGATTACCGGAATCAATCAGCACGGATTCACCCGCTGGCGTGACAATGAGTGTCGAGCCGCCTCCTTCAGAATCGATCCAGTAGATATCGAGCGCTTTATCCGTCGGGCCCGACTGCGCAGAAGCAAGAGCGCAAACTGTGAAAGCGATTGTGAGTATGCAGATAAAGCGTTTCATGATCGGTGATATGGCCGGGCGCGAAATATGCCTTGCCAACACGGCTACAGCCAAGTTGAATTCTTTGCCCTTGGCTGGGTAGTGCTCAGTCGGTAGAGCAGAGGACTGACTTTTTCTCGATTACTGGCCTTTGCTTTGCCGGATGGATATTATGTTCGAACCGG
>Ga0209376_1005915_pt1 | contig 10008 bp, 5 predicted proteins | sample GraSoiAngelo_134_FD_185891 | JGI IMG/M metagenome (GOLD analysis project Ga0209376, IMG submission 185891) | Grasslands soil microbial communities from the Angelo Coastal Reserve, California, USA - 14_0929_05_30cm (SPAdes) (version 2) | ecosystem: Environmental > Terrestrial > Soil > Grasslands ... | reverse complement strand
GAAACGGCCGGCGGTCGAAGGGCGTGAAGAACTGCGCGAGGCTCTCGCGCCACGCCCTGAGGCGCGACCACTGAAGGTCGGCCAGCCCAAGTCGCTCGTGCGCGATCGTGATGAGCTTCGAGAGTCCCCGCAATGCGTGATACGGCTCCTCGAAGCGCGAGGAGTCGAAGACCAACGCATCGCAGATTCGCAGTGCTTCATGCAGCTCACCTTTGCCGAACGGGGGCGTCCCCATCCACCACAGATAAGTCGGCACGCCGCTCACGAGCAGGGGATCCACGAGCGGGCCGATGTGATCCGCCGCCGCACCGTGGATGTGTAGGGACACAATCTCGCACTCCACAGCGCTGGCCATCGCCGGCCGCTGGATGTCGGTCGCGATCCACGCGTTCAGCCCATGCCCACGGGCACCGACTTCTTCCCTGATCACTATCGACTGGGCGGGGTGCTGTGCCCCGATGATCCGGCAGGTTCGCTGCGCCCGTCGCTCCTCCGCCTGCGTGGCGCTCACCGCGACGAGGGTCATCACGCAGTTGCGCGGGTGCGCGTGCTCGTGATCGCCGGCCTCGGCGCGAGCGAAGTCCCCGCGGATCCGGTTAAGCGCCTCGAGGACCTCGGCCATCTTGACCCCGTCGCCATGCCATATCAGCTCGGGCTCGTCCTTGAGGGTCGTGGTCACGGCCGGTGCCACTCGCGGCCGTCGGCTTGCAACAGCATGGTCGCAGCCTCCGGTCCCCACGCGCCCCCGGGATACGTGCCCAGCGGCGGCACGCCATTGCGCCACGACTCTTCGATCGGATCGATCAGATGCCACGCCGCCTCCACCTCGTCGGCTCGGGTGAACAGCGTCGGGTCGCCGATCATGCAGTCGAGCAGCAAGCGCTCGTATGCCTCCGGCGCTTCGACCAGGAACGAAGTCAGGTACTGGAAGTCCATGTTCACGCTGCGGATGCGCAAACCGGCGCTCGGCACCTTCGCGCCGAACTTGAGCGAGATCCCCTCTTCAGGCTGGATGCGGAGCGTGATCGCGTTGGGGTCGACCTCCTGCATGGCCTCGCGCCCGAACGTCAGATGCGGAGGCCGCTTGAACTGGACGCGGATCTCGGTGACGCTTTTTGGCAGCCGCTTTCCGGCGCGGACGTAAAACGGTACACCGGCCCATCGCCAGTTGTCGATGGAGAGGCGAAGGGCCGCAAAGGTTTCGGTTTGCGAGTCCGGCGCGACGTTCTTCTCGTCGCAGTAGCCGATCACCTGCTCGCCGAGCACCCAGCCCTTCGTGTACTGCCCGCGCACAGTCGATTTGGCGATGTCATCGCCCAGGAGCGGGCGGACCGCTCGCAGGACCTTGACCTTCTCGTCGCGCACGGCGGTCGCGTCGAACGCAAGGGGCGGTTCCATTGCCGTCAACGCCACGAGCTGCAGGGCATGGTTCTGCACGATGTCGCGCAGGGCGCCGGCTTGGTCGTAGTACGCGCCGCGCTGCTCGATGCCGATCTCCTCGGCCACGGTGATCTGCACGGAGTCGATGAGGTTTGCGTTCCAGACCGGCTCGAAGATCGAGTTGGCGAAACGGAAGGCCAGGATGTTCTGGACGGTCTCCTTGCCGAGGTAGTGGTCGATCCGGTAAACGGAGTTTTCGGGGAACACCTTCTGCAGCGTCTGCGTCAGCTCTCGCGCCGAATTCAGGTCTGACCCGAACGGCTTCTCCACGACGATGCGGTGGAACCCGCTGCCGGTGTTCAGCGCCGCAGCCTGGAGCTGCAGCGCGATCGTCTGGTAGGTCGGCGGCGGCGTCGCGCAATAGAAGATCCGGTTGCCAGGGATGTGCCTGCTGCTGTCCAGCTCCTGGAGCCTTTGGGCCAGCGCTCTGAAGTCATCGAGCTTGCTGAAATCGACCTTGACGTAGGACAGCGAGCTCAGGAACGCTTCGAGGACACGATCATCGATAGGCTTGGTGCGCGAGAACTGGTGGATCTTGTCCGACGCCAGTTTGCGGAACGCGTCGTCCGTGACGTCGCTCATCGCGGCGCCGACCACCGCAAAGCCGGCCGGCAACGAACGCTGTTTGGCCAGGTTGTAAAGCGCGGGCAGGAGCTTGCGGCCGCTGAGGTCCCCGGTGGCGCCGAAGATGACCATGACCGCCGTGTCGGCGACCCGATAATCGTGCAGACCCTCGGCTAGCGGGTTAGGGGCCTCCTCAACCTTCACTTCTCGGACGAAGCATCCTTGACCACGGCGTGGCCGCCGAACTGCGCCCTCATCATCGCGAGCATCCGGTCGCCGAACGTGTTCTCCATTCGGCTACGGAAGCGCGCGAACAGCGATTCCGCGATGACCGGGGTCGGCACCGACTCTTCGATCGCAGCTTCCACCGTCCAGCGCCCTTCGCCCGTGTCCTCGACCCATCCCTTGATGCTCGCCAGCTCCGGGTCCTGCGCCAGCCCGAGCGCCACGAGGTCGAGCAGCCACGACCGCACAACGCTGCCCGTCCGCCACGCTTCAGCGATCGCACGCATGTCCATGCCCGGGAAGGACTTGGACATCTTCATGACCTGGAAGCCCTCCGCGTACGCCTGCATGAGTCCGTACTCGATGCCGTTGTGGACCATCTTCACGAAGTGCCCCGATCCTTCGGCACCCGTTCGCACGAGGCCGCCGTCATCCGGCGCGAGGTCCTTCAGCACCGGCAGGCAGTGGTCGAAGATCTCTTGCTCGGCGCCCACCATCAGGCAGTAGCCGTAGTCCTGACCCCAGATGCCGCCGGAAGTGCCCGCGTCCATGTAGTGCATGCCTTTGGCTTTGATGCGGGCGCAATCGTCGAGCGCGACCTTCCAGTTGGTGTTGCCGCCGTCGACGATGATGTCGCCCGATTCGCCCAGCTCGATCAGCTTGTTGATCGTCTGGGTGGTCGGGTCGCCGGCCGGGACCATGATCCACATCACGCGCGGCTTGCTTTTGAACTTCTTGACGAAGTCCTCCCAGCCGGCCGCCCCCACCGCCCCCTGCGCGGCGTGAGCCTGGACTGCAGCCTGCGACAGGTCGAAGGCGATCACGCGATGGCCGCGCTTCAGCAGCCGCAAGGTCATGTTGCCGCCCATCCGGCCGAGTCCGACGAACCCGATCTCCATGGCTACTTGACCGCTTGCTTGACGGCGGCCGCCAAGGCCCGCCACCCTGCTGCCGGTTCGCGGCCAAGCGTTACGCGGAGCACAGGCAGCCGGCGCGACGTCAGGGACTGCATGTCGCCCAGCGATTGCGCCTGCTTGAGCGCTGAGAAGCTGTAAGGCTGGCCCGGGATCGGGACGTCGCGAACATCGTCCTGCACGACCTGGAGGAACAGGCCGGTTTTCGGGCCGCCTTTGTGCAGCTGCCCGGTCGAGTGCAGGAAACGCGGGCCGTAGCCCGCGGTGGTCGCGATCTTCGTCTTGTCTCGCACAGCGGTGCGGATCGCGGCAATCGCCGCCTCGGACGAGGCCGTCCTCGCCGTGTAAGACATGATGGCGAAGTAGGCTCCGCGCTTCGCCTGCTTGAGGAGCGACGCGATACCCGCCTTGGCCTTCGCCGCCGAGACGGTCTCCGCCGAGGGCAGCTTGCCCCGGCTCTTGAAGGTCGCCAGCACCTTCTTGGTGTTGTCTTTCGACTCCTGCACGTTGGGCTGGTCGAAGGCGTCGATGCCCAGGACGGCGCCGGCGATCGCCGTCGCGACCTCCCAGCGGAAAAACTCTCCTCCGAGGTCCAGCTTGTCGCGCATGGTCAGGGTGATGACCGGATGCCCCGCCTTCTCGAGCGCCTGGACCGCGCGGTTCGGCGGATCGGCGTCCATCCTGATGTACACGAACAGCCGGTCGTCCCCATAGACGGACGGTTTGCCCACCGGCTCGCCCTCGATCGGCACGATTCCTTTGCCTTCCTTGCCCGTGCTCTCGGCGATCAGCTGCTCGACCCAGTAGCCGAACGTGGACACCTTCGGCGACGCAATCAGTGTCACTTTGTTGCGACCTTGCGTCGCGAGCAGGCCCATCATCACACCGCCCAGCCACACGCCTGGGTTGCTTTCGACGTGGACCGAGTCCGCGCATGAGTGCTCCATCTCCACCGCGCGCTCGAGCATCTCCGGCACATCGACCCCCGTCAGCGCGCCAGGCACCATTCCGAAGTACGAGAGGGCCGAGTATCGCCCGCCTATGTCGGGCGGGTTCGGGAAGATCCAGCGAAACCCATGCTCCTTGGCCAGCTTCTCGAGCGACGTCCCAGGATCCGTGATCGCCGCGAACTGCGCCCCTCCCTTGCCCTCCCCACGTCGTGGGGAGGAGCCATGGTGAACTTGGTCCCAGAAATAGGCGAAGTGCGACAGCGTCTCCGTGGTCTCGCCTGACTTCGACGCCACGATGAACATTGAGTCGGCGATTCGGATCTTCGAGCGGACGCCCAGGATGGTGGCGGGATCGGTCGTGTCGAGCACATGAAGGCGCGGATGCCCCTTGACCGCGCCGAAGGTGTTGCGCAGAACATCAGGACAAAGGCTCGAGCCGCCCATGCCGAGAAGGACGACGTCCGAAAGGCTGCGGCCGAGGAGGTCGAGCTCGCCGAACTCGCTCGCCTTCTCGAGCATCTTGTCGGCCACGTCGAGCCAGCCAAGTCGGTCGTGGATCTCCTGTCGCTTGTTTGGATCGGCGCTCCACAGGGTGGAGTCCTTCGCCCAAAGACGGCGGGGCGCGTCGTCCTTCTGGAGTTTCGACAGCTGGGCGTCGACGGCGGGCTGCAGCCGGCCGAGGCTGTACCACTGACGCGGGCCCTTGCCCGCCTTGATGTCCTTCGCGTTCTTCTCGAGGGCGGCCAGCAGGCTGTCGAACGATTTCGTGAACGACTCGACGCCTTCGACCTCGAGCTGGTGCGTCACCTCGTCGAGATCCACGCCGACCTCCGCGAGCTGCTTCAGCTGGCGGCGCGCCAAGTCCACGTTTTCGTCCAGGCTGCGGCGGACCTCGCCGTGCTCGCGGAAGGCGGCCAGCGTGGCCGGAGGGATCGTGTCCACGGTGTCCGGGCCAATGAGCTCCTCGACGTAGTACGTGTCGGGATAGCGCGGGTCCTTGGTCGAGGTGCTGGCCCACAGGCACCGCTGCGTCCGGGCGCCGGCCTTGCGCAACCTGTCCCAGCGCGGCCCGGAGAAGAGCTCCTTGTAGTGCTCGTACGCCATCTTCGAGTTGGCGATCGCAGCTTTGCCGTAGAGCCGCTCCAACGTTTGCTTCTGCTTCGGATCCGATGCAGTGTTGACGTTTTCAGACAGCAGCTTGTCGACTTTGGTATCGACGCGGCTGACGAAAAAGCTCGCCACGCTCGCCACCTTGCTCACGTCACCGCCATCCTTGTGCAGCTTCTCCAGACCTGACAGGTAGGCCTCGACGACCTCGTCGTACCGGTCGACCGCAAAGATCAGCGTGATGTTGATGTTGTTGCCCTTGGAGATCTGGTCCTCGATGGCGGGCAGTCCTTCTTTCGTGGCCGGGATCTTCACCATGACGTTCGGCCGTGCGCACCGATCGTGGAGGTACTCGGCGAACTTGATCGTCTGCCGCGTGCTGTTGGCGATCGCGGGTCCGACCTCGATGCTCACGAAGCCATCCTTGCCCTTGGTCCGGTCGTAGACGGGACGGAACACGTCCGCCGCCGCCTGCACGTCTTCGACCATCAGCTCCCACAGCATGTCGGCCGGCTTTTTCTTCTCTCTGACGAGCTGGACCATCGCCTCGTCGTAGTCGGTCGAACCACTGACCGCCTTTTCGAAGATCGTGGGGTTGGAGGTCACGCCGGTCAGCCCCTCGTCGCGCAGACGGGCGAGCTCGCCCGAGCTGATCAGCTGGCGGCGAATGTTGTCCAGCCACAGCGACTGGCCGACGTCGTGAAGTTCCTTGATCGCGGTCGGTTTGCGTGCCCTGGTTGCGGTGGCCATCACTTGAATCCCCCTGGAGAAGCCTGCAGCAGCTTGGTGGCGGCGGCCACGATGTGCCGGCTCGATATGCCGGCGGCGTTCATCAGCTCCTCCGGCTTGCCCGACTCGGGCAGGTCCCTGACCGCGAGGTGAGCCACCCGCGGCGCCCCCTCAGCGGCGAAGGCCTCGAGCACGGCAGAGGCGAGGCCTCCCTGCGGGTAGTGGTCCTCGACGATCACGAACCGACCTTTGGTCACCCGCGCCGCCTCGCGCAGCGTCTTCACATCGACGGGTTTCACGGAATACAGGTCGATCACTCGAGCGGGGATCTTCTTCGCGGCGAGCGCTTCCGCCGCGGCGATGCAGTTGTGCAGCGTCACGCCGGCGCCGATGAGGGCCACCTTGTCCTTCGGGCTTTGCCGCACCACCTTCGAACCGCCGACCTTGAAGGCCTCGTTGGGGCCATAGAGCGTCGTGTACGCGCCGCGCGTCGTGCGCATGAAGACGATCCCGGGGGTGTCGGCCATGATCCGCGTGAGCTTGGCGGCCTGGTTCGGGTCGGAGGGATAGAGCACCGTCGAGCCGTGGATGGCGCGCATCGAGGCGAGGTCCTCGAGCGCCATCTGCGACGGCCCGTCCTGGCCGATCTCGACCCCTGCATGCGAGCCGGCCAACTTGATGTTGGCTTGGGAGATTGCGGCCATGCGGAGGAAGTCGTAAGCCCTGCTGAAGAAGGCAGCGAATGTCGACGCGAAAGGCTTGTAGCCGCGGACGCTCATGCCCACGGCCGTCGCCACCAGCTGCTGCTCCGCGATCCACATCTCGAAGAAGCGGTCTGGATGCGCCTTCGCGAACTCGTCGGCGTGGGTCGAGTTGGACACCTCGCCGTCCATGGCCACCACCTCGGGCATGGCGGCCAGCGCCAGCAGCGCGTCGCCATACGCCTTGCGGGTCGCCACCTTCTCGTCCTTCGTGTAGGTGGGCAGAACGGGTTCCTCCGCCGCCGGCCGCCTTCCCGCGGTCGCGCCACGCTCCGGCTTCTGCGTCTTGACCTTGAGGTTCTTGATCCCACCGAGCTCCTTGATCGCCCGCTCGGCCATGTCGGGCGGCAGCGCCTTGCCGTGCCAACCGTCCTTGTTCTCGATCTCGGAGAACCCCTTGCCCTTGACCGTCTTGGCGATGATCACGGTGGGCTTGTCCGTGTTCGAGAGCGCTTCGCCGAATGCCCTGTCGACGGCGGCAAGATCGTGCCCGTCGATCACGATGGGGTAGCAGCCAAACGCCTCGACCCGGCGGCGATAGGTGTCCAGGTGCCAGCCGAACTCCGTCTCGCCCCGCTGCCCGAGGCGGTTGATGTCCCAGATCGCGGTCAGGTTCGCCAGCTTGTAATGGCCTGCCTTGTCGATGGCTTCCCAGATCGAGCCTTCGGCGAGCTCTGAGTCACCGCACAGCACCCAGACGTGGAAGGGCAGCTTGTCGAGGTACTGGCCGGCGAGGGCCACGCCGACCCCGATCGGCAGCCCCTGGCCGAGCGATCCCGTCGCCACGTCGACCCACGGGATCGCCGGCGTGGGATGGCCCTGCAGGCGGGAGCCGAACTTCCGGAAGGTCATCAGCTCGGCGTCGGTGATCGCCCCCGCGGCCTTGAACATCGCGTAGCACAGCGGGGACGCGTGGCCCTTGGAGTAGATCAGGTGGTCGTTGTTAGGATCCTTCGGCTTGCTCCAGTCGTACTGGAGGTAGCGGCTGAGGAGCACCGCGATGAGGTCCGCGGCGGACATGGAGGAGGTTGGGTGACCCGACCCCGCCGCCGTGCTGCAGCGAATGGAATCGACCCGGAGCTGCTGACCGAGCTGGCGCGCGAACTCGAGATCTGTGGTCGCAATCTGCTCGGTGACCGCCATGTCACTCCTTGGCACGTGACGTGCGAAGGTCCCGTCGCCGGGGGGGTTTTGCGTGGACTTGCTTAAAAGTTTATCGACCGCTGGTGAGAGAACTCGTTCCCGCTTGTGGGACGTCCTTGGCGAAGCCCCGGGATGGGGCCCCTCCGGCCCTTCGGGCCACCTCCCCACGAATGGGGAGGAGTTTTAACTCCTAGGTCGCCGCCAGACGCTCGACTTCGGTCACCATGCCGTCGAGGATCTTCAACCCGGCGTCCCAAAAACCAGGGTCTGTGATGTCCATGCCAATCCGCTTGACGAGCTCGTCAGGGCGGGTCGAACCCCCCGCCGCGAGGAACTCGAGGTAGTCGTCCACGAAGTCCGGGCCACGCTCGAGAAACCGGTGATAGACCGATAGCGCGAGCAGGTTGCCGAACGCGTAGGCATAGACATAGCCCGGTGTGTGGAGGAAGTGGCCCACGTAGCTCCACCACACCTTGTGCTCTTCAGTGAGGGTCAGCGCGTCGCCGAACATCGCCTGCAGCTTCTCCTGGAAGAGGTCGCCGAGCTGCTCGACCGAGAGCTCCCCCTCCTGTCGGCGGAGCGTGTGGCTGGCGTCCTCGTACCGGTTGAAGGCGACCTGCCGGAAGACGGTCGAAAAGGCGTCTTCGCACTGGTTGCAGAGCATCGCGAGGCGGATCTTGGGGTCGTTTTCCTCGGCCATGATCCGGTCGAACGTGAGCGCCTCGCCAAACACGGAGGCGGTCTCGGCCAGCGTCAGTGGCGGGTGGTAGTCAAAGACGTGCTGCTTCGAAGCGAGCCGGTCGTGAAGCCCGTGGCCGAGCTCGTGGGCCAGGGTCAGCGCGTCGCGCAGCTTGCCAGTGAAGTTCATCAAGACGTAGGGGTGGTGATGCGGCGTGACGGGCATGCAGTAGGCGCCCCCCTGCTTGCCCGGCACGACGGGCGCGTCGATCCAGCCCTGCTTGAAGAATTCTTCGACAAGCGATCCGGCACGCTTAGAAAAGCGACTGTACGAACCCAGCACGAGCTCCTTCGCGTCGTCCCAGGTCAGGTCACGCGTCACGTCGCTGACCGGCGCGTAGCGGTCCCACTCGTGCAGGTCGCCTACGTTGAGCAGCTTGCGTTTGACGCGGTAGTAACGAACGCACACGTCGTAGCGGCCGGTCACCGCGTCGACGAGCGCCTGCACCGCCTCGTCGGATGTCTCGTTGGCGAGGTTGCGCGAGCTGATCCAGGAGGGGAAGTGGCGCAGACGGTCGTCGATCGCCTTCTCCTGGAGGATGACGTTGAAGATGTAGCCGCGGGTGCGAATGTCGCCGCGCAAAGCCTCGGTCACCGCACCGCTCGCCTTGCGGCGCACGTCGCGGTCTGGTTCGCGCAGCAGGTTGAGCGCCTGGTCGAGCGCGAGCTGCTCTCCGTCCGAGACGACGTGGATCCGCGCGCACAGCTCCTCGAACAGCCGCACCCAGGCCGCCGTGCCGACCGGGCTGAAGTCGTTGAGGACACGCTCCTCGGGCTCCGACATCTGGTGTGGCCGGAACTTGCGCGCCTCTTCGACAGTGTGGCGATAGATCGCTGCTGCTGGGTCGGCGTACAGCTTGGCCGCCTGCTGGTCGGTGATCTGCGCGAGCTCGAGCGCGAAGAACACCATGTGGCTGCCCCGCTCCGCTCCCGCTTCGCGCACGCGGGCGAGCAGCCGACCCGCGGTGTGCTCCTGGGTGTCCTGGCTGTGGAGCATGTACGAGTAGACCTCAGGCTTCGAAGCGGATTCCTCGTACTCGGCGAGCTCGCGCATCATCGCGGCGAAGGCCGGCGGGTCAAGCGTGGCGACCTTGCCTTTGTACTTGGCTTCGAACGCGCGCGCGTGCTCCAGCTCGCGCTCGAGCGTGGCCTCGATCTTCGGGTCGTCCGGCGACACGAAAAGGTCGGTTAGATTCCAGCGAACGTCTTCCGCGCCGGTCGTCTTGAGTGCTTCCACCATCAACGACTCAGGATATTCGGTCGATCCCTTGGGCCATCTCCCGCACTCGCCCAGGATCCGGCCAGCGCCCCGCGTACGCGCCTTCGTTGACCGCGTCGGTCAATTCCTCGAGAAGCGCCGTCCTCATCGCCTGCCCGTACTCCAGCGGAGTCTCTGGTGGGGCGCGACGCCGGTGCAGGCGTCGCTGCACCTTATCG
>Ga0209376_1005914_pt1 | contig 10010 bp, 8 predicted proteins | sample GraSoiAngelo_134_FD_185891 | JGI IMG/M metagenome (GOLD analysis project Ga0209376, IMG submission 185891) | Grasslands soil microbial communities from the Angelo Coastal Reserve, California, USA - 14_0929_05_30cm (SPAdes) (version 2) | ecosystem: Environmental > Terrestrial > Soil > Grasslands ... | reverse complement strand
GAGTTCCACGATCCGTTCAACGTCCTGGATCACCTGGCGCGGCGGCTCGTAGCCCTCCACTTTCATCCCGCTCTTCGGCGCGTCCACCGGACACGCCGTGCGCGTCAGCTCTTCGCCCCTGGTGTTCTGGCAGATGTCGGCTGGACACAAGTTGTAACTCTCGCCAGTGATATGAATCTGGATGGCATAGAGAAATTTCCCACCGAGAACCTCGACTCGCGTGATGATTCCGTCGCGTGCCGTAAACGCTTCCTGCACCAGTGCTGTCGAATCAATCCCCAAGTAGAGGCGCTTGGCCTCCACCGCGGCGCTCAGGTCGTTCCGCGAATCGAAGCGCTCAATCCCCGCGCCACTCCCGCCAATGTTCGGCTTGATGACCACAGGATATCCGATGGCCTCCGCCGCGGCCAGCGTCTCCCTGGGATGATTGATGACCCGCGCCTGCGGATAAGGCAGTCCCAGCTTCTCTAGATTGGTAAGCTGCAGCGCCTTGGAAATCTCGTGATGGAACGACCGGTAACCGTTGACGACACGCACGCCTTGGCCTTCGAGGTGCGCTAGGTAGTTCAGCGTGTAGAAAATTCCGTGGCCCAATCCCCGCTGCCACGCCGAAGGACTCATGCGATTGAAGAGCAGAGAATATTCTTGTTCCGGCGACCGAACATCGTAACTGTGGTGCCGCGCATCGATCTTTTGCCACGGCACACCGCGTTCATCGAGCTGCTCGAACAGCGGCCGGAACCAGTCCGGATGCTCGTAGTAAATGGCCATGGGCTTTTCGCTTCCGTAGCCGATTCCATTGGTCTTGTGGCTCATGAATCCTCGCGCTTAGTGGTCATCCTGGAAGTCTGCTCCCGCTCGGAGCAGCATGGTCCTGCAGCTGTTGAATAACTTGTCTGCAGTTGAATGAGAACCTCAGGAAGTTCCATTTTATTCCTCGGGCAGCAGATCGGGGCGATTGCGGAGGGTTTTTTCGATCGCGGCGCCGCGCCTCCATTTGGCCACTTCCGCGTGGTTTCCCCCGATGAGAACCTCCGGCACGGCCCAACCTCGATACTCCGCCGGCCGCGTGTAGTGCGGAAAATCCAAAAGACCGGCACGCCTGACTCGTGGCGGGGAACTCGCGCGGCCCCCGGGATGAAGCGCCTTCGATTCTGGATGAGCCATCCCGCTGAAGGATTCATTCTGCGAAGAAGCTTCGTTCCCCAAGGCCCCCGGCAGGAGTCGCGTCACTGCATCAATAACAAGCACGGCGGGAAGCTCCCCACCGCTCAGCACGAAGTCACCAATGGAGAGCTCCTCGGTGGCCAGATGCTCGGCCACCCTTTCGTCCACTCCTTCGTAACGCCCGCAAATAAGAATGATTCGCTCGAGCTGCGCGTAACGCCGGGCCGTTTCCTGACCGAAAAGTTTTCCTGCGGCCGACATGAGCACAATGGCTGTCTTCGGATCAGCCGCGCTAGGCCTCGAGGCTTCGCCCGCCCTGCATCCGAGAAGAGATTCTACCGCTTCAAACACCGGCTCCGGCTTTAGCACCATGCCCTCGCCACCCCCGAACGGCCGGTCGTCCACCGTGCGGTGACGATCCTTGGTGAACACCCGCAGATCCTTGACATTTACCTCCACCAGGCCCGTTTCACGCGCCCGCCGAAGGATTCCATGATCCAGCGGCCCGGTGAAAAACTCCGGAAAAATGGTGATGAGATCGAAACGCATGCTCCGCCAGTCTAACCAATTGATCGTCGGGCCGCCATTCCTGCCTCTTTTTTTGCCACGCTGCCGGAAGCTGATCTTCGTCCCGATGAACCTTGCCGCTGGTCCCTTTTCTGTCCTTTTGGACAGCTTGCGGAGCCCTCTATAGTCCCGCTAACCTCTTGCTACACAAGCCGTTGTCTCCAGCCCGAAATGCCCGCACTGGCATTTGCCCCGGAGAGGTCCATCTTATGAAGCTTGCCGCTCGCCTAACCCGCTTTTCATTGCTCTTGTCCTCGACCGTCCTCCTTCCATGGCTAGCGGGCTGTGGCGGCTATGTGAGCTCGAGCCGAAGCGGGTCCGCTCCTCTGGCACCCACAGGTCTCGCGGCGGCGGCGGCCAATGCGCAGGTGAATTTGACCTGGAACACGAGTTCCGGCGCGACGGGCTACTACGTCAAGCGCTCTGCCAGCAGCGGAAGCGAGACCCAAATCGCGGCGCCGTCGACGACGGCCTACACGGACAACGCGGTAAGCAATGGAACGAAATATTATTACCTCGTTTCGGCCGTAAACTCCGCAGGCGAAAGCGCAAACTCCGCGGAAGTAAGTGCCACTCCCACCGCTCCGATAACGCCACCGGCAGTACCAACGGGCCTACAAGCCACGGCCGGCAATGCGCAGGTGAATTTGACTTGGAACGCCAGTGCCGGCGCAACGAACTATCACCTCAAGCGCTCCACCACCGCTGGCAGCGGGTACACGCAAATCGGCGCTCCCGCAACCGCGAATTTCGCCGACTCCGGCCTGGCAAACGGAACAACCTACTACTACGTTGTAACCGCCGTGGACACCGCCGGCGAGAGCGGCAATTCCAATCAGGCCAGCGCCACCCCCATTAACGCGGCCGTGGACGTCACCATTACCATCGATCCCGCCAAAACCAAGCCCATTTCTCCCTACATCTATGGGATCAATTTTTATTCCGGCAATCCCGGTGTCTCGCCGTTGCTTACCTTCGATCGCGCCGGAGGCAACCGCTGGACCGCGTACAACTGGGAAACCAATGCCTCCAACGCTGGCGGCGACTATATCTACAACAATGACAGCTACCTGAGCGGCAGCAATGTCCCAGCCGAAGCGGTACGCAGCTTCATTGCGGCGGACCAAGGCCAAGGTCTGGCAAGTCTGGTGACCGTACAAGTCCAGGGCCTGGTGTCCGCCGACGAGAACGGCCCGGTCAGCGTGACCAGCCCACCGGACTTGACGCGCTTCAAGACCGTAGTGGACAAAAAGGGTTCTACCTTCACGGCCGTGCCTCCCACGACCGACGCCAATGTCTACATGGATGAGTTCGTCTGGGCGCTGGACCAGAAGCTGCCGGGCATCTTCGGTGCCCATCCCACACACCCCACTTTCCTGAGCTTGGACAATGAGCCTGAACTCTGGAATTCCACCCACTTGGAAGTGCAGGGACGCAACCCGATCACATCGGACGACTACATCACCAAAACCATCAATCTTTCAAAAGCCCTGAAGGACCAATTTCCAAATGTGGTGATCTTCGGCCCGGTGCACTACGGATTTCAAGGCCTCTACAATTGGCAAGGGGAGCTGAGCGCCACCCCCGGCGGAACGAATTGGTTCCCGGACAAATACCTGCCAGCCCTCGAAACCGCTTCCACCGCCTACGGGAAACCCCTCGTGGATGTCTACGACTTCCATTGGTACGCGGAGGTCTATGACGCCAGCGGAACGAGGATCCTCAACCTCAATGGTACGACCCTGACCGACGCCCAGGTCCAGCTCATCGTGCAAAGTCCCCGGAACCTCTCTGATCCCACGTTCCGGGATGACGGCAACAGCAACCCGTGGATCTTTAACGAACTCGGCCAAACTCCCATCAACATCCTGGGTCGCCTCCAAGCCAAGATCAACGCCGAATTCTCCGGCATGAAGGTGGCCATCACGGAGTACGAGAACGGCGGCTGGAATCACATTTCGGGAACCATCGCCGAGGCCGATACCCTCGGCATCTTCGGCAGCCAGGGAGTCTTCGCGGCTAACTTCTGGCCTCCGAACGGCACCTATTCCTACGCCCTCGCTGGTTTCCGCGCCTTTCGCGGTTTCGATGGGGCCAACGCCAGCTTCGGCGACACTTCGCTCCAGGCTACCTCCAGCGCCGTCCAAAACGTGATGGTTTACGCCAGTCTCGACAGCAGCATGCCCGGCCGTGTCGTTTTCGTAGCCATCAATCGCTCGAGCGCCGCCAAAGTGACCGCCATCAACGGCCAGGTACTCTCTGGCACGGCCCATCTCTACCAGATGACGGCGGCCTCTGCTCAGGGGCAGAATCCCGTTCAGCCTGTCGCGGTGGGAACCATGCCGGTCAGTGGCTCGTCGCTAACCATCACCCTGCCAACCTATAGCGTCACCACGATCGACGTTCGATGACACTCGGGGATGGTGAAAATCAGGGTTCGAAAGACCGGGGACATTTGAAGAAAAGTACACGCTATTCACGGTTGAGGTCACGAAGGCCATCGGGGAGGATCACATCAATGCGCCGCGCATTTGTGTCGATGTTCGTGCAGATATCCACGGCCAACGGTATCAAGATTTCTCCGAGCGAAGTTTCCACTTCGAGGAGCGGTGTCCCGGAGACTCCTTCGCCGGGAAACTGCACATCGCGCACGGTCCCCAGCAAAGACGGAGCTTCAGAGAGAAAACACGGGGAGGAAGCAAAAACCGGCGGCGACGCCGGATTTTCAAACACGGAACACCCCATGAGGTCGGAGACGAAATACTGTCCCGCAGGCAGAGTCACGCGCTGTTCGAACGGAAGCAGCACTTCGAAGCCCCGAAGTTTTTCGGCTGCGGAGATAGAATCGACACCTTCAAAATGAAAAACTGCCTGTCCGCGATGATTCTGGCTCAGCCAGCAGGATTTCAACGCTATGCGGCGCGGCTCATTCTTGCCGTCGGCAGGGTCCGGCAAAAACTTCCCGCAATCCTGTGAGGCGCTCCGGAAAATCAGTGAGGATTTCAGCAGCGACTTCGCCCTTATTGCCGCGCGCCCGAAGGATGCGGGCAACCAGGACCCAGCGTGGAGTTTGGCGGCTCACTGGTAGGATTGACCGGCGGGCGGTCAACTTTCAAGAATTTCCAGCGTGAACCGCCGGCGCAGCTTCATCCCCGACGCGCCGAGCAGTGTTCGAATGGCTTTCGCCGTTCGCCCCTGCCGCCCGATCACTTTCCCCAGATCCTCGGGATGCACTCGCAGTTCCAGCACGGTGACTTGCGACCCTTCGACGGACTTCACCTGCACGTCCTCGGGATGGTCCACGAGGGCCTTGGCAATCGCTTCCACCAGTTCCTTCATAGCGTACCTGGGAATGGCACCCGCGGCGAAACCGGAGACTCGCACATTTAGGAAGGCGCTCTAGATTAAGCGATCTTCTGCTGACGCAGGAAGCTGCGCACGGTATCGCTGGGCTGTGCGCCCAGTCCCATCCAATACTTGATGCGTTCGGCGTCGAGCTTGATCTCCGCCGGCTTTTTTAGCGGATCGTAGGTGCCCACCGCTTCCTTCACGCGGCCGTCTCGGGGCCGGGTCCTCTCAATGACCACCACGCGGTAAAAGGGCTTCTTTTTCTTCCCAATCCTTGACAGACGAATCATTAACACTAAGTCAGTCCTCCTGAACCTTCTATTCTAGCCTGCTTGGGTGCCGCGCGGCAATCGAAGTCTACCTTTGGTAGTGGTTCAGTTTGAAGCCGCGCCCAGAAACATGAACAATCCGCCCAGCATCATGACCAATCTCAGAGCCAAATGCACTTTCTACCGCGTCTGGATACACGCGATGGCCGTCTGTGGTCAGTTGTTACGCGATTCGCCAGACCCCCAGCCAAATCGTGCATGAACTGATAGGCGGCGGCCGCTCCGCGTGTCCCAACGCGCCAACTAGGAATCAATTTCGTTTCCGCATCGAGCGCAACCCAGGTCCACACATTCCCATAGCCAAACTGGCCTTGTTTATCGTCGGGCACGTTCTTGTCTTTGGCATAGCAGAATTGCCAAATCTCATCACACTGAATCCGCTTACACGTGAGGTTTCGCAGGGCCTTATCGTGATACGTGGCGCAGGCTGCCCCGAGCGATTCCAGCAGTCGAAGAATCGTTACCTTTGACGCGCCAGTCATGCGCGCAGTGGCGCGTAGAGAATTTCCCTCAACCAGGACTGCGATGATTTGCGCCTGCTTTGCCCTTCTTAGTCGGTTCATTGGTCGATTCCTCTCAGTGAAAATAGTATATTGACATGGGACTGAGAGTCAATTATTATTTATACTGACGTTCACTGATTATAGGATAAGGAACATGATCTTTAAGAGCGTGGAGCTTAGGAAAGAAGAATTAGAAGTTATTGCTGCCATTGCGAAGATGCATAAGTCGCTTAAATACAGCTTGTCTACACCCTCACGATGGGAGGGTGTTTTGCGGCGAAACGCCTTTGCTCGCGCGATTCGGGGATCAAATAGCATTGAAGGTTACCTAGTAACCGCCGAGGATGCTATCGCCGCCGCCGAAGGAGACGAACCACTTGAGGCAGGGGAAGAGACGTGGCAGGCGGTAACAGGCTATCGCAATGCTATGACCTACGTTCTCGAACTCTCCAAAGATTCTAGCTTTGCTTTCAATGATGGCTTCCTTAGAAGCCTCCACTTCATGATGCTGTCCTACGATCTTACAAAACATCCGGGGAACTGGCGGCCAGGGCCGATCTATGTCCGAGATGAATCGAAGGGAGAGAATGTTTACGAAGGCCCACCCGCCGATATTGTTGCGAAACTCGTAGCGGAACTCGTCGAGTACCTTAACGGCCCACGAGATAGTGAACACACTCTTGTCAAAGCGGCTATGGCGCATCTCAATTTAACGATGATCCATCCGTTCTCCGATGGGAATGGCAGAATGGCTCGATGTTTGCAGACTCTCGTTTTAGCAATCAAAGGAATTGTCGACCCCACATTCTGTTCAATCGAAGAATATTTGGGGAAAAACACTCAAGACTATTACGACATTCTAGCTGAGGTAGGGCGTGGCAAGTGGAATCCGCAACGCGATACTCGTCCGTGGATTCGATTCAACCTTACTGCTCATTATCGCCAGGCTGGTACTGTCCTGAGACGTTCAGTGATCATCAAGAAATTGTGGGATGAATTGGAAAGAGAAGTGGCAAGAAAAAATTTGCCGGACCGCGTGATAGGGGCTGTTGCTGATGCGGCGATGGGATTTCGCGTTCGCAGCGCCACCTACAGGCATTTTGCTGAAGTAAGCAAAGTTGTTGCCAGTCGAGATTTACGAGCGGCTGTAGAATCGGGCCTGCTCGTACCAACAGGAGAACGGAGAGGACGAATTTATAGAGCTTCTGAGGAAATTAGGGCAATAGCTGTGAAGATACACGGATCAGAACCGAAGGGTATACCTGATCCCTTCCAAAAAGGCGTTACCTTGATTTCGTAATTCGTTTAGCCTTTCTCTTGCGGCTCTTACTAGGCTTTTTCTTTGGCATGCTCGAAGGCTCTAGAGTGGACTCTCTGACTATGCGGAAAGCTGCTTCGTTTATATCTTCGGTTTTGCGCTTGGCCATTGAACCAATGTGTGGCACGGTCGGCGGATCACTTCAATGGGATCGAAATTCAAACTGTACCACTACCCTACCTTTTTCGAATGGATCAGGTATCCCTTTCGGCTCTGATCCACGTATTTTTGCAGCCATCGCCATAATCTCTTCAGAAGCTCTATAAATTCGTCCTCTTCGTTCACCTGTTGGTACTAGAAGCAGGTCATTTCATAAGCGTGTCTTAGGGGACCAGGACCGATTACGGGCGGATGAACGCAGCAGCGGAATGATATGCTGCGACCTTGTCGAAGGAGGCCTGGTGAAGCTGAACCTGATCATCGCCATCGTGGCGGTGCTAACACTTCGAAGGGCGGTTCAAACGCCCGGGCCATCATTCGACTTGCCCACGGACAAGAAGATCGATGCGCTTTTCTCCGTGCTGACCTCTCCGGACGACCCCGGGCTCGCCGTGCTGGTGCGAAAGAATGGCCGCACCCTTTTCGAACGCAGTTATGGTGTGCGCGATCTCCATTCGAGAGTGCTGATCGACGCGCACACGAATTTCCGGCTGGCGTCCTGCACCAAGCAATTCACCGCCCTGGCTATCATGTTGCTCGTGCACGACGGAAAACTACGCTACGACGAGACGCTCACGGAACTCTTTCCCGATTTTCCTCCCTACGGAAATTCCATCACCGTTCAAAACCTGCTGAATCACACTTCCGGCTTGCCTGACTACGAAGATTTGATGGAAGCGCTCGAAAAAGCGAAAGGCCCGAGATGGACGCCGGAAAGACAAATTCAGGACGCCGAAGTCTTGCAATTGTTGAAAAAAGAAAGAGCTGGAAAATTTACGCCGGGGACCAGCTGGTCGTACAGCAATTCCGGTTACGTGGTGCTCGGACTTATCGTCGCGCATGTTTCAGGAAAATCGTACGGCGAATTTCTTCACACTCGGATTTTTGGGCCGCTGAAAATGAATCACACCATCGTCTTTCAAAAGGAAAAAAACGCAGTCGCGAATCGCGCCTTCGGCCACACCAAAGACAATGATACTTTCAAAGAAACCGATCAAAGCCCGACTTCCGCGACGCTTGGTGACGGCGGCATCTATTCCAGCCTCGAAGATCTGGCCAAGTGGGATGAGGCGCTCGGGGATCATACGCTGCTGAGCGACAAAGAATTTCAGTCTGCCTGGACCCCCGTGAGGCTTGCCGATGGCTCCGAACCGCGCTGGCCCAAAGAACCCAACGACGACAACCTGCATCCCGGCAAGCCCGTTCGGTATGGCTTCGGCTGGTTCCTCGACCCTTATCAAGGGCGGGAGCGCATGTGGCATACCGGAAGCACCATGGGTTTCCGCACGGCCATCGAACGATTCACGGAAGCCCATGGCCTTAGCATGATCATTCTTTCGAATCGCACCGACCTCCAACCAGAAAAGCTGGCGCTCGAAGTTGCTGACTTGATTTTCAAACAACAGCACCTTCGCCGCTAAAAAAGGGCGGCACTGCACTTTCAAGAAAGGCCGGCGAGCTTGCCGAGGCCCTTCATTTTGTCGCGGGCGGTCATGGCGCCGTACTGCTTCATCATGGTGCGCATTTGCAGGTATTGCTTGAGGACGATGTTGACGTCCTGCACCGTCGTGCCGCTGCCTTTGGCGATGCGCTTGCGTCGCTTGCCGTCAATGACGTTGTGGTCGCGGCGTTCTTGGTTGGTCATGGAGTTGATGATGGCTTCGACGCGGGTGAGCTGGCCCTCGTCGACCTTGGCATCCTTGGGAAGATTCTGAAGCGGACCCATCTTGGGGAGCATGTCCACGATTTTTTCGAGCGGGCCCATCTTGCGAATCTGCTTGAGCTGATCGCGGAAATCTTCCAGCGTGAATTCTTCCTTGCGGAGCCTGCGCTCGAGGTCGGCGGCGGCTTTTTTGTCGACCGTCTGTTCTACGCGTTCGATGAGCGACATGAGGTCGCCCATGCCGAGCACCCGCGAGACGATACGCTCGGGATAAAAACCCTCCAGGGCGTCATATTTTTCGCCCAGGCCGGCGAACTTTACCGGCGCGCCAGTGACTTTGCCGATGCTCAGCGCGGCGCCGCCGCGGGCGTCCCCATCGAGCTTGGTGAGAATCACCCCGGTGAGGCCGAGGCGCTTGTGGAATTCGCCGGCGGAACGCACCGCGTCCTGGCCGATCATGGAGTCGGCGATGAACAGCATTTCGCTGGGCTGCAGTTCTTTTTTCAGCATGCTCAGCTCATGCATCAAATCATCATCGATGTGCAGGCGGCCGGCGGTGTCCACCAGCACCACGTCGCTGGCGGAAAGCTTGGCTTCCTTGATGGCGCCTTTCACGATTTCGATCGGCTTGTCCGTGCCGGCGCCAGGCCAGATCGCCGTGCCCACGGCTTTCGCGACTTGGGCAAGCTGTTCGCGCGCAGCGGGACGATAGACGTCAGTGGAAACCACCAACGGACGGTGGCCGTGTTGCGAAAGCCATTTGGCGAGCTTTCCGGTGGTGGTGGTTTTGCCGGATCCCTGCAGCCCAACGATCATCCACACCGAAGGGGGGCGCGAAGCGAAGATCGGCTTGGCGTGCTTGCCGAGGATGGCGGCGAGCTCATCGCGGACAACTTTGACGACTTGCTGATCGGGCGAAAGTTGCAAAAGGACTTCGCTGCCAATGGCTTTCCGGC
>Ga0209376_1005905_pt1 | contig 10025 bp, 5 predicted proteins | sample GraSoiAngelo_134_FD_185891 | JGI IMG/M metagenome (GOLD analysis project Ga0209376, IMG submission 185891) | Grasslands soil microbial communities from the Angelo Coastal Reserve, California, USA - 14_0929_05_30cm (SPAdes) (version 2) | ecosystem: Environmental > Terrestrial > Soil > Grasslands ... | reverse complement strand
ACCGCTGCCCCGCCGATAGTTATCCAGAGTCACCTCGTAGCGCTCGTCGAGGTGAAGCGACCCGGCCTCGGCGTCACGATAAGCCAGGATCATGATGGGGATTTTGATCACGCTGGCCGTGTTCATCGGCTCGTCGGCGTTGACGGCCACCTGCCGGCCCGTCGGGACGTGCAGCGCGTGGAGGCCGACCCTGGCGTCCAGGGCGGAGAGCCGATGGCGGATCAGCCTCTCGAGCGGCCTTGACGACGGGACCCGATCCTCCGTTCGCGGCGCCGCCGCGGTCAGAACCAATAGCAATCCAACCAAGCCCAGAGAGACGGCACTGAAGCGTCGCGTCACATTTCACCTCCCGATCGACAGTCGTTGCCTAACCTAGGAAATATGGGGTCAGTGGAGTGAAATATAGAGGAATGGAAATGTGACATTCAACTGAGAGACCGCCCACGTGGGAGCTGGCATCGGCCGCCGTGGCCAGTGCGTATCGGGGGAATGGAGAATGGCCCTTTAATTCGTCTCCGATCCACCTGTACCGCCCCCGTGCCGCTCTGACAGTTCCACCGTAATCCCTTCCGGCCCCCGTATGAACACCAGCTTCCGCCCATAGAAATCCATGATCTCGTTGCGTGTCTCGATGCCTGCTTTCCGAATCCGCCGCACCTCCTCGTCCACGTCCTCAACCGCGAAGCACACGTGGTTGAACCCAAGCTTGTTGAGCTCGCTGATGTGCGGGTCCGAAATCGGCTGTGGATGAAGGTACCGCAGCAACTGAACCTCCGTCCGTGGCTCTGACCCGGCCAGGACCAGCGTCACGTGTTCGGCCTCGATCCCGTTGACCCTCATGTAGTCCGAGAACGTCTTGCCCGAGATGATGACCGTGTGGTCGTGCTCGAATCCGAGAAGGCAAAAGAAGTGCTTGGCCCGCTCGACGTCACGGACCACGATCGTCACGTGGTCGAAGTGTTTGACCATGACCCCTCCTCTCCGCGACCGTACTCACCGACGGCGTGGCACCTCAAAGCGTGGAGCTGGCATCGGCCGCCGTGAAGGCTCCCCCATGCGATCTCGAACAACAAGCACGCTAGCCACCAGTCTTGCTCCCGGCAAGAACGCCGCGTATGGCGACAACGAACAAGACGAGGAACACGACAAACGCCGGGAGCACTCCCACTGGCCATGACAACCCCTGCCAATACACCGTGCAGACGGAGCCGAGCACGTAGAATGAAATCAGCGCGATGTTCAGGAAGGTTGTCGCTGCGCCCGATAATTGCCCGGCCTTTTGCCACATCCAGCTGCTGCCGATGATGAGGATGGGCCATCCCGTGCCGAAGATGATGTAACCAAGAGTTTGTTCCATAGTTCGACTCCTTTCATCGGCGGGCGCAAAACACTCGATAACGGCCCAACGAGGGATCTCAGCCACCGCAAGCCGCGTCATCCCGCTGCTTTATCCATTCCTGCCATCTCTCCATCCCACGAAACAAGGGCAAGGAGTCTGTCACCAGGTCACTCCGGACGAGCCGGAGGTGTGTCTGGAAAAGCTGCTCCGCTTGGTTGTCCCTGAGAGGATAGGGCGGCGGCTCCCGTTCTTGCCCGTACAAAAAGATGCCGACCAATCTGCCTCCCGGGGATAACAAAGCTGCCATCCTGCTCACATACTCGGGCCAGCGGGACGGGGGCAAGGAACAGAGAAAGGTCCGTTCGTAGATCAGGTCGAAGCGATGTGGCCCGAAGTCGCGCGTAAAGAAGTTTCCGATCATGACCCTCTTGGCTAAATCGCCCAGCACCCTCGTGGCTCGCGCAACGGCCGCAGGCGAAAAATCGATGGCGGTGACATCGTAGCCTGCGTCGTGGAACGGTTGGACTTCATAGCCAGAGCCGCAACCCGGGATGAGCACCCTGCCGGGGCCAGAAGAACGGGAAAGGAATGATTTCACCGCGGCCGGGACACCGCCGAAGTCCCACGGCATCTTCCCCGTGTCGTACCGGCTGCTCCAAAAATCCGGGTGTGTGCTATCAACGGCTTGATTCATACGAGAGACTTTGGCTCCCAATATCCTGGCTCACCGGCTCGGGCGAGTAAGATCACGCGTGTCCGTGTGCAGCGCGAGGTGAGGCAGCGTTCCTCCACACTCGGCGCAGGTGCTTGAGCAGTGTACTACCTCCACGGCTGCTCGGAGTCGGGAGCGGCGCCTTGTTGGGCAGCCCTACCTGACGCGCGGTCTGTCCGTTTCAGGCGCCCGCGGGTTTCCCCATTCACCCGCCTCCCTTCGGATTGACGACTGCTCACCACCATCTGGGTTCACCATGTCATGAAGTCAGACGCCCAATTTTTACAACCAGCTTACTGGGACCTAACCACACCCATGTATTCTTTTTCACAGAAGCCAACTGCTTACTTGATCAACCAGTGGTCGCCGGAGACCCCTTGCCGATAAAGGCAAACCCATCGCGAGATGGGGACGCAAAGCCGCGGGTCAGGTCACGAACCTGACAGTCGGGCTCCCGAAGGCAGGGAGATGTGCAAGCTCCCCGGGAACATCGTGGTCTTCTGCAGGTGGAGGGTCACGATGGAATACGGGGAGCTGTACGCCAGTAGAGCGCAGGTCCTCCTCTCCACCCTGGGACTCTTTAGCCTCCTGCTGTGCGCCCCCCCAATAACCCTGGGCGCGCCGGCGGCGGGCTTCCCGCTCCAGTCCTCGCAGGCCTCGCCCCTCACCGGGGCGGTCACGATCTCCGCCCCCGACGTCACAGTCGAACCTGGCCTGATCGGGGTCCAGTTCAAGGTCGACGGCTACAACCTCGACTCGCTTGATACGACGTCGCCCTTCGAGGTCGTGTGGAACGCCGCCAGTGTCACCGACGGCGACCATACTCTGACCGCGGATGCCCTGTACTCGTCAGGTGCCATCATCCAGTCTGCACCGCTTGTCTTGACGGTGGCCAACCCCCCAGGCCCTGTGCAGTCGCCTTTTCTGGGTTCCCCCTTCCCTGTCCCGGGGGTCATCCAGGCCGAGGACTTCGACAACGGCGGCGAAGGCGTGGCGTACCATGACAATGTCTCGGGCAATGCTGGAGGGCTCTATCGAACTGGAGAAGCGGTCGACATCGTGAGCGACGGTGGAAGTGGATTCAAGGTCAATAACTTCGAAACCGGCGAATGGCTGGAATACACCATCAACGTCACGACGACCGGCACCTACCGGATCGAAGCCAATGTGGCAAGCACGTTCACAACTGCCTCCTTCAGTTTCAAGATCGACGGCGTTGACGTGACCGGCCCCCTTGCCGCCCCCCATACCGGCGGCTGGACCACGTACCAATTTGCAGGCAAAGCAGGTATTGCCCTTAGCCAGGGCACTCACATCCTGCAAATCTTCTCCAACAACCAATATGCCGATATTGATGCAATCAGAATCACTGAGGGGGGTGCGCCGCCGCCTCCACCAGCCGGCACTCCACAGCTCCCGATGGTATTTCTCGATACCACGTATGCCGCTCCGGTCGGAGGCGCCAAATGGCGTCCTCTTACTTCGACAGAATTCCAGAACGCGCTGAACAGCGCCGCCTTAGGAGACGTTATCGAACTCCAGGCAGAAACCATCTACACGGGTCCTTTTACCCTCCCGAATAAAACTACTGGCACGGGCTGGATCTATGTCCGTTCTTCAGCCTATGCAAGCTTGCCCGCTCCCGGCACTCGCGTTGGTCCCTCGCATGCTTCCCTCATGCCGAAGCTTGTGATCGCAGCGAACCAAAGCGGGGCGATCCGGACTGCGACTCAAGCGCATCATTATCGCTTTGTCGGCATTGAATTTCAGCCAACCGGGTCTCCGGCTTTCGACCTCCTCGCCCTTGGGTCAGGATCAGAAACAAGCGAGGCTTCGCTACCGCACAACATCGTCATCGATCGCTGCTACGTTCACGGCTTGGCCGGACAGCCGGCCAAACGCGGTATTGCCCTGAACGGCAAATTCCTGGCGGTCATTGATTCTTACCTCGCGGACTTCAAAGATCAGACACAGGATACCCAAGCGATCCTCGGTTGGAACGGACCCGGTCCATTCAAGATCGTCAATAACTATCTCGAGGCGACCGGTGAAAACATGATGTTTGGGGGCGGGGATCCTTCCATAAGTAACTTAGTGCCCTCCGACATCGAAATTCGGAATAACCATTTCTTTAAGCCGACAAGCTGGAGGGGGGTGTGGGCTGCGGTCAAAAACAATTTTGAGCTCAAGAACGCGCGTCGATTGTTGGTAGAGGGCAATATCTTTGAGAACAATTGGCTCGCGGCCCAGAACGGCTGGGCTGTCCAATTGACAGTGCGGAATCAAGACGGGGCGTGTACGTGGTGCACGATTGAAGATGTCACCTTCCGCAAGAACATCGTCCGGCATGCCTCAGGCGGGCTCAATATACTCTCTACCGACGATCCGAATGTCAGCCAGAATATGAAACGCGTGCTCATACAAGATAACCTTTTTGACGACATCAATGGCACGAACTGGGGATCCACTGGCCGCCTGTTCCAAATACTCGGCTTTGTGGCCAATAAGGGATCTGTGGACTTGAATTTTGATCACAATACCGGGTTCCAGCAAGAAAACTTGAGCTTCGCCGACGGTGTGTCTCACACCAATTTCGTATTCACCAATAATTTGGCGCCTCGAGGTGCCAACGGGTCCGGTTTTACCGGCTCCGGCACGTCACAAGGGATTTCAACGCTCAACACCTATTTCCCGGGCTATGTGTTCTTGAAAAATGCGATCATCGGTGCCAATGCCTCGGTCTACCCCGCCGATAACTTTTTTCCGGTCTCAATTTCAGACGTCGGCTTTGTGAACGACACGGGAGGGGATTACCACCTGTCCGCTTCCAGTCCTTACAAAAATGCCGGGACCGACGGCAGGGATGTCGGAGCAGATATTGATGCCTTGAATGTCGCTACGGCCTGTGCTGTCGGCGGGGCCTGCGGTGCTCCTTCGCCGCCGCCACCCTCTGACACCACCCCACCTCCTACTCCCGGAGTCACCACCATCACTCTCCCCTCAACCAACTCCACCGGAGCCACCTTTTCTATCACCTGGCCTCAATCCATTGATCAGCCTTCCAATACCGCTGTTCCCGCGTATCTTTGGAACGCGGCGTACAATGACGGCCAATCTCCCAAGTCGGGGACTGTCTCCGCCAACTCTCTCATGCTCTCGATGCCTTATCATACAAGCGGTACTACTCGATCAGGCTTCTTCTGCGTGAAGTCAGTAGATGCCGCAGGGAATCAAAGCCTCGATCAATCCTGCAATGCCTTTACGGTTCCGGCTCTTTCTACAATCTCAGCGCCACCACCTCCACCATCTTCAGCAACATGGCCGAACGAACCGGCTGGTTTTACTCCGCTCACGGATTGGCCATTCAACACGGTCACGGGGAGCGGGTGGAATCAGAACACCGGGAATGCGACTATTGTCCCAGACGGCACAGCACCGCTTTCACCGGCAAATGTCATGCAGATGCCCTATCCGGCCGGATTCGTCGCTGGATCCGCTCCTGACACTGTCTGGCGCAGTCTCGGGGTCGATGAAATGTATTTCGGATTCTGGTGGAAGCCTTCAAATCCATGGCAGGACCAAACGGCAGGGAACAAGATCGTATTCCCCGACGTTGGGACAAATCATACTTTTCTCATCATGATGCCGGGCAATCACGAAATTTGGGCGCAGCTCGATTTTGGAGCAGACAACAGCCACTTGTTGAATGCCGGACCTAGCGCCCCAGGCCCTATCAACGTCTGGGGCAATCGAGTAACCGTATCTCTTGGGCAATGGCATCGGATTGAAGGTCACATGAAAAAGAGCACGAACTCGACGTCCAGAGATGGAATTCTGCGATGGTGGGTAGACGGGGTGAACGCCGGCAACTACACCAATGTCAATTATCTCGGTACATTTCAAGAGTTTCAATTCAGTCCTACATGGGGCGGGGTTGGCGGCACCAAGACCGAGAATGATTATTACTGGTACGATCATGTCCGCATAAGTATCCCAGGAACTGGTACCACACAACGGCCGCCGCCGCCGCCTCCCGCTTTAACCCTCATTCAAGAAGGCTTCGAAGATACGGCATTTTCCGGAAGAGGATGGTATGACAACACCACTCCTATCGTAACGACCGCGCAGCATCACAGCGGGGTCGGCGCTGCAGAGTTTCATTTTCTGCCGGGTGCTACCACCGCAGTCAATGGGGGATCGATGCGGCATCTTTTCACCCCATCCAATTCGGTCTACATCAGCTATTGGGTGAAGTACAGCACCAATTGGGTCGGTTCGGGGCAATTATTCCATCCCCACGAGTTCCTCATCTTGAGCAATCAGGATGGAGACTTTGACGGCCCTTCACATAACTGGCTTACCGCATATGTTGAGCATAATTACCAAAACGGCGGCATCCCGCGCTTAGCACTCCAGGACAATAAAATGATCAACACCACGTTCGGCACTCCTCCGGTCAATCTTGTGGGGATTACCGAAAACCGTTCGACTGACGGCTGTAACGGTGTTGTTGAAACCGGTGTGGTCACGAGCTGCTTCAACATGCCGCCGTGGTATAACGGCAAAGAGATCTCTGCTCCCCAGGTGTGGTTTCAACCAAATCCCGGCACCAACTACAAAGGCGACTGGAATCATGTGGAGGCCTATTTCAAACTCAATTCAATTGCGGGAGGTATCGGCCAAGCCGATGGCACGGCGCAATACTGGTTCAATGGTATGCCCGTTATTGATCGTCACGATATCGTCTTCCGCACTGGCATGAATCCGAATATCCAGTTTCACCAATTTATGATTGCACCCTATATCGGCTCCGGTTCTCCCGCTGACCAATACATGTGGGTTGATGATCTTTCCTTAGGAACCCAATCTCCCTACGCGCCATCTCCCCCCCCACCTCCTTCTTCAGTCCCCGGCACTGTGTCCAATTTGAGCGTGTCCAACACCGGCTCCAACAGCGTCACCCTGTCCTTCACCGAGGTCAATGATGGCACGGGCAGCCCGGCCAAATACGATGTGCGTTTTGACTCGCCCGTAATCTCCTGGGGCTCGGCGTCTTCTGTGGCTTCCGGGACCTGCGCCACTCCGCTGGCCGGCACCCAGATCGGGGCCGCCAAGACCTGTACCGTGCTGGGCCTGGCGGCCGGAACTCAATATCAATTCCAGTTGATCGCCTATCGAGGGACCTTGAACGTGGATGCGGTATTCGGCGGGCTTTCGAATGTGGCGACAGGCACCACGTCGTCTTCTTCTGACACCACTGCTCCCACGGTTTCGATCACGGCCCCGGCCAACAACGCGATGGTCTCCGGCGGCGTCACGGTTTCGGCCAACGCTTCCGACAATGTAGGCGTGGTGGGGGTTCAGTTTAAGCTCGACGGCGCCAATTTGGGGAGTGAGGCTAGCGCCTCGCCTTACTCTACTTCCTTTAATACGACTCTAACCACCAATGGAAACCACATCCTGACCGCGCTCGCCCGCGATGCGGCTGGGAATACGAACACATCGGCCGCAGTCACTGTCACGGTCAATAACCCCAGCGCCACTGCCTGGCCCAACGAGCCTGCGGGATCGACCCTTATTACCGACTATGCCTTCAGTGACCCCTTGCCCCTAGGCAACAGCATGCCCGTTGGTAACGGGACGGGCTGGGCCATCAATAATGGCGGGCTAGCCAGCATGGTCAGCGACCCCACGGCCCCTTACTCGCCGTTGAACGTGGGTCAATGGAGCTATCCAACTGGATTTGCCGGGGGAAGCGCACCGGCCACGATGGGGTACGCCAGCTCCAATTTGGCAAATGCGCGAGACCTTTACTTCGGCATTTGGTGGAAGCCGAGCAATCCGTGGCAGGGACATGCGAGCGGCGTCAACAAAATTCTTTTCATCGAGCAATATGGCGGCGCTTGCGGAAATAATCTGCAGAATCAGGTTTTGACAATGTACGGGCAGTCTGAACCCTATTTGCTTCGAATGACGAACGAGTTCATGATTGCGCCCACCTATAACCTCAACCCCAATGTCAACAACCCCGCCGTCACCCTGGGCGTTTGGCACCGGCTTGAGATTCATCGGAAACTAAGCAACACCAGCTCATCCCAAGACGGCATACTGCAGTGGTGGATGGATGGAACTCTTGTGGGAAATTACAGCAACATCAACGATCCCCAGTGTCCTTTTGATAGTCTCAGCTTTAGTCCCACCTGGGGCGGTGTGGGAGACACGAAAGCGGAGAATGATTACTACCGGTACGATCACGTGCATATCAGCCAATTTACCGGCACCCAGTCCTCTGACACCATCCCGCCGACTGTGACAATGACAGCGCCTGCCAATGGAGCCACGGTTTCCGGCGCCGTGACAGTCTCGGCCAACGCTTCCGATAATGTGGGCGTGGCCGGGGTTCAATTTAAGCTCGACGGTAGCAATACCGGTGCCGAGATCAACGCCGCGCCGTACAATTACTCTCTTGACTCTACCCTCTATCCCAATGGCTCGCATACCCTGACCGCTACGGCCCGAGACACCGCGGGAAACATGAACACCTCTGCTGGGATTACAGTCACCCTTTCTAATGCCGCGCCTCGCCCTCCCCCGGGCGCTGTTTCTAATCTAAGCGTGTCCAACACCGGCTCCAACAGCGTCACCCTGTCCTTCACCGAGGTCAATGATGGCACGGGCAGCCCGGCCAAATACGATGTGCGTTTTGACTCGCCCGTAATCTCCTGGGGCTCGGCGTCTTCTGTGGCTTCCGGGACCTGCGCCACTCCGCTGGCCGGCACCCAGATCGGGGCCGCCAAGACCTGTACCGTGCTGGGCCTGGCGGCCGGAACTCAATATCAATTCCAGTTGATCGCCTATCGAGGGACCTTGAACGTGGATGCGGTATTCGGCGGGCTTTCGAATGTGGCGACAGGCACCACGTCGTCTTCTTCTGACACCACTGCTCCCACGGTTTCGATCACGGCCCCGGCCAACAACGCGATGGTCTCCGGCGGCGTCACGGTTTCAGCTAACGCCTCAGACAACGTGGGTGTGGCGGGGGTTCAGTTTAAACTCGACGGGGTGGACCTCGGGGCCGAACTAACGGCCGTGCCCTATTCGATCTCTTGGAACACGACCACTGCGAGCAATGGCGGGCACATCCTGACCGCCGTGGCCCGCGATGCCGCCAGGAACACTGCTACTTCCGCAGCGGTCAGCGTGACGACGCTGAATACTGCCCCAACACCACCTGTCATCTCTAACGTCGCGACGTCGAACGTGACGTCGTCCAGCGCCACCCTCACGTGGACAACCAACGCGGTGAGCTCCTCGCAGGTGGACTATGGCCCGACCTCGGCCTATGGCCGCGTGACCTCGCTGGACAGCCGCCTCGTCACCGCGCACTCACAGACGCTGGCCGGCCTGCAAAAGAACACCTGGTATCACTTCCGGATGCTCTCGCGCGATGCGGCCGGCAACCTGGCCGTGTCCCGCGATTTTACTTTCAAGACGCGGCACAAGTAGCACAGCCGACTGGAGTCGGGGAGCGGACCGTCGATCTCGTGGTGGACCGCAAGATCCACGACACTGGCGAACCGTATCGACAGGGAGGCTGGGGCGTGATAGAAAACTGAGGCGGCAGTGACGGAGCCTCGACGGAACCTCTCAACATAGAAGATTGGGTGGGCGATTAGCTCAGTGGGAGAGCGCTTCCCTCACACGGAAGAGGCCACTGGTTCGATACCAGTATCGCCCACCATGTATATAGCTCTTCCCAGCCCGCTCCTTAGAATGCTGCGAGCTTCGAGCGGGCTGGCGCTATGGTGATGCCTCTCCAGAGCTACGACAATCAGATATCCATGGAATCAGGGCTGTGGCTGATTCAGATGAAGGACGACGACGGGAAGACCACCGTCAAGGCCTTGGTGGTGGTGAAATGAGACGTTTGCTGACGATCGCGCTAAGCGGGTTAATCCCACTCCTTCCGGTAAT
>Ga0209376_1005902_pt1 | contig 10027 bp, 12 predicted proteins | sample GraSoiAngelo_134_FD_185891 | JGI IMG/M metagenome (GOLD analysis project Ga0209376, IMG submission 185891) | Grasslands soil microbial communities from the Angelo Coastal Reserve, California, USA - 14_0929_05_30cm (SPAdes) (version 2) | ecosystem: Environmental > Terrestrial > Soil > Grasslands ... | reverse complement strand
CGCTGCTTCGCGATGTGATCGGGCAGACGCAACACGGAGCACTCTCTTTCCTACCCTGGTTATACGGCATCGCTCTCTTCGCGCTGCTGGGAGGACTGGCGGTGGGGGAAGGGATGACCCTGCGGCTCTTCTCGCACCAGTTCATCGGGCAAGCCAGACTTGCACACATCCACCTGTCTCTCATTGGCTTCGTCACCTTGATCATCGTGAGCACCATGTACCACTTGTTGCCGACCGTCCTGAAGGGACGCCTCCACAGCATGTCGCTGACGCGGGTCACCGTTGCGCTCCTACCGCTCGGCATGCTGGTGCTGCTGGCCGGATTCCTGTTGTCGAGCCTCTGGACTCAACAGGCCGGAGGGGTGATCATGCTGGCCGGGACAGTGCTCTACGGATTGAATCTCCTTCGAACGTGGCGGGACGCGGGCCGAGTTAACAATGCCGCAGCCGATCATCTCATCCAGGCCGCAGCCTTTCTCGTGGTGGGGATCGTGACCGGCATGCTGGTCTCAATCAACTTTCTCTTCGATCCGCCGGGCGTCCCGTTCGGCAACATCCACCTGATCGCTTATACACATCTGCTGCTGGTCGGGTTCTTTCTCCACACAACGTTCGGTGCCCTCTCACATCTATTGCCGACCGCGCTCGCCACCGAACGAGTCCAAAGCAACAAGCAACGTGAATCGTACCAGGCACTGCTCACCGGGATCGTCGAGCGATGGCGTCCGGTCCAGGTCGGCGCGCTGAGTGTGGGCACCATGGGGCTGGCGGTGGTCGCCGCGCTGCTCTGGCAATTCCCTCTGCGATCGATTCCCGCTCAGGCCGCAACCTGGATCAGCTTGAGTCTGCTCCTTCTTAGCTTCGCCCTGTTTGCCGGGAAAATCGGCCTGATACTCACCCAGCGACCGAACAAGTAAGGACCAGGGATGGACTCATTCCCAGTTGGCTTCGTTCCCAATTGAACACTGAGAGAAAACCTGCCCGCTCAGTCCCTCACCCAAGACTGCGTCTAACTGACTGATTTTTAAAAAGAACTTCAATTCCCCCTTCCCTAGGCAAGGCAGATGCATGACCAACCCGAGATCTCCTTCCATTAACCAAACTTAGAGGGCGCCAATGTCTGACCAAATGACCGCTATGGTCCCCCAACCGTGGCAGAGTCTCTTTGAATTCCTGACGATCCCCCTTTCCTGGATTCCTGGGATGCAACAGTCGCTCCTCTCGTTCGTGCTTTTCTCTCCCTCCGGCTGGACGGCCGGAGCCTATTATCTCTTTCTTCTGTTCCCCATCTTGCTTTGGATCGGCGCCGTCTGGTGCACCCAACTCTCGATCTACACATTGCCGTTCCGCTCAGGACGCATCGACCTCATTAAGCTGATGTTGATGGCCTGGTGGGACGCCGCGCTCGCGGTCTGGATGTTCTGGGTGGGGCTGGCCAGGTTTGTCGTCGTAGTCGTGGGCTGGCTCTTCACGCTGGCCCGCCTTGGGCTGAAGTTGCTCGCGGAAAGCGTACGCCAGGTCGTGATGCTTCCCTTCACGATGACCGGGCAGATGACCAAGAGCTACTTTCAGCCTGGTGTGCCCTGGATTGCGTTCCTGTTACTGGTTTTTTGGTGCCTGCTCGAGGCGCTGGTCTTCACCTACACTCTCTTCCCGACCATCACAGAGGTCCTGGCCGGCATCGTGGGCGCAGAAGCATCTCCATCTACCGGAACGGCTCTGTACCTGTGCCTGTTCCTACTGATCATGGGCAGCTTTGCTTGCCTTCAGGTCCTCGCGGACTCTATCAAGAACCGGGAATACAAGTTCCTTGTACAGATGATCCTGGTCGAACTGTTCGTGATGACCTTCGAGGTGATGTTCCTCTACCGGGAGCTGGTGGACGCGATCACTCCCTGGATCGCCCAGCAGACCGGCGAACAATTCCGGCCTGGAATTTTCTTCACTCTGTCGCTGGCGACCTTCGGATGGGTCGGAGTCCGCGGCATGACCTGGTTCCTGTTCGGACAATTCGGCACACCGCCTCTTCTCGCCTTTATCTCACGCCAGCCGCTGGTTCATGCGAAAGGAGAGGGTGTGGAGACGATCGACCCGGCGGAGACGCCAAACTGGTGGCGCGCCCCATTGGAGGACTTCAAGCGAGAGATCGGATGGTTGCACGAGAAGGCCAGCGAACTTATGGAGTATCTCACGCTGCCGTTCCTCCATGTGATAGGCGCAGCGTTGAACTTTGCCATGATCCTGGTCGCCGGACGCCCGGCCTTCAGTATCCCGTTCAAGAGTCTCAAGGAGGTTCTGGACACCAGGGAAATGCTGCCAGTCATGCGCTTACAACCGAAAAAGGCAAACACATGAAACAGGTTCGTTCTACCCTCACCGTTCCGCTGATCAGTATCGCGATCCTGCTGGCTGTCATCGCCGGGTGTTCGATGCAACCCAGCGAGCAGCATAAACCACGAACGACCCTGTTCATCGGGGTGGATGCCAGCGGCTCATTCAAAAACTCCGGGTATTACGACAACGCTCTGACCTTCTTGGCCCACTATATTTACGGTCACCTCAACGAGTTGGGTGGTCTTGAGAAGCCAAAAATGCTGTTCGTCGCGAGTGTCGGGGGCAAAAGCCGCAGCGAGCCAAAAACCTTCCACCCCATTCACGACTTCGAGGGCAAGAACATCGCCCAGATCGAGGCGGATCTTCGGAATTGGTTTCCTCCCTCGGACACCTTGACGGACTTTAACCCGTTCTTCCACGAAGTCGCACGGATCACGAAGGAGAGGAATTTGGTCCTCTCCCCGATCACCTTGATGATCGTAACCGACGGCATCCCCGATGCGACCACATCTGGCGTCAAGGCTGGGTCGCGGGCTCTGTATGAGCAGATCAATCTGAGTCCGCTTGAGTATCTCTCCCGGAATGTCACGCTCCGGCTTGCCTATGTGAGCCCGAAGGTCGGGGACCAATGGCGTACCCACGTGCCCCGAAAGCGCGTACGCCTGTGGACCGTTGATGCCGAGGTCATGAAGGGATGGAAAGATAAGCTTCAGCCCGGTGTTGACGAAGGCCGGCAGGACCGGTTCTGGAAGTGGTTGCGGGATAACGTGGACTTCCGCGTACGGGCAAACAAGGTCTAGCCAGCGTTCGGTCTTGCGGTCGGCTCATTCCCGACTCCTGCCTCGATAGTGACCTCCTAGCTCATCCTGTTGCTGCCCAGCATTCCGACTAGTGCCCTTGAAAAGATTTCTTTGAGGGCAGATAATCCCACCCTCGCGCCGTCACTCATGAACAAGACGACCACCATACCAGACCCCCGGCTGATTGCCGCCACAAGCACACTCGCCGCCGGACTGTTTGTCCTGGACCTCTGGCTTCCCCTGGGGGTGGCAGTGGGAGTGCTCTACTGGGGCGTCGTCCTGATCGCGTTGGCATCCCCGCAGCGGTGGTTTCCCCTGACTGTCACCGGAGCCTGCTCAATCTTAATCATTGTTGGCGCCCTCTTGGGGCCAATACATTCTGGTGTTCCCTTGTGGATGGCTGTCACCAACCGACTTTTGAGCTTGCTTGTGATCTGGGTGCCGGTCGTAGTCTTTCTGGAGCGGCGACGAGGCGTGGAGGCCCTGCGACGAGCGTACGACGAGTTGGAAAGGAGAGTAGAGGAACGAACCGCTGAACTGGTCAAGGCCAACCAAGCTTTAGAGGCTGAAATTGCTGAGCGCAAACGTGCAGAGGCATCGCTGTGGGAAACCCAGCACGCGCTGGAACAAAATCGTTGGCAACTCAGGGCGCTCGCAGCCCAGCTCCTGACCGCTCAAGATGACGAACGACGGCGCATCTCACGTGAGTTGCATGACGACCTGAACCAGCGGCTGGCCATGCTGGCGGTCGAGATAGAAACATTTCAGCAACGTCTCCCTTCCTCGAAACTGATCGCTGAAAAACTCCGCTCGCTTCACGAGCAAGTGGTCGAATTGTCGGATGATGTCCGCCACCTGGCTTATCAGTTTCATCCATCAATTCTCGATGATCTCGGCCTCCCTATCGCGTTACAGCGTTATATTGAAGACTTCAGCACCAGGACAGGGATCAACGTCACGCTTGTTCATAAGGACCTCCCTGACCCGCTGCCGCAAGACATCGCTTCCTGTCTCTACCGTGTGGCGCAGGAAAGCCTGGGGAATGTCGCCAAGCACGCCCATGCCTCCCACGCTGCTGTGGAACTTCTCGGTTCAGAGACTGGGGTCAGGCTGTCTGTACGAGATTCTGGCGTTGGGTTCGATCCCACGAAGGTCAAGCAGCCACTGATATGCCTGGGCTTTACGAGCATGAAAGAGCGGGTGCGCTTGGTGAATGGAAGATTGGAAGTCAAATCAAGTCCCGGACAAGGAACTGAGGTGCGCATCTGGATCCCGTTGGCGGGGAGCAGCCCATGACCAAGCCACGGGTGATACTGGCCGATGATCACACGCTGGTGGTGGAAGGCTTCCGGAAGCTTCTGGAGGAGGAATTTGACCTGGTGGGAACCGTCGAGGATGGTCGAGCCCTGCTGAAAACTGCGCCGACGCTTCAGCCCGATGTCGTCCTCTTGGATATTGCGATGCCTTCCCTGAACGGCATCGAGGCTGCGCGCCAATTGAAGAAGATGATGCCGGAGGTCAAAATCATTTTTGTCACCATGCACGCGGATCCTGCCTACGTAACCGAGGGGTTTCGCGCAGGTGCCTCCGGCTATCTGCTCAAACGTTCTGCGGCAGCCGAGCTTGTCCAAGCCATTCAGGTAGTCCTCAAGGGCCAACATTATGTCACGCCGCTGATTACCATGGATCTCGTTCGCGCTCTTCTTGAAGATTCCCCTGAGCACCAGTCCAAACCTGCCCCCCTGACCCCTCGTCAGCGCGAGGTGCTCCAACTGGTCGCGGAGGGCCAATCGTTGAAGGAAATCGCCAATACCCTCAAAATTTCCGTCAAAACAGTGGAGTTCCACAAGGCGCAGATCATGGAACAGTTAGACCTCCATACCACTGCCGAGCTGACGAAGTACGCCATCGCCCACGGTTTTACCTCCCCCTAAACGATCGCTGGCCACGTAGGAACCTAGGGAGTTTTCTGTCGGCACCTAGGAATTCCCCGAGTTCATCTTTTTCAACGGCTGCCGTAAGAGAGCAGGTGCCATGGCGTTGCTCGAGCTGGTCACCGAAGAGTGAGTCCAGGCTTGACCTCCGTAGGAGCAAGGAGGAGGATATGAAGCAGCCGCGAATCCTCTTGGCCGATTCCAATCCCTTGATCCTTGACGGCTTACGAAAGCTTCTTGAGTTCGAGTACGAGGTGGTCGGCGCGGTGACGGACGGTCGGACTCTGGTGAAGGCGGCGCGGCAGCTCCAGCCCGATCTGATCCTCCTGGATTTCTCGCTGGCTCTACTGACCGGCCTCGAAGCGGCTCGCCAGGTGAAGAAGATGCTCCCGGCAATCAGGTTTCTCTTTCTCACCACGTTCGACGACCCGGCTTATGCCACGGAGGCCGCCCGCATAGGAGCCTCTGTGTACGTCCTGACACGGCCCACCGGAGGGTTTCTCTCGTCGATTCGTAAGACTCTCAAGGGCCGAGAAGTTGGTGCTCTCAACTGACCAGTGGGTGATGTTGTGAGAATTGAGGATTCCATTGGTTCATGCAGCCAAGTCTCAACTCAACCAAATGCGCAGCGTTCTGCTGCCCAAGGCGCTAGTCCTCGGTCAGCCGACCAGGACAGACGGCACTCCAATGGAGGTCGGCCATGAGCCCAGTGGTACAGAAATGTTCCCTCTGTAGGAGAGTACGAGACGATGGAGGAACCGAAGTTGGCCAGGAAACCTGGGGTGATCTCCGAGACTTTCTGATCAAGTATGACCTCAGGCCGATTGATGTCGACTTCTCACATACCTTCTGCCCGGAGTGCGCTCACGCTTACAGGAACGCCTTGCTCTACAGGACGCCTCAAGCCCTGAAAGTGTCGGGCGATGCCGGATCGTGATCGAAGACCTTGTCCTTGTAAACACCCCCCATGAGGAGGTGAGACCATGCAATGCCCTCGCTGTCGCAATCTCATGGTTGAACAATCATTTGAAGATCTCCGAGATGATACCGGCTCTTTATGTTTCAAGGGTTGGCGATGCATCACCTGCGGAGAAGTGCTGGACCCGCTCATCCTCAGCAATCGAGCTGCTCATCGAGAACCTATGAGCGGCCGCGCGCGGCAGAAGAGGTCATTTATCCAGATCGGCTCATAGCGTGCGCAAGCCAATGACCCCACTGCCATAGGGCCCTCCCTCGCCTGTTCCTCCTGCAAAGCCATCGTGCTTCCTGTCCCAAGCACGAGAGACTAGAAGTCCTTGCCCAACTGACTGGCGAGTTTCCTGCCATGAAGATTTTTACCAGAGAGCACCCCACCACAGTCTTCTTGTCTGCTACAATTGCGCGCCATGGCTGTCGTTGAGCAGGCACTGGCCTTTAAAGACCCCGAAGGCCATCGGGTCTCTGGCATCCTGGCCTTCCCGCCGAGCCACACCGATCGGGTCGCTATTCTCTGTCACGGTTTCCTCTCCAACAAGAACAGCACGACCAACAAAGTCCTGAGCACTCTGCTCCTGGAACGGGGAATCGCGACCTTCCGCTTCGACTTTTTTGGGCAGGGCGAGAGCGAAGGCCCCTTTGAGCAGATTACCGTATCCCTTGCCGTGAAGGAGGCGTTGGCTGCATTGAATTTTGTCGCCTCGAAGGGCTATAGGAGGATCGGCCTCGTCGGCTCCAGCTTCGGAGGACTAGTGGCGCTCCTTGCCGCGTCAGAATGGCCGGCTCTTTCCTGTCTGGCGTTGAAGTGTCCGGTGCCGGACTTCCCTGAGATGTTGGAACTGGAATTCGGCCAGCACGGGATGGCTGAATGGAAGACGACTGGCACGATTCCAGACGTGACCGGCGGGCCAGGTCGCGTCAAGCTTCAATACGGGTTCTACGAAGACTGCGCCCGCCATCTCGGCTATGATGCAGCCAAGGTCATCACAGCCCCCACCCTTATCGTCCAGGGCGACCGGGATGAATATGTCCCGCTCCACCAGAGCCGCCGACTCTACGATGCGCTGCAGTCAGAGAAACGCCTGGAGATCCTTGCCGGCGCGGATCACCGATTCAGCCGACCGGAGGATTTGCGCAGGATGACGACCATACTGGCGGATTGGATGGTCCAACACTTGCCCGCCGAGAGACCGGAGCCAGGGAGGGTTGACGATGCCGGAGCTTCAACACCTGCGTGAAGAACAACTCGAGGTCTTGAAGATCCTCTACCCCTGGTACAAGGAAGAGGTTTTCCGGCGACGCGAGCAAATGATGCGGCTGACCGCCTTTGCAAGTGCGTTTCTGGTGTTATTGCTGGTGACGATGCTCGCGGTCCCGACGCTCCCAGCCAGACCTCGCCCTGATTTCACTGCGGCGCTGTTCGCGATCACGGGCGTCGCGCTGTTCTCCGCCATCTTTGCTTATTTGATTCTCCAGCAGCGGAATCGCCACCGGATGGCCAAACAGGCCCTCATTGAGATCGAACGGGTCCTCGGGCTTTATGATGAAGGGCTTTACCAGGTGGGCAAGGCGCTCTATCCGGAGGACTGGCAGACAGCCTGGCTGGGCGATCGCAGCGTGGTCGTCTATTTCACAGTCCTCGCCACGCTGACGGTGCTGGTGATCGCGGCCGTCCTCCTCCGCCCTTGACGGCTGGTGAAAAACCCTCCAGCAGCGTTCTCGCCACCCATTGCGCGAGGCCAAGGCAATGGGTACCCGTCGAACCCCTCAACGTACGCTCCCAAAAGTACGCCTCGGGGTCCTCACTCCTTGCGGCCTTGCTGGAGGCCTTTTTGACCAGCCTCTGATGATGGGGATTTGGCGCAGCGGAAGCCGGTATAGCTGTTGCGCGTGTTCGGCAGCAGCTTGAAGCGTCCATAGGTCAGCAGATACTTAGGCAGTTCTGACCAAGATCCGCCGCGAAGCACTTTGAACTGCCCCTGTTCAGGCCCTGCTGGATTTCGCTCCGGGCTTCGCTCGTAATAGGCCCCGTCGTACCAGTCCTGAACCCACTCCCAGACATTGCCGGCCATGTCGTAGAGGCCGAAGGGACTGAGGGCCTTGCCATAGTGCCCCACCGGCATCAGGACCTGGCTGTAACTAAACCGCGCCCCGACGGCGAAGTTCGCCAGATCAGCCGTCGGCGTCTGATTGCCCCAGGGATACGGACGCTCATCGGTGCCCCTCGCTGCCTTTTCCCATTCGGCCTCTGTAGGCAAGCGCTTGCCCGCCCAGCGGCAATAGGCATCCGCGTCCTCCCAGTTCACCCCGACGACCGGTCGTTCGCCGTGGAGTTCCAGCTTGACCGAGTCCCACAACCACGGTGGCGTATGACCGGTGGCAGCCAAAAATCTGGCATACCGCCTGGTGGTCACTTCATACAGATCCATGGAGAAGACATCGAGCCAGACTTTGTGACGTGGCCGCTCATCCTCCAGCCCGATGGTCCCATCAACACCCATCCAGAATTCGCCCACGGGAATAACAGCCATCGGCGCGTTATCGCCTTTGCCGGCCTCACCGTCTTTTTTGGTGGGCTTGCGTAGTCGGTCGAGTTGGGCATCGGCTGGGAGAACCCAGGCAGAGAGGATCAGCAGGATGAGCATCGTCAGGAAGGCTGACCGACCGATCATCATTCATAATTCCGCATTCAATATGTTAATAGATCCGGCCCCCCACTACCCAGTGACGATCATCCGGCACATCAATCAATAGGCGACTCAGATTCAGCTCGGCCAACTGCGACGCCACTTCATCCTCCGTAAAAGCCGCCAGCAGGGAGTTATAGAAGTCTCGGCGAAGAATCGCTGGCTCATCTTTGGCATACCGGTCCACGATTGCTTGAGCCGCTTCCGACGACTCGGGTCGTAACAGATCCATGACCAGGACAAACGAACCGGGCTTGACCAACTTTTTGAGGTGGTACCAGAACTGGAGTGGATTGGGCAAGTGGTGAAGGAGGCTGTTGGAAATCCCGGCATCGGCCGGTTCAGGAAGGCTTAGGTTCTGAAAGCGTTCACACCGGAGTGCGATCCTGTCGCTCAGACAGGCGACCCGCACCGCATTATCGGCAAGTCGAATCATGGCCGGAGAGCCATCCACGCCCGTCACACGGCAGGCTGATAGCGAACGGGCAAGGCGGATCGGAATATCCGCCGGACCGCAGCCCAGGTCGAGTACATGTCCCTCGGTCATGTCCGGATAGGACCGGCGGAAGAGCTCGACGAAGCCTTGATTCTCCTCTTCGAAATCAGCCTTGGCATAGGCCAGCGCCTGTTCGGGATCATCCATCAATTCTGGTTCAAGCACGCGAGGCATCATGTCAATAACACACAAGAGCATATGGCTGATGGCAAATGGCGAAAGGAGGGAGTCAATGGTGAATGGCTAATGGTTAATTAACTTCATTCGGCTATTCCATAAACCATTAACCATCAGCCATCAACCATAGACCTATCCTCCACCACTACAAGGTCTCCTTGCCGCACCATCCCTTCGGCCAGCACCCGTGCATAGAGCCGACTCCAGCCAGGGTGTCGCTTCTGGGAGATACGTGTGGAGTCTCCGTCAAGGAACCATCGGGCATTGTGTTCGCACGGGGCGGTATAGCTCACGATCTCCAATTGCACAGTCTCCCCAATGCGCAAGCGATCGCCCGGCTCGAGCGCAGCCCAGTCCACCCCGCCCAGGGTTAGGTTCTCTCCGCTGGAACCAGGTGTGATCGGGTGCCCTTCAGCTTGCAGTTTCTCAATCACCTCGAGAGAATAGAGGCAGACCGCACGGTCCGGTCCGCCGTGGATCTTAGGACTCCGTTGGTGATCCCCGCTGACTCCCTCCACGGTGACGCGGGCCTCCGGCACTGGCAGTTTTGGCACCCCGCCGTTGGACACGCTGATCTGGTGCACATGGGGAAATGCACGATGTTCCATCACAGTTGACGCCAGC
>Ga0209376_1005900_pt1 | contig 10029 bp, 11 predicted proteins | sample GraSoiAngelo_134_FD_185891 | JGI IMG/M metagenome (GOLD analysis project Ga0209376, IMG submission 185891) | Grasslands soil microbial communities from the Angelo Coastal Reserve, California, USA - 14_0929_05_30cm (SPAdes) (version 2) | ecosystem: Environmental > Terrestrial > Soil > Grasslands ... | reverse complement strand
CCGACATCAGCGAGGTGCTCAAGCTGTCCGACCGGTTCGTGTGGATCGGCCTCCACGAGCCCGACGCATCGCTGCTCGCCGAGGTCCAGGGGGAGTTCGGGCTCCACGACCTCGCCATCGAGGACGCCGCGCGCGCCCACCAGCGGCCCAAGCTGGAGCGCTACGGCGAGTCGCTGTTCGTGGTGCTGCGCACCGCCCACCTCGACCGCGAGTCCGGCGGCATCGACTTCGGCGAAACTCACCTCTTCGTCGGGCCCGCGTACGTCGTCTCGGTCCGGCACGGGCCGTCGCTGCCGTACGTCGAGGTGCGCTCGCGCTGCGAGGCGAGCCCGCCGCTCCTGGCGCGCGGCCCGGGCTTCGTCCTCTACTCGCTGATGGACTTCGTTGTCGACCAGTACTTCCCGGTCCTCGACGCGTTCGAGGACAAGCTCGAGGCGCTCGAGGGCGAGATCTTCGGCAAGTCCTTCGACCGCGCCACGACCGAGCGCATCTACCAGCTCAAGCGCGACCTGCTCGAGGTGAAGCGGGCGATCGCGCCGCTGGTCGACATGTGCAACCGCCTCGTCCGCACCGACATGACGCTGATCCCCGAGGACGTGCGCCCCTACTTCCGGGACGTCTACGACCACGTGATCCGGATCAACGAGATGATCGACACCCTGCGCGAGCTCCTGACGACCGCCCTCGAGGCGAACCTGTCGCTGATCTCGGTCTCGCAGAACGAGGCGATGAAGCGGCTGGCGGGCTGGGCGGCGATCTTCGCGGTGCCGACGATGATCGCGGGCGTCTACGGCATGAATTTCAAGTTCATGCCCGAGCTCGAGTGGCACCTGGGCTACCCGCTGGTGATGGGGCTCATGCTCGGCGCCTGCGGGTTCCTCTATTACAAGTTCAAGCGCTCCGGCTGGCTCTGAGCCGGCTCACCGCCGGACCCGGCCGAGGTTTTCGTCGATGACCGTCGCCAGGCACTCGAGAGACCCGATCGAGTAGACGTACGTCTTCCAGCCGACCGCGACGTGGTCGGGCCGCTCGCCGGGGCGAGGCATCGGGAAGATCTCGACGGACACGTTGGGCCCCGGCCCCGAGCAGCCGCCTGCGCACCCCTCGCGGAGCCTCACCCGATCGGCGAGGCCCTGCTCGGCCACCAGATCTTCGAGACGGCGCAGGATCGCCACCGCGTCGAGCCGGACCGCCCTCTTCCCGCGCACGATCGGCAGCACCACGATGCCGCGCTCGCGGGGACATACGGTGATCACGAGCCTCCGCGGAGTCATCGGTGTGTATCCGAGCCTCGGCTCGCGGGGCCCCGGCCTCGCGACAGCCAGCGGCCCGCACCACGGCGCGCCAGCGTCTCGGCCAGCCGGGCCGCTGCCGCGACCGGCGCCTCGGCGGGCGCGTGCCACCGAGCCCGCAGGCCGGCGCGGGCTGTCGCGCGCATCACGCCCGTGCGGAACCATCGATTGCCGAGCACGCTGCCCGCCCAGCTCGCGTCGATCGGGGCGCGGAGCGCGAGCCCGCGGGCGACCTGGCGAATGCTCGCCGCCAGGTGGCGCTGGCCGTCTCTCACGAGGCGGCGTGCGACCAGGTCGCCGCGTCGCGCGCGCGCCAGGACGGTTGGCGCCAGCGCGGCGATCGCCGCGATCGGATCCGCGGCGTGAACCAGCCGCAGCGTGCTGGACAAGCTCCCGTGCTGCGCCCTCGACCGGAGCCATTCGCGCCCCAGCCAGAAGCCAGAGCCTTCGTCGCCAACGAGCGGTCCCAGGCCTCCGGCACGCGCCCAGCGGCCGTCGCCATCGTAGCCGACCAGGATCGATCCGGTGCCCGACAGCACGAGCACGCCCGGGCGATTCCCGATCGCGCCGAGCAGCGCGGCCTGGGCGTCGGAGATTACCTCGACGCGGCGGGCGAGCTCCCGGAGGCTCCTCGCAAGCGTTCGACGCTCGCGCGCGGTCCAGAGCCCGCGCGAGGCCACGACCAGCACCTCGACGCGACGGCGGCTCCAGCCGTGGCGGCGCCACACCGGTTGCAGGCGCGCGGCGAGCTTTCTCAGGTCTCGGTCGGCGCGGATCGTTTCGGTCGCGACGCGTCCGCCGCGGATGGTCGCGATGCGGATCCAGGTCCCGCCGACATCGGCCCCCACGTACACGGGAGCCGCGGCCGGTGGCCTAGCTGTCCGGATCGAAACGTGCTTTCCCGGCTGCCGCCTCCGGTGTATCACTGATTGAGGCCCCCCGAACGGGGGGTCATCTTGTGCTCGGACGTTCCCGGCGTCCTGTGCCGTCGTGTCGAAGCGCGAACAGGATTGCCACTCTGTCCATTATGGGCCCCTCGGGTGTTTCGGAGGGGTTTGAAATGACGAGCTTTCCGTCTATTCAGCGCTGGCATGGCGGATGCTCGGCTTCAGGGCCGGAGGATCTCGCTATGGGCAAGGCACTTGCCGCATGGATCATGATGGCTGGCGCGGTCGCGGCGCCTGCGATGGGGCCGCGAGATACCGTGGAGACCGCGGTCACTCGCGTGATCGCACTCCTCCAGGATGTAGATGACGCGTCCACCGCGCCGGCCAAGCAGCAGGCCGATCGGCGGATGGAGATCCGGAAGGTCGCGCGGGACCTCTTCGATTTCGAGGAGGTGACTCGACGCACGCTGTCCCGCCACTGGGCGGCCCGCTCCCCCGAGGAACGCGCCGAGTTCGTCGCGCTCTTCACCGACCTGCTCGAGCGCTCGTACGTGAACCGGGTCGAGGCGTATGCGGGTGAGAACATCTCCTATCCGGGCGAGGCCATCGACGCGGGCTTCGCCACGGTGCGGTCGAAGGTGCAGACTCAGCGGCGCACCGAGATCGCGCTCGACTATCGCCTGCACCTCCGGGAGGGTCGCTGGCGTATCTACGACCTCCAGATCGACGGTGTGAGCTTCGTCTCGACCTATCGCAGCCAGTTCGATCGGATCATCCAGTCGGAGTCCTATGCGGCGCTGCTCGAGCGCATGCGCAAAAAGAGCTTCGAAGCCACCGTTGCGGAGCGTGGAGGCAAGAAGCTCTAGCTCGCTCTGCGGCGGGTGGCGCCGGCGGAGGAGGTGGGCTCCCCTCCGCCAGGCTGCGAGACTCGGAGCTTTGCGGGGGGGGGGCGCCCCCCCCCCCCGCCGGCGCCACCCGTCACGGTTCCCCGCTGAGCTCCAGACCTTAGCGCCGCGCCGCAGGCTTCCTGCGGCGTGAAACTGGACGCCGTCCCCCGTCTTTGCCTTCTTCCCGCTTTTCGTCCTCGGTAGCTGCCCTCAGTCCGGCGGGCTTTCGGAGCGTGGAGGCCGGTGTCGTTGGGCTCTCAGAGTCTGCCCGTGACGTGGAGGGCGGTCGCCGTTAGGACGAAGCGAGTCCGAGGATCCAGCCTTCCACGGCGCGCGCGGCGTCGGGCGCTTCCGGCACGGCCCCGTCGAGGACGAGCCTGGCCAGCGCGATGCACGCGGTCGTCGCGTCGAAGGGATCCTCGCCCGCGCGCGACGCCCCGAAGCCGCCGCGGAGAAGCGCGCGGACGGCGCCGAGGTCGAGCCGGGGATCGGCGTCGAGGCGGCGGAGGATCGCTCGTCCGCAGGCGGCGCGCGCGGCCCCGTCCGACTTGCGGGTGACCGTGACCGACAGCGTCCGGAGCAGGAACGCCGGGTACATCTCCGCCACGATCGGGCGGCCGGCGCCGATCAGCTCCGCGAGCGTCCCGTCGAACGGCCAGAGCGCCAGCCGGTCGAGCCTCGGCGTGAGGATCTCACGCCACACGCACGCCGCGGATCGTCCGACCTGCCGAGGGCCGACCAGCCAAAAGATCGGTCCCGCCCCCGCCTGCCGGTCGCACGCGCGCGGCATGAACGCCGCGTCGCCGAGCGCGGCCCGCAGATGGTCCCGCGTGGTGCCCTTGATCCCGCGCCGCGGATAAAACGGACGCTCGATCGCGATCTCGGCGGGGGCACCCGCGAAGTCGTAGAAGCGATCGAATCGTCCCGCGCCGAACGTGCGCAGCGCGGCGCGAAACGAGGGAAGCCCGGCCTTCGCCGCGTAGACGTCGGGAAGGCCGATGGGGCAGTCGAAGGCGACGAGCGCGTCCGGCGCCAGCTCGAGCGCGCCGACGTCCTCGACCGGGCGCGGCGGGGCCACCACGTAGCTCCCGCGACGCAGCACCGCGCGGCACAGCTGGCGCTTGGCCGGGGTGGCGCCCCAGTCGATCGCGAGGATCTCGCCGGGCCGCGCGCCCGGCCCCGTCACGCGTGGAGCAGGCGAGCGATCACCGCGTCGAGCTGGCACTTCCGGAAGCCGAACGCGGTGATGCCGAGCACCTCGGGCGCCAGCAGCGCCGCGTCGTACGGATCGCGGAGCAGTACGACGGCGAGCGCGCGCGCCCGCGTCTGGAGCTCGGTGAGCAGTCGGGCGTTCGACGCGTAGAGGTGGGCGTCGAACAGGAACAGGACGGTCGCGTCGCACGCCGACGCCAGCTCGGCCGCGCGCGCGATCTCGTCGTCCGTCGGCTCGATCCCAACCAATCGAGTCTCGGGCACGACCCCTGCCGGCGCGAACGCGTCGGCGACGTAGACGGTCTCGGCCGCGATCTCCGGCTCGATCGTGATCCGCGGCGCCAGATCCGAGAAGCGCGGGAAGACGACGGCGACGCGCCCGTTGAGCGCGCGCCGGAGGTCGGGTCGCCCGGGCGCCACGACGGTGACCGCGCGCGTCGCGATCGCGCGCGCCAGCGGCCCCGCGTCGGGCTCCGTCGCGGGCGCGCCGCCCTCGAACCGGGTCGGCCGGCGCGCGCGGAGGCGGCGCACGCGCTCGACGGCCGCGTCGTGCTCGCGCCGCGCGAGCGCACCGGACCGACACGCGTCGAGCAGCGCCGCCGCCGCGGCACGCTGCGCCGGCTCGGTGTGACACACGAGCAGGAGATCGTGGCCGGCGGCTGCCGTCTTCACCACGGCCTCACCGATCGGGCACGCCTCGCCGATCGCTCCCATCTCGAGATCGTCCGAGACGATCACGCCGGAGAATCCCATCTCCACGCGCAGGTGATCGTGGACGATGCGCCGCGAGAACGTCGCCGGGATCCGCGCCGGGTCGAGATTCGGATAGACCGGATGGCTCGTCATCAAACAGTCGACGCCTTCGGCGACGGCCGCCACGAAGGGCGGGAGATGCGTCGCGCGCATCTCGTCCCAGCTCGAGTCGATGGTGGGCAGACGCAGGTGAGCGTCGAGAGGCGAGTGGCCCTTGCCCGGGAAATGCTTGGCGCACGCCGAGACGCCGCCCTGCTGCATGCCCTTGATCCGCGCGATGCCGTAGCGCGTGACCACGTGAGGATCCTTGCCGTACGAGCGGATCCCGATGTTGGGGCTGTACCGGTCCGTGAGGACGTCGAGTACCGGAGCGAAGTTCACGTCCACGCCGAGACGGCGCAGCTCGCGCGCCTCGAAGAGGCCCTGGCGGTACGCGAACGCCTCTTCGCCCGCCGTGCCGGCGGCCAGGTTGTCGGGGAAGATCGTCGTGGCGCGACCCAGCATCACGATGCGGCCGCCCTCGTGATCGGTGGCGACGAGGAGCCGTCGGCCCAGCGCGGACTCGAGCTCGGTCAGCAGGTGAAGGTGCTGCTCGGGGGTCTCGAAGTTCCTCCGATAGAGGATGAGCCCGCCGGCGCGGGTCTCGCGGAAGAGGCGGATGTCTTCGTCGGTGAGCTTGGGTCCGCGGAGCCCGAACACGAGCCGCTCGCCGACGAGGTCTTGGAAGTCGGCCACAACGCGATTATAGGGCGCGTCACCCACGGGCCAGCAGACCTTACGGAGCGGGCGACGGCACTGTCAGGGGGCTGACGCCAGGCGAGGGATGTGACGCGCCGTGCGCATCGGAACCATGTAAAAAATCGTAGGTTCACGCGGGCCGGGCGCTGGCATGGCGCCTGCAATCTATATGTGTCAGAAGGAGGGCACCGCCATGCCCAGCCACGGGTTGAAGGTCCTGGCTCTCTCCGGCGGAATCCTGCTCGCGACTCAAGGATGCGCGGCCGTCGGGTTGTCGGCGTTCGGAGCCGGAGCTGGAGTCGCCGGCGGCACCGGCACGTCGTACACGCTGGACTCGGTCGCGTACCGCACGTTCACGATGTCGTCCGACGACATGCGCCGCGCGACGCTGTCGGCGCTCAAGCGCATGGACATCAAGGTCCAGACCGACGAGGCCGCGCCGGACGGCCGGCATTTCGTGGCGCAGGCCGGCGACCGAGCGGTCGACATCGAGCTCGAGCGCCTGACCGCGCGGACGACGCGCATGCGCGTGTCCGTGAAGCACGGGTGGATCTTCCGCGACCGCGCGACGGCGGGCGAGATCATCGCGCAGACCGAGCACAGCGTCGACCTGCTGCCCACCGTCACCCAGAAGGGAAAGTAGGAGGGACACGATGGAGCGTGTTGGCATCGCGTCGAGCGTCATCGGGATCGTCGCACTCGGACTCGCGACCGGGTCGGTCGTCTACGCGCAAAAGCCGGCCTCGACCACGACCGGAGCGTTCGACAAGCTCTCGATCGGGAACCAGAAGGTCGCCTCGGCGCTGTTCCAGGCGCAGAGCGGCTCGACGTCCACGCCGCTCACCCTGGACGAGATCGCGGCGAAGAAGCAGAGCGGCAAGGGATGGGGCGAGGTCTTCAAGAGCATGCAGGCGCAAGGGCTCGTGCAGGAGAAGAACCTCGGGCAGGTGGTCAGCAAGTACAACCATTCCACCAAGGGCGTCGTCACGACCGCGTCGGGGCGGGTGGTCTCCGACCAGACCTCGAATGCGACCAACGCGAAGGAGAGCAACGGCAACGGTCACCCCTTCGGAGCGTCGAACAACTCCGGCGGCATTGCGGCTCATGGCAGTAGCAAAGGAGGCAAGTGATGGACAAGTGGAATCCCTGGAAGGTCACGGCATTGGGCCTGGTCCTCGTCATGGCGACGGCGCTCATCACGGGGCTGGTCGTCGCGAACTGGTCGGGCACGAGCCAGGACGCGGCGGAGCAGAAGGCGGCTACGTCGCCGGCGAGTCGGCCGGCGGCACCGAATCGGGTCGCCACGGCCCCGTCCGCGGCGCCCGCCCCTCGCGTGGCGCAGGCGCCGGCGACTCCGGCAGTCCCGACTCAGGACGTCATCAACGCGTGTAACCGGTACGCCGCCGGGCAGGCCGGCGACCAGAACAAGACGACCGAGGTTGTGAAGGACGCCACGATCGGCGCCGTGGTCGGCGCCGCGGTCGGTGCCGCCGGTGGCGCCATGGCCGGTGGTGGCAAGGGCGCCGGCAAGGGCGCGGCGATCGGCGGCCTTGTGGGCGCCGGCGGCGGCACGCTCTACGGCCTCAACGAGAACAAGAAGCACGACGAGCGGTACAAGGAAGCTTACGCGGGCTGCATGCGGTCCAAGGGCTACGCCGGGTAGCGCACCCGCGTGCGCCTGATACGATGGGTATCAGGAGGTGGAGTATGAAAGTGCTCGTGACCGTACTCGCGTGCGTCATGCTCGCCGTCTGGGCGGTGCCCGCGTTCGCCGCCGACGATTCGAGGGTGAAGTCCGCGACACAGCAGGTCGACACCGGCGCCAAGAAGATCGGCGCCGGCAAGGTCGGTGAGGGCGTCGAAGAGACGGCCAAGGGCATCGGCAACACCGTGGTCGAGGGCGCGAAGTACTCGGGCGCGAAGCTCAAGGAATCGGGCAAGGCCGCCGAGCCGAAGGCCAAGAGCGCCTGGGAAAGCGTGCGCGACGGCACGGTGGACTTCGGCCACAGCGTGAAGAGCTTCTTCTCGAATCTGTTCGGAGGCTAGCGGTACCGCAGATAGGTCTGTCGTCGCCGCTTCCAGCGCTCGAGCTCGCGCCGCCAGGCGCGCTCGATCGCTGAAAGCGGCCGCCGACCCTCGATCGCCTTTCGGACTCCGTCGGTGCCGCACAGGATGTCGATCGGCAGCAGACGCTTCTCGAACTCGTAGGGCGGTCGACGCCACGCGAACTGCCGCGGCGCCAGTCGGCGCGCGACGGCGATCTCCGCGAGCCCCGTCAGGAACGGCTTGAAGCGCGCCCGGTCGGTCACGTGCACCTGCACCCCCCCGCAGAGCCGGCCCGCCCACTTCTGGAACGTGGGGAGAAAGCGCGCGGGACGAAACCGCACGCCCGGCAACCGCAGTCGCTCGAGCGCGCCCGCGTACCGGTGCGCGTCGAGATAGGGCGCGCCGATCCACTCGAACGGCCGCGTCGTGCCGCGGCCCTCCGAGAGGTTCGTGGCTTCGATGAGGCAGCCGCCGGGATAGACGCGCGCGGTGTCGGGCGTCGGCATGTTGGGAGAGGGCGCCACCCACGGAAGCCCCGTGTCCTCCCAGAGCATCCCGTGTCGCACGGCGAGCGGGTAGAGGCCGACGAAGGACGCGAACGCCGGATCGCCCACGTTGCCCTCGACGACGACGCCACCGAGCGGGTTTGGCCGATCGAGCACGACGACCCGCACGCCCACGCTCGCGCACACGCGCATGGCGAGGGCCATCGTCCAGTTGTAGGTGTAGTAGCGAGAGCCGACGTCCTGCAGGTCGACGACGAGCACGTCGAGTCCGCGGAGCATCGCGACGGTCGGTTCGCGTCGCTCGCCGTAGAGGCTCCACACCGGCAGTCCGGTCGCCGCGTCGCGCGTGCCGGCCACCCGCGCGTGATCCTGCGGGGCGCCCCACAGTCCGTGCTCCGGCGCCAGGAGCGCCGCGAGCTTTACCCCACGCAAATCGCCCAGGAGGTCGGCCGCGTGCGCCAGACGACGGTCGACCGACGCCTGGTGCGCGAGCAGGCCGATCCGCCGGCCGCGCATGAGCGCCGGCCGCCGACGGACGAGCACCTCGAGACCCGATTCGACGGAAGGCATCGCGTTCGATAGTACGCGTTCGATAGTAGTAGCATGCGGGCGTGGCGACGAGACGAATCCGCTACGCGCGCCTCGGCACCGAGCGCGCGAATCCAAGGAGCCATGCGCTCGATCGGATGACGCCGCGGGAGATCGCGACGCTGATGAACCGCGAGGACCGCCGCGCGGTACTGGCGGTGGCGCGCGTGGCGCGCCAGATCGCCGACGCGGTGCAGCTGATCGTCGCGTCCCTCCGGCGCGGCGGCCGCTTGTTCTTCGTGGGCGCCGGCACCAGCGGCCGCCTCGGCGTGCTGGAGGCGGCCGAGTGCCCTCCGACCTTCGGCACGCCGCCCCGTCTCGTGCAGGCGATCATCGCCGGCGGGCGCGGCTCCGTGTTCCGCTCGCGCGAGGGCGCCGAGGACGACGCGCGCGCCGCGCGGCGGGCGGTGCGCGCTCGGGTCCGCGCCGGTGACGTCGTCGTCGGCGTCTCCGCGAGCGGCGTGACCCCGTTCGTACTCGCGGCGCTCGCGGCGTCGCGCCAGCGCGGCGCCGCCACCGTCCTCGTCGCGTGCAACGCCGGCCCGGCGGCCGCCGAGCGCCTCGGACGCAGTTCAGGCTCGGGCCCACGGAAGCCGCAGGTCCGGATCTCGCCGGCGACAGGTCCCGAGGTGCTGGCCGGCTCCACGCGCCTCAAGGCCGGCACCGCGACCAAGCTCGTCTTGAACACCTTGACGACCGCGAGCATGACAGGACTCGGGCGGGTCTACGGCAACCGCATGGTCGACCTGCAGCCCCGCTCCGCGAAGCTTCGCGAGCGAGCGCTGCGGCTCGTCGCCGAGCTCGGTGGCGTCTCGCGCCCTCGCGCGCGCGCGGCGCTGAACGCGTCGCGTCGGAACGTGCGCCTCGCAATCGTGATGGCCCGCAGCGGCCTCACCGCCGTCGAGGCGTTGCGCGCCCTCGCCACGGCCGGCGGCTCCCTCCGCACTGCCCTTCAAAACCTCCCGAGGACGTAGCGGTAGTCCCCTTCGGAACGCCCCTAACCGGCCGGAATTCCTGGTCGGGCCGACGGCTTCCGGAATCCGCGATTGTGGGGCTAGAACCCTGCGCGAACATGCGAAGATGAATATGCTCGGCTGAGGGTGCGAGGGTCGCGCGGGTC
>Ga0209376_1005897_pt1 | contig 10030 bp, 8 predicted proteins | sample GraSoiAngelo_134_FD_185891 | JGI IMG/M metagenome (GOLD analysis project Ga0209376, IMG submission 185891) | Grasslands soil microbial communities from the Angelo Coastal Reserve, California, USA - 14_0929_05_30cm (SPAdes) (version 2) | ecosystem: Environmental > Terrestrial > Soil > Grasslands ... | reverse complement strand
TGTTGGCGCGCCTTCGAACAAGCCGCTTCAGCGGATCGGCTGCGCCGGTCGCTGAGGGCCTGAGGTATTACACTGCGCCGCACCGGAGGAGGTGTGTATGCACGTGCTGGTGACGGGAGCAGCCAGCGGGATTGGACGGGCGACCTGTCTCCGCTTGGCGCGCGATGCCCGCGCGCGGGGCCAGGCGGCGAAGATCGCGGCGGTCGACCTCGGCCCTTCGCCCGAGCTCGACAGGCTGGTCGAAGAGCTTCGGAAACTCGACGCGGAGGCGCTGGCTCTGCACGGTGACATGGGTAGCGTCGATGCGCCGGCGCGTGTTGTCGGCGAGGCGGTCGGCCGCTTCGGCGGCCTGGACGGTCTCGTGAGCAACGCCGGCATCAATCGGCCCGGGCCGCTCCTGCACTACCCCGTTGACGACTGGGACCGCCTCTTCGCCGTGAACACGCGCGCGACCTGGCTCCTCGCCAAGGCGGCCCATCCGGCCCTCAAGGCCTCGCGCGGCGCGATCGTGGCCGTCGCGTCGATGTCCGGCAGCAATCCGCACTCGAACCTCGGCGCGTACGGGCCCAGCAAAGCGGCCCTCATCATGCTGGTGCGGGTGCTGGCGCAGGAGCTCGGGCGCGACGGCATCCGGGTCAACGCGCTGTCGCCCGGCATGGTGCGCACGGGCATGACCGCCAAGGTGTACGCCGACCCGCGGATCGCCGCCGAGCGCGACGCGCTCGTCCCCCTCGGGCGCGTGGCCACGCCGGAGGACATGGCCGACGTCATCGCGTTCTTGCTCGGCCCCGACGCGCGCTACGTCAACGGCCACGACCTCATCGTCGACGGAGGCGTCAGCGGAAATCTCCTCGGCCGCCTGCCGGGCCTGTCACAGATCACGCGGGGTTGAAGGTCGGCGAGACTGTCCCCGCAAAGCGAAGGGCGGGGCCACCGGGCCCCGCCCTCGTGCGCGGACTCTGCTATTTGGCCGTCCTAGTCATCGTCCTTCGGCTTGCCGACGACTTGGTCGTTGACCCGGATGTTGTCGAGGACCACGTTACCCGGGCTATTGCCCACCGTCCCGCCTACGTCGATCCCTTCGTCGAAGATGAGTTCGAGGAACGCTAAATTGCCTGTTGGGGTCCCGCAGCCCGGGAACCGAGCCTCATTAAATGGTGCCTCGAACTTGATTGTCCACCATCCGGTGACAGGGTCCTGGGTCCTCCTCCCGAACGGGCAGCCGAGGAAACACACTGCGAGTGGACCGGTGCCTACCCGGGAGAAGACGTTGAACCGAGGCGCCCCATTGTTACAGTACCCGTTCGCTCCCGACCCTGACGACGGGTCGAACGTCTGGAAGGGAACGCCGACGACACCGGGGATATCGAACGCAAGAGTGGTAAGTTCACTCACAGTCTTGGGTATGTTCCCCGTGAGCTCCGCTCCCGCCGATGAGAAGTTGGCGGTTTTGGTGTTCTTCTGAAGATAGAGCCCGAACTGGCGGTCGTCATTCTTCTGCCCGGGCTCGCCCGCGCCGCGAATCCACCCGGCGAGGGAGCCGAGCCCGACCTGAAATGGTTCCACTCGAAAAGTCTCGTCGTTGTCCTTGTCATCCGCGCTTGCCAAGCCGACAATCAAACCTACGCTCAAAGCCGCAACTGTCAGTGCTCGTTTCATGCGCATTCCCCCGTTCCGAAGTTTTCGATTGCTGTGCGACCTCTTGCTTCCTTCCCTGGACTGGCTCTCACCCCCTTTTCACCGGTGGGCGTGCGTGTAGCCGCGCTTCAGTCGAATTAAAACCGGCCTGTTAGGAGGAAAGTTCCATTTAGAGAAATTCTCTCGTCCTCCCAGCACCCTGGCGGCGTAACATGCACGCGACTGGGGGGGACACATGGGCAAGAAGCTGCTCTTCATCGGCGCCGGAGCCATCGGAAGCTACCTCGGAGCGTTCCTGTCGCGCGCGGGCCACGATGTGACGCTCGTCGATTCGTGGGCCGACCAGGTCGAGACCATCCGCGAGCGCGGCATCTCGGTGACGGGACCGCACGAGCCGTTCGAGGCGCGCCCCGCGGCGGTGCATCTAAACGAGGCAGCCCGGCTACCGCGCGATTACGACATCGCGCTCGTCGCCACGAAGGCCTATGACACGGCGTGGGCGGCTCAGCTCGCCCTCCGGCACCTGGCAGCCCACGGCTACGTGGTCGCGGCCCAGAACTGCTGGCCCGACCCGGTGGTGGCGGGCGTGGCCGGCGCCTCGCGCGCCGTGGGGCTGGTGATGTCCAAGATCGGCGTGGCCCTCTGGAAGCCCGGCCAGGTGGAGCGCGGCGTAGAGAAGGGGCAGGGTAAGGGGCACGACGTCTTCCGCGCCGGCGAGCACGACAGGCGGATCACGCCGCGCGCCACCGAGCTGGCGGAGATGCTCTCGGTCATCGACGGAGCCCAGGTCACGGACAACCTTTGGGGCGAACGGTGGGCGAAGCTCTGCGCGAACGCGATGGGCAACCCCGTCCAGGCCATGTCGGGGCTCGGTTCGCTCGAGGTCGCCGCGAGCGAGGTGGGGCGCACGATCACGATCCACCTCGCGGCAGAGTCTGCGCGCGTCGGGCTGGCGCTCGGGTACCGCGTGCCCAAGTTCAACGGCGCCACGGCCGAACAATGGGCGGGCGCCGATCAGCGAGAGACTTACGAGGCCCTGGACAGGATGCTCACGCCAGCCTCCGCGAGCCGACGGAACTGGCGCTCTTCAATGGCGCAAGACGTCGCCAAGGGCCGGCCCACTGAGATCGACTACATGAACGGCTACGTGGTGGCCCAGGGCCGTGAGCACGGAGTGCCCACGCCGGTCTCCGCGGCCGTCGTCGAGGCCATGCACGAGGTCGAACGAGGCATCCGAAAGCCGGCGCCGCAGAACCTCGAGCTGGTGCTGCGCGGCGCGGGCTTATAGTTCGGCCCGAGGAGGACTTCGGCCCGAGGAGGCGAGTTATGAGTCGGCTCACCCGGCCGCTGAGCGCCCTCGCCCTGCTGCTCTCGATCTGGACTTTCCCCGCCCCCGTCAGAACGGCGGAAGGGGCGGATCCGGCCGCAGCCGGTCCCGACGGCCAGATGGTGTGGGCGGTCCACGTGACCCTCGCCCCTCGCTGGCTCGATCCCGGGGAGACGGAGTCCGCCATCACCCCGTTCATGGTCCTCTACGCGATCCACGACGCGCTGGTGAAGCCGATGCCCGCCGGCCTCAACACGCCGAGCCTCGCAGAGTCGTGGTCGATGTCGCCTGACGGCACCAGCTACGAGTTCGTCCTGCGCCAGGGGGCCAAGTTTCACAACGGCGACCGCGTCACCGCCGAGGACGTGAAGTTCTCCTTCGAGCGCTATCGCGGCGGGGCCGCAAAGCTGCTCAAAGACAAGGTCAAGGACGTGCAGGTCGTGGACGCGCGCCGGGTCAGGTTCCAGCTCAAGGAGCCGTGGCCCGACTTCATGACCTTTTTCGGGACGACCGCGACGGGCGCGGGGTGGGTCGTGCCGAAGAAGTACGTCGAGCGCGTCGGCGATGAGGGCTTCAAGAAGCTTCCGATCGGCGCCGGACCCTACCGGTTCGTGAGCTCCACCCCGGGCGTGGAGCTCGTGCTCGAGGCTTTCGAAGGCTACTGGCGGAAGGCTCCGAGCGTCAAGCGCCTGGTCTTCAAGAGTGTCCCCGACGAGACGACACGCGCGGCCGCGCTCAAGCGCAGCGAGGTCGACATCGCGTACTTCCTGAACGGCCCGGTGGCCGAAGACGTCCAGCGGACGCCCGGGCTCAAGCTCACCGCCGTACGGACCAACGCGGTCTTCTTCCTCGACTTCGTGGACCAGTGGGATCCGAAGTCGCCGTGGAGCGACCGTCGAGTCAGGCTCGCGGCGAGCCTCGCCGTCGATCGGAAAGCGATCAACGAGGCCGAGCAACTCGGCTTCGCGGGCACGACCGGCAACATCGTCCCCCGGCACATGGAGTTCGCGCTCCCCATCGACCCGCACCCCTACGATCCAAAGCGCGCCAAGCAGCTCCTGGCCGAGGCCGGGTACCCGAACGGCTTCGACGGCGGTGACCTCACACCCAACCCGCCCTACAACTCCATGGCGGAGGCGGTCGCCGGCTATCTGAGCGCCGTCGGCATCCGCACGCGCGTCAGGACGATGGAGCGCGCCACCTTCCTGTCGACCTGGGGGGAGAAGAAGCTCCGCGGCGTCGTGCTGGGCGCGCAGGGCGCCGGCGGAAACGCGGCGACCCGCATCGAGGGGCTCGCGACGCCGACCGGGAGGTATGCGTACGGCGTCCTCCCCGAGGTCGAAGACCTGTTTCACCGCCAGGCCAGAGAGGTCGATCGGAAGAAGCGGGAGGAGCTCCTCCACCAGATCCAGCGGATCCTCCACGAGCGCGTGGTGTTCGCGCCGATCTGGGAGAACGGGTTCCTTCGCGGCGTGGGACCGAGGGTGGAGGAGCCGGGCCTCACCCTGATCCCCTCCTACCCGTACTCGGCGCCCTACGAGGACATCCGGCTCAAGCGACGATGAGATGCAAAGGGGAGGCAGCTATTTTTGTTCGGAAAGTAAACTGTCTATTGCTTCCTTGAAGACCGTGTAGGGCTGAGCTCCCCTTATAATCCTGACGGCCTTTACTTTTGGGTCGTTAGGTTCGGTGAGCCCCAGGAAAAACGTGGGCGTTCCCTGCACCCCGGCCTTCTGGCCGTCCGCCAGGTCGCTCCTGATTTTGCCCGCATGTTTTCCGCTGTCGAGGCACTGTTGAAATCGTGGCAGGTCCAAACCAAGCGCTTGTGCGTGTTGTGGGAGCTCCGTCAGACCCAAAGCATTCTGATTGCCAAAGAGTCGGTTGTGCATCTCCCAATATTTCCCCTGGTCTCCGGCACAGCTCGCTGCCTCCTGTGCCTTGAACGCGTAGGGATGGATCGATTCAATCGGAAAGCTCCGGAAGACGTACTTGACCCTGCCGTTCACGACGTAGTCGCGCTCTATCTGTGGCAGGGTCTCGCGGAAGTGGCGGGCGCAAAAGGGGCACTGGTAATCAGAAAACTCGATGAGTGTGACCTTTGCCCCTTTCTCGCCCTTGAAAGGATCATCAGCGATACTGAAAACAACGTTCTGGGGTGCGGGCGGAGCCTGTCTGCTTTGTAGAAGACTTTTAAGTTCCTGCAGCTCCTTCTGAAGGGCTGAGTGGCTCCGTTTGAGTGCCTCAATCTCGTTTCTCAGGGCGTTGAGCTCTTCGCTCGATTGGCTAAAGGCGGGATGTGTGTGGAACAGGGTCAGCGCAATCCCCGCAAGGACTATCCCTGACACCCTCTTTGTCATGGCTTTATACGATACACTGACGACTACTTCTCCGTCGAGTCGTGTCGGTCGTCGTCATCGTCCCTTCCCACCAACCGGATCCCCGGCCTCGCCGTCGGCGTGATCGTGTATGCGGCGCAGACGTCATTCGGACTTCCTATTCTAGAAGCTTCCCTGGATTCTTTAGAAACTCTCTTTGAATTTCTGGGGATCCTCCCGTATATGGAATTCGCCTACCCATCGACCCGCACCCCTACGAGGCCATCCGGCTCAAGCGACGCTGAGCCGGTTCCCTCGACCTTCGCGCGGGCAGCCTAGGAGGCGCAGGCGTCAGGAGTATTTTCGACCTTGAACCGGACGACGAAGACCCCGTAACCCTCCCCTGCCCCGATGGGTCGGCCAGTCCGCAAGAACAACCTGTGGTCACCATTGCAGAGTTTGAGCGTCACGGTATCGATCGTCAGCGTACGCCACGTACTGCCACCCGAACCCTCGTAGAGGACATGGCCCTCGTGCTTCGTCTCATCGAATGGAACCGCGTCGAACGATGGATCAACCGAGACGAACCCCAGGGTGCTTTCGAACTTGACCGATTGATTCCCCATTGTGGACGATCATTGGCCATCGTGTGGTGTTGTACATTCTGCAACAGTGGGTCGGGTTGGTATCACCCGTCGCGATATTTGCGGTCATCCTTACTTCTCGTCTCCCGTCAGGACCGTCATTAAAGACCTGGACTCTTCGCATTGATACGGCCCCTGGATCACCGACAAGCTGAAGTCTCACATCACAATGGAGCGAGTCGCCGGAAACGCATCAACGGGAAGCACGTCCCCCAGTGGATCTGCGCTCCTGGATAGGGATGATGCGCATCGACCCACCACGATTGAGACTCCAAGAAGACTCTCGGCTCCGGATACCCCTCGCATGAAAGAGAATCTGGTAAGGTCTGCGCTTCTGCCCGCCGTCGCCCTGATAGCTCCTGGCGCTATTGGGGTTTGATCTCGGCTGCTACCACCGCCCAGTCCACGGTGCCGCTGAACGAGCCATCGATCGTAGCGGCCGCGGGCGCTGCCACGTCTTTATCCTCCACCGCAACGCCGGCGGTTTTCCCTCCGCTTCCTTGGTGGACTTCGGCCCGCTCCAGATAGCCGGCCCCTGGCGTATGGGTCAAGTGCCGCGTCGCCACCGCCCCATACACGACCGCTCCGTTCACCGTCGTGCCCAGGTTTAAGGAATAGGCGTTGGTATCCCTCCCCCCGGAACAGGCGCCATTGAGGCCGAGTGTATTCCCCGAGACCACGCTGCCGATCGCCGCCGCCCCGGAGTAGCGGGAAACGGCGATGACTGCATTGCTCGGAACCTTGGCCAGAGTGGCGGTCACAGTACCATTGGCGCTCGGGGTGCCCTGCGCCGTCCACACTTCCACGCTCGTCTGGTTGCGTCCAGAACACTGCGCTTGCACCAGCGTCCAGGTGAGCCCCAGCCCGGAGACTCCGGTCACCCCGACGTGCGGCTTGGTCGAAATCGCCGCCAGGTAGAGATGGCCGCTGACCCCAGTGAGGCTCGCCGCCGTCGTCACGGTGAGCGCGCGCGTTGACCCGCCGATCTGGCTCTCCTCGTGGACTATCTTCGCCGTCAGCGCCACCGTGATCGAGACCGTGGCAAGGTTGCTCGTGCTCTGGGCATCGCTCGCGTTGAAGGTGAAGCTGTCCGCGCCCGTGAAGCCCTGGTTGGGGGTGTAGGTCACGTTGGGAGGGGTGCCGCTCAGGACACCGTTCGCAGGCCCGTTAACCACCCTGAAGGTGAGCGGGTCCCCGTCGGGGTCGGTGGCCTGGAGTGTGATCGCGACCGCCGTTCCCTGGGGTGTCGTCACAGATTGATTCTCGGCCACGGGGGGATCGTTCGCCGCCGTCACGGTAACTGTGACCGTGGCCGTGCTGCTTCCGCCGCGACCGTCGCTGGCGGTGTAGGTGAAGCTGTCCGTGCCGAAGAAGCTCGGGGCCGGCGTGTAGGTCACCGTCTTGTCGGCGTTGATCACCGCCGTCCCATGGCCTGGCGCGGCCACCGAGGCGACGCCCAGGAGGTCTCCGTCCGGGTCGCTGTCGTTGGCGAGGACGTTGATCGTGACCGGCGTGTCCTCGTTCGTCGAGGCGCTGTCATTGTTGGCCACGGGGGGATTGTTCCCGGGCACGGGAGCGCCACCCTTGAGGACTGTGAAGGTGTCGCGGATGACGCCCGTGGAGTCCAGGAAGGTGGCGTCCAGGCTGTTGCCGTTCACGTCCAGGACCAGCGACCCCAGGACGTTGAGGGAGATAAACATGACCGGGTGGTTCAGCGAGCCGCCGCCCGTTTGGCCGGAGCTTCCCGCCACTGTGTACACGGCGCCCAGGTGCGGGCCCTCGATCTTCTGGTAGGCGCCGTTCCCCGTGGGTCGCCCGTCCCCGTGATCCAGGATCATGCTGGGGGTGAGCGTGGTGGAGGTCCCGTAGTGGCCGTCGATGAGGAAGGAGCGCTCGTAGGAATGGCTGTGGCCGGCCAGAACGAGATCGACACCGCCGGCCTCGAGAATGGGCAAGGCGTTCTGCCGCATCTGGACGAGCTCCACCTCGGTGTCCGAGTCGTGCGAGCCTTTGCTGTAGGGCGGATGGTGCCAATAGGCGATGATCCAGTCCTGCCTCGTGGCGGCGAGATCTGTCCTGAGCCAGGTCATCATCGCACCGTTGGACGAGCGATCGGTCTCGAAGGAATCCAGGACGATGAAGTGGATGTTGCCGTAGTCGAAGGAGTAGAAGGCCTCGGTGCCGGAGGCAACGCCGCCGGCCTCACCGTCCCGTGGGAGCGTGAAGATGTCGTAGTAGGGCCCGGACTGGGTGGCGGAGTTGGCGGACGCGCCGTCGTGGTTGCCAAGAGTCGGCCAGAGCACCGACTTTCGGAGCATCGTCGGGTACATGTTGAAGACAGCCGCCTGATACTCAGCGTCCGTCCCGCTGTTGTAGGCATTGTCGCCGAGCATCAGCCACAGATCGGTATGCCGGGTGCCGGTGAAGTTGAAGTAGGCGTCGCGGACCGCGGCCGCGCTGGCATTGGCCGTCCCCGAGTCACCCAGAACCCAAACACGGGTCGGTTTTGGCGTGCCCGGCGTGGGAGTGGTGAGGACGAAGTGACTGGCGTCGTTGCCGGCTAGTATCCCCGTCGTCGTCCCGACCGCGTAGAAGTACTTGGTGTCGGCCGTGAGGCCTGAAAGCGTCACCTCGTGCTCCGTCTTCGGGGTGGGGTCGTCGACAGCGGAGGTAAGGCTGCCGGGGGCGCTTCCATAGCTCACGCGACTATTTGCGGCGACGTCGGTGCGCCATCGGACGACCACGCTCGTCGGCGTTCCCGTTTGCAGGTAGGGGCCGCGTGTGACGGTCTGTGCCAGCGCGGCGGAGGGCGCGATTGCAATGAACCAGACTGCGGCGAGTGTGACGGAGATCCAGCGATTCACGCGGCTCATTGGGCAGCCTCCACGTGAGCGATTCCTCGCGCCAGCGCGGCGCGGATCTCGGCCTCCAATTTCGCTGTCGCTCCGGTCGTGCGATGGCGCGCGGGGAGCGACTCGATCGCCGCCAGCGCCTGTTCGTAGGCGAGCCGGGCCTCGGGCGCTCGTCCGGCCTGCTCGAGGATGTCACCGCGGTGCGCCAGCCAGGCCTCCTTGCGAGGCGACTGTGCCGCGAGGGTCTCGAGCCGGGCGAGCGCGGCGTTGTACCGCTTTCCAGCGAGCTCGATCTCGATCGCGAAGAGCTGCAGCGCGACAATCGGGCCGAGCCGACTGACGCCCTCGTCCAGCCCGTGTAGCGCCTGGGCGACGTGGCCGCCCCCCTCGGCGGCCAGCGCGCGGGCACGTTCCAGGTAGTACTCGGGGTTGGGTCGATCAAGGCGCTCCGCTGCCGCGATGGCCCGCGTGTAGTCTGCCGCGGCGGCGTGGCGTTGGCCGAGGATCACCAGGACCCGTGCGCGGGTCGCCAGCGCCCCGGCATGCTCGGGATGCTTGGCCAGGAAGCGATCCAGCGCGCTCTTCGCTCGGGTCGGGGACCCAGCGTGCAGCAGCGTTTTCCCCCGGGCGAGGTCCACCCCTGCCAGGGTCGGATCGAGCTGGGCCGCACGCTCGTAATCGGCCATGGCCGCGTCCCAGTCCCGATGGTAGCTGTGGAGTTCGCCCCGCTTCAGGTGGAGCGCTGCGTTCTGAGGATCCTCCTCGATTTGACTCGCGAGCGTGGTGATCTGCTCGTCGATCGCGCCGTGGGCCGCCGCCCGCGCAGGGGACCACGAGGACCAGCAGAAGGCCAGGAGCACTGCCACGGCCATCGACCCTTTGCGCTGCGCCACGATCATGGACCGCCTCTCGTTAGAGGCCGACGACTACATTAGAGGCCGGCGACCGAAGACCTTGTCAAATGGATGCCCGAGAGGCCCCCCAGGATTTCTATATCCTCACGGGTGCCCAGGCTCCACCACCCGTGACACAGCTCTCACGATGACCTCGGGCTTGTTGAGTCCTGAAATCGACGCCCACCTGCCGATCGCGTCGTTGCCGTAGACGACGAGTCCGCCGTGCTGGGTAATGTCTCCATCAATGACCGGGTCCCGGTCGTACACGCCAAGCTTCCGGCGAAGCTTGTCGATCGTCTCCTTCTTACCCGTGAGGAAGGTCCAGCCCGGTCCCGCCCCGACCTTCTTAGCATAGTCT
>Ga0209376_1005892_pt1 | contig 10034 bp, 16 predicted proteins | sample GraSoiAngelo_134_FD_185891 | JGI IMG/M metagenome (GOLD analysis project Ga0209376, IMG submission 185891) | Grasslands soil microbial communities from the Angelo Coastal Reserve, California, USA - 14_0929_05_30cm (SPAdes) (version 2) | ecosystem: Environmental > Terrestrial > Soil > Grasslands ... | reverse complement strand
AAAAGTTGTTGGCGCGGTCGGCGTGTCCGGCGCGACGTCCGAGCAGGATGCACAGGTCGCCAAGGCCGGTGCGGACGCGTTGACGAAGTAAGCGCACTCGCGGCGGGGCGGCGAAGCGACACCGTCCTGCCGCGCGTCACTCTCACTAGTCGCTGGTCTTCACGACAAGGAAGTGGACACCACGCTGTATCAACGCCTTCGATCTGCAACCTGCTGATTTTCTGGTGCGCCTGGCAGGAGTCGAACCTGCGACCCTCGGATTAGAAGTCCGATGCTCTATCCAGCTGAGCTACAGGCGCGTACTGGAATTCTCGCGGGTTACGGCGCGGGCGTCAAGTGAGGACGGGTCTGTTATGCCCGAAATTATGCCGGCCCGTCGTCTGGTAGTAGGCGCGAAGATCCTGTGCGACCTCCTCGTACCGGATTCGGTCGGCACGAGGCAGGATCGGCTGGCCGGTCGCGGCGCACCCCTCTCGTGCCTTCATGAATCGCTCAGCCTCCGTGCGCTTCTCCGTTCCCGTGCTCTCGCGCACGGCGCGGCCGTTCACGTAGTACTTAGCTCACCACACGCGCCCTGGTGTGCCATCCCTCGACTTCTGTTTGTACAAGGACCCCATTAGCGACTCCTTTCTCCGCCGCCCCTGCAGGTTCGGTACTGGGCAAACGGAACGATGCCTCTGGCACTCTGCGTCGTCAAGATTTGTTCTCGTCAGGCCTTCCAGGCGTCGATGAGACGGTCGAGCTCCACCTTGTCGAAGAGCAGCTTCCGCAGTTCCGCGCCACCCGGGAGCGGCACGCGGACGCACTGCTTGCCGCGGTCCTTGGCCTCGGCCTGCACGTGAATCTCCGCACGAGTGCGCCGCGCAGGATGTACCGCGCCCGCAGGGCGACGTCCACTCTGGGAGCGCGGGTCGTGGTCTGGATGAATCCCGAGGCAGCGGTACGGGGTCTCCCAATGTCGATGTCAGGCACGACCGCTCCAGCTGCCTGACAGGTGATTGAGCCGGAGCGGCTCGGTGATCGAGCCACGCCACAACGGCCAGCCGTCGCCGGTTCCAATCAGCCGTTAGGTCTGAGTCTGCTCAGTATTTGCCCCTTGGTGAGCCCGCGTTAGCTGCGACGCCGCATACGCGGCCCTTGCGGCACTGTTCATCGGGCGTCCTTCGAGCCTACACCAGCGGACCAGCGCATTAACGTCAACATCGACACGCTGGGCGCGTACGCCGGTGACCGCCATCTGAACGAGCGTCTTCTGAGCGCCGACGAGCCAGTCCTCGTACGATTCCTCCAGCTTGTCGGGGTCCGCCGCCAACTCGCGGAGACGTCCCCATTGGTCCCGTCGATACCACGCAATCCCCGTGACAAGGCTATCGTCGGTCATGCCCGCTCGCTATCCGCCCAACGCTCGCGATAACCCGTGGCACCGAAGCATCGCGAAGCCGCCGTCGGGTTCATCGGGAAGTTCGACGCTCGAACGTCATCGCTCTCAGTCGAGTCGGAACAGGTGCGCACCATGAAAGACGGTGGCAATCTCGACGACGTCATGCCTGAGCCGATACACGATACGGTAGTTGCCGTGGATGACCTCGCGGATAGCTTCGTCGCTAAGCTCAGGCACGACGCGTCCAGAGCGAGGGTGGTTCTGGAGTCGCTCCACAGCGGCGACGATGCGTTCGACGACGAGATCGGCGTAGTGAGAAGAGTCACGGGCCACATGCGCGCGTATCGCCTCGACGTCTTGGACCGCTTGAGGCGCCCAGATGACCTGGGTCACCGGAGAAGTCGGCGCTTCGCCTCAGCGTGGTCGATGCCCTGCCCAGCGTCCAGTTCCGCCAACCCCCGCTCGGTCTTTGCCAGGAGCACCAGGCGTTCGATGGCATCCTCCAGCGTGGCATCGGCTGGCAACTTCCCGATCGCCTCGAGGACCTTCTGTTTAGCGCTGCCCGACATCTGCCGCCTCCTTGGCCGTTCTCAGGCACCGATCTCAGCATAACCGAACTCCACGGCGACTGCCGCGGACGAGGCGCTCATGCGGCGAACGCGCGCCTCAGCGGCGCGCGCGCGGCGGGCGCGACCGCTGCGGGCGAGTGCCATCCGGCCTTGTTGTGCGACGCCCCGGGTGACTCCGCCTGAATGGCTCTTCGAACGCCAGTTCATAACGGCGGTCGTCAAACTTCACGCGTCTCGGGTCGAACTTTGACGACCGCCGTTATGAACTGGCGTTCGAAGAGCCATTCAGGCGGAGTCGGGATACCAATCTGCACGACCTCCCCGTGACAGGCTTGGTTACCCGGAAGAGGTGCAGGTGGTAGTCAAGCCAACCCATCGCGTCCTGGAGCGCGACATGAAGGTCCCAGAAGCTGTAGGTCTCGGGTACCTGGATCCTTCTCCAGATGGGTGGAGCCACCGCCAAGAGGAGGAGCTTGAACTGGTACACGCGAGTTGGCTCTCTCACTGGCGACCTCCCTCGTCCGGACAGTGTGTGCGCTCCGCGGTCGGGGCGTGGAGCGCGGGCTCCAATCAGCTCAAGCGCGATGTTATCGCGCCCTCATTCTCCATCGCGGAGCGATAAGTATTTGCCCCACAGTAGATTCCTGAATCGGTTGCCCGGATCGACGCGCGCTTTCAGTGCCGCGAATGCGCGAGCCTCAGGATAGGCTCGGCCGAACTGGGCGCGCGTGGCATCGAGACGGTAAGGCAAATAGTAGCGCCCGCCATTGCCGAGGACGGCGTCGATAAGCTCGCGCGTCCAGACTCTGACGGCCGCGCTGGCGCGCTCACTATTCTGCTGTTTGTAGTACAGGACGAACGAGAACATCTCGGTCGGCGCCCACGTCAGGAGGGTCTTGGTATCTGCGGGTGAGTGGCGGATGGAGATATTGAGCGCGTTGACGTTGTGCGTCTTTAAAATACCTGCCATGTCCCGAGCGAAACGCACGAATCTCTCGACTGGGACGAAATACTCCTGGAGCAGATACGTCGAGATCTTACGAGTTCGGGGTTCGAGTGAGGCTGCATCCAGACTTGCCTCAAAGTTCCGCCACACGACTGCCCGCTTCTTCAGCAACAACCGGTCAGCAATCTTCTCCCGCAATCGGTTCCCGCCCGGCAGCTCGGTAAGCGCCCAAATCGCATTCTTTTCGAGGTTGTAATCCACGCCGCGCGGGATCAGCCTGTGATGCTGGGTCAGCGGCTTGTCGGTTTGCCTCCAGGTGATCGAGCGAGGGGTATCGAAGGTCGGCGGACTCAGGTCAGCGTTATGTAGCACCACCTGCGCATCGGATAGGACCTGCTCGCGGAAAAACGCGGGATACCGTTCCAGCTGAACATCCCGCACGACACGCTCGATCCGACTATTAGGTTCCAGCTCCAGTTCGACTTCAGTCACCACCCCAAGGCCGCCGTACCCCCCAAACACCGCATGGAACAGCTCGGGGTGTTGCGATCGCGACAATTCCAGCACTTCCGAGTCGGCGGTCACCAGCTGTACAGCGCGGACGGAGTTGATCAACGGGCCGTGGCCCACATAGCGCCCGTGACAATTCACCGATACCGATCCGCCAACGGTGAAGTTACTGTAACTCTGCATGGTCTTTACCGACAGGTCATGGCGGTCGACAACGTCCTGAATGTCTCGCCAGGTGATACCAGCCTGGACTCGTATCATCCGGCCCGACGCGTCGAAAGCCGAGACTTGATTCATACCGCGCATGTCAAGGTGCATCGATTGGGGCGCCGCGATCTGCCCCCCCATGCTGAATCGTCCGCCACCCACCGAAACAGATCCCGACCACCCGCGCAGCCCCGCCCTCACCTCATCGGTTGACCGTGGTCGCCGTTCTTCCGCGACTCGCACCGGATTGAGTTGTGAAACATCATTGATCACCGGGTCCTTTGCCGCGACCCGCGATGACAACGGCCCAAACGTAGCAAGGCTGGATACGGCGGCGCCTTCGATGAATCGGCGACGGCTCAGGTTAGCGGTCACATCGGTCTCCTCCAGCGCGGGCGAACGAGACGTTGATCAGCTCCATGCACTTGCCGTGGCCCGATGCTCTCCCGGTGTCTGGCTAACGTGCGCATGAGCCGCGCCGGCGCACAAAGACTTGGGAGAAATACCGTGGATCGCGCCGGGGGCTCCATGCACCGGTTAGATGGAACTCGCGAGTCAGTAATGCCCACTCGCGTCACGAGTGTTGTCACTGACGTGACCCTCCCGAATCGCTTTCCTAAGCTCCCTTAGGCTCGTGACCTTGGCACCGACCGAACCTGAAAACTGTAACTCGACCCTGTCGTCCCGCACGCCAAAGATTACGAGATGCCGGACGTAACCCCGGCCTCCGTGCTCGTAACAAACGAGCCAAGAGGTAGGTAGGCCGCCCGCCACGATCAAGCGCCTCATGGGAAAGCGACGGTCGACGACATCGGTTGAATTAAATCGCTCGTCTGGGTTCGCAAGCCTCGGGTCGTCCTTCATTAGGCCGAACAGGGCAGCACGCACGCCCGTCGGAATAGCATCGACCCTCGAAACCGGCTGATAGTTGGCGGTGAGTACTTTCACCAGCGCATGATTGCGAGTGAGCCAAGCCTCCTCGGCGACGAATTGAGAAGTCACGTGCCAGGCAAAAAGCCCGGCAAGGGCCGCCACCGTGGCAAACCCCGCCGCGCTTACGAGTACGATCCGACTCCACATAGCGTACTTGCCGCGGCGGATCCTGGTCCGGGCCGCCATTCGCATTCCCGGAGGCGGCCATCGACCCGAGCGTTTCACTCTGATGCCCACCCACAGGAGGCAAATAGATGCCCCGAACCAAGCGGCGGCCCAAGCGGGCAGCATTATCAGCAATTGATCGGCTGCGTTCTTGAATGCCACACGCGCGAGCAGGAGAAGGAGTATCGGCGCAATCACGAGGCCAAGGACTCTCAATCGGGTCGCGCGGTCTGCCTCGACAAAGTCCTCGTCCTCGCCGCGAGGTCGACTTGTGTAATCACCAAGCTGCCAAATCACAAACCCGCAAATTGAGCCGCCACCAACGGCCGCAGCGATCGCAAACTTGAGCACGTCAGCATTTGTCCAGCCGAGACGCTCGTGGGCGTAAATCGCCAGAACGCCACCAATTATTCCGCCGCCGAGGGTGATGAGCAAGAACAGCGTCTCCGTCGTGTTCCCAGCTCTCAACACAACCCTACAGGACGGACATGGCAAAGCAAACAGGCCTCCAAGAACAAGCCTGCGAATGAACCTGCGAATTCCGATCTCGAAACCGCAGTTGTCACAAAGAACCATTGGACTTAACGCTCGCTGTCGATCTACGTAAACACCTGCTGCCCTCACCAGCGCGACAACAGCGCACAAGCGTTGTTGACGATGTGCATGGTAATCGGCGCTGTAAGACCCCCGGTGCGCAACCTGGCCCAGCCCTGGATGAGCGCGATCTCGAAGGCATCCGCCGCGCGTAGCCCGAAGGGCTCATTCCCGAAGCCCTCATGCAGAACAGCGAAGACGGCCGAGCTCGCCACGATGGCCCACGCCGCGCCCATCCAGGGCGCCAGCCGCGGCAGGATCACCCCGCGGAAGAGCACCTCCTCCGCGACGGGGACGGCGCCAACGACGGTCAGGGTAAGCAGAGCTCGTCCCGGCCACCCGAGGGCAGCAAAGCCGTATGCGACGCTTCCGTCGGCCGCGACGGCTGATAGATGGACATGCCCGAACGCCTCCAAAGCCGCGGTGAAGATATTCACTCGGACATTCACCGCGACCAGGTAGAAGAAGCCCAGCATGACAGCCCGTCGAGCACCAAGCACCGGCTCAATCCGAGCGCCCAGTAGGCCGGCGTCCGTCATCTGCCGCATTGCCATGAGACCGACAAGGAGCAACACGGTTGGCTGAGCGAGCTCCGCCGCCAGCGTTCCGCCGACCGAGCGACCGCCCACGCCTATACAAACGCCCCACCATGCGAGCGGGCCAGCAAGCACGACGCCGCCCAGCGCCGCCACTGCCCATGACCACAATCGTGGCGCGCGGGGCTGGGCGCGAAGCCCCACGAGCCAGAGCAAGGTCACCAAGAAGGCGGCGACCCACGCCCCTCTCCAACGAGACAGGGTCTGGACATAGCCGACCGCATCGGCAAGGCAGGATGGTGTGGGCGCGGCATCGAGCAGTGCGCCTGCTGGCTCACGGATCGCGCGCCTTAGCTCGGGCGTGACCACGATCTCCGTCTCTTCTCCGGCGCGTCTGATGCGAACCGTCCGCGTGGCACCCGGAGTCCCCGACCGGATCATACTGGGCAGGTCTTCGACCTTGCGGATCGGGGTTCCATCGACCGCGAGGAGACCGTCTCCAGCCTGCAGGCCCGCGCGCTCGGCTGGGGAATTGGTCTCCACCCTGCCGATCTGCGGTTCGTCCGGTCTTTCAGGATTCGTCACGATCGTCACACCGATTCGCACCGCCTCGCCCGGGCGGGGCTGGCTGCGCCGCTCCGTCAGGGTGTGCCACCCCCACACGCCGGAGGCAACCAGGGCGATGACGAGGGCGGCGACCATCGTGTCAACGAATGCGACCAGCGGCGCTCTTCCGGCATCGCCCCGCTCGCCGAGCGGTCGGCCAGCGCCAGCGCCCACTCCACCGGCAACGAGATCACAGGCAAGATCACGCTCGCGAGGCACCAGTGAAAATGTCGGCGCGCGATTGAAGCGGGTAACTCGGGCCCCTCAGGCATCAGGCCTGCTCGGTCATGCTCGCCAAGCGCCACCACCGAGCTCTATCGGGCATTCACTCGTCACTCTTTCCCGGGCCGACCTCGACTCTTCCATTCGGCAAAGCGCTGCTCCCATTCAGACATGGGCAGCCAAGTTTCCCCCGAAGTCTCATCGAAGATGATCCAGCCGCCGCACCCCTGCGCAAGATCCTTCAGGCGCCCGACTTTTTCCGGTCCAAACAGTACACGGCCAAATGCGCCCTTCCGGCCGAGTACGGCCTCCCACAGCGCGTACTCGAGGCCCGACATCCATCCGGCGCAGTACGCCTCTTCGGACAGGTCTGACATGTAGTCAGCCAGTGCGCGCTGCTTGGGTGTCAGCTTTGAAGCCATCTGAGTCCAGTTTACCCGTGACGGCTGAGCGGCCGGCGCTGGGCGCTCCGGCGTTCGTCACCGCCAGGGGGCCCACCATGGACGCAAGCGACTTCCGAGCGCGCGACGAATCATCACCACCAGATAGTGGTCGCCCTGGGTCAGTACCGAGTAGGCCTCCCGGTATGTGTCCTTGGCAGCGCTGTCGGATCTGAGATCGCGCTGATAGGAGCGCTCCAGTAGGCCAGCGACCTTGGTCTCGTAGTCCTTATCGGAGATCTCCGCTCCTAGCTCTTCAACCAATCGCGGATCAGGTGTAAACGCTGGATCCGACTCCGACCAACTCAACATTGCCTGCTCGGCCAGAGACAGTCGAATCTGCTCGGCGCGAGCTTGGGCTAGTATCCTTTCGACGAAAAACCGCTTGGCCTCAGTCTGCGTCGCAAACATGTCCGCTCGTCCGTCCAACGAGCCGGTTGACTGGCGCGAGCCCTGCGAGCGTCCGGCTCAAACCGGTGGTGAGGCATGCGCGAGCCTTTCATTCTCCAACGATGGACCCGTCAGGAGCCATGATGAAATCCTCTGTGAGCGGATCGAAGGCTCGGAGGCCACCGTCGTCAACGTGCCCGAACACTCGCAGATTCCCGCCTGGCCTGTCGTCCCACACCGCCTCGATTTCGACCTGGTAAGAGACGCCGGAAGGCCCCCGAGTCTCGAAGCAGTCCTGTTCCTTGAGGAGGCGCTGAAGCTCCTTGTAGCTCATAGCGCGATATCGGCGGAGCTGCTCGGAAACAACCGCTCGACCCTCGTGCGAGTCCATCGCGTCAGATGCGTCGGCCCAGACCGCCGCCGATGAGTCCGCACACCGCACCGAGAACCGTGACGAACACCATCGACCCGAGCTTCGCCGCCGTGGTCAGTTCAAGGATTCGCGACCGACCCCACGCAAGGTGCTCTCCAGGAGAGGGTATCGGCCGTCGGCTGTCCGGATCCCGTGGCGTTGTCATCGTCAATCGCCTGAGCCGTCTAACGCACGTATCTGCTTAGCCGCTCGAAGCGACCACTGGAGCAGACTTGTTCGGCGGCGGCTCACACTCATGGCTTCAACCCGATTGACCGCGCCAGCTCGGGCCAAGAACGGAAGATTTGATAGGGGTAGCGGTACATGAAATCGCAGCGACTTGCGTCAACCGGACTTCCCCCGAAGTCTGTGAGTGTGTACTCGCGGCTGAGCAGTCGACCAGTCGGATCGAAGTACGAGATCGTGCGCTCGCGCGCCTTTACGGGGCAGCCGTTGAAAAAGCTCGAGGAGCGCTCGAAGACCAGCGTGCGCCCGTCGGCGTCGAAGTAGTGTAGGTACTCGTTGTACCAATCGCCGCTCTCGCTCGTGGGCACCTCGACAAATGCGACGACCCGATCGCGGAGATCATGCACGACGTTGTAGCTGGCCTCCGTCGCCTCGGGCCAGCGCCTCGAGTCCGGGACGCGGATTAGGGTCGTTTGGCCGGAGACGCGCGCGTAGAGGTGGACGCGCCCAGTGGCCATGAAAGTGTTTTTCACGCGCTGCATGTACGCTCTGATCTCGGCGATGCGTGTGCGCGCGGCGTCCCCGGACGCAGGAACAGGTACTTCGCGATCGGATTTCGCATCAGCCAGCCCCTGCGCAAGCGCACAGGCAAAAGCCACTCCAAGTGCCAGTCGAAGCAGTCTGCCGACCGTCAACGCTCGTCGATGAAGGGCATTGCCCGCCGAACGCCCGCGGTCAGCGGCCGGAGGGCGAGCAACGCGAGCCCCCGGTCCGCTGGAGTGCGTGGTTCGCCAGCGCGTTGTGGGCGGATGTTTACAGGCGATCATCCAGCTTCAGCGCAATCTCCTCGCCGTTGCCGACTGGAACCGTTACGGCGAAGAGCTGAGGGTGAGACTTCACACGGTGGAGGTAGTCCTGCAATTCGTGCGCGTGCGAGGTGACGTTGTCCGCGATGAGTATCCCGCCGGGGCGTAGTTTCGGCACCACCAGCTCTAAGTAGGTCGGATAGCTCGGCCGGTCCGCGTCGAGAAATACGAGATCGAACGGACCCGGCAGTGCGGCGAGGGTTTCAGCGGCCCGGCCCTCGATGATCTCGACAACGACGTCGAGCCCGGTGGCCGCTAGATTGGCCCGAGCCAGGGCGATCTTCTCGGGATTGAGTTCAAGCGTGGTGACGCGGCCGCCTGTCGAGCGTGCGGCGTCGGCCAGCCAGATGGTGGAGAAGGCGTTGGAGGTACCGACCTCCAGGATCCGGGTGGCATCAGTGGCGCGGACGATGATCCAGAGCAGGCGCCCCGTATCGCGCGTGATGTTGAGCATGCGCTTGGGGCGTTCGGTCTCCCGAGTGTCGTTATCCTCTCCAAACTTTGCCAGCTTCTCCAGCAACTCCAGAAGGACGTCGTCCATGCAAGCCTCCTCGCGGTGCACGGCGGCGGACAACGGATAGAAAGAGCTCTTCAGCACCTCCGGCGCAGCGTCTACTCTTGTCGCAGTGAAACTCTCTCAGCTGGCGAACGGTCGGCGTCAGCGGCGCCCGCTTCGGGCGCCCGCTGCACGCCGTGGTTAGGGTTTCTCTTTGTAGCGTCCAACCAGCTGCTCGTAGGCCTTCAGGGCGGCCTTGTATCCATTCAGAGAGCGTGAGCTCATGGCAAAGACCAGATAAGATTCGCCCTCCTCGCCGTACGCCACGCGCTCCCAGTTCCCAGTGCCCGTCGGGAAGAACGTGAATGACCTCAGCCGTTTCCCGTCTGCTGTGGTCAAGAAACCCGCCTCCTTAATCACTACGGCCGGGCTCTTCGCCAGAAACTCCTTCTTGTCTTTCTCGATGAATACGTCAAGCGATTTTGTGTCAGGCTCACGAGGTCTGTAGGCAGCCTTGGCATACATGACGGTCTGTGCATCTTCAAATGTCGCGCCGTCAGGAGCCAAAGCATTGA
>Ga0209376_1005891_pt1 | contig 10036 bp, 6 predicted proteins | sample GraSoiAngelo_134_FD_185891 | JGI IMG/M metagenome (GOLD analysis project Ga0209376, IMG submission 185891) | Grasslands soil microbial communities from the Angelo Coastal Reserve, California, USA - 14_0929_05_30cm (SPAdes) (version 2) | ecosystem: Environmental > Terrestrial > Soil > Grasslands ... | reverse complement strand
ATGGATTCGGCTGAAGTGGGCGGTCTTTGACGGTCACATACGATGAAATACAGCAAGCTTGGAAACGAGAACTCCAAAATCCGGAGCTTCAACCCTTAAGACAGGGATTCTTCAAAGACCTCGCATCATACATCAAGAGACTGAAAGAAGCGCAGAGAAACCTCGACCCAAAATCGCTCAAGGCCATCGTAATGGAAGAAGAGACGAAAAGGTTGGAGCAGCTACTCACCCAACTCGTCGATCGGAGATTGGAAAAGCTCTGGACTCATGCAAACCAGGATCAGTCAACTAATCTTGAATCCTCTGAGAAGCAAGTCTACCAAGACCTCTCCGGAGTTTCTAGACACTACGAGAAGTTCAAGGAAGAACTCTTGCAAGGTCGAGAGCCATCTAGTCAGATAAACAGGGACAAGACAAGTCTTTTGGTGCGCTTTGTCAAGGATGTTCCCTCCATAATCGGAGTAGACCTCAAGACTCACGGACCCTTCCTCAAGGAAGACATTGCCAAGTTACCATTTGAAAACGCAGAGAGTCTAATCCGACAGGGGGCTGCCGTCGAGATAAGAAGCTCAGTTCAGGATAATGAATAAAAGGGCGACTCGGACCCTCTCGAAGCCTTTCACTGGTGCCACAATTGAAGTTTCCAAAAGAGGTCAACACTTACTGTCCCAAATGCGGGCATCACACAGCTCACTCCGTTACCGTTTACAAAGCTGGCAAAGCCCGCACCATGGCCTGGGGAAGCCGTCGCCAGGAGAGACGGAAGCACGGTTATGGAGGCCAGAAATTCCCAGAACTAAAGCGAACTGCCAAAACAACGAAAAAGTCTCTCGTCAGATTGAAATGCCGAACCTGTAACTATACGCTCATGAGATTGGGCATCAGGCTGAGAAAGTTGGAGGTTGGAGCATAGAGATGAGATGGGAATTAATTCCAAAACCTCGAAGCATATTCCTTCGAGTAAAATGCTTGAAATGCGCCAATGAACAGATTGTCTTTGAGAGATCCAGCAGCTACGTCAAATGCACAGTCTGTGACGAGTTGCTAGCCCAACCTGCGGGTGGAAAGGCCAAGATTCGTGGCGAAGTTCTGCAGTCGTTGAGCTAGAAAGAGTCCAGGCGAATGTCGACCCAGACCTCTCAGGTCATCTTTCCCGAAGTGGGAGACCTTGTCGTCGCTACAGTCAAGAGGGTCGAAGACTACGGGGCCTATGTCAAACTCGACGAGTTCGCGGGCATTGAAGGCCTTGTCCATATCTCGGAGATGGCGACGACTTGGGTCCGGAACATTCGAGACCACGCGCGAGAAGGCCAGAAACTCGTCCTTAAAGTTCTAAGAGTAAATCCTCAACGGAACCAGATAGACCTCTCTCTCCGACGAGTTACTGGAAGAGAAAAGTCGGAGAAGATGCTTGAATGGAAGAAAGAGAGGAAGGCAGAGGCCATTCTCAAGAGCGCTGCCGAAAAAATGAACAAGCCAGAGGAAGATGCAGAAACTATCAAGAACACGATTCTAGACAAATTCGGCGGTCTCTACGATCCGCTGGAAGAGGCCATGGACGAAGGTCCAGAGGCCCTAATCAAAGCGGGACTAACAGAGGAATGGGCCCAGGCCATCGCGGAAGTCTCCAAGACCAAGATTCGACTCGAGAGGTCAAAGGTTCGAGGAACTGTGGCAGTCACCTGCCACAAGCCTGGAGGGTTAGAGATTATCCGACAGTCGTTGCTCGGCGCGAAGAAGATCCGAAGGCCGAGAGGGAGCGAAATTAAGATCTACACAATTGGAGCGCCCAAGTATCGGATAGAGGTTGAAGCCGGAAGTTTTGAAGCGGCCGAAAAAACACTGAACCTCGTGACTGAAGAAATTCTCGATTCTATCAAGAAGGCAGGAGGAGAAGGAAGAAAGATTGGATGAAATGGCTGATGCGGAAGTGCACCCAATGCTCCCGGTACACTCTGAAGAGCATCTGTCCCAACTGCGGAGCCTCGACAAGGATCCCACATCCCGCAAAGTTTTCGCCAGACGACAAGTATGTCAAATACCGGGCGAAAGGTTCCGAATCCGGTTCGACGGCTGACGTTATAGCTGAATCAGCGTCTGATTAGCACTCACTGCTATGTTCAAGCCGAGACTTGGATCTCCGTTCCACCATGCCCTAACATGTATGGGGCTTGTCCCACTCGGAACCTTGTTCCAGTTAATCTGGTATGTCCCTGACGTAATCGTGCTATTTCCGATAAACGTCCAGGTCTTGTCATCAGGTTTTGCATACTGAAGAAATGCCTGGATCCTGCTTGTAACGGGTTGCCCGTTGGGATAAGTCAGGGTTCCGGTAATACTGTTGCCATTGCTGCCGCCCTTAGGGATGTAGGGATTACTGAGCATAGCCGTAAGACTAGGTGTCTGGGGATAATTGACCTTGTAGACTAACACGTAGTTGTTCACGGATTCGAAAACTCTATTGAAGAAGTGCGGCGTTGGGTCTCCCATGTTTCCTGAGTCTTGGCTAGGCGGGTTATTGATGCTAGTCGGATAGCTGTTTCGCATCAGAAGTCCCAATAAGGTATTGCTAGTAGGCCACAGAACATTCTGGAAGTTGCTAGTGATCCGAGTGCCATTGTCTATCTGACCGTTCAGGGTGATGTATCGTATGTAGTCGCTTTGAGTTGCACCATTTGACGTGGTCGTGGTCTTCTGCTGGTATGTGACCGTGGCAGGGCCGAGGGGCGTGTTGATTTGAGTACCGTTCCCAATCCTGGCCATCCAGTACCACTTACTGTCGTCTCCATAGCCGCAGACGGGTGGGGCCCCAGCAGTCGAGCTACAAAGAGGCGAGTTCCCAGATTGATAATTGTAGCTGATGAAGAGCGCGACGTGCGTTACACCGTACTGGTGAAGTAGGTTTACCGCCATCGACTCGTTCAGCATGAGGCCTGTCGCTATGATCTGTATCTGAGTCGAGTTTCCTGTTCCGTTATCAGCGAGAGTGTGTAGCCCAGTGTTCACTGAGATCCAGTAGCCGTAATCCCACCACGCGAAGACTACGCTGGTAGAAGGCAGATTATTGTTCATCCAGGTGAGGGCTTGCAACCAGTCTGGAAAGTTTCCTCGTACCGGAAGACTCGCCGAAGCTATCGTGGTAGGGGTGTAGGCAGATTGCACGGCGTTGATGAATGTGGGTACAACCAGGATGAGGATTATGAGAAGGATTCCTAGGCTGAATTCTCTACTCACCCTGCTGGTGAACCTTAGTTTGCGACGTGGAAATATGACCGCCTGCTGGATTATGTCCATCGCTGGTTTACCAAGCTCCACAACGGTTATGGCTGCCAACGTTGCCATCGCAGGAGCTAGAATCAGGGTCAGCCTGACTAGGCTCGCGGCAAAATAGAAGCCGGTTACACCGAATACGATGAGTAGAACATCGCTGTCTCGCAGACGCTGGAATGCAAAGAAGAACCCGAAGACAGCTAAGAGTATGACACTGCCGATCTCTAGGTATAGGCTTGACCAGGTAGAAGGTCTATTCTCTGCAACCGATGCTACGAGTGGAATGTTGTTCCTGACGAAAGGATCTATGGTCGCTAAGAATTTTCCCCGTAATCCTGCGGAAATCAGCCCTGTTCCCACTCCAAGAACCGCTATCGCCACGACCCCCGCGACCGCGAGGCCTAGCACGGCCAATCTGCCCCTGGTGGTCGGAGCCAGCCTTGATAGTTCCATAACTGCAAGGAGTCCCATTACTCCCAGCAAGGCAATCGTTGTACTTTCCGTAAGGTATGTGTGCCCTAGCAGTGGTAGTTCGGTCCCTGTGAACAGGAAGAAACCGATTGTGATTCCATAAGAGAGCAATAAGCGTGGAGTATAGCGGCCCAGCACTATCAAGGCCAGGGTGAATAGTCCCAGTACTTCGGCAGCGTATCTGAAGCTTCCCCAAGCGAAGCTCATGTAGATGAGACTGACGCTGGAGAGCATGCTGTAGATGATTGTGCTTTTCAAAGACCGGCTAGGGTTTATCGCTCGCATGAAAAACAAGAAGGCCATGACCATCGTAGGAATTCCGACCGCTTCATTTCGGAAGAAGCCTAGGTTCGTCCGGCTGATCAAGCTCGAACTGAACGACGTGAAGAGCCCTCCCAATAGCCCAGCGCTCTTGCCCCAAATATCTCGAGCGAAGAAGTAGACAACCAGCACGCCGAAAACCCCCAGAATTACTGGGGCATAGACGGCTGCGTCATAGAGACTGATGTTAATACCGATGGTTTGGAGAAATTGGTAGATGAGGGTGCCCGTGAAACTAGTGCCTGGGTAACTAGTGGAAACGGGTGGTCTTCCGAAGGGGTACCATGCTTTAAAGTCGGTGTAAGCGTACCAGCTCTGCCACCCGTTGGTTGTTATCTGACGCATATCGTTGAAGTTGAAATATGGATCGAACTCGCTGATGTAAGCACCCCATCTCAGGGGTAGGAGTCGGATTATTGCAGCCAGTGCCAGAGTGAGGCTAAGAATCGAATAGTGTAGGACAGTTGCTCGAGGAATTCCGCCGAGGGTCTTTCTGATTGCTCGGAAGCGTGCTGAGATGTTTTCTCGACTAAGTCCTCCTCTTATCCCGGTGAGAACTCCCTCTGGCTCAATGGTCATTTTGAAGCGTGGTCCCCTAATTGTCTCGAGCTACTGGGATAGGGGGCTGTTTGCCTTGGGTGTTAATATTCTTGTGCTCTGAGGATTAGGAGGAGTGCTGGGTCACGCGAGGGTTACAAGCCTAGTTTTGTCCCACAGTTCTTGCAATAGACTGCATGGTCCGGATTCTGGGTCCTGCAGTTTTCGCAGAAACCTTTGAAGTTCGAAGGTCTCGGTATCGTAAATGTCCTTGTTGCTCCAGCGTAGAGGTTGAACTTGTCGCCATTGTCGCATCGGAATCGTGAGACACGGTATTTCTGGAAAGTCCACTCTCGTTCGGGTGGTGTAGATATGGGGCTTCCGCATCTCGGACAATTCAGGATGGGTAATTCCCCTGGACTGTGGTTTCTCAAAAACGGATATTTAAGGTGGGCTGAAACCTGGAATTTCTGTCTTCACGGTCTTGCGTAATTGCCATCGGACTTCGTTACTATTGGTGTCGATCCATATTAGGAAGGCTTGTCCCTTGTTCGTTCCAAGGTTGTAAGAGTTCAAGTCTTCCAGAAGCTTGGGGTCAACTAGCGCTTCAGCTGAACCGCCTTCACCGGTGTTCGGATCCACTAGGTCGAAACTAATTCTGCTGAGTTTCTCTTCCGGGATTGCCGAGTAATGAAGCACGTAGAACCCTCGGCCATTGAGGCTCAATAAAACTGGCCTCTCGTCAGTCTTGATGGTCAATTGTCCTACCGCTCAGAAATAATGCAGAGTATTAGCCGTTTTTCCCCCACAAGACTGTCTTGTCTGACTCTCTGTCCCGCTTCCAAGTTTTGTGTCGCAGAAAAGAATTTTTTTGTAAATTCTAGGAAGGGTCTTCTCGCCATCTGAAACAGTTTTGGGCGAAATTGTAGACTTATCCCGCAGAAATGGCTGATCAGCCGTTTTTCGAGAAGCATCCATCTGTATCATTGCAAGCGTGAACTAGGCATCATATGAAATGCCCGTCCCAGATCCCGGATCAGGGCGGATTCTGAACGATTTCTTTGCTGAATCTGCGATGAATTTTACGATGATGGTATCGCCCCGTTCTCCGGTGTAAGAGGGTCTTTTCGGATGTGGTGGCGCCGGGAGTGGGATTTGAACCCACGAGGGCCTAAGGCCCATCGGATTTGCGCACCAACGCAGGTTTAGCAATCCGACGCCATACCTGGCTAGGCGATCCCGGCGTTCGATGAGCCTCGCGTTCAAGCTGTAAATAACTATGTTACGAACTTGTGATTCGTTTCCAGGGAGTTTTGGAGACCTTTGAGGGTCGGTGTTAAGCATGCTTTTTCTAGAATTGGAAAACGTACTTTTTCCGTCTTGTCGGGACGTGTTTGGCCGTTTGTGGACGTTGTCGGGATTTTTCTGAGCGAATAGTATTCTTTGACTGTCTCGCTTAGTTGGTTAGAGATGGTTTATTTCGAGGATATCCGCTACGGTCTGCTGCCGTCTCAAGCTAAGACTCGTCCGAGTCATCTTCTCTCGAGAGGAAGACTTGCTTGCCATTAACACTCGGTGGTGAAGAGCATGGAGCGACTTGAGGTCGGAACTCCAGCTACATTCAATATCGAGCGATCCGAGGTTTTCAAAGATTCTTTTATCACGAGTAATTGATGGTCCCACCGCGGTCCTAGACAACGGACAACTGTTACAAACTTCTTGACGAGACGCCTGCTCAACGCGATAAGTCGTAATATGTCAGGGAATCAATAGAGTTCTGTTCTTCGAGCCGTTAGGTTTATGGCCATTTCAGCGACATCTTCCGAATACTCCGAGATGCGTTTGAGGCTCTCGAGTACGAGGCGGACCGCGACGGTAGACTTAGGGCTCAGTTTGAAAGTGAAGAGCTTGTCCATCACGTTCTCAGCTTCTCTCTCAACGCTCTCGGCCGAGGCTATCGACTTGTTGGCAAGGGTCCCATCGCTTTTAGCGAGTGCCTTTAACGAGTCCTCTAACACGCTGATCGTAATGTCGCTGGCCTTGGATATCTCATCGACGAGGCGGGGCGGCAACGGATTTTCGATGCTGGCGGACATCTTGGCAATGGTGGTTGCGTGATCCGCGATGCGTTCCAAGCTCTTCGATACGACACGATAGACTAGGCAGTCCCTCGGATCAGCCAAACCTATCTCAAGGATGAGGCTTCGATTGAGAACAGCCATTGTCAGCTGTCGAATAATGAACAGGTAGAATCGGTCAACCTCCTCATCTCTGCGAATGATCTCCTCGGCCAAGGCCGGGTCCCGCCCCTTCAAAGAATCCACCGCGTCTCTCAGCATCAGTTTCGCGATAAGGCTCATGCGGGAAATGACCTTCGGTGCAGGAAGATCGCCGTAGCTGGAGAGGCATTGCACTATGAGCTCGTCTTTGGACTCTTCGATGATTTCTGATCCTACGAACATCTTTCTCGCGGCCTCCCTTAGGTACGTTCTCAGGTCAGGCTTTGCACTGGAGGGAAATCTTACTCGTATTATATCGTATCCCGCAAGGTACTGGGCGAGAACGGTTCGAAGAATCTGTTCCTTGTCTTGCTCCTTTGGGGGAGAAACAGTAACCTCCGCACCTCGATTCTTACCGGTAGGGATCTTCTCATGGGGAATGAGCGTTAATGAGGAGTCCGAGCGGGGCATTATCGCCACTACGTCACCAACTCTGAGACCCTGTTCTTTCACCCAGTCCTTCGGCAGAGAAACCGTGTAGCTCGCGCCCCCAGTCATCTGCAGCTTTCGCAATTCAACCGAGTTCAATTTCGCCACCTCTACTGACACATACGGATATATTTAGGGCAACTATATACTCGGCCCGGCATCTACTTATATGCGCTCAGTTAGCGGCGCGTTAGGAAAGTTGCACATGGCGTTTCTTGCATCGCCTAAAGGGCGAAATCGAATTGGAGTCGCGCCATCGAGCCGTTACTCAAGACTTCGTGCATCACGGGTACGGGCGGGTCCAGAAAGTTGCGTCGACCGAACAATCAGAACTTCCTATCCAGATACGGGTGAAAGCGGAGAAGCCTACGACCTCGAACATCTTGTTCGCGACACGGAAGGATCAGTTGCAGGTCAAGGTCCAAGCATGCGAGAGGCTATTGTGACCTCCGGCTCTATGTAGCCGCTCCGTATAATCAGTGGGACGGTTAATTACACAGTATTCCAGCTTCTCACGCCGGTCGGAAATGACGAGCGTTCCGGGACAGATAGTGAGACGCGGTGGAATAAGTAGAACGGTATTCGTCATCAGTCTTGTAATAGTAGCTGTAGCGGCGGGCTTAGGGGGATATTTCACCAACGCGTTTCTGAATCCGGGCACGCCAACTATCCAGTTAAGCGGAGCCGGTTCAAGTTTGGTCTATCCTCTTCTCTCCCAGTGGGCCTCAAACTACCATGGATTGCACTCCAACATTCAGATCAACTATCAATCTGTAGGCAGCGGCACAGGAGTAACTGATTTCACAAACAAGGTCGTCGACTTCGCTGGGACAGACGCTGCACCTGTTCCTTTCGGTTCGACGGGTTCGACTTTGCAGAACGCCACGCTCACTATTCCGGAGACGATTGGAGCGGTAACTCTAGCCTACAACATTCCAGGAGTCCCAACAGGACTGCACCTCAACGAGAATGTAACCGCGAAGATCTTCAACGGAGCCATAACCTATTGGAATGACTCGTCCATAATGGCACTTAACAACGGGCTCAACCTTCCCTACAATCCCATTACAACTGTTCACCGGAGCGACTCGTCAGGAACAACTTTCATTTTCGAGGGATACCTCCTCAAGTCGTCCTTCTGGCCCTTCATTCCTCAAAGCAAGTCGTGGCCAAGCGGAGCAGGCGGAACTTCGCTCGCCGGCGCCCAAAATAACGGAGTAGCCACCGATGTCTTGACTACTCCAAACAGCATCGGATACGTGGAAGTTGCGTATGCGCTCCAAAACAACATGAACGTTGCCTATGTGCAGAACCAGGCTCGCTCTTCTTACATTAGGCCCACGCTTGCTAACATCACGGCGGCAGTGAGCAGCGCCGACGTGAGCAGTTTGCCGACGGGTCTTCAAGACTGGAGTGCTGTCAGCCTTATCCTTCAACCGGGGGCGAACTCGTATCCAATTGTAAGCTTCACCTACATCATAGTCTATCAACAGTTGAATGTTCGGCCGTTGATGACATTGGACAAGGCTAAGGCCTTGGTGGATTTCATCTGGTATATGGTTCACGCTGGGCAGTCTGCCGGGGCCAGTCTGAATTACGCGACTCTTCCCGCTTCAATAGTAACGATCGATGAGGCATCGATCAAGTCAATAACTTACAACGGACAAAGCCTTCCGACCTAAAGCTCGGGGAGGCACTTCGATCCGTGAGGCTTTCCGGCATTTTCATCTGAACCTTAGGTTTGCGGGAGCCAACAACAAATGTCAAACCGTCTGAACCTCCAAAAGTTGTTAGAGGGTTTGAAACACCCTTCCTCTGACGGTTTATTCAGGTACGGCTCGCTGGCTTTCGCCGGGTCAGTTGTCCCTATAATCGTTCTCTCATTGGTGGTCCTCGCTCAGGGAGCTTTTCCCGCATTGACAAAGTTCGGTGTCAGCTTTCTTACCGGAACCAACTGGGACGCTGCAACCGGTTTTGGCGCGCTTCCCTATATTTTGGGAACCCTTCTGACCGCTCTAATAGCCATCATAATCGGGGTTCCCATAAGCCTCGGAATCGCGATTTTCCTGGCCGAAATGGCGCCCGACGTGATAAGAGTCGTCGTGTCCAATATCGTTGAGTTACTTGCGGCCGTCCCAAGCATCATCTACGGTCTATGGGGGCTCTACGTTCTCCGGATTTGGGTTGCCAATTATGTTCAAGCTCCCATCCAAGGCAGTTTCGGATTTCTGCCAATTTTCAGTGGCACATCTTACGGACTAAACTTTCTGACTGCTGGATTAATTCTAGCAATAATGATCATTCCGACGATTGCTTCGATCTCCAGAGAGGTCATGGTCTCCGTTCCAACTTCCCAACGCGAAGCAGCCTATAGTGTGGGCGCAACTCGCTGGGAAGTCGTCCGGATGTCAGTGCTCAGCTATTCGCGATCCGGAATATTCGGCGCTGCGATTCTAGGTCTTGGAAGAGCTATTGGAGAAACGATGGCTGTGACTCTGGTCATAGGAGGAGCCAGTGGCGCATCTGCCCTGCCGACGTCACTGTTTAGACCGGGCCAAACAATGGCCACGATTCTGGTCAACCAACTTAGCGAGGCTGAGTCCGGCTCGCTTCAACTAGCTGCTTTGCTCGGCATGGGTCTAGTTCTCTTCGCCATCGCGTTCGCAATCAACGTAGTTGCCCAGCTGCTCGTGTGGAGGGTCCTCAAAGTTCAAGGAGGCGCTGTCGAG
>Ga0209376_1005889_pt1 | contig 10040 bp, 7 predicted proteins | sample GraSoiAngelo_134_FD_185891 | JGI IMG/M metagenome (GOLD analysis project Ga0209376, IMG submission 185891) | Grasslands soil microbial communities from the Angelo Coastal Reserve, California, USA - 14_0929_05_30cm (SPAdes) (version 2) | ecosystem: Environmental > Terrestrial > Soil > Grasslands ... | reverse complement strand
CGCGGAACCGAGCGGGCCGTTGCTGAGCAGCACGCCCTCCGGATTCAAGTGTGACTCACCATGACCGGTGAACTTGCTGTTGATGCTGCGAAACGGTTTCAAATCTTCAAATGTCATTCCGTCGAAGCCGTAGTTGGCGCGCAGCGCGTAAACGCCGTTTTCGGTGTGGCCGGCGTCGTTGACGAAACTAAACGCTTCATGCCACTCGCGGCCTGGCACGGAAAACATGATCCCGTGGATCGCGGCCATGATTTCTGCGAACGCGGCCGGCCCGCCCCAGTGACAGGCCGCGCCGCCATTGACCGCGTGCACGTCCATCAAGGCCACCAGAGCGCGCGTGGCGCGAGGATCGCCCAGAATGACTTCCTGTCCCGCTGCGTTTTTGACTCGGACGGGATACTTGGGCGCGCGGCGCGGCGTGGGCGCGAGCCGGAGTTTGAGTTTCAACGGAGCCAACGGCGGCGCTTCAACTTGCTTAACGACAGACTTATCTTCAGCCATAAAATACCGGTTCAAATTTTCAGTTAAGAGGCCGAGACTTTAGAATTCACCGACAAAAAAGGAAGCAAGATTTTGCAGTGAGCTCTCGGGCGGGCGCTTGATACTGCCACAATGAAGTGGGCCGGAAATATTTCCCTCTCCCCACGACGAAGGAGTGGGGAGGGTCAGGGAGAGGGGAAATCCGATCAATAGCTTAGTTCTTACAGCCCCTCTCCCCCCTCGTCCCTCGCGGGCCCCTATTGGGTTGGCAGGATCATTGACAAAGCGCTGGCTCATGCGGACTGCCAGTCCGCGATACAGCCGATTGACAATCGGCGCTACAGCGTAGCGCAGACTGGTAGTCTGCTGTATCGCCGGTTGTTAACCGGCTACGGCTGCGCAACCACTTCAAAGGGCGGGCCGGAGTGACTGACGAGAATGAAAGCGGCGCCGGTTTGCAATACTGTCCACGCTTTCGATTACTTAAGCTTGCTCAGCGTTTCTTTGATGACGTGGAAATTCGGGAGTTCCTTCGGCGTCGGCGTTTGTTCGCTGTATCGGATGACGCCGTTCTTGTCGATCACGAATGCCGCGCGCGCGCTGACCGCGCCCAGGCCGATCAGGTCAGGCAGCAGCGTGCCGTAGGCTTTGGCGGTTTCCTTGTTCAGGTCACTGGCCAGGGTGATGCCGATCTTTTCCTTCTGCGCCCAGGCTTCCTGCGCGAACGGGCTATCAACACTGACGCCGATCACGTCCGCGTTCAAACCCGAATAAGCGTTGAGGCCGGAGGTGATGTCGCACATCTCCTGCGTGCAAACGCTGGTGAAAGCGAGCGGGAAGAAAAGCAGCAACGTGTTCTTTTTGCCGAAATTATTGCTGAGCTTCACGTCCACGAGGCCTGAAGCTTGCTTGGATTTGAGAGAGAAATCAGGGGCTTTGGTTCCAACGGATAATGGCATAAGGGTATTTACGATTTTGGATTTTCGATGTTCGATAGCGTGGTTTATAGGCCGCGCCCCATCGGGTGTCAAATTACGATTCGCTTTTTCAAGCTGACAAGATTTTCTTGGCCACGAAAAGGCACAAGAGCCACATCAGGTCTGCGGTCGGGGTCAGGCGGCAAAAGCACGAGGGTTGCGAGTACACCGTCATCTTCAAAGACTGCGGTTCTCAGAGAAATGACGTTTTCAGAGAAGGCGATCATGGCCTACGCAACATAACGCTCGAGCCACGCCGGCCCGATGACGCGGGACAACCCACGACTTCCCGCGGTAAGCCTCTGGCTTTGCCCGGCGTTGGCTCCTGTGATCTGGTACGGCAATCCAAGGTTCATCGACTCAAAAAGCTCCGATCTGATTCTTCCAAAACGTGGTGACGGCAGGCCTCATCACGGCGCCAGAAACATAACCGAAAAGCCCGCGAAAAGAAATCCGCGTCGTCGGTGCGAAACGGCACAGCCTCCAAATTCAACAGGAGGTAATGGAGGAAACAGAGGATTGATCCCACCTCCGTTTGCTCCGTTGCCTCCTGTTCAAACGGCGCAACGTCACTCGCTCATGCCGACTTATTCTTTATATAAACGACCCGCGTCCGCGCCGAACCAGTGAACTCACAATTCAAGCGCCGCGAGCACTTCCTCAGCGTGTTCCTCCGGCTTCACTTGCGGCCAGATTTTTTTGATGCGACCATCCGGCCCGATCAAAAATGTCACGCGATACGTGCCCAGGTATTTCCGGCCCATGAACGTTTTCTCGCCCCAAACGCCGTAAGCCTCGACAATTTTCTTGTCTTCGTCCGACACCAGCGTGAACGGCAGCTTGTATTTCGTCACAAACTTGTCGTGCGCCTTCGCGTGAATCCACGCTGACACCCAGCACAACCGCGCCTTTCTTCTTGAACGCGGTAAAATGGTCCCGAAACGCGCACGCCTCTTTCGTGCAGCCGGGCGTGTCGTCTCTGGGATAAAAATAAAGCACAACGTGTTTGCCTTTGAAATCGGCGAGCGCAATCCTTCCGCCGCCGTTGATGGGCGCAGTGAACTCGGGCGCTTTGTCCCCTTCCTTCAGTTTTAATTCAGGTGCTTTGCTCATGTTGAATCGTTACATCGTTGAATCGTTACATCGTTGAATCGTTACATCGTTGAATCGTTACATCGTGGAATCGGGGCGGCTGGCGGGAACGCACGCCGAGCATCCGGACCGGAATGAACGATGTAACGATGTAACGTTTCAACGTTTTAACGAATTTATTGTTTCGGCGCCGGCGAGCTCGCCGGGCTGGCGCTCAATTGGCGGACGCCGTCACACACATAAATCACGCCGGAAACGCCCGTGCAAATGGTCGCGCCCAGCGCGAACCAATAGAGCCAATTGGCCGGCAGCTTCAACAACGCCCAGCACACCGCGACCATTTGCAACACCGTCGCCACTTTGCCGATCAGGTGCGGTTTCACCGTCACTTTGCCGCAGGCGTAGTAAATCACTGCCAGGCCGAGCAGCAACAGCACGTCGCGGCTGATGACGGTCGCCGTGAGCCAGAGCGGCAGATGCGGCAGATACTGTTCGTGATGCAAACTCAATAGAACAATCCCCGCCACCAACAATAGTTTGTCGGCGAGCGGATCGAGGATTGCTCCCAACTCGCTCCGTTGATTGTACCGGCGCGCGATGTAGCCATCCACGCCGTCACAAATGGCCGCCGTCAAAAACGCACCAAACGCCAGATACCGGTGCCATTCCTCGCCGCGCTCGACGTAACTCAACACCTCGACAATAAAGAACGGCACCAGCAAAATGCGGAAGATGGTGATTCTGTTGGCCGTGGTCATGCGCCGGGTCCCTCAGTCTTGCCTTCGCCTGTCTCCCCCGTCAATCCTTCTGCGATCGTCGGAGGGTGCGTCCTGCCACTCCCCTGATACAGGTGGGGACGGCTCGCCGAGCCGTCCGCGCCGCGTCCAGCGGCGCAACTCGAGTTGCACAGGGAGTTCGTCGCGCCGGAGTGTCCGCCCGCTGAACACGGACGGGGACGCCGCAGCGCGGCATCCCTACCCCATCCCTACCCCGGGCCCCGTGTCAGTTGCGCTCTCGTCGAAAAACAAACCACCAGAACCACAACGTGCCCAAAGCGCCACAACTGGCCGCGCCGATAAAATTCGTTCGCGAACCGATGCTCCAGAGCCACGCCCCGAGAAACGAACCGCTGGTCACCACACAATCACGAATCAGGTAATACGCGCCGAACGCGCGCGAGCGCGCTTCGGTCGGCGCTTCGGCGATGATGAGCGCTTTGCGCGCCGGCTCCCCAAACTCCTTCAACCCGCGAACCGCGAACGCCGCCGCGAGCCAGAAGAAATTGTCCGCCCAAAGCAGCGTCACCGGAAAAAGAGTGAAGAACACGAAGGTCACCAGCACAAACGGACGGCGCCCATATTTGTCGGCCAGGTGCGCGACCGGAACGTAGCAGAGCATGGCGCTGCCCATTTCGATGGCGACAAGGTAGCTGAATTGTTGCGCGTTCAATCCGCCGTGATTCATCGCCCATAAAATCACGAAGGCATACGGAATCCGCTCACAAAACCGGATCAGGATGTCGCTGATCAACAGTTCGCGCAGCGCTGGCGAGAAGGATTTTACTACCTCGACAAAAGTCGCCAGCCGCGCGGGGGTCGCCGCTCCCTTTGTTTCAGCAGATGAACCTCGCGGTTCGACCATGAACCATTGAAACAGCGCCGTGAGCAACGCCAGTGAAATGCACACGAGCAACGCCCATCGAACGCCCTGCGCCCAGCCGAACCGATTGACCAGCCAGCCGCCCGCCAGCGGGCCGAGCATCATCGGCACGCGACGCACCATGGATTGCACACCGATGCCCATGGTGTGCCGGCCGGACTCCAGCGACGTGGCCACGACGGTGAACGTCGCCGGCAACGACAACGCGCTCCACGCCAGGAACAGAAACGCTCCCAGCACCAGGGCGAGCCAATGCTGCCAGAACAACACCAGGACGTAGCCGCCCAGTGAAAGCGCGTTGAAAAAGAGCAGCGAGCGGCGCTGTCCCCAGCGGTCCGTCAGCCAGCCGCCGGGATAGGCGTAAAGCGCGCCCAGCAGCGTTTGCAGCGCGTCGAACAGTCCGATGACGAAAACGCCCGCGCCGAGTGATTCAAGATACTTCGGCGCGAAACCGAGCCAAAGCCGTTCGCCGGTGAGCGCCAGCACGAGCGCCCCGAGCAGCAACGAGGTGTTTCGTCGCAACGCAAGAAACCGCGCAATCACCGGCCAGGTGTTCATCGGTAGCCCGGGCCTCCAATTTTGGACGCGCATTGGGGCCATGAACCCTGGCGTAGCGGCGTCTCGGCAGAGCGCCGCAATTCGTGGGAATAACAGCCAGCGGCGCTCTGCCGAGACGCCGCTACGGGGGTACGATTCATGGGCAGCCCAGGAGCCATAGAATTCAGCTTCCGCAAAATCGAGCAGCGCCGCGCCTTCCTTGAACGCGGATGTTGAGTTGTTTTCCCGCTCACGCCGGCTAGACTTAAGCCACAGCCACACGCGGTTGCACACGAAAAATTGAGGAGCACCATGAAGGCGCCCAGACAATTGAAGGAGGCAATCAAGAGAGGATTCTGGTTTGCCCTCTCCGGCCTGGTCGCGATGGCGGTGCGCGCAGCCGAACCTGCTACACTCAAGCTTGTCAAAACGATTGGACTGCCCGACGTGAAAGGGCGGTTCGACCATTTCGCGATAGATGTCAAAGGACAACGGCTGTTCGTCGCCGCGCTGGGCAACAACACGGTCGAACTGTTCGATCTTAAGGCGGGCAAGCGGCTCCGCTCCATCGTCGGCTGCAACAAGCCTCAAGGGCTGCTCTATCTGCCCAAAGGGAACCTTCTCTTCGTGGCCAACGGGGGTGATGGCCGGTTAAGGATTTACGACTGTTCTTCATTCAACCCCCTGGTGACCATCGGCGCCCTGGACGACGCGGACAACCTGCGTTATGACGCGCGCGCGGACCGGGTTTATGTCGGCTACGGCGACGGCGCGATCGGCGTCGTCAACCCGGTGACGGGTGTTCTGACCGGCAGCGTTAAACTCCTCGGCCATCCCGAATCATTTCAATTGGAGCAGGAGGGCAACCGGATTTTCGCCAACGTGCCCCAGGCAGGACATGTCGCTGTCATTGACCGGCACACACGAACAGTGCTGGAGGCCTGGCTGTTGCCCGGCGCGCAGGCCAATTTCCCGATGGCCCTGGACGAACGGGATCATCGACTCTTTGTCGGCTGCCGCAATCCGGCTCGATTAGCCGTACTCGACACCGCTTCGGGAAGAGTCGTAAGCAACCTTCCCATCGTGGGTGACACCGATGATTTGTTTTACGACGCGAACCGCAAACGCATTTACGTGTCGGGTGGCGAAGGTTTCGTGGATGTCATCGAACAGCGCGATGCCAATAATTACAGGTTGTTGGAGAAAACTTCGACCGCGCCCGGCGCGCGCACATCCTTTTTTTCGCCCGACTTGAACCAGCTTTATCTCGCCGTGCCAAAACGCGGCGATCGGTCGGCCGAGCTTCGAGTTTACGACAGCGGCAAGTGAGTCGCGCTCCGGAAAGAGCGGAGTCTAGCGACAACAGGATAGAAGGCGGGTGCTTCTTAGTCCGAACTGAAAAAAAGCCGAGATAATCCCGAGCGGTTCCGCTCAATCGCTATCAGAAACGCACAGCACAACAATTCTGAATCTCCTATTTATTAAAGAATTGGTTCTCAGTTGTGCAATCAATTTCAGCGTGTTTGTTCCGTCAGCGCGATAAACATGGAACTGATCGAACGCAGCCAAGTCTCGATATGGTTCTGCTTGGGAGAACCACGCGTCAACCACATGACCAGCCTGTTCGCTGATATGAACACTGTATTCGTGCTTTTCAACAGACCCAACAGGTATGCGGATTGTTGGGTAAATCTGGTTACCCTTGCCAATAGAAGTTTCAAAATGATCTTTGTTGGTAGATGCTCCCGATGACCACAACGTCTTTTCGAGTTGGTCCGTACTAGAGATTTCGCCCCAGAAGTCAACAGATGCAAGATTTCGAGCCTTGTGCGCTTCGAGTCGGCTGAGACGTTGGTCGAAGGAGTTTAGTTGTCTTCCCAAGTCGGTTTCCGTGTGGCGGTAAAGCATGTAGTAGAAATGACAAAAGTATGCCGCTATGATACAACAAATTCCCGCGATTGTAGCCGCGATAGCAGCGGGAATGAGCTTTTTCATAGGATGACACTATTCCGCTGGCGCTGTTATGTCGAGCGCAGGCCAGGCAGAGACTCGTGCTGCGACTGGAACTCCGCACACAGTCGCGCTCCTAGCCCATCACAGTCAATGCGCGTTGAAGCCGTTGCATCACCTTATCCTTGCCGAGCACTTCGAGCAAATGATACAGGCTGGGTCCGGCGGTTTTGCCCGTGCAGGCCAGTCGGGTGGGATGCACCAGCGCGCCCGCCTTCACGCCCAGTTGCTTCGCTGTTTCCTTCAAGCAATTCTCCAATGAGGCAGCGTCGAATGAACTCAGCGCAGCGAACGCGTCGCGCAATTTCTTCAACCTTTCACGATTTTCCGGCGTGAAATCCTTCGCGGCGGCCTCCGGGTCATAAGTCACTTCCTCAACGAAGTAGAAACCGCCGTAGTCCGCCAGCTCGGAGAACAGGCGTTTCTTGCCCTTGCACGTATCCAGCGCCGCTTTTACATAAGGCGAAGGGAATTTGCTCGTGTCGAATCCAGCGCGCTTCAGCGCCGGAATGGCCAGCTCGTAAAACCGTTCGTTGCTCATCAGCCGGATGTACTCGCCATTCAGCCAATGCAGCTTGTCGAGGTCGAAGCGCGCGTTGTGCCGCAGGACTTGGGGCAGATCGAACATCTGAACGACTTCCTGGATCGGCACCACCTCACGATTGTCCTTGGGCGACCAGCCGAGCAGACAAAGATAATTCACCACCGCTTCCGGCGCGTAGCCTTCCTCAAGGTAACTCGTCAACGACGCGCCCTGGTCGCGCTTGCTCATTTTCGTGCCGTCCGGGTTCAGGATGAGCGGGATGTGCGCGTACTTCGGTGGCTCGACGCCGAACGCGCGAAAGAGCGCGATGTGCTTGGCCGTGTTGCTCAAGTGGTCCTCGCCGCGGACCACGTGCGTGATGCCCATCTCCAGGTCGTCGATGACGTTGACCAGATGAAACACCGGCTGCCCGTCGGAACGGACGATGACAAAATCCGGATCGAGCCGCTCGCGGTCGGTCAGTTCACGGGTCACATCGCCGACGATCAGATCGGGGATGACGATCGGCTCGCGCGTCATTTTGAATTTCACCGCGCCTTCGTGGTCGTAGGCGAGACCTTTGTCTTTCAACTCCTGCACGCGTTGTTGGTAAATCCGGGTGCGCTGCGATTGAAAGTAAGGCCCGTGCGCGCCTTTGCTGGTAGGGACGCCGCGCTGCGGCGTCCGGTCGTCGCAGCGCGACGACCCCACCTCAATCGGCCCTTCGTCCCAGTCGAGGCCGAGCCAGCCCAAGCCGTTCAGGATGACTTCGACCGCCTCCTGCGTGTTGCGCGCGACGTCGGTGTCTTCGATGCGGAGAATGAACGTGCCGCCGGTATGGCGGGCGTAGAGCCAGTTGAACAGCGCGGTGCGCGCGCCGCCGATGTGTAGAAAACCAGTCGGACTGGGAGCAAAACGGACACGGACGTTCATTTCGTCGGTTGGTTTCGTCAAAATCGGACGGAGGATACCGATGGCCTTCCGTCGTTGGCAAGCCTGGTGATGAACAGGTAGTGACTCAGAGTCACTACCGGCGAACAGGCAGTTTCCTGATTTGGCTATAGCGGCGCTGCAGCGTAGCGGCGGGCGTCTCGCCTGCCGTAGAGCCGGGCATCCTGCCCGGCAGAACAAGCCCACGCATACCCCAAAGTGTCCGGCTATTTGCAGATCGCCGAACAACCGGGCGTTCTCTCCGGGCAGCAGGATGCCGCCCTCTACGGCAGCCAAGATCGCCGCCGCTACACTAAACGGATACGGAATCCGATGAGGGCAGAGGGGCGGGTAAGGGGATTGCTGCACCGCGGCAGCTGTGTTATTGCTCCGAATATCAATGCGAGTTGGTATGACTCAGGATCTTTAGACGGCGCCGTCGGCGCGAACAACGAAATAGATCGTGAGTAAGGCCGACATTTTACATGTTAAAAACCTCGACTCCCAAAGCCAAACACTTATGCAAACACGTCTCTTTATGACGCCCGGTCCCGTGGCACAAATCGTATGTTCCATCGTCAGTTCGTGTTTGTTCGTGGCAATGGCATTCGCCGGTGACCCCACGACGATGCTCGGGTTCACGGCCCGAAATGCCGTGAATCAACTGGCGCTCGAAAAGAAATTCGATGCCCGGCTTGATCCCGCCGAACAGCGGGCGTGGCTTGAGCGCATGTCGGCCGAACCGAACCACGTAGGTTCGACGCACAACAAGGCCAACGCCGAGTTCATGCTCGAGAAATTTCGCGAATGGGGCTGGGACGCGCAGATCGAAACGTTTTACGTGCTTTATCCCACGCCGAAAACGCAGGCGCTGGAGCTGGTCGCGCCGGCGCGGTTTGCCGCGCGCCTGCATGAGCCCGCCGTCGCGGGCGACCGCACCTCAGACAAGGCAGCAGACGCGTTGCCTCCTTACCACGCTTACGGCGCCGATGGGGATGTGACCGCGGACCTGGTTTATGTGAACCAGGGCATGCCGGACGATTACAAGGAACTCGACCGGCGCGGCATCAGCGTGAAAGGCCAAATCGTGATCGCTCGTTACGGCGGCGGTTGGCGTGGTCTGAAACCCAAGCTGGCCCACGAGCACGGCGCCATCGGCTGCATTATTTACTCGGACCCGGGCGACGACGGTTACTCGGCAGGCGATGTCTATCCAAAAGGGGCCTACCGGCCGCCTGAAGGGGTGCAGCGCGGGTCCGTCGCCGATATCACGATCTATTCCGGCGATCCTTTGACGCCTGACGTCGGCGCCACAAAGGACGCGAGGCGCTTGTCGATTCAGGAGGCGAAGACCGTGCTGAAAGTCCCGGTAATGCCCATCTCGTACGCGGACGCCCAGCCGCTGCTGGCGACGTTGGGCGGCCCGGTGGCGCCAACCGATTGGCGCGGGGCCTTGCCCATCACCTACCACCTGGGGCCGGGCCCGGCCAGGGTGCATCTCGCAATCACCTCGGACTGGGGCCTGAAGCCGATCTACAACGTAATCGCGACGATTCAGGGGAACGACCATCCCGACGAGTGGGTGATTCGCGGCAATCACCACGACGGTTGGGTGTTTGGCGCCTGGGACCCGCTGGCGGCCAACGTGGTGTTGATGGCGGAAGCCAAGGCCATCGGCGCCCTGGTCAAGGAAGGTTGGAAACCGAATCGCACGCTGGTCTATGCGAGTTGGGACGGCGAAGAACCCGGGTTGCTCGGCTCCACAGAATGGGTCGAAACCCACGCGGCCGAACTGCGGCGGAAGACGATCTTGTACGTGAACTCCGACACCA
>Ga0209376_1005888_pt1 | contig 10043 bp, 14 predicted proteins | sample GraSoiAngelo_134_FD_185891 | JGI IMG/M metagenome (GOLD analysis project Ga0209376, IMG submission 185891) | Grasslands soil microbial communities from the Angelo Coastal Reserve, California, USA - 14_0929_05_30cm (SPAdes) (version 2) | ecosystem: Environmental > Terrestrial > Soil > Grasslands ... | reverse complement strand
AGAAGAATTCATTCCTTAATCTACGCGCGCCGTCAGCTTTAAGCGCTTGTTAGGCTGCCGCGACGCGACCCAGAAATGCGCCCGACCAAGCAGCGAAGGCGTTCGTTGTCCAAAGCAGCACTTCGGGAAGGAGCCTGAGATTCCCATGCATCATGCGTCCTTCGGTAAAAGCGAGCGTGGGGCCGCCTGGCAGTTCAAACGCTTGCGTCCTCTCTGCGATTGCGTTGTTGTGAACGAGCATGTTCCTGAGCTCTAGGATGCCGGACCAGCCGTGCTCCATGTGACGCGAAATCATACCGGCGCGCGCCGACTCCTGAATAATATCTCTGAGGTAAACCCTACCCTGCGGAACGGTCAGATAATGGGGGTGGTCGGCGACGGCATGCTTCGCGGAGAACTCAACAGCCGAAATGCTCAAGACGAATGCAGCTTTTGAAAGACTGATGACTCGCTGAGCACTCTCTAGTTGCGCCCGCTCCACATCGGCTGGCGTGTGAGCGGGAGCTGGCATCCAGCCCATGTAATGACTCAGCAACTCGGCCGAAATAGTGGCCTGCTGGTGAATGATGTTCAGCGCACTGATGCGCGCGTCACCGCTGGCGAGCCGGAACGCGGCTGCGAGCCGGTCGTTCTCGGAGCTTGCTCTCGCACGAATGTGTTCGAACAAGTCAAAGACATCATGCATCGATGGGTGATCGGCAGCCTAACGGATCGCGCTTAAGCTGCGGCGCGCTGAAGAAAGATTCATTCCCTAATCTACGCGCGCCGCCAGCTTCAAGCGCTTGTTAGGCCGCGCCCTCACTGATAGTGGGTTACGAAAAGGATGCGCCCGTCGCGCTTGGCAATCTTCACTACCGCGGAGCCCCCTATCATGACCTTTCCTGGAGGTGCGGGCGGCAACGAGCCTTCGACGGTCCACACACCGCCTTTGAGCTTCGCCACAAAAGGCTGCTCCGACATTATCTGGCGCTCACCGTAGATCGGAATCCACACTGCCACCGCAATTCGCACGGCCGTGGCCGAATCGGGGACAAAGCCCTTCGGAGGTACGTAGCCGCGGGGCGTGGAGTCCTGGGCAAGCGCAGGACGGGAGCTGAGGAGCAAAATGAAGAAGAGGCAGATGACGCGCATGGTCTCTCCGGCGCGGCCTAACAGATCGCGCTTAAGCTGCGGCGCGCTGGAAGAAAGACTCATTCCATAATCTATGCGCGCGGCCAGCTTCAAGCGCTTTGTTAGGCTCCAAGTGCTAAGGGACTGAAGCGGCAAGTGATAGCGGAGCCATATAGTAGACTTCCAAGCTCTGCCCGAAATCAGTGATTATGCCACAAAGATCCGGTTGGCCGTCGACCAAGCGAAATACCGGTCCGCCGCTCATCCCGCCCCAATTGGTACCAGGCGGAGGAACGTGGGGACCGCGGACTGAGATAAGCGTGTCACGATCCATGTAAACCTTAAAGTTGTTCCTCGAGGTACTGATGACTTGGAGTATGCCACCGACAATGGCGAACTGAAGCTGTGAGCCTGCATTGTGACGATACGCGGTCGGCAGGCCAGCAAAGGCGACGTACTCCTCGTTCACTGGGCTGGGCGGGGGCCACACAGCGCAAGTCCACGTATGGGCAGGAATATGGTTTTGATCCGAGCCATTCATGCCCAAGACGATTAGATCATCCGCGACTGATTCAAGGAGAATGCGAGGCTCCGGATCAAACGAGACGTTACCGGCTTGAAAGACCAGACGGTCGTTCGTCTGCCGCAGTTGGCGATACTTGGCTACAATGTGCTGAGCTATACATAGACAGAGTGTCTTGCCTGTGAACACCATGACTCCCGAGGCGTGGTGCGCCTCTGAAGCCGGGGTCGCACCGCCAGGAACGCCGATGATCACCTGAACCACATGGTCTCTAACGCGCTCGCCAATAGCGCCGCCATGGGCAATGAGGAACTGTTGATAGGCTAGGGGAAGCGCCTTAAAGTCTGCCTCCGCCTCGGCGGACCGGTCGGGAGGAAGTGGAATCTGGTCTGGCACAGGGATGAAATGTGTGGAGCCTAACGAATCGCGCTTAAGCTGCGGCGCGCTGAAGAACGATGCATTCCTTAATCTACGCGCGCCGTCAGCTTCAAGCGCTGGTTAGGCGACATGGGGCACGCGAGTGGGAAACGCGACCCCTGTGACGCACTCGCCAAACTACTCATTCCTCCCTGAGTCATTCGATGTGGACTATGAACCGGTCTTCGGGTTTACCCCATTGAACTTGCCAAGCATCACCTGTGTCCTGATCAAGGAGAATGAATGTGTAGATGTTGTTTGTGGGGTAGAGGGTAAACCGTCCGACTCTTCCGCCCGAAACAAGGGCTTTCGAATTGATGACATCGGTGAAGCGGTGATCCTTGTCGCCCCATTGCACTTGCCAAAGCTGCCCCTCGCGCGTGTCTAGCTTTAAGAAAGTGTAGATGTTCTTAGTATTGAACAACCGGTAAGGGACGTTTGGGTTCTGTGTGGGTTCAGGAGGAGGCTCCTGCGCCAGCGCAAGCGACGCGAACATGCACAGAGCTATTGCGACGAGCAACGGGCGTTTCATGTGTGCCTTCTCCGTCCTCGGTGTCCGACATCACAAACCCAGGCAGGACGCTCGATCATGTCGCCTAACGGATCGCGCTTAAGCTGCGGCGCGCAGCCTGAATGAACACCAATATCACGCTTCCTTTAGAAGCACGCGCCGCCAGCTTCAAGCGCATGTTAGGCCACCGCACTCGGGGGGGACGATTACTTTCGCGAGACTTCAATTGAGCGCAAAGCCGCCATGAACTGAGCCTGCACGATCGAATCGTTGGCGAACCCAACGACCTGAATGGGAAGCCCAGCGTTTAGGTCCGAGCTCGCAAGCAAATAGTACTGGACACTCGCAGGGGGGCCCGACCAGGCAACCGTGAACAGCATGACCGCAATGGCCTGACCAGCTGGGAGCAACAGCTGACACTCATGCAGCTGCGTTTGCTGTGCGTTACCCTCGATGGAGATCGTCTGGTAGCCTTGCTTACCGAACGACAAGGAGATATGGTCGGCGATCGCCCATGGATTCGAAGGACCATACCACATCAAATGTGCGGGATCAAGAAACATAGACGTGAACTCCGACGGGAGGCGAATGCTCAGACTCCCTGCGGCGGCGTACAACGGAACCTGTGTTCTCCGCCACTGCTGAGTGCTGATCTCAGACCCCGGATCACACAGCCCCACAGTGGAGTCCGGCCGGATAGAGCCATCCGGAAGCAGCCGAGAGGAGTCTGGAATCTGGGGGAAGTACTTCGTCGAGAAAGGGTTCGCCGTGAAAACCAACACCGTGTCTACCCTGACACCCTTGGGAGCTAAAGCCCCGCGCTGACTCCCCGGTGCGCACGACACTGCTACAACGCACGCTAGCCGAGGAAACAGGCAAGTGAGGAATGAACGCATACGCGGCTGCCTAACGGATCGCGTTTAAGTTGCGGGCGCCCGCCAGCTTCAAGCGCATGTTAGGCGGCAGCATGGCGCAGCTCAACCTTCGTTTTCGGACTGGTCGATACCCATCGCGCCCCATGCACGGCGCTCCGCCCCGTCGATCCGAGCTCGCATCCGGGGCCCGATATCTCGGTTGTGAAACGGAGACTTAATGAACGGCGGCCAGCAACCAATCACCTGGTCTTCAGGTTGCGGCGTCGACAACTGTTGCGCGATCACCTCTACGCGGGCGATCGCCTCGTCGCGGCTTGCGCCGTAGCTCATCACGCCTGGGAGGTCTGTGATCTCCGCAATCCAGCGTCCGTCTTCCTCGCGTTCGGTCTCGATCTTGAAGTTCAATTGCCGCCTCGGTCGCTGCCGCCTAACGGATCGCGCCTAAGCTGCGGCGCCAAACGCGAGTATTCACAAACGCAATTTTGCCACAGATGACGCGCGCCGTCAGCTTCAGGCGCGTGTTAGGCCGCAGGCTGTAAAAGGAGCAGTAGCTCCAACCGAACTATAGCCTCACCTCACTCACCTGAATCGTCGGTTGGACGTTGGTGTAGTTAGGAATGTCATCCATGATCGCGCCGGCGTGTGGGCCGAACGCAGCCTGAAAGGCCTCCACGGAATCAAAGTACAAATGGCCCATGGCGCTAAACGCTGGTGGTGCGCCAGGCGTGGCACCGCCCAAGCCTTGTTCTACAGCTGCGCTCTTGCAGGCCGCCCCAAGCTTTGCTCGCACCATCGGGATGTGGCGGTTAAGGTAGTAACCCATATCGAACGTAGTACCAGCACCACCTGGATATAGCACGCTGACCTTGATCATTTCTCCTTCCCTCCTTCTTCAAGCCAACACCCTGACCTTGAGTCAGGCAGTGTCCCTGCGGCCTAACGGATCGCGCTTAAGCTGCGGGCGGCAAGCCGACCGGCGCAACTGGCAATGGACGAAGTCCTGTGCCCGCCAGGGCACGACCACTCCGATTCCCTTAAGAGCGATAAGCCCGCCAGCTTCAAGCGCATGTTAAGCCGCGGCCAGCCGAGCCCGCTCCCCAGTTAGCAATACCGTTCCCTAGTCGAGTTCTTTGAAAGTCGGCGAACCGGCCCGTCCTATCTGGTCGAGCTTTCGATACCATGAGTCGTGCTTGAAATAGACAAGGAACTCCTTCGCCTCCCCTAGCAGCGTTCGGTCGCCGAGCGCCACCGCTAGCTCCCCGAGTAGCAGATGCGGGCGCGGGTCTTCCGCGCTCACATGGCCCACTGTTTCGAGCGCGACGTCGCGAGCGCTATCGAGTTTGCCTGCGCGGGCGGACTTCATTGCGTAGTCGCAGTAGAGCCTCATCCGCGCCAGCTCCGTTGTTTTGTGGATGGCCCACACCTCAAAAAGATCTCGGGCCCCCTTCAGAGAACTCGTGTGGAATATGGAGAAAACGGAGCAGCGGGGGCATCGATCGACTGTTAGGGTTGTGATGCCCAACGTCTCGAGATCACGAATCATGTTGAGGAGCTGCAAAGCAGTCGAAGAGAGGTACTGGACCGTGGGCATTGACGTAAGGAGAGTCTGGGCATAATCAGCTGCGCGAAATGGAGTGCTGAACACCGGTAGACACTGGCCGCTGCCATCCGGCAGAGGGAAGGTCACCGCACCGCTTCCGTGCGCAGTCATCAGTTCTGTAAAGAGCGGCGCATCGTCTTGAGACTGATGGGCGGATGTGCGAAGCTCTCGCGCGATGGCGTCACGGCGCGCAGTGAACGACTCTCCGGCCTCCTCCTGCACAAGATCTGCGGGCAGGGTCCGAGTGGGCACGGCTCGTAGGCGTGAGTACTCGGGCAGTTCCCGTCGCTTCTTGCTGCCAGTCAGCCACTCCAACATGGAACCGAACCCTCGCGCAGCTCCCGACGCCTGGCCCCAACACGATGGTGAGTCCGCATAGTGCCGCGGCCTAACGGATCGCGCTTAAGCTGCGGGCGACTCGCCCGCGGGCGCAAGGCGGTGGAGCTGCAAACAAAAAGGCTGGCCGGCGAGGCAACGCAATTCTTCCCACCCGAGCGCCCGGCAGCTTCAAGCGCATGTTAGGCGCCCGCTCCGCCAGATACTAGCGAGAGCGTGAGCGCAGCCACTTGCGTGTACCTGCCACGGAGTCGACCAATGCCGCAAGCCGCAAGAGCACTCCGGGGTCGGGCGCAGTATCGGGCCGCGCAGCGCCGGCCCAGACGGGCCTAGTCGCACCACCACCGTAACACCCGGTGTAGTATCGGACGGTCTTAGCCTGGCCTCTCACGACAGCTGTGAGCATAAGCCACGGATGGTCAGTCCCTGCATGAATACACTTGGGTGCGCCCGGGAAGTAGGAGGCGTCGAGGGCGAAGAAGTGTGCGTGTTCAAATGCAGAGAAGAGCTGTTCGACAGCCGAGGGACCCACAGAACCGGTATCGGCGCTGTCTGCCCACTGATTGAGGCCCGTAAAGGTGATCTTGCCGGTGCTGTCCAGTCGGACACGGTACGCAGGGCATCGGCCGAAGCATGAGGTACGCTCCAGCGTGATCGCCCGAGATTCCTGAAGCTGGGTAGGCGTCTGGGTGACCAGGAGCGAGACGATTCCTACTACAGTGAACGGGCGGCGCATCGTTCCCAATGGTGGTGGGCGCCTAACTAGGCATTAGGCTGCAAGCCTCGCAGCCTAATCCCGCTGGTTGACCTCAGAACACCGTGAAAATGCAGCAAGCGAGTTAGATGCGTCAGGGATCCGACCTGGCGGTGGTGCAGAACGCAACACCCGACCAACCGCCGCCCCGCGCCGCCCGTAATTTCCCGTGGTGCCCGTCATCGCGTGGAGTCCTGACCGCCGAGGCGGCGAACGTCGGCACCTGCCCTCGCGGCGCGGAAGTGTGGACCGCCGGCAGGGGAGCGCATATGTGCCGCCCGAGCGTCGACGCAAGCTGGCCACTCGGCGCAGCGGGATTGAGCGTAGCGGGTGATGGCGTCGAAGACGCTGACGCTTCGGTGGGCGTTGCTGACAATGAGGTCGTGACGTTCCACTACGACATGACCACCTTCGCTCCGCTGATTCCGCAACTGTATGAGCGCTGCGGGAAAGACGTGCCGACTTGACTTGATAGGGGCTTGACCTCCGGCGGCGAGACGGTCGCGCCTGGGAAGGGTGTTGGCGGGCAGACCCGCGCCCCGTGTCTCCGCGCACAGCCGGCGCGAGGAGCATCACGCGTCTTTGACTTGCAAATCGTCGCGTGTACGTCGAGCGCGGTCAATGACTTCCCATCGACCGACTAACCGCGGCGCGCCGGCGGCGGTATTGTTCGGTTGAGGTTCGACTGCCCGGACGCGACCGGCCACCGTATGAGTCTTTACCCGCTCTGCTTGGCGATTGGTGCCATCGGATTAGTGACGATGGCGGTCACGGGACTCGGCCGCCATGGGCATGGTCACGTAGGAGCCAAGCTGGGAGGCCGCGCGCGCGCCGCGCACGGACAGCCGGTCGCGCGGAGCGGGCAACCGCACCACGGAGGCGGCGCGCGGGCAACGGCGACTGCCTGGCTGTGGAGTCTCACATCCCCGCGGCTCATGTTCAGTGTGCTCGTCGGCTTCGGAACGACCGGACTGCTGCTCCGTAGTGCCCTGGCGGAGCCGCTGGTCTTCGCCGCAGCAGTGGGCGGCGGCGTCCTGTTCGAGCGCGGCATCGTCGGCCCCGTCTGGAACTTCCTGCTGCGGTTCGCTTCGGCTCCCGCGCTCACGCTCGAAAGCTGCATCCTGGATGAAGTGCGCGCGGCCAGTGGCTTCGATTCGAACGGCCAGGGTCTCGTCACGGCAGAAGTCGATGGCCAAGTCATACAAGTGCTCGGAACGCTGCGTCCGGAGGACCGCGCCGCCGGCATTCGGGTTCGCTCAGGCGACCGCCTCCGCGTGGAGGACGTGGACAGCCGACGGAACCGCTGTACGGTGTCGTACGTCGGTTCGGAGATGGATTGACGGCTCGTTGCGGCGTGTGAACGCCGCATTTTCGTGGTGAGGTGCCTATGCCCCAATGGATCCTGGTCGTGGCCGTTCCCGTCGCGGTACTCGTGCTCCTGCCCTTCATCGTCGCCGGTTTCCTGCGCGACGTGGATGCGGGGACGATTCGGATGGTGAGCTGGCTCAATGGCTCGACGGTCATTTATCGCGGCCCGGGGAAGTCGAAGGAGATCCCGCTGCTCACCACGGGGACTACGCTCTCGAGCAAGGTCATCAACGTGGACCTGGACATCACCGACCAGACCGCCGACGTCGAGGAGTCGGGCACGCCGCGGCCGATCAAGGTGCGCGTCCTGGCCAGCGCCATCGTCTCGGTAGGCGATTCGGATACGATGATCAAGACGGCGGCCAATCGGTTCTTTGCGAAATCGGACGAGGAGCAGATCAGCACGCTCACCGATCTGCTGACGAGCTCCGGCCGACGCGCCATCAACCTGTTGACCCATGACCAGCTGTTCTCGGCGAAGTCGTCGGCCCGCGGACCACGGACCAATCTCCCGGCGGTCGCCTCGGCCCCCCCTACGGCACTCGTCGAGGCGGAAGATGATGACGACCCGCTGGCGATCATCATCCGGAAGGCATGTTCGCGAGAGCTGACGGACCTTGGCCTGGTGTTCAATTCGCTCAACATCAAGGTCGTGCAGTCCGAGGTCGCGGAAGCACGGCGGCGTCAATCCGCCGCGGAGGCGCAGGCGAATGCCGACATCGTCGCCGCGCAGCAGGCCCGCCGAGCCAAGGAGGCCCAGCTCGACGCGGAGCGGGCGATCTCCGACAAGCAGCGGGAGCTGGAGCAAACCAAGGCATCGAATGCGGCCTTGGTGGCCCAGGCGGAAGCGAAGCGGCAGGAAGCGATGGGGGTACAGCGCGTCGCCGAGCTCGACGCCACGCAGATCGCCCAAGCGAAGGCGGATGCGGAGAAGGTGCGGATCGACATCGAAGCGAAGGCTCGGGCGGAAGGACTACGGATTACGACGATCGCCGAGGCAACGGCGGAAAGCATCCGTCGGGTCAACGAGGCAATCCAGGCGGGAGGGGAGCCCTATTTTCGCTACCGCCAAATCGAAATGCTACCGCAGATCGTCCCGGTGATCGCCCAGGGACTCGCCGATGCCAAGCTCGTGACGATTGCCGGTGGCAGTGGAGCGGGTGCGCCCGAAACGACGGTGCAGAACATCACGGCGGTCATCCAGACAGTGCTCGCCGCGCAGCTCGTGACGCGCGGGGGGTTGCTCGATCGGGAGCCGGCCGACGGCGGAAATGATCGGCAAGCGGATGTGCCACGCTTGGCCGAAGCGTCGCCGCCGAAGAAAGAGCCGGCCTCGGCGAAGCCAGCCTGGCAGCAGTGATTGCGCCGGGGCGATCGCCCGTCAGTAGCCGCGTTCCATGAGCTTCACGCGCTCGGCCAGGTCGGCCGGCTCGGTCTTGACCAGGTGGCCGAGCGGCGTGACGTAGATCCGCACGGTGGGGGCTCCAGGGATACGGGTGGGTCCGAATGCGAAGCGCCATACGCGCGGGTGTCCCGGCAGCTCAGGTGCACCCTGCCACAGCAAATCAGTGGATTGCTTGCCCAGCTCGGGTGGGGGAGCGCCAAGCAGGTCACCAACGGTGAAAAAAGCGGCGGCCCACGAGGCGCCGAGCAGTAGGGCGGCCCCGAAGGCGACGATGAGCGTCCACCAGAACATGCGTGCCATGTTGAGTCCCGGTTGAGGAGGGACCGCGTCCTAACGGATAGCGGGGAAGGCCTGGCGGCACAACGAGTGACGCCGACACCCTGCTCGCCTTAGCCGCGAAACTGTTACAAGGCGGCCACAAAACCGGGTCGTGGCGATACGCGCCGGGACGCCGTGGAATGCCCGTGACCCTAATCACAATGCAGCGTTACAGCGCGCGGTCCCCGGGTGGCACCGCCCTTGCCCCTGCGGCGCGGCATGACGCGGATCGCGGTCGTGCTGATCGTGCTGGCGGGACTTGGCGGATGGCTCACGCCCTCAGCCGCCCAAAAGGCCCTGAGGACGCCCAGCTTCCGGGCCGTGTCCGACGTTTACGGCACGCCGAACCTGTTTCGCGCGTCGGTTTCGATTCGCGTTCGGCCCGCCCGCGGGCCGTCCGTGGACAATCGAGCCCTCTTTGTCGTGCCGGCCACCGCTCCGAGCCGCGCCTCGTGGAGCACGACCCATCTGACGGACCTCCCGGCTCGGGTGTCCTGGACGCGGTCGCACACGGCGTTGGCGAGCGTTTTCGCCGCGACGCTGCTGATCGACGCGGCGCAGACCCGAGAGCTCGCCCGCCAGGGCTGGGTCGGGTTCCGCGAGGCGAATCCGCTGCTGGGTGAGCGCCCGAGCGTCGGCCGCGTGAACACCTACACCGCCTTGGCCGGTCTGAGCGTGCTCGGCGCTGCCGCGGCGCTCCCGCCGCGCGTACGGCCGTGGCTGCTGGCCGCCGCGATCGCGGTGCAGGCGTTCACCATCCACAACAGCATGCGGCAGGGTCTTCCGATCCGGTTCCCCTAGACGGCCGCGCGAGTGAAGTCGCGGC
>Ga0209376_1005887_pt1 | contig 10043 bp, 9 predicted proteins | sample GraSoiAngelo_134_FD_185891 | JGI IMG/M metagenome (GOLD analysis project Ga0209376, IMG submission 185891) | Grasslands soil microbial communities from the Angelo Coastal Reserve, California, USA - 14_0929_05_30cm (SPAdes) (version 2) | ecosystem: Environmental > Terrestrial > Soil > Grasslands ... | reverse complement strand
TTCCTCGACCTGCCCTTCATCGAGCCCGAGCTGCGGGAGGACGATGGCGAGATCGAGGCGGCTCTGGCCGGGACGCTCCCCGTCCTCATCACCCAGGCCGACCTCCGGGGCGACTGCCACACCCACTCGGACTGGTCGGATGGCGGTAGCCCCATCGACGTGATGGCCGCGGCCACTATCGGCGTCATCGCCGGCGCGACCCCCGCCGCGATGACCGCCTTCGCAGTGTGGATGCTGGGACAGATTATTATGTCGGAAACAAGACTGAAGGCAATAGTACCAAGCCGTTCCGTCAACCAGAGATGCGTGTTTCTCAGAATTTTCGAATTCACTGAGAATGGTGTGACCATTTCCCGCCGAGGCATATTGTTTACGGTGAACACCACAGGAATTTGTCGGAGCTTTCCGATGAAACTTCCCAGAAGAATGCCAAAGAAGCCGTATCCAACGTGGATCAAGTTCGGTTGCACGGTCCTAAGGAGATGCAGGGTCGCCGGTAACGCCAGGACAGGAAAGAACCGCTCTTTACGCAGAAACGGTGGCACTTTGATTCTAAATTCATGTAACCCAGGTGCAAGACTCCTGGCCAGTTTCCCATAATCGTACGTTACCAGGAAAAGTTCAGCACCCATTCGAGCCAACTCGGTCGAAATCCGTGTCGCATACTTGGAGCTTCCACCGATTTTCGGTGGGTAGTGCTCCGTGAAGAAGAAGACTTTCGGGCCACCCATCTCTTCAGCTCTTCATGTACACTACGGTATCGCCATTGGTGTAGAGAATCGAGTCTAACTGCAGGCTTTTCGGCAAAGCTTGATGCGTTATGCCAAAGATTTCTCTCGATGCCCCACTGAGGACGTAATATTGCGCCTCGTCAAACGACACGAAGAGCGGCCCCGCACCGTTGGACCGTTGTGAAATTGTATAGTAGGCGGATACGAGTCGATTCCCTCCCTGGAATCGTGACCCGCCAACCGACACATTCCCAACGACTTGGTTGACATCAAGCCAGCTGAGGCCCGCTCCTTCCGAGGGCGTGTAGAAGAACCAATTGTTAGAAATTGCAGGATCGTTCGTATATTGTAATAGGCACGTCGGAATCCCGACTAAGAGGAGGGCCGCAACGCACCCTGTGACAACTCTATTCAGGCGTTTCCTGGGCCCGGCGTGATGTAGCGACCGTTCAATCGCGAGAACTGCAAGTGGTGGTATGAAAATTACTAGAAGGCCAAAAGCCCGCAATTGGAAATCATTACCCGTAACAAGGTCGATTGCGAGTGCCGCGACAAAGATAGTGGCCAGGGAGGCAAACATCATCAACCATAACCACGGAACTTTCGCAACCCCCGTTGACCGGTAGGTCCTAACCGCGATGCACCAACCCACGATCGAGAGAATTATCGAGATCCAGGTAAAGGACGAGAGAAGGGCGTAGATTACTAAAGAGGAGTACGCAAAACTGAGATAATTATAGACAAGATAGTTGGAGGTCCGCGGGCCACCCAAGAGAAATGTCGCAAAGCCATCCCCCACACTTCGAGCGTAGAGAAGCGAAGATAGTGCGGGGGGATATAGCCAGAAAACGACGGATGAGACCGCGACGAAACCCATGATCGCGTTGGAAACCTGATGCCCAAATATCTTGACTCCGTTCTTCGCTGTTCCCCGGAAGATTCTGGAAGCGGCCAAGGCTATTACGAGGGATGCCGACAAGGCTGTCCCGACGAAGACATTGAAAAGGCCCAACGCCCAGAAGGCCATAATTGCGCATGCCACGTAGGGGACGGTCTTCCTGGTCGCAGAGCCAAATTCAAGAAACGCCACGAAGATCATCGCGATTAACGCATAGGTGAACTTGTCGTGCGTCCCGCGAACGGTCTGGACCGCGAAATACGGTAGGAGCGAAACAACGACAATACCAAGGAGGGCCGACCACTCCTTGCCGAGGGCTTTGCGGAAGACCACATAAAGTATCGGGAAAGGAACCAAGGCAAGAAATGGGGAAAGGATGATCTGATACTGAAATACGGATAATCCGCTGAAGTAGATTGCGGGAATGGAGAATGCCTGGTAGCCAGCCCCGTTTGTATACTGGAAGTAGTCGGGCGTCAAGCTTCCCGAAGACAGACTACGCTTCAGGGTCATCGACAAGTACCCAGTATCCCACTCGGTCCAATGTGTTTGATATCGAAGAAGCACGTAGAGTCTCGAGAAAGTGATCCATACCGCCACCAGCATGGCAGCAAGCCTAAAAGTTCTGGAGCTCATCTTGACCTCTGGCTAACGGCCGGGGCTAGGCCGATCGTTTTGATGCATAGTTGCTCTCGGATACAGCGGGGGATGCGTGTTCCGGATGAAAAGCCTAGCGCAATCACCGCATTTAGTTTCATTCTGGGTTGTCGTGATGCCTCGTCCGTTTCGATCGGCCGCGGTTTTCGTATCCGAGGTGGCGCTGCTGGTTGAAACCGAACCGAATAGAACTGGCTTCGAGGGGGGTCTGTATTCTTTCGGGCAGTTCGTAAGTCGCTCGATTGGACCCTCTGCATCCCTAATGACTCCGATTTGTTTTGCCCGTACACACGACCTGATCGTACACATTTTCTGTTCGCTGTGCGATTTTCCGCCAATCGAGTTCCTGCTGAACGAAACGTTTTCCGCGCTCTACCTTTGCGTCTATGAGGGCCCCCCCGTCAAGACTCGTCGAAATTGCTTTTGAAAGTGCCTTCGAATTACCCGGATGAACCGTGAGCCCCGCATCTGCTTTCGCTATGATTTCACCGCAACCCGAATCGTCAGCGACAATCACCGGCGTGCCGCAAAGCAACGCCTCGAACGGGACGAGGCCGAAAATCTCGAAAGCACCCGGATAGACAATGACGTCACTATCAACGAACACTTCGAGCTTTTGGGGCAGAGTAATCAGACCAGTAAAGACGACAGGCGCACGGGGTCGGATTCGTTTGATCATACTTTCAAGGTGCCTGCGGTACCCTTCATCGGGGCCAACTAGCACAAGGGCAACGTTATCACGCGACTCAGCCAATTCTCCGAAGCTCTCTACTAGCGTCTCTAGCCCCTTGCGGGCATTGAGACGTCCCACGTACGTCACAAGTCTCTTGCCTTCCAGGCCGTGTCTCCGAGAGAATCGCCCACCTTCAGGCAGCCCCAAGAATTCGGAGGCGGCGATGCCATTTGGAATCACCTCAATCTTCGACACTGGGACTCCCATGGTTTGGTACTGCCGCGCTTCAGCTTCGGCTACCGCAATCAACCGTGACGCATCTCTTACCACACTCTGCCCGACGATGATGTCGTAGAGGCCCTTTGCGAGTCGCTTTCGCACGATTCTAGGAAATGATCCATGTGCCGAGAGCACATAAGGTACTCCAACCCTCTGCGAATGCCGCCGAACCGCTATATTCTGATAGGTTCGAAACATGTGCATATGGACAACGTCGAACTCTGTGAGCCGTTTGCGAAGAAATGCGTCCGTTGCAAACGGAAGGAACAGCTGATGATTCCAAGCCAGATAGTTACTTAGGTTCTTGAGGTAGTAGATGTCCAGACCGTTTTTCGCGCGTTTCGTTGGCTGGCGAGAAGTTGAATCGAGAGCGTCTGAGGTCAGGATTGTGAGCTTGTGCCCTCGTTCTGCAAGCGCTTTGCTGAGATGATGAACCGAGGTGGGTGGGCCTCCGTAGGAGTACGCCGGCGCGAAGTAGGGAGTTACCTGGAGGATGTGCATTCCTCGCAGACACCATCCAGGCTTCGGTGATTGAGTGGTTCAGACACGGCCGAGGATATGTGTCCGGCCTTCAGCGGTAGTACGATTAATCGTCTCTCGTTCAACCAGATGCGCTGAACTTCCGTATGTCTCATGCGATGATCCTGCCTCGACGCCCGAAGGTTCTTACTTGGCGCACGAATGCCAATGGTAATCAATCACTCCTATTATTGTTCTTCAGTCAGAGTCTTAGAGGCGGCATACGGCTGAGAATCAACCCTCTAGAAACCGACCAGCCGAGGCGTCCTCATGGCGGCTTTGATCGCGCTTTCTTTGGCGTGTAATTCTTCCAAGACAACTCGATGCGGTACCAAGATGGCGAGGAGGTCAGCCCCTTTCGCGACCTCGACCAACGATTGATAACCGTGACCGGAAACAAGCGGATCGTACAGGCGGACACCGTAACCGTCCTTAGACAAGAGCTCGGCAATGTGAGTGGTGGGGCTTTCCCTGGTGTCGTCCGTCTCCGCCTTGTAGGCCATTCCAACGATGACGATTCTGGGATTCTCGATGTCGGAAACTAGCTTGCGCAGTCTCGCTGCGGTTCTCTCCGGCATGGAATCATTGACGCGACGTGCTGTCGCAATCAGCTCTGTGTGGACAGGGTCGACCTCAGTCAGAAACCAAGGATCCACGGGGATGCAGTGCCCTCCTACGCCGATGCCTGGACGCAAGATGTCAACGCGAGGATGTGCATTGGCAAGTTCAATTACCTTGATCGCGTCTACTCCAAGGGTTTCCGCAACCATGGCGAATTCATTCGCGAGGGCGATGTTGACGTCTCGGTACGTGTTCTCCATGATCTTGACAAGCTCAGCCGTCACGTCATCTGTGAGGAAGATTTTGCCTCTTACGAACGTTCCGTAGATTGACTTTGCCCGCTCGCAGGCCTCGTCGGACAGGGACCCTATCACCCGGTCGTTTTTCACAATTTCCTCAAAGACATTCCCAGGAAGGATCCGCTCTGGGCAGTGCACGAGGCCCACGTCCTCATTCACCTTGAGTCCTGTTCTCTTTTCGATGATCGGCGTAATTAATTCTCGGCACGTAAGCGGCGGCACAGTGCTTTCGAGAATCACGAGGTTTCCCTTTTTCAAGTGGGATGCGATTGACTCCGTGGTTGAGATGACCGCGCTTAGGTCTGCGACCTTGCGTCTCTTCTCAAGGGGCGTCGGAACCGAAATCACGTAGACATCGCCATCCTCGACAACATCGGAGGCAAGGAGGTTCTTCCGGACAACAGGTTCCTTGAAAATGTCTTCGATGTCCTTCTCCCTGATCGGCAGGTTTCCAGAATTGATTCCGCGTACGACCTCCCTCTTGATGTCGACCCCGACAACCTTGAACCCCGACCGGGCCAAGATAACAGCCAGCGGGAACCCCACATAGCCTGTTCCCAGAATCACAATCTTCTCGGAGCTCATGCGCCCTTTCCTCCAAAATAGACCTCACGTTGCCACTCGACAGTCCGCCTTATTCCATCCCTCAAAGAGACCTGAGGCGCCCACTTCAGGTCACCCTTGGCCCTCCGGTTATCGCCCCGCTTGACGAGGGTATTGAATGCCTCGACTTTCCGATAGCGGGCTAGTTTTTTGGGTGCGCCCGTCTCCTTAATCACGAGATCGGAGAGGCTTTTGATGGAGTGGCACTCATCTCCGCAGACGTTGTATGCTTCACCTGGCCTGAAGCGTTCCACCACAGCACGAAGCGCCGCAACAGTGTCATCGATGTAGGTTGACGAGCGCTTGTGGCTAAGGTAGACGTCATAGGGAATTTTGTGCATCGCGTGATAAACGAAGATGCAAGCCACGGACCGATAGAGGGAATAGTATTCGCCGGGACCGTACGTATTGAAAATCCGGACGCAGACCGTCTCCGTGCTGAAGCGCATCGCAGAATTGCGAACTTGCAGTTCGTTCGCCCACTTCGAGATCGCGTAGTCGTTGAGCTGCTGGATCGGGACGCGATCTGGGACCGATTCCGACATGAGCCCACTATACTCCCCATAAATTTCAGAGGAGGATGCAAAGACCATCCGAAAGCCAAGACGTTCCTGAAGACGCAGAACGTTCTTGGTGCCGATTGCGTTGGTTCGCCACAGGGACTCGTAGAAATCTTCTCCGTTCCGACGTCCGAACTCGGCAGCCAGGTGATACACAAACTCGGGCTTAGTGCGCTCCATGACACGTTCGATTTGCCGGTACTCTCCGACATCGCAGCGCAGATACCTTGGCGAAGGGTCCTGCCGTAAGTCGCAGACGCAGATTTCGTGACCATCCTCCTCGAGGCGGCTCACCAATGGACGGCCGATCGTCCCTAAGCCGCCGGTCACCAGAATCTTCACGGCACCAGCGGATAGGGGGCGGAGTTAAAAATCCCTCGGCCCGTTGCATGTAGCACATACAGAGCAGGAGAAGGCATAGTGAAGATACTCGTCCTGCAAGAGTCGGACTGGATCGAACGTGGGCCTCATCAGAGCCATCATCTTCTCGAGCGACTCTCTCGAAAGGGTCACGAAGTACGGGTTGTAGATTTCGAGATCGGAAAGCGGACACACGGTTCTGAGACCGTCATCACCCTTCGCACCCAACTTGTCGCTCCCCCCAAAGTTGTGGCAGGATCGCAGATCGAGGTAATTCGACCCACCGCTGTTCACCTTCCAATTTTGGACTATGCGTCCGTTCTCGTAATGCACGGTCTGGAGGTCCGGAAACAACTCTCAGTCTTTCGGCCCGACGTCGTCGTCGGGCTCGGGCTCCTCAATGCGTTCGTGGGAATCCGGGCGGCCAAGAGACGCGAAATTCCCTTCGTATATTACCTCATCGACGAACTGCATCAGCTGGTCCGTGAGCCGGCGTTGAGAAGCCTCGCTCGGCTGATCGAGGGGGCAAACATCCGAAGGGCTCCGCTTGTTCTCGTGATTAATCGCTCGCTGAGACAACATACGATTGAAATGGGTGGCCAACCTGACCGTACGAGGGTCTTGCCGGCTGGGGTAGAACTCGACCGATTCGTACATGCCGAGGACGGTACTGCCGTGCGGAAGCGGTTTGGCTTTGGCGAGCGAGATCTTGTTCTCTTCTTCATGGGGTGGGTGTATCCGTTCTCGGGTCTCCGAGAAATCGCCCATGGTTTGGCGGGAGGCGAGGGACGCGAGGACCATGTCAAGTTGTTAGTGGTCGGGAAGGGGGATTCCTGGAGTGAGCTGGTTCAGCTTTCCAAAGCACCACGCGCCGAAAACAGAATCAAGCTAGTCGATTTCAAGCCATATTCCGAGATGCCCTCGTATCTGGCTGCGGCCGACATCTGCCTTCTTCCGGCCCAGGACGTTCCAACGATGCGAAACATTGTGCCTATCAAGATGTATGAGTACCTCGCCGCAGGGAAGCCGGTAATTGCAACGAGGCTGCCCGGGCTCGTGGAAGAGTTTGGGGAAGGCAATGGCATAGTGTACGTGAAGGGGCCGGTCGAGGTATTGTCCAAAGCCTCGGAACTCGCTCGCCAGGGGGAACTCCGTAAACTCGGTAGATCCGGGAGGGACCTTGTTTCACAGAACGACTGGGCGAAGGTCACAGACACCTTCGAGTCCTACCTCGAGGCCATCGTTGGACGCAAAGGAAGTCGGGACGAAAAGCGCTGACAGTTCACAAATTATTTCGATGCGAATCGCTTGAGCGCATTCAAAGTGAGCCCGATGAAAATCGAGACGAAGCCAACGGTACCGAACAGGACGACAAGGGAGGCGGTGCCTTGGGCCACGTTTCCCGAGCGGATCAATGTCTCGAGCACGAAGATTGCCAGGATGGCAGCGACTGAAAGGAGCAGCGCGCCCGATAGGCCGAAGAAAAAGAGAGGCCTCTTCTCGGAGACGAGCACGACGAGACGACCGAGGACGCCACTTCCGTGTTTGCCGGGCGAAATCTTTGAACCATCCAAGTCGTAGCGGATGTCGATCGACACTTCCTCGATCCTCAGGTTCTGCTCCTGTGCCTCTAGGAGGATCTGCGATTCGATTGACAGTCCGTTTTCCGTCGGTTCGAGTGCCTCCAGTGCCTGTCGAGAGAAGGCACGGTACCCGCTCTGGGAATCGGTCAACATTCCGTTCTTCGCCGCGGCCGCGGTCGCATAATCGAGCGCCCGCTTCCCCATGCGACGGTAGATCGGCATTCGGGATGTTTTCCCCCAGCGGACCCCGATCACCAGGTCTGATTCGCCAGACAGGATTGTCTCAACAAGCCGTGGAATGTCGTTTGGATCGTGTTGGTGGTCGCCGTCGATGAGGACGAGTGCCTGCGGGGCGTACTCCCTTGCATATAGCCATGCACTTCGGATCGCCGCCCCCTTTCCAAGGTTTCGGGCGTGTTGAATGACATGCGCCCCGGCCATCGCGGCTGTCTCCGCGGTATCGTCCGACGAGCCATCATCAACAACAATCACCTCGCTCGCAAACTGTCGGGCTTTCAGGACAACGGACCCGATGGTCGGCCCTTCGTTGAAGGCGGGGATGGCCACGAGGATCTTTGAATCAGGATACGCCCGGCGCAAAACCGCGGGAACCGTCGTCGACGCGTCTTTGAGCATGTTGCTATCTACCCGTCAGTGAGGAGGCCGACAAGGAAGCCGGTGTCTCCCTCCGGCCCCCCGACGGCGGAACCGCGGCTATAAGGGTTTTGCCGACATTTTCAAAGTCGGATGGAGGAGCAAGTCGTTCTCATTGCGCTCGACTTCATACGTCGAAGTCGAACCGTCTAGGATGAATGCCCGATGTTTTCGTCGGGATGGTTGTAGGTCCAGGTCTACGAAAGACCGCAGTTGTCACGTGTGCATCGGCACGGTTATATCCTCTACGGGCCCATCTAGGGTCGCCCGCGGGTCTTCGCCTTCGAACGATGGGACCTGGGGCGATTGGGGGACAAGCCGATGTCATCGAAATCCATACGCACCATCGCGAACGCTCCGTGGGGCCGAAAGAGATACCTCCTGCCGCTGCCAATCCTGAGCGTCCTCCTGCTGGGCACGGCCTTGGCCTCGCCCGGACTCCTGCGCATGACGGTCAACGTGTTCGACGACACGAACCTCACGATCCTCGCGAGCGTCCAGAACGTCGTCCATCCGAGCGGTCCGACCGGCAAGCTCGTCGGCCTCATGACCGTGACGAACCACGCGTCGACGGACACCCGGATCACGGTCGGGATGGCGACGATCGAGTCCCTCACGAATGGGATCCCGGACGGCCGGATCACCGCGACGATCTCTTTCAATGTGCCCCTCACCGTCCCGGCTGGGGCGACCGTCAAGGTGTCCTTCTCCGGGCCCTTCACGGGCAGCGTCATGAACCTCCACTTCGGCGACTCCTTCCGCGTCTCCCCGACGGTCACCTGGTTCAGCGTGCCCGCGTCCGGCGCGGCCCAGGGACCCTACACGTACGCGCAGCCGAAGACCTGCACGATCTCGGGCACTCCCTTGCCGTCGAGCGTCTGGACGGAGACCACGGCCTGCACCTAATGCCGCCTCCCCGCGAGGGCGACGATCTCATCGCTTGCGCGGAAGCCAATGTCGGACGGCTTCGCCGATTGTCATCCGGCGGATGACGCCGGCTCGGTCGACCGCATCGAAATCGTGGTCGTTCGACACGAGGGTCGCGCCCCGTTGGAGGCACGTTGCGGCATGCACACCATCCTTTCGTTTCTTGCCGCCGAAATAGGGTGTGCATGCGAGGACAAAGCGTTCCTCGACCCGGATGATCTCCAGGGTCCCGAGGATGGAGGCGGCGACCGCGGTTGCGGTTGGGGAAGGCAGGAGCTGAGCGTAGCGCAGGTACTCCTCCGCGAGGAGTTCGTTTCCGACGAGCCGGACGTCCGCCGCAAGCAAATGGACGATGAGCCGGAGCGAGTCAGTGACCCGTGGAACCGACTGGACGGCCGAGACGAAGACGTTCGTGTCGAGCAGGATCGCCGGGGTCGGAGAGGCCTCCATGGCCGTCCGCGTCTATCGGCGCGTCGCCGACGGGTATCTCGAAGCCGCGATCGATTCCATCTCCGCTTCGACCTTCGCGACGAGCGGGGCCAAGTCGACCCCCTGGAGTTCCTCGTGGATCCTGCGAGCGAGCTCCTGCGGGTCCAGCCGCTGGAGCCACAGACTCCCGTCCTTTCCTTCGATCAAGAGAAACTTCGTCCCCGGGGCGATGCCTTGCGCATCCCGCGTCTCCTTCGGGATCACGATTCTACCCGCGCGGTCCATCGGGACGACCGTCGTCATGAATGGT
>Ga0209376_1005884_pt1 | contig 10047 bp, 8 predicted proteins | sample GraSoiAngelo_134_FD_185891 | JGI IMG/M metagenome (GOLD analysis project Ga0209376, IMG submission 185891) | Grasslands soil microbial communities from the Angelo Coastal Reserve, California, USA - 14_0929_05_30cm (SPAdes) (version 2) | ecosystem: Environmental > Terrestrial > Soil > Grasslands ... | reverse complement strand
ATTCAACTCCTTTTCTTTTCAACCAGTTCCGCGCTCTCTGACGAAAAACAGCCGGGCGGTACCAGGGTAGCGCGGTCGCTGACGTCCCGGCTCGCGAGGTTCTCAATTCGTTTGGAGGGAACCAAGGAAGATCGAGCGCTTATTCTGCTGTTATTAAGAACTGCCAACCGCAGAGAGTGGGCTAGTGCGCGTTGAAAACGAGACTGGCGATGGCCCGGGCGATCACGTTTTCCTGAATCTGAATGAGGTCACTGTCGGCATAGGTCATCGCCAGCACCGTGAACACGTCCTTGCCGCGCGCAACAACCACCAGCTTTCCCGACCAGTCGTGGTCGTCGGCCTTCCCTCGATACTGATACTCCACGGCTGGTAGTCCGCCGACCGCCGTTTTGCGCTCCGATAAGCGCTGGTAGTTGGAGTAGACCACATGCAGCCGCTTTTCCACACCCGCGGCGGCCGCATCCAAAGGCTCTTTCGTTTGCTCCTCGCCGACTACCATCAGGGTTGATTCGTTGGATGTGCCCATTGCCACGATCGCGTTTGGCAGGCCGCCGCGCGCTTCCTCGATCAAGCTCCAGCTCGGCGCTTTGTACATGCGGAAGCCGTGAGTGTAATTCGTGTAGAGATTGCCTTGGATCTCTTCGCGGTTTGCGGGAACTTCGGGCTCTTTCGGCGGGGCAGGCGATGCCGTAGCCGACGCCAGTCCATTAGCGACTACCACCGGAGATCCCTTAATCGCCGGCGCAGGGAGATTGGCTGCCGCTGTATTCGCGGGAACTTCGGGCTTCACAGCCGCGTTCCCTATTTTCGGCCGTGCTTTATCGCCTTTCCCCGCCGGGCCCGGATCTGCCGTTCTTGCGCTCGCATTCGCTGGTGTGGCCGAAGCATCGGAAGACGATGCGACCGCTGGCTCAGCCTGTGGTTGTGAACCGGCGTCGGGCTTGGATGGATGCTGGGCCGCATCTTTCTTCCCCGCGGGGGGCGGTTCCGGTTTTCCCGCCGGTGTTGACGGAACAATGGACGCGATTTTGTCCTTTTCGATGAGCTCGTATCCAAAGTCGGTTTTGATCTTGAACATGTTGTCTTCGTAGGCGACAATCACGCCGTAAAGCTTCCTGCCGTCTTTGAGGCGAATCTCATCCGCCCGTGCGGAAAGAGCAATCGCGGAGAACGTCAGAACGGTGATCGCCAGCAAAAGGGGGCCGCGCTTATGGGGGACAGCCATAGAGAAAGTATCCCGCCGCTGAGCGCGGGCCGCAACCTTCACACTCGCGGGGGGTGTCCGTCGTGCTACCTGCTGTCTTTCTTGTGAGTGAAAATGAGTATTCACCTACGGCAAAGTTCCTGGTTCGACCAGGCCGGTTTCACTTGCTGTGCCAGCCAAGCCAGAGCCTTCCTGTCCCCAGGCGTTGATTCCCGTGTAGCCCACGGTATTTTGTTTCAGGTTGATCGCTGCGTTCACGTCGCGGTCGTGCGTGGTTTGGCACGCCGGGCACGTCCACTCCCGCACGCTCAGCGGCAGGACTTCCATTACGTAGCCGCACTCGCTGCAGGTCTTCGAGCTGGCGTAGAAAGGGTCGCGCACAGTTAATACCGATCCGTTCAAAAGCGACTTATACTCCAGTTGCCTGCGCAACTCCGACCAGCCAACATCGTGGATGGCCCGGGACAAATGGCGGTTCTGCACCATTCCTTTCACGTTCAAGTTCTCGACAAAGATCTCCGCGTGGTTTTTGCTGATCTTCGTCGTGAACTTGTGAAGGAAATCTCTGCGCATATTGGCAATGCGCCGGTGACAACGCGCCAGACGCAAAGCGGCTTTCTGGCGATTGTGAGAACCTCGCCGCTTGCGGGAATGGGCGCGGGAGAGGCGGCGCAGCCTTTCTAAGCCCCTCCCGAGCGGCTTCGGAGCCTCCACCTTCCGCCCGTTGGATAACACGGCGAAGGTGGTCAGCCCCAGGTCGATGCCTAGTGCTTCCCCGCTCGGCGGGTGGACTTCCCTTTGAGGGATCTCCACCGCCATGGCGATAAACCAGCGATCCGCCTCCCGGCTCACCGTTGCCGATTGAATCTTGCCGGTGAATCGCAGGGGCTCCCGGAGTTTCACTTGGCCGAGGACTGGCAGACGTACCGTTTTGCCGCTGCTGGAGAACTTGTCACAGGCGACATAGAAACAATCCCGGCACTTTCCCTTTTTCTTAAACTGGGGCCGGCCTTCTACCTGGCCGTTAAAATAGGCTTTCCAGGCTTTACCTAAAGCGGCGAAAGGTTGGGCGTGAGCGTCCCGATGAATGTTCTTCAGCCAGGGGAACGCCTCGTACTTGAAGGAGTTGAAGTACCGCTTGATCTCGCAGGCATCGGTGTTTGCACCTAAGTCGTATCGGTAGTTCCACTCCTCTAAGGCCCAGTTCCATACGAAGCGTGCCGTGCCACAGGCTTGCCGAAAGTATTCTTTTTGCTTTTCCGTAGGGTCCAATTCAATCCGATGAGCGAGGATCACTTTAACGCCTCTTTCAAGGCCCGGCGGTAGTTCCGTAAGCCATACAAGCGGGACGAAAAACATTGCGTGATCGCCATCAAATCCTGCACCATTTCTTGCTCGGGGGAGACCTTCTCCGTGTTGAGCACCAGCAACTCACACCCATGCTTCTTGCACAGATGTTGCAGCAGCTCGAACCCAAAGCGCGCCAACCGGTCCTTGTGGGCCACGACTAGCATCGCAACTTCGTCGGCCACAACGGAATCCACCAGAGCCGTAAACTTGGGCCGCTTGAAGTTTAGGCCACCGCCAATTTCCTCGATAAACTCCAGGTTGGCAATACCTTTGGCGATGGCAAACTCTTCCACGATCCGCCGCTGGTTCTTCAAATCCGGGCGCTGCGCTTGGGATGACACGCGGCAATAGCACACCGTGCGTCGCGGTCGCTCCGCCGCCGTTCTTCCCAAGTAGCGGTCCAGGTCCGGTTGCAACCAGTAGCGCCGCCCACTCGCAGTTCGCCGGGCGGGAAGTACGCCCGCCCGATCCATGGCCTGCAATGTCTTGGGATGCCGGGAAATATACTTGGCCGCCTGCCCGGTCGTGAGTCCTTCGTGCAGCACTACTCACATTTACACACATCCTACTCACCTAGGTCAAGCTCCTTCTCTAGTGATCCGTCGTTCGCATTCGTTTCGCCACTTGCTCCTCTCCTAGGTTTTTCGGCTCTCTGGCGCTCGATCGGCTCCCTTCAGCTGTCTGCATCGAGCTGTTTAGGAGTCGCAGATCTTCCCCAGGTCAAGTTTCATTCCCCCGAAGAGAAAATGCAACAGGGGCGTCTAAAACGGCTCACATCAAAGGGGGTACCAGTCTCTGGGCCAACTAATGATGTCTAGATCTGGTTATCGAAAGAAGGCTTGCTGACGGGTTCCGGTGGGTTCGGGCGACGGACGGGAAAAGTGCTTCGAGGGGCGCCCCACAGCAGTCTCAATAATTTCCTCTTAGGGCGTAACCCACGTCAAAGGGCAGCTTACCATCCACGCGGAGGACTTTCACCGAACTGTTGATGGAATAGACGTCGATAATTCCCACTGCCCCTGGCGTGGTTTCCACCAGGTGCAGCAGATCTTCGTCGCTGGCCACGATCTTTACTGTCACGTGAGACTCGTTCAGCTTGGCAATCGCGGCCTTGGGATCGCCGCTGGAGTCGCCGAAAAGCTTCTGCACCGCCACGCGCATCTCGGGAGACTCGGGATTCCTGACAACGAGAGTGAAGCTCTTTCCGTCCGGCCAAGCCTTCTGGATGCCCTTGCACAATTTGCTGAGTTCGGCCAGTGGGATATCCGAGAGCTTACTCCCCATGGACACGACCACCGCCATGTTCTTGACCGCAGCAAAGGTTAAACCGCCAAGTATCGAAGCAATACAAAAAAGGGCCGTGCTGCGCAGCCATTTCCCGCGTACATTCTGCTTCATAACGCCCCAGCTCACTTTCAGGCAGGTTACCCACAGTATGTTCAAGCCTCATTGTCCGGAGCAAGTCCCGGTTTTTCGCCCTGTGCCCAACTGTGCGCCTCCCTTTGTCCTCAATCAGTTAACCCCTTCTTTATCATCACGCACACCTGTCCTACAGGCCAGTATCCCCGCACCCGTACACCGCGCTAGCCTGTCAATCCGGGCTCATTTCTGTTCCCCTTTGGGAAACGGAGACTGTTTGGCATGAAACGATATGCGGCGCGCTCTTTCTTTCTAATCTCACTTTCGCTCTTGGCCGTCGGCGCTCGGGCACAAACTCCCGCCTCGCGCGTCGCGGAAACCGCAAGCCGCGCGGCCAGGCACACCCCGCCGATGGTGTCCAGTGGGCAGCGCCTCTTTGGCGCCATCCCTATCTCCACGCAATCCGGAGAGGCCCGCAAGTTCATCGAACTAGCGTGGGACAAATACGAAAACTCAATGTTTGACGACGCATTAGTGAATGCCCGTCACGCCACGGAAAAGGACCCGCAGTCTGCCCTGAGCCAGGCCCTGCTTTCCTTCGTTGCCCGGCGCGGTATTCCCAACTCAGTGGCGCTGGCGAAAGCCAAATCTCTTCTCCCCCGCACCACAACCGACGAGCAACTTCTTGTTCGCTGGATGACCAGCATTCAAGAGCGCGACCTTCTCCCCGCGATCATGAACATGAACGACCTCCTGAAGCGCTACCCCAAAGACAAGCATGTCCTTTATCTCACTGCGGAATGGTTGTATCTCCAGCAGGACTACGATCGGGCGCGGACCATGATGCAGGCGGCTTTGCAAATCGATCGAAATTTCCCCGCGGTCCTGAACAGACTCGGCTATGTGTATGCTGAAACTGGTGAACCCGCAAACGCAGTCGCCTCCTTGGAACGATACGCGGAAGTGGAACCAGGCTCCCCTAATCCGGAGGACTCGCTGGGCAGGGTTCTGCGAACCACCGGTGATGATCGCGGTTCCCTAGAGCACTTCGGTGCAGCTTTGCAGATCGATCCCACCTATTTCGCCTCCCAGGTCGGACTGGGAGACACGTTGACGCTTATGGGCGACTTCAGCAGCGCACGAAAGGAATACGATCGCGCCTCTCAAATCGCGGAAAATTCGCGCGACGAACTCTACGCCGAATTTCAGAAGGCGCTGGTCTATTTCTGGGAGGGAAACGCTGCCGAGGGCCGCCACGAGCTTGCCGCGCTCTCAGAACGAGCCGCTATCAAAAAAGAACCCAACATGCAATTTGCCATCGCCTTGGGACGCGCCATGCTTGCCGCCAATTCTCCGGATGAAGTCGAGCAACTCGGCACTCTGGCTGTTTTTTTGGAACGGCCCCTGGCCGGCATGAGCGAATCGGACCGCGGGATCGCCCGCGCCACGGTGCTCCGCGAACGTGTGCGAGTGGCCGCACGGAGCGGACTCGCGGACCTCGCCTCCAGCACGATCTCCAAACTCGAAGACCTCGCGGCATCCTCCCGCGATCTTGTCATCGAAAATGCTTATGAATCCGCGCGTGGCTTTGCGTTCTTCCTACAGCGTGACTATCTAGACGCCGCCGACGAACTGGCCGCGGACTCCCATTCGCCGCTGGTGCTCCGGCAGCTGGCCATCACTCAGGAAAAACTGGAAAAGCCCGATGCGGCGCAATCAACTCGCACGCGCCTGCAATACCAGCGAGGAGCAACCGTCGAGTGGTTTCTGGTCACGCACCCAGAGACCGACACATCTCGCTAGCCTCCTCAGAAGGCAATGGAGATTGGCCCACTGGAGATCTCTTGGCCTTGGGACCCCGGTTTAATTTCTTGGCTAGGCCTTTTTCACCAGTCGCGTGATCCACACCAGAATCACCGCGCCAACAAACGCGACGATGATCGAGCCAAGAATGCCTCCGCCTGGCCAAATGCCGAGCATCCCAAACACCCAGCCGCCGACGATGCCGCCGAGGATGCCGAGGACGATGTCAATCACCACGCCGTGTCCGCCGCCCCTCATCACTTTTCCGGCGAGCCAGCCGGCGATCAACCCAACCACAATCCAGTAGAACAATCCCATGTTTGCCCCTCGTCTTTCTCCCTGCGAGTGTAGCTCCCCGTGCCGCGCGTCCTTTTTAGAACCTGACTTGCCCAATGTCAACGGCGCGGCTTACACTGGCTCACCAGACCCAGCCGCAACGGAGCGTTGATGATTTCTCGCATTCGTTTATTTGCTCTCCTGCTGCTGGCATTCGCTCTGACTAGCGCCGCCTGCTCCAAGACACGGAAAGACGCGGCTTCCACCTCCCTCTCTGGCACGCGTCCTACCATCATCTTCATGACCGACTTTGGCACCGCCAACGATGCCGTAGCCATCTGCAAGGCCGTCATGCTGGGCATCGCCCCGGACGCCCGTATCATGGACCTCACCCACCAGGTGACTCCCTACTCCATCGAGGACGCATCGCGCTTCCTGGAAGCGGTGTCCCCTTACTATCCGGCTGGAGCGGTCTTTGTGGCGGTGGTCGACCCCGGAGTCGGTACGTCACGCAAGCCGATGGTGGTCAAATCAAAAAAGGGTCAGTATTTTGTTCTTCCGGACAATGGCCTGGTCACGCCGGTAATTGATCGCGACGGTCTGGATTCCGCGCGCGAGATCACCAATCCAAACTGGATGATTCAATCTGCGATTTCTTCCACTTTTCACGGCCGCGACATCTTTTCTCCAGCTGGCGCACACCTCGCCGCCGGATGGGATTTCAATCTCGTCGGCCCCGAGATCCCGCAACTCGTCCGACTTACTCCGAGAACTTCCACGCTCACCGACAAAGGCATCTCCGGCGACATCATCGCGCTCGACGATCCCTTCGGCTCTCTGGTCACCGACATTCCTGGCGACGAATTCAAGAAGCTCGGCTACAACCTGGGCGACAAACTCCGGATCGAAATCAATAAGAAATCGGTGAGTCTGCCTTATGTGAAAACTTTCATGGATGCGCCCGTCGGCGATGCGCTTCTGTTCATCGATTCTCGCGACCGCGTCAGCATTGCCGTCAACCAGGGCAACTACTCCAAGAAGTTCAACGTCGAGCCTCCCGGTGCCATCTTCATTCCGCGCAAAGGCGCCCCGCTCAAAGAAAAGTAAATCGGCTCTCACCTTGAAGTGAACCAGGTTCGCCTCAGGATCTTAACCTGCACTTTGTGCTGCGGAGCCTCCTGGGGTGATTCTCCGTCCAGCCACGATTGCTCCTTTCGTCTCAATCATGCAATCTTGCCGAGAACGCCCACAAGCTCTCTGCTATCCTGCCACCATGGAAAACCGTTCCTTCGGCGACGTCGGTGGCACTCCCGGCGGCCTGGGCCATTTCCTGATCGGCATCATCATGAGTAGCCTGGGGGGCTACTTCCTGGCCAATCAGGTCAGCGTGGTCGGTTCCTTTTGGAGCTTTTTCGGCGCGAACACTTTCGGCATCACCCTGATCCCTATGCTTTTCGGCGTGGGTCTGCTGTTCTGGAACGGTCGCAGCACAGCCGGCTGGGTTCTCACTCTTCTAGGTTCGCTCTTCATCTTCGCGGGCGTGCTCGCCAACATGCACATCTATTTTCGCCCCACTAGTCTTTTCAACACCCTCATCATGCTGGTCCTCCTTGTCGGCGGACTTGGCCTCATCGCCCGCTCGCTGCGCGCGCATCCTCCTTCCTGACGTTCCACTGTTGATACCCGTCTCCAGGTGCCAGATTTTAGGGAACTTCTCCTACCATCTGTCGTATCACCCTCTCAGATCGTCCGGTGAAGGTACCTGTTGATCAGGCACGATCAGGGTGGTGGAGCCCGATGGAATCCTTCAAAAGCCAACTCCAGCAGGTCCTGCGAAGACTCGGTCTTGCCCCGATGTTCACGGCCATCACCATCGTCACGCTGGCCGCTGGCGTGGGGGCCAACACCGTTGTTTTCAGCGTCCTCGAAGGTGTCCTGCTCAAGCCCCTGCCCTATCCCAAACCCGACGAACTAGTAGGTGTGTGGCTTACCGCACCCGGCATCCAGCTCAAGGACGCCGAATTGTCCCCCTCCGACTACTTCATCTACCGCGAACAAAACCGCACCCTGCAGGATATTGGCCTGTATCAAGGCGACTCGGTGAGTGTGACCGGTGTTGCCGAACCCGAGCAGGTCCCCGCCTTGCGCGTCACGGACGGCACTCTCCCTCTCCTCGGCATTCCTCCGCTGCTCGGTCGCGGCTTCAGCAAACAAGATGATTCGCCGGGCGCTCCCGAAACCGTCATGCTTACTTACGGTTATTGGCGTCGCAAGTTTGGCGGCGACTCCTCCGTGATCGGCCGCAACATCATCGTGGATGGCAAGAGCCGCCAAATTATTGGCGTTTTGCCGCAGCGCTTTCATTTCCTCGATGAGGATGATCCCGCCGTGATTACTCCGTTCCAGTTTGACCGCAACAAGATTCACCTCGGCAATTTCAGCTACGACGGTCTCGCCAGACTCAGGCCCGGCGTCACCCTTGAGCAGGTCAACGCCGACGTTGCTCGCATGCTTCCGATTGTTATGACTTCCTTTCCCGCTCCGCCAGGTTTCGGCCTCAAGCTCTTTGAAGACGCGCACATCGGCCCCAACGTCCGCCCTCTGAAGCGCGACGTCGTCGGCGACGTGGGCAGCGTGCTCTGGGTTCTCATGGGCTCGATTGGTATGGTCCTTCTGATCGCCTGCGCCAATGTCGCCAATCTGCTGCTCGTCCGCGTCGAGGGCCGCCGTCAGGAACTGGCCGTGCGCGCCGCCTTGGGTGCCGGCCGCGGACGCATCGCTGCCGATCTTCTGCTCGAAAGTGTCATTCTCGGATTGCTGGGCAGCGCCGTCGGTTTGGGTCTCGCCTACACCGCTCTGCGCATTCTTGCCGCTGTCGCTCCAGCGGGGCTTCCTCGCGTCCGTGAAATCGGCATTGATGGATCGGTTCTGCTCTTCACGCTTGTGATTTCCCTCTTTGCCAGCATGCTGTTTGGTTCCATTCCCGTCATCAAGTACGCCGGAGTGCGTCTCAGCACCGGCATCCGCCAGGGCGGACGCGCTCTCAGCCAGAGCAAGGAGCAACACCGCGCGCGCAGCGTCCTCGTCGTGGTCCAAGTCGCCCTCGCGCTCGTCTTGTTGATCTGCTCCGGCTTGATGATTCGGACCTTCCGCGCCCTCACCAACGTCAACCCCGGATTCGCCGAGCCCGCCGCGTTGCAAACTTTCCGCATCTCGATTCTTAAGTCACAGGCGAAAGGAGACGAACAGGTTGTCCGCAGGCAAGAGGAGATCTCGCATAGGCTCGCCGCGATTCCGGGGGTATCTTCTGTCGGAATCAGCTCCAAAATCCCCATGACCGGCGGAGGCTGGCACGATCCCATCTTCATCGAGGACCGTACTTACGCCGAAGGCCAGCTCCCGCCGCTCCGCGGCTTCAAATTCATTTCGCCCGAATACCTAGGCGTTCTTGGCACACCGCTGGTGGCCGGCCGTGGAATCACCTGGAACGACACCTACAGGAAAATCCCTGTCGCCATGGTGTCTGAAAGTCTGGCTCGTGAGTATTGGCCCGATCCCTCCGGCGCGCTCGGCAAACGCATCCGTGTCGGCTCTAAGGACGACTGGCGGGAAATCATCGGTGTGGTTGGTGACGTTTACGATGAAGGGGTCAGCAAACCAGCCACTACGTCTGTCTATTGGCCCCTCATGATGGATCACTTCGAGAGCGATGAGTCCATGTCCATGCGCGACGTAGCGTTCGTCCTTCGCAGCACGCGCACCGGCTCGGAGAGTTTCTTGAACGAGGTCCGGCAAGCGGTCTGGTCCATCAATCCGAATCTTCCACTTGCCGACGTCCACGCTCTGGACTTCTATTACAAGCGCTCTATGGCCCGGACTTCCTTCACCCTGATCATGCTCGGTGTTGCCGGCAGCATGGCGTTGTTGCTCGGGGTCGTCGGCATCTATGGCGTGATCGCCTATTCCGTCTCCCAGCGCACCCGCGAGATCGGCATTCGCATGGCCCTCGGCGCCCAGCACCAAACGCTTACCAGCATGTTCGTCCGCCACGGCCT
>Ga0209376_1005882_pt1 | contig 10050 bp, 10 predicted proteins | sample GraSoiAngelo_134_FD_185891 | JGI IMG/M metagenome (GOLD analysis project Ga0209376, IMG submission 185891) | Grasslands soil microbial communities from the Angelo Coastal Reserve, California, USA - 14_0929_05_30cm (SPAdes) (version 2) | ecosystem: Environmental > Terrestrial > Soil > Grasslands ... | reverse complement strand
TACTCATCCTGATATGGAGAAAATCAAAGCTCTGCTGACTACAAAACCCGAACAATGAATTGGCGCTACAACTCTGCCCAATCTCATCGGTTATTTGCGCGACGCGCGGCCGTGATTCTCTCGCTTTTCATCTCCGTCATGCACGTTCAAGCGCAGACGCAGGCGACCATGAACGCGCAGGCCCGCGCAGAGTTCGAGCGAGCCGACTCAGAACGTAACAAGACTTATGAAGCGCTTTTGACCAAACTTTCGGATACTGAGAGTAAAACAGAAGCTGAAGGAAAGCCAGCGAGCATGGCTCGCGTTTCGAGATGCCGAGGCAGCATTTGCGGCTGACCAGTTGCGCGGTGGATCAATGGCTCCCACGATCCGCTACGAAACGATGGCGGAACTTACTTAAGAGCCAATCAAACAGCTAAAGGCCAAGCGTACCGAATGAGACCACATCATGGACTGGGTGCACGTTGAGGAATGAACTAGCGCCTACAATCAGAATAACGTTTATGAATAAAAAATTCGTCGCCCTGACACTTGCCAGCGTGGGAACAATTTTAGTTTCCATTAGCGCCCAAGCGGGCGCGCTGGCTATTGATGCAGCCGGAAATCTCTTTCTGAGCGACGGACATTCCATCTTCAAATACGCGCCCGATGGCACAAAGAGCACCTTCGCCGCGGGGCTGAACCCACTTGGTTTGTGCTTTGACGGCGAAGGGAATCTTTTCGTCGTGGACGCGGCAGTGACGGAAGCCAAAAGCTCGATTCTCAAATTTACGCCTGACGGAAAGAAAAGTACGGTCGCCAAGGGGATCAGCCCTGACGGAATGGCCTTTGATCGTTCGGGTAATCTGGTTGTTTCTCAGGGTGATTCGATTTTCAAATTCACGCCCAAAGGGGTAAAGCGCACGTTCGTCATTTCCAAGCCCTCTTTTTATTTTACCGATCTAGTTTTTGACGCAGCCGGTAATTCCTTTGTGACCGACGAACATTCCATCTCCAAATACGCGCCCGATGGCACAAAGAGCACCTTCGCCGTGGGACTCGACCATCCGACCGGCCTGGCTGCCGACGCTGCCGGCAATGTCTATGTCACGGTAGTGACGGCACCCGACGCCAGCAGCCATGCGATCCTTAAATTTAGTCCCGATGGGACGAAAAGCACGTTTGCTTCACTGCTCGGCAGTTTTTTTGCTGGCGATCTGGCTTTTGATCGGTCCGCTAATCTTTTTGTCTGGAATAGCCATGCAATCTTGAAATTCGATCCGAGTGGAACTCGAACCACCTTCGTCTCGGACTGGGTATCACCCGACAAACAATGGGAATACGAATGCGTTGAATACCCGAGAATTGTAAAGGCCGGCACGACACAACTTGTGTTAGATCTTGATCAAGAGCTGAAGGTAAATGGTCCCGATAGGAGGGTTGCAGACGTACTCTGGGCGCCAGACTCAAAGCGCTTTGCTTTTAATTACATTGCGGCCCACGCGCACGATACGACCTACGAAACGGTCGCGTTGTATCAGCTGCGTGGTGACAAATGGGTAGCCTTGCATTCACCGGTGGACAAAGCATCAGAGCGCGCCCAGTTGGCGCAACTAGCCGAAAAGTATTTGCCGAAAAACAGTTACCGCCGCCGCTTTTTGGATTCCTCACCAGAGGACGATACCTTAAAAGTGCGTAAGTGGGCGGACGCCAATACTGCAATCCTGTATGCGTATTCGCAAACGGATGAGGAGCAGGGGGCTGTTCTGTTCACGATGAAGTTCGATGCGGAAGGCAACTGGAAAATCGTCAAAACGCATCGGCTGTCGAAAAAGGAGCTCCTAAAGGAGCTACAAGAGGAGCTATGAGATCGTTCTTTCGTTCATTCGCAAGCCGGTAACCAAATTATTGTCCTTTGCCGAAGAGTATTTCATATGTCTTTGGAAAATTCTGTTTGAGATACGGTTTCGGTTTCGAAATCGGATCCCAAGCGTCGCCGCCGACGATGCTGAAAGTATCTCTGTAGGATTCTCGGATTTTTTCAGGACGACTCTTCAAGTAGTTGGCGAAAATTTCATCGCCCGCGACGTGAAAAAGCCTCCACCACCCGTTCACGTAACTCTCTCCGGCAACACCATCCATAAACTCGCCCAGGGAATCGAACCGCGCGATCGCTTTCAAGTCTCCGTTACCCGCCGCGGTCAGAAGTTGAAAATAGTTAACGCCGTGTTCTTTGGCCGAGATTGCGTCGTAGCGCTCGGAATCCCGGGCTGATTGCAGTTTTTGCCACAGCTTCTTCTCCTGATCGTAATTTAGTTTCATCACCGGCTCGTTCGGCAAAAGCTGAAGCTTTGCTTTTCCAATGAATCCGTTGCAGCCGGACTTTAGGTAAACACTCCAACCGTAGGGTCCCGGCTCTGCTAGGAAATGTTCACCGCCTTTTAACCTTGCGGCTACCTTTCCATATTCTCGCACAATGACCGAGCCATGCGGATCTTTAAGCGTCGCCATGCATTCATCGAGTGCATTCGCGGTCGAATGGAACAACGCAAACGCGGCAAAACTCGCTAGCAGATAACCAGGTTCCATTGGAGGAATGAACAAAATCGGTTAGCGATCTTGTTTCCGCTGTTCATAGACGGCGCAAAGACAGATCGCGAGCAGTGAAATTTTTTCATATCATGACAGCTGCTGCTTCGCTTCTTCCCGCGCGGTGAACCCAGTCTCTTTCTGCTGGCGGACGAAAATCCTCATACCAAAAATGGTTCTTCGGTGCTCCGCGCATATCGATTCCATGCTTTTTTATCTCGCCTTTATTCGTTCGCATAGAGCAAAATCTTAAACGAAGGCAATGCGATTTTTCTTCAAATGAGCCAGTCCCCCGTAATCCTGTTAGGAATGAATCGCCGTGTTGCTGCGATTCCAAAAATCGATAGCTGCGCGATTTGGCCGGCGACGCTATGAAATTAATAAGCCTCTGCCTCACTTTGGCCCTTCTTTCTATTCAAGCTCTCGCCTTGGAAGCGACGCCGGCGGCGAGCCCAAGTCGCTTCACCACGTTCGCGCAAGCGTACGCCGAAGCTAAGCGCCTTACTGATACCGACCCGGGAAAGGTTTACGACGTTGAATTTTCAGCGGCGGTTGTGCCGCGACTGAGTGAGATTGTTGGTGAGTGCACAAAAAATTCCGGGCCGCGAGTCGTGTTTGATGTTGTTTTTGTTTTTGCGGCTAACGGGAACGTGGAACAGGTGTTCGCTTCTCCGGATCAACCGGCCGCGGCCTGTGTCGGAGAGAAGTTGCGCGATTTGCATTTGTCCGCTCCTCCACACCCAGGCTGGCCAGTGGACCTGCATGTTAACATCAGCCCCGAAAACGCTCCGCCGGCGAAGATAGGAAGCCCGAACAAACTCGATCTCGAAATTAAGAGGTCACCGCGTCACGTCATCTTGAGAAACGGAAAGGAAATCGCGACGTGGGAAGGCGATCCTGATTCAAGGATCACACTCCATTACCCCGATGGAGCTACCCAGAAAGTAACAATCACGAAAGATCGACATATGCATGTCGGACCTGCCATCCGAAATCCGAATGGGCAGAAGAAGGAAGGTGCGCCCAAATCCGGGGCAGAGGCAGAGTCAGCTTATCCAGAGGATGAAAAGCTGGCGATGAAAGCAAAGAAGGCCGAGTTAGCCAAGAATTATGAAGAGGCGCTCAAGCTCTATGAGCAAGCGATTAATCTGAAAGGCCGTTTCACGCCATTTGTTTATCAGAATCGAGGTATGCTTTACCTCAATCGCGCGAAAGCTTCAACCGAATCGCAATCACGGATCGCCGATCTGCAACGCGCCATTGCCGATTTTAAAAAATCTATCGCTCTGGGGGCCACTTCCGACGAGGAACTGAATCGCGGCTTGAAGAAAATCGCCACCAAGGCCAACCTTGAAGAGGCGACCAAGCTACTGGCAGAAGAAACAGGCCAATAACGATTCAACCATCAGCCTATCAAAAGCACAATGTGGATCTTGCGATGAGAAGAAGCATTCGATGAACACGAACGTCTCGATCGGAATATTCGCGCTTTTCTTCGGGTTCACTGGCACCGTGTTAATAGCGGAGGAAAAACCGGAAGCGATTCTGGCGGCGGCAAAAAAGTTGTCCGACAACCAGCCGTGGCAGGTAGAAAAGTAGAGATGACCTTAGTGAAAAAAGAAAAGATCTGAAGGTGACTGAATTAACTATCAAAGGAAAAGACAATCCACCGATCAAGATGCATGTAATAGGTTTAGCATCTGGAGACGGAGTATTTGTTTTTTCGATATCGAGTCCTGAAACAAATATCGACTCCTTAGTTAAGGAGTTTGTCAGCACCACCAATTGGTAAACAAGAGACTTGACGTCCAAGAAGAAGTGGCGCGGATTAAACAAGGTTTTGGTAAGAAATAGTGAAAAATCTAACTTTTAGCTCGAGCCGACGCCGGGAGCTGGCGGTAGCGCTTCGCGGTCCTGTCTGAGGCCGGCGCGGTTCAGCAAAACGTTAGGCATCTACGGGAGAAAACTAAGTGAACACAAAAACTAGCCTGCTTGTCCTTGCGCTGTTCAGCTGTTTGTCGGCGCCCATGACTCTGGTAGCTGCTTCCCCGGAGGAAAAGTATTTTGAAACTCGTGACAATTTCATCCGGGAGTTTGAAAAAGCATCGACCCCGCTTGATAGCCTCGCTGAACAAGATGCGCACGCCCTTGATGAAAAAGATGAGCATGCCCTTGCTGAACTTGAGAAACAGCTGAAGGCAATTGTAGGGCCAGTTAATGTTGAAGGGTTTCCGAAAGAGGGCAAAATAAACCTTGAAACTCTCCAAAACGGCGACTTGGGCTTTGGTCAGGTCGATGGGCTTAGATTCAGTGCCAAGCAAGAATACCTTTTTGTCACACCGATAACATTTTGAAGAAATATCTGGCTGGGCAGCCCAAGCTACCTAAAGACCTAGCTGAACTTTCTAAGACTGGTGAGTTTTATCTTCGCGCCATTACGGCGGAATCGGCTGTTACGTACTTTGCAGAGATCCCGGTCAAGAGCGCGAACGGAAAATCTTATGTTCGCGCGTTTCTCGGTCTAACTGCTCAAGATATTGGCCCCTTCATTCCAAAAGAGATCTTTGTATTCGTTACGAAGGGAAATCGAATACTCGCAGTCCAGTCGCCAGCGGCAACTGAGATCACAGAAATTCCGCAGTGTAGAAACGAGTGGGAGAAGTTTGCCAAGAAGAAGGCAGACGCAAATGAGCTTTATCGATCCTCGGGGTCGAATAATGAAAAGGAGTTCGATGAAGAAGTTCAACAATATGAGCAGCAAGGGTTCGAGGCATACCAGCGCTGTTACGACAGAGAGGCAAAGAATCAAAAATTCTTCGCTTCCCTTAAGAAGCAGGCCCAATCGATTGTTGATCGTTTGCTGAGAAACTGAGCATTGAAATTGCGATGCCCAACAATTCGCTCCACCTGACTCGCGGTGCTGGCGCACCGCTCGCAGGTAAGCTCAGGCGTGTAGGCCTACTAGCCGCTCAGCGAGCTTGCACAATTTTTTCCTTAATCGGTTTTTGGTCAGCCTTGGTTTGTTGCGCGGCCAATTGAACGACAGCGACACTCGACGCCAACAGAAACACGAATATCAACCGACTCGCTTTCATATCCTTGCGATCTTGTTTCCGCTGTTCATGGCAGAACCTGTGCGAAATCTTCTTTGTCTTTTCTGAGCGCACGACGATCGTGCGGGCCCTTTCTCGACAAACAGAATTGCCAATTATCAGTCGTCGCGAAGCTTCCATTTGGTGTTAGCCGTGCCGTCTTCCTTGAAGGAGACGGTAATTTCGTAGAGATGACCAAAGCTGTGAATGGATCCCGAGGATGGCGTCAGCTTCTCGTAGTAGACATGCCTTTCGAGCATAAGCGTGTTGGCATCCGCCCACCGGACAGGCGTTACAAATTCGTGGCCCATAACTGCGCCTCTGATTTCGGCGTCGCTCTCTTTGCCGGGCGGCTGGTCGAGCGGCAGATTAACTTTCGCAAACGATTTGCCTGAACTCTGGTAAACCGTTGTTTGTGTCCTTTGTGGAGGAGGCGCTGGAGTGCGGAAAAGATTTCCGGCGTGAGTTTTGTCTGACGTCACATAGGCAAAACGCTTTGAATCTGGAGACCAAAGCACACCGCCCTCACGATCACCGCCGGCACCAATGTCGGCGTCAGTCAGATCACACAGCACCTGACTAGTTCCTTTCTCGATTAGTTCTGCGTGGCTGACTTTTGAATCCGACAGTTCAAGCGGGTCTGTAAAAGTCTTGCGAATGCTGTAGCGCCCATCCGGCGAAGTCCAATCAACAATCTCACCGCGGAAGAGAAGCTTCGTCGTCTCAGGAAAGTAGCGTTGGAGATAATCCACATCGGCCCCGTTAGCGAATTCTTCTTCAGACATTCCGCCGATCAGAGTTCCTCTTACACCGACTTGATCAGCTAATGGCAAGCCACGCACAAAATTCGAAAAAGTCTTGTCGCCGACGAGGTGAAAAAGCGCTGACGCGTCCGGGAAATAGCCCTCGGCTGCCGCGCCATCCATGAATTCCGCGAGGGAGAAAAACTGCGCAAGCGCCTTCTTATCACCGTTTCTCGCCGCGCTCAGAACTTTAAAATAGTCAAGGCCGCGTCCCTTGGCCTGAGAGGCGGTCTCGTTCAGTTCGGCATTTCGGAGCGATTGCAATTTTCGCCATTCGTTTTTGCGCGCGTCGTGGTTCAACTTCATCAGTGGCTCGTCCGGCAGCAGATGGATTCGGGTTTTATCCATGAAGCCCGTGATTCCTGACTTCAGACAAACCGACCATTTAGGATCGTCAGACCGATTCCATGGCTTTGCGACAACGAAGCGTTCGCCCGCTTTCACCTTAGCGATGACTTTGCCGTCATAGTCTCTCACGTTTGTGTAACCGTCCGGGTCGTCGATTATAGCCATGGATGCACGCGGCGCGGTGTTCTCCGCTTCAGGAGCCTTACTTCCAACAGTGGTCGTCACTTTGCCGGTACCGTTGAAGCTTGCGTCCAGTTTACCGTCGGCGTCGAAGCGCACGACTGCGAAATCGCTTGTGGTAACAGTCAAAGCAGCGCCGGCTGCCACGATCTTGCCATCCTTTTCCAACGCTACGGCCTCGCACTTGCCATCGTAGTCATTGACGGCCTTAGTCACTTTGCCGCTGCCGTTGAAACTTGTGTCGAGACTCCCATTGGGGTTGTAACGGACAATCGCGAAGTCGCGGTCTCGGCCGCTGTTATTGATGGCATAACCAGCGCTGACAATTTTCCCATCGTTCTGCAGTGCTATGCCAGTGGCGTTGCTGCCGCTCATGCCAACAAGGGTCAGCACCTTGCCAGTACCGCCAAAACTCGTGTCTAACGTCCCGTCGGGATTGTAGCGTATTAGCGCGGATTTTTCAGTCCCATCCGTGGAAGCGAAACCGGCGACAACGATTTTCCCGTCGCTTTGCACCGCTACCCCTCTAGCCTCGGCGTTGCCGCTGCCGAAATCGGTCGTCACTTTGCCGGTTTTGTTAAAGCTGAGGTCCGGCGTCCCATTCGCGTTGAAGCGCGCGACTGCAAAAGTTCGGCCGTCGCCGTGCGCTGCGTCACCGGCGACGACAATTTTCCCGTCGCTCTGCACAGCGACACCGCGGCCGTAGTCGAGCTTGCTAAAGTCGGCCGTTGCTTTGCCGGTCCCGTTAAAGGCCGCATCGAGAGTTCCATTTGCGTTGTACCGCGCTATCGCAAAATCATTGTTGCCGGGCGCGAACGTGTGTCCCACCACCACAATCTTCCCGTCGCTCTGCAAAGCTACGCTATTGGCACTGTCGGAGTTGCGTCCGATTTCTGTCGTGACCTTCCCAGATTCGCCAAAGCCTGTGTCGAGTGTGCCATCGGCGTTGTATCGCAGCACAGTGAACTCCGCGCGGTTTTTCCCAATGGGATTAAACGAATAGCCGGCGACAACGATTTTTCCATCGCTCTGCAATGCCAATCCTTCACCATGGCAATCACCGTCACCGACTGCGGTAATGATTTTGCCAGTGCCGTTGAAGCTTGTGTCCAAACTCCCATCCGCATTGTAACGCACCAGCGCGATCTGATCGGCGCGACCGACGCCGGCGTATCCCGCCACCACAATCTTTCCATCGGTCTGAACGGCAAGGCTCTTGCCGTAGTCAATGCCAACACTGGCCAAGGCGGCCCGACCGACGACTAGGGACGCAATACACGCACACCGGGCGAGGAAGGAAAATTTTTTACTTTCGGATCGTCTGTAACAACGCTTTTGCGTCATGCCTATTGGTCACTTGGATGAGTAGTGAGCTTGGATCATTAGCGTGGGGTATCCGCTGACGGTTTCGTACGAGGCATGTGCTCTGTGGTCGGATCGTATCCAGGCGGCTTTTTTGCCCGGCTTCTTTTCCCACTTGTTGCCGGCCGCGTTCCCCTCGAGGAAGATCGACAATTCCTTCTCCGAAAGCTTATGCCTATCCACGCGGGAATAAGCTTCGGCGACGCTACGACCTTTTAGAAATTGTACCACAGCAAGGTATTCACCTGTTGGGTTTTTGTACATGTTTGTTGTTATGCCGTCGCTATCTGGCTTGCCTGGGTCAGTCGGCTTTCCCATAAGCGCGTTGACTTGATCCTCGGTATTGCCGAGGCGCGCGATGGCTTCACTACTCAAAGCAATAATGATCGCGGCCGTTGATATTAGGACGTGTTTCATAGTTGATCCTTTCGATTTGCTCGAGTTTGAGTTTACCGGTCGAATCTCATGAGCATTACGCAACAATCGGGAGGCTTTGTCGATCTAAAAGCAACGGTGTGTGATAAACTGCGAAGGCATGCCTTCTCGCAGCGAAACCTCGAGTTATTGAGCGCGCATTTTGGTCCCACTCACTTCAGGGTGCAAGATGGAGCTGCGCCAACATCTGTGTTTCCCGAAATGAGTAATCACGATGTCCATCATTTTTCCTTCACAAACTTTTCGCCGTTCCACGTGAATTTGTGGAGGATCTTCTTGATCTTCGGTGCGCGTACCACAATTGTCTTGCCTTTTTGCGGCAACACTCATTCGGTCCATTCCATTCAATCGGCTCGACTCTCTTCGCAGTGTCGGGCTCGGAACCGGTTGCATTTTTTGGGAGCTTCGGCGTCGGCAGTTCCGGCAACGCGATTTCGTTGAAAGATGAAGTGCCGGCCGTGCGGCTAAACACGCGCATCCCCATTTGAGCCGCCTCCCTTCTCAAAAAAATAAGCGACACGTTTTGAATCTTTCGACCAAACCAACTTCTCGCTGCCAGCTGGCTCATCGCCATGGAGCTGCACTGCGACTTTGCGCGTGCCGCTCTCGATGATCGCACTATCGCCGTGAATCGGGTTCAATTCGTTGAACGTTTCGCGCAGAGCGAATTTTCCATCGGGCGATTTACAATCAATGCGCTCGCCCGCGGTAAGGGAAAGAGGAGCAATCAGGAGTAATGCGCAACAAGCCCCAAGAATTTTTAATTCGTTCATTCGCAAGCCGGTAACCAAATCATTGTCCCTTGCCGAAGAGTATCTCATATGTCTTTGGAAAATTCTGTTTGAGATACGGTTTCGGTTTTGAAATCGGATCGGTCATGTCGCTCCCGCCGATGCTGAAAAAATTTCTGTAGGATTCTCGGATTTTTCTAGGACAACTCTTGTAGTAATTGGCGAAAATTTCATCGCCCGCGACGTGAAAAAGCCTCCACCAGGTAGAATGGTATTCCTCTCCGGCACCACCATCCATAAACCCATTCAGGGAATTGAACCGTGCGATCGCTTTTAGGTCGCCTTCGCTCGCCCGGAGCAGAGTATCATAATAATTGACTCCATGCTGTTTCGCTTCCCATGCCGCCTCATCGCTTTGCGTCACCGGCTTGTCCCGCAATTTTCGCCATTCCTTTTTGCTTGCGTCGTAGTTCAACTTCATCAACGGCTCGTCCGGCAATAAACGAATCCGGCTCCGATCGATTCGACACT
>Ga0209376_1005880_pt1 | contig 10052 bp, 9 predicted proteins | sample GraSoiAngelo_134_FD_185891 | JGI IMG/M metagenome (GOLD analysis project Ga0209376, IMG submission 185891) | Grasslands soil microbial communities from the Angelo Coastal Reserve, California, USA - 14_0929_05_30cm (SPAdes) (version 2) | ecosystem: Environmental > Terrestrial > Soil > Grasslands ... | reverse complement strand
TTCGTCGAGAGCTTTCGATAATTCCTCGGCCGTCGGCTCATTGAATTGAATCAGCCGGATGTAGGCGATCTGGAATGGGCCGGTCAGCTCTGCGTCCAGCAACCTCGCTCCTTTGACGCTTTGCACTTTGATCTCCGTTCGTTCCAGCGTGTAGTCTTTGATTTCCTTCGTCGCAGGACGCAGCAGCGTAAGGGTTACGTTTCGCCCGGCTGGTCCACGCAAAATATTAATGGCGTCCTGCAGGTCCATTCTTTCCGTCGAAGCGCCGTTAATTTTCAAAATCTGGTCGCCCGAAAGAATGCCGGCCTTGGCCGCGGGCGTGTCCTCCATCGCCGTGACGACTGTAGGTAGACCGTTTTTCATCCAAACCTCGATCCCGAGGCCGTTGAAGCGGCTGCGCGTGTCGTCCTGCATGTCCCGGAAATCATTTGGGTCCATGAATTGGCTGTGGGGATCAAGCGACGAAAGCATGCCTTTCAACGCCGCTGTGATGAGATCGTGATAGCTCGTCTTGTTCCCATCCACATAATCCTGTCGAATCAATTGGATAGCCTTTGCGAAAATGGAAATTTGCGCGTAACCATTGTCGTTTTGGTCCTTTGCCGCTTGTTCATCTTGGGCGCGGACGCAAGACAACACACCGAAAATCAGCAGACAAGCCAACAAAGGCGCGGCGATGGGATGTTTCATATTTCGAGCAAGCATCGGCAATCCGATCCGACAATCGCTCATCCGGAAATTTTTGGCAACGCGCAAAGGTTGTCTAACTTTGCGCGAGCGGAACCCGCTTTTGTGATGAAGTTGCCCTCGGCCATTTTCTTGTCGGTCGCGCTGTGTTTGCCATGGGCAAGCAGTTTCGCCGCGCAAACTGCCGACGCCGAATACGAGGCGGTGGCCGAGGAATACATCAAAGGTCATTTCGCCGCTCGCCCACTTGAAGGAACTGCTCTCGGGCTTCACGAATACGACGGCAAAATCTTTGATTACAGCCGACTTGCACTTGATGCCGAGCTTTCCCGGTTACGACGGTTCGACGATCGATTGGCGAAGTTCGACCCGGGCAAATTGAGTCCTCGCCAATCGCTCGATCTCAGAATTTTGCAAGGAGCGGTCAAAAAGGAACTCTTTAAAATGCAGGAGATGTCCATCTTCGAGCGCAATCCGATGGTCTACGCGCGCGCCGCCGATGTGAATGTCTATGTGCAAAGGAATTTTGCGCCGCTCGAAGATCGCGTTCGCAGCCTCATCGCAATCGAATCCCAAATCCCCAATATCCTCATCGCAGCAAGAACGAACCTGAACGAGGTGCTTCCCAAACCGTATGTGGAACTTGCCATTCAGATCGCGCGAGGTTCTTCAGATTTTCTGAAAAAAAACCTGGTTGCCGCGATAAGCGGACTGAAGGACGAGCAAATTCGCGCCGCGTTTCAAGATGCCAATCGCAGAGCAGCCAACGCGCTCACCGATTATGCGGCGTGGCTGGAACGCGAGAAACTCCCGAAGTCATCGCAGGATTTCGCGCTCGGGGAAGAGAAATACGGTCGTCTGCTGGCACAGACTGAACTTGTCGATCTTCCGCCAGCGAAAATTCTCGAGATTGGGATGAGCCAACTAAAAGCGGAACAGGAAGCGTTTGCCGATGCCGCAAAGAAAATCGATCCAACCAAATCGGCCATTGACGTTTTCAAGCAAATCCAAAACGAGCATCCGACGCCGGAAAACCTTATTCCCGATGTGGCCAAAGATCTGGACAAAATTCGGAAATACGTCTCGAGCCATAACTTGGTGACGATTCCGTCAGATGTTCGGGCCAAGGTCAAAGAAACGCCGCAATATCGCCGCGCCACCTCCTTCGCCTCAATGGACACGCCGGGTCCATTCGAGAAACGCGCGACCGAAGCCTATTATTATGTCACGCCAACGGAGAGCGATTGGCCCGAAAAACAGAAGGAGGAATGGCTCACCGCCTTCAATTATTACACTTCAGACATGATTTCGATCCACGAAGCTTATCCGGGCCATTACGTGCAGTTTCTCCGCCTGAATGCGTCGCCAGCGAGCAAAGTCGAAAAAATTTTCGGTAGCTATGCATTTATTGAGGGCTGGGCCCATTACTGCGAGAAAATGATGATCGACGAAGGTTACGGCAGCCCGACCGGTGCGACTCCCACCGAGGAGGATGTGAAACGCGCGACTAAATATCGCATGGCGCAGGCAGACGAGGCGCTCCTGCGTTTATGCCGATTGTGTGTGTCGATCAAGATGCACACCCAGAACATGTCCGTCGATGAAGCAACCAAGTTTTTCCAGGACAACTGTTATTACGAGGAAAAGCCCGCACGCCAGGAAGCGATGCGTGGCACGTTCGATCCAGGTTACCTTAATTATACACTTGGAAAATTGCAGATTCTAAAACTGCGCGACGATTACAAAGCGCAGCAAGACGACGAGTTTTCACTGCGGCAATTTCACAACGAACTTCTCAATCACGGTATGCCGCCGATTCGTCTTCTTCGTGAAATCATGCTCAAAGACCAAACTAAATGGGACGAAGTGCTATGATCCGCAGTTCTCAAAACCATTGCCGGGCAATGTTCCGACCGCCTTTGAATCCTCCGGTGCGATCTGATACTGCTTTAATTTCCGACCCGGCATTTCATAGGTCCAAGCCCGTAAAGTTTTGTCGGCAAATTTAACTCGGTACACGCGCAAGGTCATCCCTCCACGCAGATCCTCGCACCTGAACAAACTCCTGCGGCGTTTTCAAAGGACCGAGCCCGGCAGCGCGTCTCTGGGGATACGGGTCGGAAATATCGACTGAAGAGGCGCAGACCGCTGTAGCCGTGATCGTTGAACGCGGATCGGCGCCACCGGCGCCAGCTACAGGGCTACTCGTCGACGTCAGAATTCCCCAATAGGTCCTTCAACAATGGTTGCGGATTTGACGGCAATTCTTCCACGTCGCGCAATTTCTTGGTGATAGCACGCGAGCGGACCGCCACGTTATCCACCTGTCGCGCAGCTTGATCGAGCTTGTCCTTCACGGCCGATAACGCTTCCCCGAATTTCCCGAACTCAGTTTTGACACCCGCGAGCAAATTCCAGACTTCGCTCGAACGCTTTTGGATCGCCAGTGTGCGAAAACCCATTTGTAAACTGTTCAGCAACGCCGCAAGCGTGGTCGGACCGGCAAAGACGACGCGGCAGTCGCGCTGCACTTGCTCCACCAGACCAACGCGCCGGATGGCCTCGGCATACAGTCCTTCGGTCGGCAGGAACATAAGAGCGAAATCCGTCGTTCGCGGCGGATTGATATACTTCTGGCAAATATCTTTGGCGCTGCGCTTCAACTGCGTTTCGAGGCTTTTGATCGCCTCATCAACTGCCGTCATATCGCCTTTCTCCTGCGCTGCAATGAGACGGTGGTAATCTTCTGTCGGAAATTTCGCGTCGATTGGCAACCAGACTGGCGCGCCGTTTTCATCGCCTGGTAATTTGATGGCAAACTCAACGTGGTCGCTGGCCTCTTCGCGTGTCTTCACATTTCGCGCGAATTGCTCGGGCGTGAGTAACTGCTCGAGCAACGTCCCAAGTTGTACTTCGCCCCAGCCGCCGCGCGTTTTCACGTTGGTGAGAACTTTTTGCAATCCGCCGACGTCGCTTGCGAGTTGCTGCATTGCGCCCAGTCCTTGATGAACTTGCTCAAGTCTGTCGCTCACGAGTTTAAACGATTCGCCCAGCCGTTTCTCGAGTGTGCCTTGTAATTTCTCGTCAACCGTCTCCCGCATTTTGTCGATCTGCTTCGAATTGTCATCCTGCAATTGCTTGAGGCGAAGATCGACAATCGAACGCACACCCTCGAGAGATTTGCTCAGCTCTTCGCGTTGCGCCTTCGCCGCATTAGCACTTTCTTCACGGCCGCGCGACATCTCTTCCCGGATGATCCGTTCGCCGCGCTCCTGCGCGCGATCGAGCATTTCAAGGCGCTTTACCAGCTCGGATTCGACGCCTCTACTTTTTCGTGGAATCAGCAGAAAAATGAGCGCCGCGACCACGCCGCCGCCAACCACGCCAAAGATGAGATAAACGAGCTGACTCACTCTTGGTGATTAAACGATGCCCCGCGGAATTCAACTGTAGAGGCAGGCGTGCCGCCTGCATTTACCAAAGCAGCGGCACGGCTGCCACTACGGCTTTGTCATCTCGATCTATTCGACTTCGCTCATGGCGAGGCTGGCGCCTGGAATGCTAGCGTTGCTAAAACCGCAATTTCACTCCTCCATACGCCGCGCGGCCAAGTGCGGGAAAACCAAAAACCTCCGCGTAATGTTCGTTGGTCAAATTGTCGATCCGGCCGAAGATCGACAGGTGTGGATTCACTTCGTATTCCACCGCAATGTTGACGAAGCTGTAATCTTCGATATCGAAATTTGGTCCACCAAAATTCAATTCTTCGCGCGCGTTTACAAACTTTGCTTCTGCTGTGGTGCGCAGTCTTTTGCACCAAAGGTACGACGCCGAGACGTAAACTTCGTTGCGCGGCCGGCGAGGCAAACGCGCGCCTTGCAGCTGCGAAATGTCCGCAGAAGAAGTCTTTTCCGCGTCGAGGTAGGTGTAGCTGGCCGTGAAAAGCAGATCGGCGACCGGTTGGGCCCGCAATTCCGCCTCCAATCCCTGCGTTTCGGCTGCGCCGAGGTTGAGCGTGTCGAACAGCCCGTTAAATCCAATCACGTTCGACAAGTCATTATGAAAATAAGTCGCACCCAGAGTGACGCTCCGGCCACCGCCGGACCAGAGCCGCTGTTCGACACCGATATCCCACCCGAGATTTTTCTCCGGCTGCAATCCAAAATTATTCCCGAAAATCTTGTCCTGACTGCTTGGGGGGCCGAATCCGGTCGCGACGCTTGAATGCAAAGTCGTGTTTGTCTTGTCGATCTTGTAACTGCTGGCAAACCGGTAAGTCCAGACGTTGCCGAATTGATTGAAGTGATCGAAACGCCCACCCACGACGAAAATCAGGTTTTCGATCGGCGTCGCAGTCGCTTGCAAGAACCCAGCTGTCTCCTGGGTGTGATCGCTTACAAAGGTCGGTTGCGGCCCAAAAAGTTGCAGAACAAAGGGTCGCTCCTGCCCGGCGTTGACCCGGCTGTAAAAGAATCCTGAGGTTAATGTGAGCCACGAAGCCGGCCTTAAATCGTTTTGATAATCAATCGTTGTCCGCTCAAACAACGCACGGGTCGGCCCGACAAACCCATCCTGATTCGGATCATTCAGCTGCCGCTCATGATCATAACTGACAATGAGTTTGTGCTCCCACCAGTCGCTTAGCCGAAAATCGATGTGGGGCGCAATGAGCCAGCGTTCCGTCAAAAAATTGTCCAGCGGTTTCGGATCGAAAATTGTGTTCGGATTGCCGGTATCGCTGAGTGAATACGTAAACAAGCTGCCGATTCGAAATTGTTCGTTCGGCGACCAGCCAACATTCGCGATCGCAGCGCTGTTTCGATATTGATTGTTCGGGCGCGCGTTGTCGGTGTCGATCCGGCTGGCGCCGATCGAATAATCAAACTGGTCGATCTTGCCCTCGCTTTCCAACCATTCCCGAAAGGTATCGTAGGACCCGCCTTCATCGCTCAGCATGATTGTCGGCGTTCCCTCGCCTTGTTTTGTAAAGATTTGAATGACGCCGGCAAGCGCCCGTGGCCCATACAAGGTGCTCTGCGGACCGCGCACGACTTCGATCCTGTCGATGTCGTCCGTCACCAGATCGGCGAAATTAAACGCTCCTTGCAAACCCTGATTAATCGGAACGCCGTCGAGCAAGACTTGTGTATGCTCGCTACGTAATCCACGCGTGAAAACCGACGTCAATTGCCCAGCGGTGCCGGTTTGCACAACGGACAATCCGGGAACTTCACGCAATGCGTTGCCTACGCGCTGAATTTGTTTTTGTTCAATATCTTCTGACGTGATCACGCTCACACTCGCCGGCGATTGATCGAGGGGAATATCAAAGCGTGTTGCAGACACGATGATTTCCTCGGCCTGAGCTTCGACCGTTGAAGCAGTAGGCGATGGTTCCTGCGCGCGGCTGATCAGTGGCGCAGTCATCAGCCAAATTCCAGCGAGCCAAAGCTCGCGGCCATTTTGCTTCCACATAACAAGTTTTCCTCCATTTTTTGAGAGGCGGACTTGCTTGGCGAAGCCGCATGGTCACGACTCTCATTCTTCTTTTTGCGAAGAAGTTTTTTCGTGCACCGCACACACGGGCACGAATGAGGTAGACCGGACAAATATTCTGGCTCCTGGTTTCACCCTTCTTCCCGCCTTCACCGCCTCCGAATGCTTTCGGGGGACGATTGGCCGATGGGAAGTTGTATCCAGTTACAGCAGCGCAACTGCTCCCGATTTTCACGGGATTTCTTGCGCCGATCCACTTTCTTAAGCTCGCAAAGAACTGGATCGAGGAGTAGCGGCTTGCGCTTTGGCTTTCAAGATTTATTTAATCAATCGCGGTAATAATTTTTTCCTGTGCCCCCGACTAAGTCTTCTCTCAATTTGCTTGTCACCGGCGGAGCTGGCTTCATCGGCTCCAATCTCACGCTCGCTCTGCAGGAGAAATTTACTGACGCGCGCTTGACCGTGATCGATGATTTTCGCTCCGGCGACTTCAAAAATCTTCGTGGATACCGAGGCGATTTTATCGCCAGGAATCTGGCGACACTCGATTGGCGCGAGCAATTCGGCGACGAGAAGTTCGATGCGATTTTCCACCTTGCGTCAATTACCGACACAACTTTGCACGACCAATTCGTACAGGTGCACGACAATGTTGAGAGCTTCCGCCGCATTTTGAATTTTGCGCGTCCAACGAAGACGCGGATCATCTACGCTTCATCTGCATCGACATACGGCGCTGCAACTGAGCCGAGCGTGGAGTCAAACGGTGCCGCGCCGGCGAATGCTTACTCATTTTCAAAAGCAATCATGGACAATATCGCCCTGCGCGAAGCGAACGAGTCGGCCGATTGGATCATTATCGGGCTGCGTTACTTCAACGTTTATGGACCGCGCGAAGCACACAAAGGCGTACCGGCAAGCATGGTTTACCATCTCGCCCAGCAAATGAAAGCGGGACGGCGTCCGCGCATTTTCAAACACGGCGAACAGAAGCGCGATTTCGTTTATGTGAAGGATATCGTCGAGGGAAGCATTCTCGCGCTCGAGGCGTCGGAAAGCGGCATCTACAATCTCGGCTGCGGCCAGGCACGCTCATTTAACGAGCTTGTCGATATCTTAAACAAATGCCTCGGAACAGAATTACCGGCCGATTACATCGATAATCCCCACGCCCATTATCAAAATTTCACGGAGGCAGATCTGGACAAGGTTTGCAGCGCGCTTGGTTACGCCCCACTGTTTCCGCTCGAAGAGGGAGTAAGAGATTACGTGAAATGGTTGTACGGAAGTTAGCCTTCCAGCCTGACTCGGCGGGCGGGGACCATGCCTGCTGCCGTGGCCGAATGCGGGATAACCGGTGACACTAAGATGCGGCTAAATCCCGAAACACTTCTGCAGATATATGGAATTCGTGCCAATCCGGCCTCTTTTGCGATGGCCCTCATTAGGAGCTTGCCAACACCCTTGCTACGGCATCCATCGGCAACATATAGCTCCTTGATGATTAAATTCGGCTTCGCCCGATAAGTGAACGGGACGAAATAATAAACGAGCGTCCGGGAAAGTTCGTGCCAACGAGACGGTGGCACCAGCACGCGAGAAGCGTACGCTATCCTTCCCAATGAAATTTCGTCGGTCGATCAATTTCGGGCGGAAGACTCTTATGCACCGGGCAATTGAGGGCGGTTTGTTCCAGCACTTCGCGCTCTGGACAATCCTTGGGCAACGGGATGTGAATCTCCGACGGTAACCCGATGATGCGACGCGGCGCGTCCTTCGACATTTCTTTCTTCACTGACACGATCATTCCCCGCAGGTCGATACCAAGCTCCTGCGCTTTAATTCCCATAGTCGTGCTCATACATGTGCCCAGGGCTGTGGCTACGAGATCGGTCGGTGAAAACGCTTCGCCCTTGCCTTTATTGTCAGTAGGCGCGTCGGTAGCGATCTTCGATTTCGATGGGCCATGCACGGCGTCGCAATGCAAATCACCGGTGTATTTGATCGATACATTGACCATAACGAAATGTAACGCATGCCTCTGGGTTGCGAAATCGAAACAATCTACCGCGGCGAAATAGTCGCACTCTCCTGAATCTTATCCGCGTGTTGCGCGAACTCATCGCGAAATACCCGCGTAAGATCAACATCGTGCAGGATGATCATGTCGGTATCATGCTTTTTGTGCTTGTCATTCTGCCAGCCTTCGTTCCACCAGCACAACCCGATGATAGCTGGCCATCGATTTGAGAATAAATCTTCGAGCGCGGATTTTGCCCAGCGCGCCGTGTCGATATGTCGATTATGTAAATCGCAACCGAATTCGGCGATGATGATTGGCTTGCCCGGAGCAATTCTCGTAAGGCGCGGGTAGGCTTTCCGCATTTTGAAAGCAAAGCTTTCCGTTCCATCGCGAGTCATCGGCGTGGTTGGTCCGTAGCCGCTAAGACCGACCCAATCGCAATAATGTTCCCCGGGAAAGTAATTCTCGAAGGCATTCCATTTTCGCTCTGGCTCATCCAGCCAATTCACATGCCAGACCCACAGCAAATTGTCCGCGCCTTCATTGCGCATCAGATCGACAATGTGCCGGTAAGCCGCGATGTAGCGTGCCGGCCCTTTCTTCTCGCCGCCATTCCATTTACCATTCCAGCTGAACCAGTTCCCATTTGGCTCCGTGCCCCACTCGATCAAAATAGGCGATCCAAAACTCTTTGCGTCGGACGCCCAGGCGCGAAGATCGACATCGAAATTCCCGGCAATAATTTTCTGAAGAGAAAAGGCCTTCTCAGAATGCTTTTGATCGACATTGGAACGCAACATCAAACGGACGTACGGAATTTTCTTGAGATCGCGGATCCAGCTACACATCGCGACTGGGAATTTTCGAGATTCAAACCAGTTATTTGAGAAATAAATCCAAGCGCTTTGCTTGCCGACAGCTTGCTCGTAACGCGCGACATCTTCGGGCGTGACATCGTGCTCGGTTGGATCGTGCTCATCGGTCCCGACCCCGCCCCAGTAGAATCCGTGGTAAAGTTTTCCGGCTGGCGGCGTTACAACGCGTGCTGATTCACCATGAAGCTGCGCAACACACGCGAGTCCGAGCAAAGAGCGAGATATCCATTTCGCTGTGTTCACAGGCGCCAAACATAAAACGAAAGATGCTGCGGTCATACACCGCCGATCAAGGCGCCAAACGTCGGGCCCACTTTTGTTTGTGCCACATAACCGGTGTGCATGACGGAATCATTTCGCGTTTTCTGAATTTGCTTGCAGTTACGACCGATCCGTTTCGTCTGGGCGATTCATGAAGTATGAACAAAAAAGTGACTGGCAAAGATCTAGCGAGGGAAGCGCCGCGCAGTCCGCGCATTCGCGTCGGCGGCTACGCGATTCTTGGACGCACGATCGACAAATGCCGCGCTCTCGTGGCCGGCAATATCTGGGAATATCATTTCGATTGTCCGGTGGATAACATGCTCTTTGGCTTCAAAGGCGTGAAGGGCGACGATTTCAAGGCGCAGATCGAGCAGGGCGCGAGCGATCAGGAAATGGCTGAATGGCTTCACCGAAACGGCGAAAAGAAAACGCAAGATGAGATCAAGCGCTGGGGCGACGAGGTCATAGCGACCCGGCCTCACGATGATCCGGAACGACGCGATTGGTTTGCCGAGCAGGTAAAGCCGCTCGGCCTTGATCCAGCAAAAACGACGTTGTTCGAGTGGTTGGAGGTGGATGACAAAGCATGTCACGCGAAAGCGGCGTGACTAATATGTAAGGGCTTCGCGTTCGGCTGGGACCCGGAAACTACCTTGGCGTATCCGCGTTAACCCGCCGCTCGCAAATCCGATGTATTCAACTCGCTA
>Ga0209376_1005874_pt1 | contig 10058 bp, 9 predicted proteins | sample GraSoiAngelo_134_FD_185891 | JGI IMG/M metagenome (GOLD analysis project Ga0209376, IMG submission 185891) | Grasslands soil microbial communities from the Angelo Coastal Reserve, California, USA - 14_0929_05_30cm (SPAdes) (version 2) | ecosystem: Environmental > Terrestrial > Soil > Grasslands ... | reverse complement strand
GACGCTCAGGGACCACACCTATGAGCGGCGGTTCGCCGCCCTGTTTCAAGCCATTGGACTAATGGCCGGCACCCGGGCCTCGTGATGGAGGGAACGCTATTCGTCGACCCGTTCTCGCCCGAGTACTACGGGGATCGTCTGTTCGACGCCGAGTCGCCCCTCAATCGGGACGATTGCCTGGCGCCCCTTCGTCAACTACGCGCGGAGCTGGAACGAAGAAAGATCGCGGTAAAGACTGCGGATGCCCTGTGGCGCGGCGACGGGCCTCGAACGGGGCGCTCCTATTATCTCTCGCTGGGCATGACCCAGCACCTGCACCGGGTGGGAACGACTCCGTCCCTCGTTCCGCTGGGGCTCTTTCTGTTCGAATCTCCGACCGTCGCGCCCCGGCGCTTCCTGCTGTTGCGGCGCTATCAGCGTGCCGCGCGAACGGTGTTCACCCTGCTCTCACCGGCCGAGCGACTGGGACCGCTCCGCATCGGCGGCTGTCAATTCCGATATCCCCAGGCGCCTGTTCCTGACGCTCACAGAGCGCCGGTGGCGGTACGCGATCGCTGGCTGGTGGCCATTTTTGCTAACAAGCGACCGCGGCTACCTTTTCGAGACCTATACTCTCACCGCCGCCGCGCCGTCGGTTTCTTCGCGGACCGCGGGGAGATCGACCTTTATGGCCCCGGCTGGGATCGCGTGCCCCGGGTCGTAGGGGCTTGGCGTGGACTCGCCCGCAGCAAGTTCGAGGTCCTCCGGCGCTATCGGTTTGCGCTCTGTTACGAGAACTCGCGCTGGCGCGGTTACGTGACGGAGAAGTTGTTCGATTCCCTGCACGCGGGGACCATTCCAATCTATTGGGGGGCTCCGGACATTCAGGATCTCGTCCCCGCGGAGGTATTCATTGATCGCCGCGACTGCAACTCCGACGCGGAGCTCGGGCAGCTCCTGCGCGACCTGCCCGAGTCACGCGTGAACGGGTACCGGGAGGCCGGGCAAGCATTCTTGCGGAGCGAGGCGTACCGTCGGTTCTCCGCGGAGGCATTCGTGAAGCTGGTGCTCGGTCTTGTGCCGAACTAGGCATGCGGAGCCAGCGCACCGACCTCCTGATCATCGTGATCGGTAGGACCCTGCAGGTCGCGTACGGCGTGGCGGCGATGCGGGGCGTCACTGCAGTGCTCGGCCCCGATGAGATCGGCCGGCGCGACTTGGTCCTCAGCGTCACTTCATGGTTCGCGCTGCTTCTGATCAGCCCGGTGGGGAACTACCTCAATCGGCAGGCGATCGAGTGGCATCTTGAGGGGCGGCTGCTCGAGTCGGTGCGCCGGTTTAGCATGTTTCTCGGTGGCGTCGCGTTGGTCGGAGCGGTCGTCGTCTCGGTGCTCCACTTTACCAGCGGCATCGGGACCCCGATGGGGCTCGCTTGGCTGCTGTGGCTGGTCAGCGGCAGTCTCCTCGTGGGAACTCTGACGAATCAGCTCAACGGGTTGCTGAATATCATCGGCTTCCGCGGGTGGTACGTGTTGCTCGTAAATGCGATGTCGTGGCTCGGGCTGGGCCTGTCGGTGCTGAGCTTCCGGAGGGGGAAGGACGCTGAATCCTGGCTCAGTGGTGCCTTGCTGGCGCAGCTCTTGGTGCTGGGCGGGTCCATGATCGTGTTGCGGCGGGTTGGGCGCGCGCCGACCGGGGAAGTGCTCGAGTCGCCTCGTGCGGCGGGCTTCGATGTGCGTTCGGTGTTTCAATTCTCGTGGCCGCTGATCATCACGACAGGATTCTATTGGGCGCAGACCAGCGGGTATCGCTTCATCCTCGCGGAACTGACGGATGTTCGAACGATCGGCCTCCTCACCATAGGGTTGGCGATCGCCACCGCTCCTCTGGCGATGTTCGACACCCTCTTTACCGAGTATTACCGACCGATATTCTATCGGGATATCAAGTTCAGTACGCCAAACCAGAAGGCGCAGGCTTGGGGCCGTTACGCGAGCGCATACTTTCCGGCGATCCTTCTCATGGCAGCGTTGGTGGTGCTCAGTGGTCCCTATCTGTCGCGCGTGTTGGTGAGCGATGCCTTTCAGAGTGTCGCCTGGTTGGCGCTATGGGGCGCCCTGATCCAGTCGGCTCTGATGGTATACGCGACGTACGTTTCACTGAGCTTCGCGTCTTTGGACACGCGGGCTTTGATTCGGCCCAATATTCTCGGGGCGGCCGCAGCTCTGTCCTTGACCTTCCTGCTCGCGCGGCGGATGCCGCTCCTCGGCACCGCGATCGCGTTAACTGTCGGCATGGTCGTGACGATGCTCGACGCAGCGGTGAGACTCGGCCGCGATTTCCCTCACGCGCTCCCCTGGCGGCGGCTAAAGCTCGCGGCGCTCATGGCTGTCCCGCTCGCGGCTGCGCTGTGGGGCCTCAGATACGTCTGGCCGACCCCCAACGAACTGGAGGCGATCGTCGCGCTGGGAGGCGGTGGAGCGTACGTCATCGGCGCTCAGCTGCTCTTGGCGCGCGATTGGCTGCTAGGCTCGTCCGAAGGCCGACTACGCGCCTGCGCCGCTCGGGCTGAGGTAGATCTGTAGTATGTACACACTCCTCATCGGCCTTCTCTTCTTGCTTCCGTTCCAATACGTCGTAGTGCTTCCGGGTAGGATCGAGGTGGTCCGGCTTTATGCGGCGCTGCTCGGGTTGGCCTGGCTTGCAGGCTACTTATTGGACCCGCGCAACCGGGGGCGAATCGGCTCCTTAGCTCCCTGGCTGCTCGGGGGGATGGTCGCGGCGACGGCCATGGCGGTGCCTTTCGCAATCGACCCCGTCGGGTCGGCGGTGCGGTGGGGACGACTCGTCGTGCTGTGGGTAGGATTCGCAGTTGCGATGCCGGCGACGCTGGGCACGGCTGCGACTTGGCGCCGGGCTGCCTTCGCATATGTGGTTGCTGGCGTCGTATTCGGGCTGCTGAACTACAGCAACTATTTGCTAGCCCCCGTGGGCCTCTTGCGAGAGATCGCGGCTAGTCCGACACGCTTTGTCGTTCGCAACGCGTTCGCCTTCGGGGGTGGAGTCGAAGGCCACGGCCATGAGGTAGGGCACTTCGCTAGCTTCGTGATCCTGCTCGGAACGGGTCTGCTCCTCACGTCACGTGCGCGCTGGGAACGGCTGGTGCTCATTGTGCTGCTTGTGAGCGCGACCGGTGCGCTGATGGTCAGCTTCACCAAGAGCGCTTGGGCTGGGTTGGCGATCGGCCTGGTCGTGTTCTACAGGTCAGCGCTGCGCCGCACCCCCCTCGGGGAGCGAGTCGGCAGAGTAGTGCGATGGAGCTGGATCCCGGTCTCGGCCATGCTGATTGTCGCGGCGGGCTTCTGGATCGCGCTGCCCGGTGAGACCAGAGCATGGCTAGTTCAGAATTTTCTGTTCCGCGACATATCGGGCACGCAACGGTTCGTTCTCTGGTCGCGGGCCCTGGAGACTGCGCTTAGTCATCCGCTGATCGGAGTGGGCCTCAACAGCTTGGTGCTGCTCACCGGGGATCCCCACAACTGGTGGCTGGAGATGCTGGCAGAGGGCGGAGTGCTCGCGTTCGTGTTAGCGCTGGCGTTCTTCCTATGCCTGTGGCGAGAACTGGCCGTTCGGGAACCCACCGGTGCATTCGACGCTCGGCTCATCCGCGGTGCCGCAGCAGCGACGGTCGCTAGTGTCGCTTTCCAAGGCCTGTTCGAGGCGAGCTTCCTCTGGGACTTCCCCACCTGGGTTGCGCTGGGGCTGGCAACGGCAGTCGCCAGCTGGCCGGCGGCAGGGACACTGCTCCCCGTGAATGCAGTCCAAGACTCCGTACCACAAGCCTAGTGGCGCGCGGCAAACCACTGCCAATTGTCCTGTGCGTCTCTGCCTTGGAGTACGGAGGCGTGGATGCGGTCATGCATGCCCTGGCGACCCGCCTGGATCGGAGCCGGTACGAAGTCACGGTGTACTCGCTCGGGCCGGATCGCGGCGCTGGGGATCGGTACCGCGCTGCGGGAATCCAGGTTGTGGCTGGCGCGCAGTCGAGAGACCACAAAAGTGTCAGGGCCTTGCTTCGGCTGTGGCGCTTCTTACGCAGTCATCGGGTCATGTTGGTCCACACCCATCCCGGGTTCGGGAGTCGGGCGGCGGCGCTGTTGGCGCGTGTACCGGTTGTTGTCGCGACTTATCACGGGTCTTGGGCGCATTCAGTCGGGCGCGGCGAGTTGGCGTTGCGGCGATTCCTGGACCGCCGCGCGAGCGCTGTCGTAGCCAATTCAGGCTTCACTAAAGATCACGTAGTCGCGGAGCTCGGCGTCCCGCCCGAGCGAGTGCGTGTCATCCAGAACGGCGTCGACCTCATCCGATTCCGCCCGCCCTCTCCTGATCACCGAAACGCCGTGCGCGCGGCGCTGGGGTGGGGGGCGGACGACGTGGTCGTCGCGACGGTTGCGCGGTTGTATCCGGACAAGGGAGTGTGGGATGTAGTGTCCGCGTTGGCCATGGTGCGGGCCGAGGGTGTGTCCCTCCGGGCGCTCATCGTGGGGGATGGCCCGGAGCGGGAGTCCCTCCGGGCTCGCGCCGCGAGCATCGGTGCGGCGCCGCACGTTCAGTTCGTGGGCGCCCGAAACGACGTTCCCGAGCTCCTCGCGGCGGCCGACGTCTTTGTTCTTGCGAGCCGTTCGCGGGAAGGGTTCGGAATCGCGCTGGCAGAGGGGATGGCTATGTCCCTCCCGGTTATCGGGACAGCCGTCGAGGGGATCCCAGAGCTCATTGAGGGGGGGAGGAACGGATTGCTCGTTCCGCCTTGCGATCCAATTGCCCTCGCGGACGCTCTTCTCAAACTGGTGCGGGAACCCAAGTTGCGCCACGAGCTCGGCACGAGGGGGCGGGCAACGGTCGAGCAAAGGTTCGACGCTCGGCGCATGGTGGCGGCCTACGCCGCGCTGTACGAAGAGCTCCTAGGGCGATCGCCCTGGCGTTCAGTCTCTCGATTCCGTGAGCAATGAGAATCGCGATCGTATCGGATGCAGCATACCCCTTCACCAAGGGTGGTGCAGAAAAACGTTACCACGCGTTGGCGCTCCAGTTGGCTGAGTGGGGGCACCACGTCGACTGGTACACGATGCAGTACTGGGTAGGCGAGCGCCTGCTGCTCAGGGACGGGATCCGTTACGTCGGGGTATGTCGACAGTTGCCGTTCTACAGCGGCAGCCGCCGCTCGATTCGGGAGGCGGTGCTCTTCGGGCTTGCGTGCCTGCGGCTGCTCGGAAGGGCAGAGCGGTACGACGTGGTGGACTGTTCTCAGCATCCGTTCTTCAGCGTACCCGTTATGGGACTTGTGGCCAAGCGCTGGCGCGCCGCCCTCGTCGTGAGTTGGTATGAAACGTGGGGTGCGCACTGGCTAGAGTATCTCGGATTGCGGGGAATTGTCGGGCGATGGGTGGAGCGGTGGTGTGCAGGCGTTCCGCAATGCTTGATCGTGGTGTCTGAGCAGGCGCTCGCGAGGCTGCGCGCTGAGGGCATTCGACCCAAGTGTGCGGTGCACGTGCCGCTCGGTATCGAGCTCGATCGTATCCAACGAACGCCTGCAGCCGCCGAGCCAGTGGACGTCATATACTTCGGGCGCTTGAAGAGTCACAAGAACGTCGACGTGTTGTTGCGGGCACTTGCCCTTGTTGCTGCGGCACGTCCTTCCCTCCGTGCACTCATCGTGGGGGACGGGCCGGAGGCCGACACCCTGCGGAACCTCACTCGCGAGCTGTTGCTCGACCACGCCGTCCGGTTTCAGGGGCCGGTGGACTCCTATGACGAGCTCATGGGAATGGTTAAGGCGGCACGCCTGTTCATCCTGCCCTCTACCAAAGAAGGAGGGGGGAGCATCGTCACACTAGAAGCCAACGCGTGCGGCACACCGGTGATCGCAGTGGATCACCCTTTGGGCATCGACAAAGGCCTGATCCAGGAAGGCGTAAACGGCTTTTGGGTCTCGCCACCCCTCACATCGGAGCGGCTGGCCGAGCGCATCATCCAGGTGCTGCGCGACCCCAGAATCGACAATGAGTGGCGTCACCGCTCCCTCGAGCGCAGCCGTGCATACGGCCTTCCTGCAATGGCGCGCCGCATTGAAATGGTGTACTCGCAGGTGGCTAAGGGAGCGCTACCGGCGGGGTGAAGAGGAGCTGCGCGTTCAGCGCTGCGAAGAGGGCCGGGCGGAGTCGCGGTGATGTGGGCGTAACAGTTGGAGGCTCGCCATCCGGTCGGCGAGCGCGAAATCCGCCAGCACCACGCAGCCGCGTCTCGCTCCCGTTTCTTTCTCTGACGGGACGGCGGGGAAATACGCCGTCATCCCCAACGACGAGAGTGGAGGCAAATACTCCAGGCACAGGCGCTTGTCTGGCCCATAGTTGTCGAACCCGTAGCCTGTGTCTCCAGGAACTTCGAAGTCGTCTATCATGATCGCCGCATCGTTCCACGAGCTCGCGATCAACTCTACCTCCTCTCGCAACGGCAGGTCATCGTACCAATGAGCATCCAAGTAGAAGAACACACGCTGCTTGGGAAACGTTGGATCCTTGGCGAGCGTGCGTAGGAATTGCCGCGAGTCTCCGAGGGCTAACTGGAGACGCGGACGGCGGCGGAAGCGAAGTTTCGCGTAATAAAAGAAGCGGGGAGACGACTCCACCGTGTGAACGGGCACTCGCGAATGCGTAGCGAAAAACTCGGTTGAGCTCGCGCGATAGGTTCCCGTCTCAACGATCGCTTCGAACGGAACTGCTCGCAGCAGTTCAAGCACGATCTGCTGGCGTACGCGTTGTCCGTTTAACGGGCCACCTGAGGGCTCGCGCACACTGGGCCGGAGGTAATACTCCAGGGTCGCGAGCCAACGAGGCGGGAGCCTGTGGAGCAACGCTCTAAACACGCGGCGGACCAACGGGGTGTCGGTCCCTCAGTGAGTTCCCAGCTCCCGAATAGCCGCGCAAACTGTCGCGATCTGTTCGTCGGTGAGCGTGCAGCCCGAAGGCAAATAGAGCCCGCGCTCCCAAAGCTCCTCGGCTGTCGGGCACTGCACTTCGCGAACGGCGTGACGCCGGAGATAGGCGGGCTGCAGGTTCAGCGGGCAAAAGAAGGTGCGGGTATCGATGCCGCGCTCGCACAAGGCGGCACTCAGTTGGTCCCGAGTCATGCCGAACTCGGGATCCACGACGATGCCGTACATCCAGTAGACATTCCGGGCGTACCGCTTCTCGACCGGCAGCCTGAGCCCACGGACGTCGGCCAGCAGCCCGCTGTATTTCCGGGCGATGGCCCGCTTGGTCTCAATGATCTCCTCGATACGCTCCAGCTGGGCGACCCCAATGGCTGCCTGGAGGTTGGTGAGCCGGTAGTTGAACCCGACCTCCTCGTGGCGAAATCGCGGCTTTGTGAACGCGAGGTTGCGCAGCAGCCGGGCCTTCTCGGCAAGGTCGGCGTTGTTCGTAGTGATCATCCCGCCTTCACCGGTGGTGATGACCTTGTTGGCATAGAAGCTGAAGCACCCCATGTCGCCCAGGCTGCCGACTTTCTTCCCCTGGTATAGCGCACCGTGCGCCTCGGCACAGTCCTCGACGACCCACAGCTCGTGCTGCCGCGCCGTCTGCAGCACCGGACCCATATCCACCGGATGTCCGTAGATGTGAACAGGAAGTATGGCCTTCGCCCGCGGGGTGATGAGGGTCTTCAAGAGGGCGGGATTCATGTTCCAGGTGTCTGGTTCCGAGTCCACCGGGATAACCACGCCGCCTTGCAGCACTATTCCATTGCCAGACGCGATGTTCGTGCATGCGCTGACCAGCACCTCGTCACCGGACTGGATGCCGATCGTCGCCATTGCGAGGTGCAGCGCGGTCGACCCGCTGCTGACGGCCACGCCGTAAGCGCACTCGCAGTACTCGGCGAATCGCCGTTCGAAGTCGGCGATGAAACGACCGGCGGAGCCCGAAATCATACCCTCTCGAATGGCCTCTGCCGCGAGCGCCAACTCGCGCTGTCCGATCACCGGCTCGTGCACCGGGATCATGATCGCGGTGAGATCTCCACTTTGTCATTCTCGGCGCCAAGAAACGGGCCTTGCTTTACGCTGACGCATTGGAAATCCTCGAGCCCACGCAAGGAGTGCGCCCCGTCCATCAACAGCACGGCGTCGCCAGGGGAAGCGACGACCTCCACGACCTTCCGTCCCTGAGCGTCGAAGAAGTCCATCGCGACCGTCCCCCGCTGGACCACGAACATTTGCTGGAGGGCGCGAATCGTTCTCGGTATGGGCTTGTGGTAATGCGGGGGCTCCACGAAGCCGCGTGGATGCGCGAGCACTCCAAACTGGAGCGGCGACTCGTCAGGAGTGAAGAACCGGGTCTTCTCGGCATGCGTGGTCTTCCGGATCACCATTCCGAATAGCAAGTCGCCGTAGCGAATAAACTCGACTCCTTCCAAGGCACCTTCCTCCCTATCCAGCCGTTGTCTTGCTGTTGTAAGCTAGCACTCGGCCGCGCGTTCGCGAAGTGCAGGGCACCTCACGTCGCTAGTCCGAGGAGCTCGTGATAGATCTTCAGAATTCGACGGGCGACGATCTCCCATGAGAAATGCTCCATCACCCGCTGCCGCGCCCGTTGCGACAAACCTTGCAGAGCAGAGCGGTCCGTCGCGAGGCGCTCGAGCGTAGTGCGCAGGTTACCGGCGTCCTTCTCAGGAAAGACGACACCTCCCTCGCCGACAATCTCGGGGATAGAGCCGCACGTCGAGCCGATCACAGGCACCGCACACGCCATCGCCTCGATGATAATCCGCCCGAACTGCTCGTTCCAGTTCGGCATGGTGATCGAGGGAACGACCAGCACGTCGAGCGTCCGTAGAAAGTTGGGCAGTTCGGCATTTGGAACGCTGCCGCGGAACCGGATGCGGGAAGCGGCGGGCGAAGTGCGCGCTTTGGCCTCCAAGTGTTGTCGCGCCGGGCCGTCGCCTGCGATCGATAGGGTGAAGGGCGTACGCAAACCGTCCGCCGCCTCGAGCAGGGTGTCCACACCCTTGTGGCGTGCCACCGCACCGACATAGCCGATACGCAGGGGGCCCTGATGGGCAGTGTCGTCTCGCGGGCCCTGGGGCACCGGCGAGAACCGCTGGGTGTCCACACCGTGGGGGATCACGTGAACCGGTTGGCGGCAGCCCTTGCGAAGGAGAACCTGCCTGACTGCCTCCGTCCGTGCAAAGAGTGTCGTGGCCTCAGCCAAAACGAAGGCCTCGGTCCGGCTAAACGGAAACGGGTAGTTCTTGTAGAGAGACTGCGAAGAGTGGACTACCAGGGCCGTTCGCGCGAAGAACAACCGACGAATCAGGGCCAACTCGAACGCGAGCAAACCGAACGGCTCGGAGTCGACGACGATGATGTCCGGCTGGTACTCGCGGAGGTCGGAGACGATGCGCGGACTCAGCAGGAACAGTTGGAATCGCTTCGGGCCCCACGCCTTCCAGTTCAGCAGCGTGCGGCGTGCGCGCAGGATGTACTCGTTGCTGTTGTCGCGCTCGCTGCCTGTATCGTGAAAGTCTTCGGTCCAGTCGGCTGGTGTGAGCAGGAGCTCTCGCTCTCCCGTCAGCCGAGCCATCGCCGCCGCCTTCTGGCGGTACGCAGCGTAACAGAAGAAATGCGAGATCTCGCAGATTCGCAATCGAGAGGAGCTCACGTCTGCTTTGTGAGTCTCAGCTCGAACTGGATCTCCTGTGCCGGGAGCACAAAGGCCAAAAACCGTTCGTAGACTCTGGGGAAGTGATTGGCCAACGACTGGATCCCCAGCCAGCGCCAGGGATTCGGTCCGTTATTGAACACTATCCGCCGCCGCACCACGTGAATCGTTATACCGTCAATCTTCGAATAGTTATATCGCAAGCGGGAGCTTGGTGACCAAAAGTCAAATGTTCGCCAGGCGAGTGGGAAGAAATAGTGCGGGTCGGTAAAGTAGTTGTAGCTCGAGAAATGCGGTGAGCGAATCTCGACGGTCGCGCCGTCCCTGCATACCCGCCGCATCTCCTTCAGCAATCGGACGAAT
>Ga0209376_1005867_pt1 | contig 10070 bp, 8 predicted proteins | sample GraSoiAngelo_134_FD_185891 | JGI IMG/M metagenome (GOLD analysis project Ga0209376, IMG submission 185891) | Grasslands soil microbial communities from the Angelo Coastal Reserve, California, USA - 14_0929_05_30cm (SPAdes) (version 2) | ecosystem: Environmental > Terrestrial > Soil > Grasslands ... | reverse complement strand
AGCCAACGTCGCCCGCGCTCGGCGCCGGATCGACCGCGGGCGCGCGGTCCGGAGCAACGTAGGCGATCCCGAACCGCCGGTCGCCGTCCTGACAGTCGACGAGGAGTTGCCGGTAGCGCGGCTCGAAGATATGAAGGGGCTGTGGGGCTCCTGGGAAGAGCACGATCGGTAGGGGGAAGATGGGAAGCTCCCGGGCCATAGTGACATAGTATAGACGGGTAGACGGGTAGACGGCGAGCGGTCGGCAGGAACGCAAAGTGGCCAGGAAAAGCACCCCTGGCCACCGCGAACTAGCTACCGCTACCCGTCTATCCGTCTACCCGTCTGGTCTTTACGCCGCCCTCCAGAACCCCTTGAGCGCCCTGCCATCCGGTGATTCGCGCAGCTTTTCGAACGCCCGTTCCCTGATCTGCCTGATGCGCTCGCGCGTGACGCCCATCAGCGCCCCGATCTTCTCGAGCGTCATCGCCTCGCTGCCTTCTTCGAGGCCGTAATAGAGGTAGAGGATCTTCCGCTCGCGGGGGGTGAGGTATTTCTGGAAGATGCGGTCGATGAACTCACGCATCAGCTTGCCGTCGGTCTTCTCCTCGATCTCGCCGCCTTCCTGGCCGGCGAACCGCTCGCCCAGCGTGGCGGCGTCCTTGTCGGTGCGATCCACGGGGGCGTCGAGCGACAACTCGGCGGCCGTCATGCGGCGCGCGGTGCGGACGTTTTCAACGGTGTCTTCGAGGGCCAGGGCGATTTCGTCGTCGGTGGGTTCGCGACCGAGCTCCTGCGACAGGTATGTCTCGGTGCGGCTCATGCGGATCAGCTGCGAGTTTTGGTTCAACGGGATGCGGACGCTGCGGGTCTGCTCGGCCAACGCCTTCAGCACCGCCTGCCGCACCCACCACACCGCGTACGAGATGAACTTCACACCTTGGTCGGGATCGAACTTCTTCACCGCCTTGAGCAACCCTTCGTTTCCGATGGCGACCAGCTCGGAGAGATCGAGACCGTGACCCTGATACTTCTTGACGTAGGAGATGACGAATCGGAGGTTGGCTGTCACCAGGCGCTCGGCGGCTTTTTCATCGCCCCGCTGCACCCGCCGCGCCAGCCGGCGCTCCTCCGCGGGGTCTTTGATCAGGGGCAGCTTCTGGATGTCTTGGAGGTACTGGTCGAAGGCGCCGGAAGGATTGGCACGAAAGAACGCCTTCGCCTTACCTCCGTTCGACCGCGCCATAGCTAGGGCTCCGACGGTGGACGAGTTGAGACGGTGTTGGGGTGCGCCAATATAGGAATCACCTCCCAATGGTGCAAATCTCCGCCGTTTTCCACATCACAAATCGTTAGTGCGCTGCACGGGTGCGGCGTTTGTCCACTATCCACAGGCGCTGTGGAGAAATTCGTGTTGATCGCCTGTTGATACGCGTCGGGGCCGTGGTGTGGAGAGGTGGGAATCGTGTGGGGAAGTTGTTGACCGGCTTGTAATTAGTTCCAGGACGTGACGCGCGACATGGTCGGACCCTGCGGGCCGCGGTATCGTGCCCGGTCCTTTTTTCTTTGGGGGCGCCATGACCAGCATCATCATCGGGCTGATCTTCATCGTGGGCGGGCTGACCGGCACGCTCGCGCTCGTCGGGACGAACAGCGGCACCGCGCTCGCAGTGGTGGGCGTGCTCATCCTCGCTCGCGGGATCTACCGCGTCCGGAAACAGCGCGCGCAGCACCAGCCGCTCTGACTGGAAATCCCGACCTCGGACGTACGGTAGGGGCGCAGCCTGCTGCGTCCCTACCTCGTTTGGGCGCTCTCCTTCCCGCTACCCAGCACCTCCCGGACCACCCGCTCCGGCACCGTGACGGTCCACCCCGCCTGGCGGTCGCCGCACATCACCCCGACGGCCCGCGGCAGCGCGAATCGCACGGTCCCATCGCGCGTTTTCTTGTCGAGCTGCATCGCCGCGACGAGCCCGTCCACGGTCGCCGTGTCCGGCAGCTCCACCGGCAGGCCGTAGCCCTCGAGCAGCCCGCAGATGCGGCGCGCCGTCCCGGTCTCGGCGACGCCCAGCGCCTCGGCGAGCCGCGCTTCGTATGCCATCCCGATCCCCACCGCTTCGCCGTGCAGCACGTCGAACTTCGCCGTCGCCTCGATCGCGTGGCCCACCGTGTGGCCGAAGTTGAGGATCGCCCGCCGCCCCGCCTCGCGCTCGTCCGCGGCCACCACCTCGGCCTTGATCTCCACCGAGCGCCGCACCAGCCTCTCTACGACATCCGGGGGGGCGGCTTGCTTGCCGACCGTCTGGCACTCTCGCTCGAGAAAGGCGAAGTACTCTCGGTCGGCGATCACGCCGTGCTTGACAGCCTCCGCCATGCCTGCGGCCAGCTGCGCGGGCGCGAGCGAGCCCAGGGCGTCGAGATCGGCCACGACGAGCCGCGGTTGGTGGAACGCGCCGAGCAGGTTCTTCCCCGCGGGGACGTCCACGCCCGTCTTCCCGCCGATCGAGGAGTCGATCATCGCGAGCAGGGTGGTCGGGACCTGGACGTAGGGAATGCCGCGCAGGTACGTCGCGGCCACGAAGCCGGCCACGTCGCCCACCACGCCTCCGCCGAGCGCGATCACGGCCGCGTCCCGCCCGAACTGGGCCGCGATCATGCGGTCGCAGAGCAGCGCCCAGGTCTCTCGCGTCTTATTCCATTCTCCTGCGGGAAACTCGAACAGCTGGGCGGGCAACGTGGCGTCGCGCAACCGGGCCACGGCCTGCGCGCCGTACAGCTTCCCGACATGCGAATCCGTGATCACGGCGTAGCGGCTTGCCGGGCAGGCAGACCGCACCAGCCCCGCCAGATCGCCCAGCAGCCCGCGACCGATCATGATGTCGTAGGAGGCGTCGCGCTGCTCCGCAATGGGGACGCGGACCGTCACCACTTGACGTCGGAGTGCCCCGCCTGCGCGTTCGCCGCGCGGGCCAGGACGAACAGCAGATCGGAGAGCCGGTTCAGGTACTGCAGGATCGCGGGACTGATGTTCTGGTGACGGGACAGCGCGACGCTGGTGCGCTCGGCCCGGCGGCACACGGTGCGGGCGAGGTGCAGCGTGGCGGCCTTCGGCGCCCCACCCGGCAGGATGAAGTTTTTCAAGGGCGCGAGCCGTGCCTCCTGCTCGTCGATCGCATCTTCCAGTGCCGCGACGTCCGACGGGCCGATCGCCGCCCCGCTCCGTGCCAGCGCCTTGTGGAGCTTGTCCGGGTCCGGGGTCGCGAGCTCCGCCCCGATGTCTGTAGCAGCGTATCGGCGAAGTCCCGCGGGTCGAGCGCGCGCGCCAGCCCGATCGCGGCATTCAACTCGTCCACGTCGCCGTACGCCGCGACGCGCGCGTCGTCCTTGGGCACGCGACCGCCTCCGAACAGGCCGGTTTCGCCCGCATCCCCGGTCTTGGTGTAGATCTTCACCCTGCGCCCCCGCTCCCCTCTCCCCTCTCCCTTCTCCCCTGATGTTCCATTACGTTCGCCCCAATGCAGGACGTCAAAGATATCACCATAATCGGCGCCGGCCCGACGGGCTTGTTCGCCGCCTTCTACGCCGGGATGCGCGGCGCGACCTGCTGCTTGATCGACAACCTCGACCAGGTGGGCGGGCAGCTCACGGCGCTCTATCCCGAGAAGTACATCTTCGACGTCGCCGGCTTCCCCAAGGTGCTCGCCAAGGACCTCGTGAAGGGGATGGCCGAGCAGGCGTTCCAGTTCAAGGCCCCGGTCCATCTCGGACAGAAGGTGATCGGCCTGAAGCGCGAGTCGCAGAACGGCAAACCGGCCTTCACCGTCGTCACCGAGACCGACCAGTACCCGTCGCGCACCGTGCTCATCGCGGGGGGGATCGGCGCCTTCACGCCGCGCAAGCTGCCGCTCAAAGACGTAGACCGCTGGTACGGGAAGGGGCTGCACGACCGCATCCTCGAACCCAGGATCTTCACCGGGAAGCGCGTGCTGCTCGTGGGCGGTGGCGACTCGGCGTTCGACTGGGCGGTGAACCTCCAGGGCGTCGCCCAGTGGATCCTCATGATTCACCGGCGCGACGGGTTCCGGGCCCACGCGGCCACGGTGAAGCAGGTGCAGGCGCTCGCCGCCGCGGGGAAGATGGAGCTGCGCACCTTCTGGGAGTTGAAGGCGATCCACGGCGGCGCTGTGATCGAGGCCGCGACGATCTTCAGCACCAAGACGAAGCAGGAAGAGCGCGTCGCCGTGGACTGCGTGATCCCGCAGCTCGGCTTCATCTCGGCGCTCGGCCCCATCGCCGAGTGGGGGCTCGAGATCGAGAAGGGCGACATCAAGGTGTCGCAAACGATGGAGACGAACATCATCGGCATCTTCGCGGCCGGAGACATCACGACCTACCCGGGGAAGCTCAAGCTCATCGCGACCGGCGCGGCCGAGGCCGCCATCGCGGTGAACCACGCGGTGCACCTCATCAACCCGGCGGCCAAGGTCGAGCCGGGCCACAGCTCGAACATGGCGATCTTCGGGCAGACGGAAGACTAGACGGTCTTCTATTTCGTCTTCCCAATCTCCACGACAATCGAATCGATCCGGGCCAGCATCTGCTGATATGGCACCGCGTGCGCGTTCGCTTGAATGCTGAACGTGATGGTCCGGCCGTCGGGGCGCTCGATGTAGCCCGACAGGCTGTTGACGCGGTCGATGCTCCCCGTCTTCGCGATGACTCGTGTCTCGAGCGGTGTGGCCACGAAGCGCTTGAGCAGCGAGCCGGGTTGCGCCGAGTGCGGCAACGCGGCGAGGAACGGCGCGCGCTTGGGATGGCGGTGCATGTAGGCGAGGAGCTGCGCGAAGGCGTGCGGCGTCACCAGGTTCCCCGCGGCGAGCCCCGAGCCGTCCTCGAGCGCGAACGCCGTGGAGTCGAGCTTCACCGAATCGACGAGGAACCGCCGCTCGACGTCGAGCCCCGCCTCCCACGAGCCCTCGCCCTTGAGCTCCCGGCCCAGAATCTTGAGCAACATCTCGGCGAACCAGTTCTGGCTCGTGTTGAGGATTGGGAACAGGATGTCCGGAAGCGGCCGGCCGCGGTACTCGACGAGCGGCGCGCAGCAGCGGGCGCCGCGGTAGGCGAGTGAATCGGTGGTGCCCGCCGCTCCGCCTTCGATCGCGACGCCCTTGCGGAGCAGCGCCGCCGCCAGGGCGCGCGCCGCGTACAGGTTGGGGTCCGGCAGCGCGAAGCTCTCGGTCGCCGGCTTGCGCCCCAGCGCGACCGTGCCCTCGGCCCAGATGTCCGGCGTGCCGGGCTTGCGGAAGAAGTTGTCGCCGATCGTGGAGCTCGAGTCCGCCGGCACGGTGCGGGCACGGTTCTCGAACGTGAACAGCGCGAGGTCGGGGGACCACGTGATCACGGGGGGCGTGTCCACCGCGGGCCCCGGCGTGATCTTGAAGTCCACGCTGTTGTCGTGGAAGCCCAGCCCGGAGACGGGTGCCGCATACCACCAGTTCAAGTCCCACGCGTTCCAGCCGGGATGGACGATCGTCGGCTCGAAGTACGAGCCGTCGCCGACCAGCTTCCCCGTGATGCGCCGGAGCCCCCGGGCGCGGACCGAATCGGCGATGGCGTCGATCGCCGTGAACGCGGAATCGCACGCTCCGGGGGCGAGCGTGTCCACCGAGTAGCAGCGCTGGGACCACGTCGGGTCCCCGCGCCCGTACAGCACCAGGTCGCCGTGCAGCACGCCCGCGTCCACGCGCCCGTTCACGTACAGGCTCGTCGTCACGCGGTAGTCCGGCGGCAGCAGCACGGTCGCCGCCGCGGTCACCACCAGCTTGGTGTTGCTGGCGGGCACGGCGAAGCGGTCGGCGTTGCGCTGGTACAGCACCCGGGCGCGGTCGTCCACCACGTAGAGGCCCCAGGTCGCCCGTTCGAACGGCGGCACGTCGAGCAGCTGCGCCAGCCGCCGCTCCAGCGATCCACGCAGCGGCGTGGTGCGCGGCGGCCCGCCGGGCGCCTGGGCTGCGAGGGTCGAGCTAATCGTAAGTGATGCGAGGATCAGCTTTCGCATAGAGCAGGTCCGTCACGAGGTTCACGAGCACGAACACCACCGACATGAACAAGATGCTCCCCTGGATGGCGGGAAGGTCGCGCTTTTCGATCGCGCTCAGCACGTAGCGGCCGAGCCCCGGCCAGCCGAAGATCGTCTCGGTGAGAATGCTGCCGGTGAGGTAGTTGCCGGTGTCAAGGCCGAGCACGGTGATCACCGGGATGAGGGCGTTGCGGAAGCCGTGGCGTAGGATCACTGCTCGGCTGCCGAGTCCCTTCGCCCGCGCCGTGCGTATGAAGTCGCTCGACAGCACGTCGAGCATCGCGGCGCGGGTCATGCGCCCGAGAAACGCGATCGAGCGCATCCCGAGCGTGAGCGCCGGGAGCACGAGGTATGCCAGCCCGCCCGATCCCGACGGCGGCAGCCAGCGGAGCGCCACCGCGAATACCAGGATCAACAGCAGTCCCACCCAATACACCGGAAACGACACGCCCAGATAGGAAAGCAGCATCGCGATCCGGTCGAACGCCCCGCCGGGCCGCACCGCGGAGAGCACGCCGAGGGTGATGCCGGCGAGGGCCGCGAGCGTCATCGCCGCGAGCGCGAGCTCCGCGGTCTTGGGAAAACGCTCCTTCAGGTCCTGCGCGATCGGCCGCGCGGTGATGTAGGAGCGCCCCAGGTCGCCGCGCACGATGCCCCACACGTAGTGCCCGAACCGGGCGGGCAGGGGATCGTCCAGGCGCAGCTCGGCGCGCAGTCGGGCGATGGTGGCCGCGTCGGCGCGCTCGCCCACCATGGCGGCTACCGGGTCCCCCGGCGCCACGTTCAACAGGAGGAACGCCACGACGAGAACCCCGAGCAGGGTGGGCAGCGTCCCCAGCAGCCGGCGCCCGACCAGGCGAATCAATGGGACGCAACCCGCGCACGGGTCCAGCGCTGGCCGTTGAAGATGACGGGGATGTCCCATCCCGCCACATCGGGCCGCCGGGCCCAGAGGTCCTTCGGGAACCAGAGATAAAGCCACGGCGCGGCGCGGAACACGCGCTCGTCGATCCGGCGATAGAGATCGGTACGGCGGGCGTCATCGGTGGTGCGGCGGGCGCGCAGGATGAGGGAATCCGTGACCGGGTCCGAATAGAACGCATAGTTGCCGCCGGGGCCGAAGCTCCCCGAGTAGAACAGCGGATAGAGGAAGTTGTCGGCGTCGGGATAGTCGGCCCACCAATCGAGGATTACCATGTCGGTCTCCCCCTTGCGGGCCGCCTCGCGCTGGCTGGACGCGTCGCGCTCGACCAGCTCCACCCGCACGCCGACCGGCTCGAGCTGCGCCTGGATCGCTTGGGCGACGCGCGACAGCTCGACGTTCGCCGCGGCGCGCCACAACTGGAGGTCGATCCCGCCGCCATAGCCCGCGGCGGCGAGCAGCCGCTTCGCTTCCGCAGGATCGTAATCGTAGCCGCGGCGGCCGGTGTCGCTCCCCGCGAGGCCCGGTGGGATCGCGCCCCGGGCGAGGATGCCACGCCCGCCGTACACGCTTGCGAGCAACTCGGGGACGTTCACCGCGGCATTGATCGCCTGCCGCACGCGGACGTCCCGCAGCGGCCCCCGCCGGTTGTTGAGCGCCACGTACACAACCCGCAGCGCGGGCTTCTCGAGCAGCCAGGCGGGGTGCGCGCGGCGCCACCGCGCCGTCTCGCCGAACGGCACTTCCACGACCGAGAGCCGTCCCGCCTCGAACTCGGCCGCGCGCGTGAGCGGCTCGGGGATGATCCGCACGGCGAGGGTGTCGGCGGCGGGCGGGCCCTCCCAGTACCGCGGGTTCCGCGCGAAGAGGAGATAGTCGTCGTGTTGCCAAGCGACGAAGCGCCACGGGCCGGTCCCCACGGGGCGCTGGCCCAGCTCGGCAGGCGGCGGCGCCGGGACGACGCTCGCCACCGGCATGGCGAGGAACTTGGGAAAGATCGCCAGTGGCTGGGTGAGCTCGAAGGCGACCGCGGTGTCGCCCAGCGTCCGGATGCCCGTCACATCGCCGGCGCGCCCCGCCGCGTAGTCTTCTGCACCGGCGATTGGGTAGAGCGGCCAGGGACGGCCGCCCCTGGTCGCGGGCGCCAGCACGCGCACCAGGCTCTGACGCACGTCGGCGGCCGTGAGGGGGGTCCCATCGTGGAACTTGACACCCGGTCGCAGGTGAAACACGTACCGCCGGCCGTCCCGGTTCACGGACCAGCGATCCGCGAGCCCGGGCCCGAGATTGCCGTCGGGATCGAACCGGGTGAGCCCGTCGAACACGAGCGTCACCATCTCGCCCGTCGGCACGTCGGTCGAGAGCGCCGGGTCGAGCGAGCGGGGGTCGTAGGTCTCATAATAGGCGAGCGACGCGCGTCCACCCGCCCCACGTCCGCCGCAAGCGACGGTCGCAACTAGAGCGGCGAGGGTCAGTTCGGGGAACGCACGCATGGGGTCAGGTGTCGAAAAGGTTGACAGTGCGGCGGGAGTGCGCCAACATAGGGGACCGGCCCGACCGCGTCAATTGCGTGCCCTCGCTGCTCTCCTGCTCGTCGCGCTGTCCGCGGCGGCCCCCCTGCCCCTCGCCGCGCAGCAAGAGCCGCAGCGGGTGGTGCGCGACCTTTCCTTCGAGGGCAATCACGCGCTTGACGACTACACGCTCCGCACCGCCATCTCCACGTCCAGCTCGAGCTGGTTCGCGCGGGCTTTCCTCATCCGGTACTTCGGGCTCGGCGAGAAACGCTATTTCAACGAGCTCGAGTTCCGCCGCGACGTGATCCGGCTGCTGCTGTTGTACCGGCAGAGCGGCTACATGAACGTGGTCGTGGACACGCTCGTGCGCCGGGAGGATCGGGACGTCTACGTCACCTTCCGGATCTACGAGGGCGACCCCGTGCGTCTGACGAAGCTCGAGATCACGGGGTTCGACTCGATCGGCAGCGTGGCGGACCTGAAGCGCAGCCTGCCGCTGCAGGTGGGGGATCCGTTCAACCGGTTCCTGTTTCAGGCGTCGGCCGACACCATCGTCAGCCGGCTGCGGAACCACGGTTACCCGTTCGGGGACGTGCTGCGCAGCTTCGACGTGGACGTGGCAGGGCTGACGGCGCAGGCGACGCTCGAGGTGGTGCCGGGGCCCCGGATGCGCATCGGCGAGGTCGTGATCACGGGGGCGGACCAGGTGGACAGCGCGACCGTCCGCCGCATGCTCTCGCTCAAGCCGAACGACTGGTTCCGCCAGGATCAGCTGTATCGGACGCAGCGCGACCTCTACGGCCTTGGGATGTTCCGCTCCGTGAACGTCGCGCTCGCGGACACCGTGGCGCCGCGGGCGGGCGATTCGACGGTGCGGGTGGTGGTGCGGGTGATCGAGGCCCCGCGCCGCCGCATCCGGCTGGGCGCGGGCTACGGCTCGATCGACTGCTTCCGGCTGCAGGCCGGCTGGACTGCGTACGACTTCATCGGCGGGGCCCGGTCCCTCGATCTCACGGGGCAGCTGTCGAAGATCGGCGTGGGCGTCCCGACCAATGCAGGATTCGAGCGCAATGTGTGCCGCTTCCTGGACGGCGACCCGACCTCGGACACCGCCAACTACAACGCCACGGTGACCCTGCGCCAGCCCGCCTTCCTGTCGCCGCGCCACGCCGCCAGCTTCGCCGTGTTCGCCGAGCGGCGCTCCGAGTTCAAGGTGTACACGCGGCAGGCCGTCGGCGCCAACCTGGCGGTGACCCTGAACGCCCGTCGCAACATTCCCGTGGCGCTGGGTTACAGCTATTCCGTGGGGCGCACGACCGCGGATCCGGCGGTCCTGTGCTTGGTGTACCTCCTGTGCAACGTTTCCGATCAGACGTTCCTCACGAACCGGCGCCGCTTCGGCGCGGTGACGGTCTCGGGGGTGCGGGACCAGACGAACTCGGTGCTCGACCCGACGGCGGGGAGCCTCGTCACCGGCTCGCTGACGCACTCTTCCCGGCTGGTCGGCTCCGACTCGCTGTACGAGTTCAACCGCGGCCAGCTCCAGATCGCACGCTACTACCCGTTAGGCCGCCGC
>Ga0209376_1005866_pt1 | contig 10071 bp, 10 predicted proteins | sample GraSoiAngelo_134_FD_185891 | JGI IMG/M metagenome (GOLD analysis project Ga0209376, IMG submission 185891) | Grasslands soil microbial communities from the Angelo Coastal Reserve, California, USA - 14_0929_05_30cm (SPAdes) (version 2) | ecosystem: Environmental > Terrestrial > Soil > Grasslands ... | reverse complement strand
GCTCCTGGCCACCAAAGGACAATTGTCCGCTACAGACATTTGCGATAACTTTGACGTCAGTCGACCAGCAATCTCACAGCACCTCAAGGTACTGCGGAAAGCCAATTTTGTACGCGTGGAAAAAAGGGCCCAACAGCGCATATACCAGATCAACCGTGGGGCGATGTCGGAACTTGAAGACTGGGTTCAAAAAATGACCAAGCGTTACGATGCTCGCTATGACGCCTTAGACAAACTATTGGAAGCAGAAAAGAAGAAACTTGCGAAGGGTGGTGAGAAGAAGTGAGTAAGACAAAAATTACTGCCGAACCTGGCAAGCAAGAGTTCCTCGTCACAAGGGAGTTTGACGCACCTCGCGAGCTCGTCTTCAAAGCACACACAGACCCCAAGCTCTACACTCAGTGGCTTGGACCACGAAGACTCACAATGAGACTCGAGAAATTTGAACCGAGAAGCGGAGGCATGTGGAGATACATCCACAAAGACAAGGACGGCACTGAGTATGGATTCCATGGCGTGATCCACGAAGTTCTCCCGCCTGAACGAATGATCGACACCTTCGAATTTGAAGGGCTACCGGAAAAGGGACATGTAGCTCTCCAGACGCTAAGATTGGAGGAACTGCCTGGTGGAAGAACGAGGCTGACTGTTCAAGCAGTTTTCCAGTCAGTCGCAGACCGGGACGGAATGATCCAGAGCGGTGCTGAAGAAGGAATGAATGAATCCTACGAGCGTCTCGATGAACTCTTGAAAGAGCAGCGCGAAGGCCAGCGGCACGAGAAAACTCCAATGCAACAGGCCGCAACGTGACCACCCGGGTTTTTTTACCCCCCCGCCCTACGAGGGCGGGACCAACCCCTTTTGAGCACAGTTGTTGAGATTATCCCAGAATAAATATCAGAAGAGAATCTGAAATCAAGAGGGAATCAACCTGAGAAATATTGTCTGGCTCATGCACGTGTCTCTTGATGGTTTTGTTGCGGGTCCGAATGGAGAAATTGACTGGGTCCGTTTTGACGACGGCCTCGTCGAGGATGTCCAAGCTCTGGTAGACTCAGCTGACACGGCTCTTTTTGGACGAGTGACCTATCGGCTCATGGAAAGCTACTGGCCGACTGCAGCGGATAGTCCGACAGCGTCGAAGCATGATCTTGACCATTCACGATGGCTCAATCCGGCACCCAAGATCGTATTCTCCAGAACTCTGAAAAACGTTCATTGGCAGAATACGAGGATTGTCGAAGATCATATCGGCGAAGAAATTGTTAGACTGCGGAAAGAGCCTGGCAAGAACCTGATACTATTCGCGAGCCCGACGCTTGGGTCAACGTTCATGAATCTGAACTTGATCGACGAATACTTCTTCAACATCAATCCTGTCGTTCTCGGCAAGGGAAAGCCCTTGTTCAGTGACCAGAGTGAGATGCGTAGGTTGAATCTACTAGAATCCAAGACGTACAAGAACGGAGTCGTCAGTCTCCGCTATGGCAAGGGAAGTTAGTAGAATGAGAAGGATAGTCGTTTCAGAGTTCGTGTCGCTGGATGGTGTCATGCAGGCTCCAGGCGGACGGGAGGAGGATGCTAGTGGCAGTTTCAAGCATGGCGGTTGGAGTTTCAAGTTCCGCGACGATCAGGTTCCGAAATACAAGCTGGACGAGCTAGCTGCCAGCGACGCGCTCTTGCTAGGCCGAAAGACCTACGAGATATTCGCAGCCTACTGGCCAAAAGCAAAGGACGACGCGGGTTTCGCTGACAAGATGAACAATCTGGCCAAGCATGTGGTTTCAACGACTCTGAAGAAAGCCGACTGGAACAATTCCAAGCTGATTAGGACGAATGTCGCGGATGAAGTGAGGAAGCTGAAGCAGCAGCCGGGAAAGGACATTCTTGTCTACGGAAGCGCGAAGCTGGTGAACACGCTGTTGCAGCATGACCTCGTCGATGAACTACGGCTCATGGTCCATCCTGTTGTCTTGGGAAGCGGGAGGCGGCTCTTCGATGATCATGCGGAGATGCTGAAGCCTTTGAAACTTGCAGAGTCGAAGACCTTCCCGTCAGGCATCGTCCTCCTCTCCTACCACCAAGCAAAATAGCGATTTTTCTTACAGAGTAACGTCCTCAAGCTGAGGTTTGGATAATGCGGACCATCTTACTGATGATCCGTTCGTGCTTCTTCTCATCTGTATCAATCCATTCCAGAAGCAGTCTCGCTATAGGATGTGAGATCTTCACGGTATCTTTGAGTGATTGTTCCCCCGCCTTGTCTTCTATTTGCAGGATCGCATCGAGGAATTCTTTCTTCGGAACATTTAGTGTGGGCTCGCGAGGTAGTTCGGTCCATGAGATGATCTGAGAAACAACATCAGCATGCCTCATGCTGTCTGCCGCGATCATTCTAAGGAGCAGTTTTGAGTATTGATCGTCAAACTTTACGGCGGATTCTAGGCATCTTTCCGATGCTTTCAGTTCTAGTTCCAGTCTTTGTCGAAGAACGTCGACGATTTGCCTATTGTTCTTCGGTGTTGTCTCTTCTAGCATCTTGCTGCCTTTGCTGGCGATTATTAGTTGGTCGGCGGCTTCCATCAATTCTGGCATCCTGACTCCTTCCCTTACGCCGCTCCGGACCCTTTGCAGGATCCTCTCCGCTAGTGCCTCGATAGTGCGGTCGAGTTGAGCGGGTCGTCCAACCAGTCTACCTCGCTTTCCTTTCAGATACTGCACGACGGCAGCTGGAGTGGTGTTGAGAGCCGCGGCGATCTCCGTCACCCTCAGTCCCTCGCGTTGGAGGACCATTGCGAGGCGGGCGCGAACGACTGGAATCATGTTTTCGCTACGCACGTTTTCAGCGATATTTCGCATGGCGTTGGGACAGGCGTCTGCTGTTATTAACGGTGTTAACGGATTGCGTTAACGTCGATTGGCTTAAATGACGTATGTCATAACCTAGGGTTGCGTTGCGGTTTGATAGACTACGCTCAGCTCTTACTCCTAGGCGCAGTCGCCGGGCTGACCATATTCATGGGCCTGCCCATGGCCCTGCTCCCCAACGTTAGCCGCATGAAGAAGGGATTCCTCAACGCACTCGCGATGGGAATCCTAGTATTCCTGATAACTGACGTATTGTCCCACGCCTGGGACCCCGCTAAGTTAGCAGCGGTCGCCGGTTTCACAGGGAAAGGTCCGGTTGCGGACGCTGCGATAGATCTTCTTGCATTGTTCGGCGGCCTGGGTCTGGGACTATTGGGACTCGCACTCTACGAACAAAGGTATCTCAGAAGAATCATCTCAACCAAGAAGAAACTAGCAATCTCGGAAGAAAACAATCGCCCCGGAGCATCAAACACCCCTGCTAAACCTGACACAGCGCCCCAGCAGCATGGCTCTGAGCTTTTCAGCAATCCACATCATCTTGCGACGATGATCGCTGTCGGCATAGGGTTGCACAACTTCAGCGAGGGGCTAGCCATCGGTCAGTCTTTCGCCTCAGGCGCGATCGCACTTGCAGTGGTCCTCATCGTCGGCTTCGGAGCCCACAACGCGACAGAAGGTTTCGGAATCGCTGGGCCTCTAACAGGCATCGCGAAGAAGCCCGAGGTTTCGTTTCTCGTCAAAATGGGCATCATAGGTGGTAGCCCCACCTTCTTCGGGACCATAGTTGGGAGCGTCTGGGTGTCTCAGCTTACCTACATCCTCTTCCTCTCACTTGCAGGTGGAGCCCTGATCTACGTCACTCTCCTCATGTACAATACTGCGAGACGTGAATCCAGAAACGATCTGCTAATGGTCGGGCTGTTCATCGGACTATTAGCCGGATTTCTAACTGACCTTATTGTAACTCTGGGCGGAGCCTAGGCTAAGCTCCCCTCTAGAAATTGGCTAGTATTCCGCATCGAGCCTTCTGCAGCTATCTTTGACTCACTGGCAGGCTTATCACCAACCGCGAAAACAGAGTCGCATCAACAGAGGTGAATTGATAGATATGAAAAAGTTCATCCCGTTAGCAATACTCGCTCTTCTCATCGTCCCGGCCTATGTCGTAGCTGCGAGATCTGATACCGCATCCGGGCCGAAACCCTCCATCGTTCTGATCCACGGTGCGTGGGCTGACGGATCCAGCTGGAGTGGCGTCATTCAACGTCTTCAAGAACGCGGCTACACGGTTTACGCACCTCCCAACCCACTACGCGGCTTGACTTCTGACTCTGCGTACATAGCCAGCTTCCTCCAGACCATCAGCGGACCAATCATCCTCGTCGGACACTCGTACGGAGGAGCGGTAATCACCAACGCCGCAACTGGAAATCCGAACGTGAAAGCTCTCGTCTACATAGACGCCTTCGCGCCCGACCAAGGAGAATCACTAGCATCGCTCTCCAGCGTCCCACCGCCACCTGGTCAGTCTCCGTCCTGCCTTTCAGGAGATCCCACATCGGTCTTCAACTTCGTGCCATTGACTGGTGGAGACGTTGATCTCTACGTCAAACCAAGTCTTTTCCCCTCCTGCTTCGCGAACGACCTCCCTCCCAAAGAGGGGGCAGTCCTTGCATCGGCTCAACGAGCGTTCGCTCTTACTGCCCTACCACAGCCGTCTGGAGTGCCTGCATGGAAGACAATTCCGTCCTTCTACCTCGTCGGTACAATCGATAACGTGATTCCGCCTTTCGCGCAGCTATTCATGGCCCAACGCGCACAAGCAACAATCGTTCAGGTCAGAGCAGGACATTTGTCCATGATCTCCCATCCCGAAGCCGTAGCTGACTTGATCAATCGTACAGCAGGGACCGTGTTAGGCAACTCCAATGCGAACTCAGAACTAACACTCGCACCCGCTAGTCTCTAGGCGAAGCAACAAATCCCCGTTGAAGGAAAGATCTCCGTACGGCCTCACATCCGTCGACCCTTTGGTAGATGTGAGCGCCCCATTTTTCTAGAAGGACGTCTCGAAGTGAGATAGAACTCTCAGAATGGGCTGTGAGCCTTCAGGGCGGTTCCTGCGGTTACGCCATGACTAAATCTTCCTCACTATGTTCTGGAGTGAGATCATGGACGTAGAATCCGGAATCGCGATGATCCTCGTGGGCGTGGGCATCATTGTAGCAGGCATCACGTTAGGTTTGGCGACAACCGTTTGCCCAGCTCCCAACAATTATCCAGGATGTCTGTACAATCCTTGGACCGCCAACGGCGTGTCCTGGGCGGTGATCATACTCGGATTATTTGTCGCAGCTGGGGGTAGCGTGGCGTTTTGGGATCATGGGAAGATTCGAACTCCACCTAGTTGATTAATTAGCCTCGAGGAGAAAAATTTCCCAGCCCGACCTCGGGCTAACGAGAATCTTGTTGGGCTTGACCAGCATTACTAGTCTCTCTGCAACATATAGCCAACCAGGTTAGCTACGAAACGAAGTTCGATAAATTTACTCCGCCCAAGCATCCATGAGCTGTCTGAGAGCCGATCCCCGGTTGCCCTGCTAAGACCCAACGAGCGAGCTAGAATAACATATGGGAAAGGCTTAGGCTAAACCTGAATGCGCTTCGCCCGAAATCGTTCGGGTTCTTCTTTCGGAAAGGTCTAGGATGCCGCTCTATAGGTTGCCAGTCCAGTCTCACTACGTCGAAACTGTAATCCAAATGGATAGATTCACCAAACATTCTCTCTTTCCTCACTATACGCTGGTGGTGGGTGACCCATATTGACTGGGGAAATGGCAACCCAGTCAAGAGCCCTGTACGATTTCATGAAAGCCTTTGATCGAATCAGATGTCTAGAGTTCTGCTCGTTTAGCCTGGAGGAAGACCTAGGAATACTAGGAACAGGACTATGACGATGATGACCGCGACACCTGGGAGTATGAGAAGGTAGGTCGCGAGCATCTTCACACTCGTTCTTAGGGGAGTCTTTTCCCCCTTCTCGCCCGTCAACCATGCCGTGGCCAGAAGGAGTGCTCCGGCGACTGTTGTCGCTGTTGAAAATAGAGTCAGGTTTGTTGTGCAGGATCTCTGATGTAATGAGCTACAGCCAATCAGGAGGAGGAATATTCCGGTAAGAACTGTCAGCCAGCCAAGGAGGCCGATAACTGTCCTCCAAGTCACAACGGGCTCAGGCTCGCTGGCGCACGCCTCCAACGTTGCTCTCACTCTTGTTGAGGGTTGGGTTCTTCAAGTAAAGACTAATCGTGCCCATGTTGAAAGTATTCCGGTCTCTACATGGGAGCGAAAGCCGGCTTACTGTTCTAAAAGTGATTGATTTGGAGTTTAGCTGTTTTCGCCGAGTTCTGGTACCATTCGACTGATGCGGTCGAACAGTTCGTAGGCCGCGGTCACGGGAGAATCGGTCTCCTTCGGATCCGTTGGCTGGGACCAGACTAGAATCTCGATTGGAGAGAGTTGAATTCTCACCTGAAACTTGTTGTCTTCTGTAATCCAATAGAGCGATAATTCATCCGTCCCGTTGGCGTAGCCTACCCAACGGAAATTCTTGAACCATCGACCCTTGATTTTTCCCAGCAAGTTCTGCGCGTCTATCCCTGGGGGAAGCTGTCCCCGAATGACCGGCTCTCCTCCTACTAGGTGTTGGGCTGTCTTGCGCGAATGTTTCAAGGTCCGATATCCCTCTTCGGTCCTTGCGACGAGATTATTGTCCTCTAGTCGTCTGAGGATTCTAGTCAGTTTCTCTTGGTGAAGTCCAAGTCTTCTCTTGAGACCTTGAAAAGTGTAGGTTGAGTCTGTCTCCGCCGACAACATCTCCATCACGAGTTCCTGATCATCAACTCGTCTGGACTCGAATGGAATAATGTCTGGAGAAGGCAACTGCTTCAGATCGACGAGGCGAACTGGGCTATATATTGACTGTGTGACTTTTCTCTTAGCTGAATCGCGTCCTGGTTTCTGCCAGGATCGAATCTACTTGGTGCTTCCATGCTTCGAACTGTGACGGGTCCTTGGGATAGTTCTGGTAGAGATTGTTGAGGGTCTCCATCTGCTTCATAGTATAGACCAATCCACGGAAAGCCTTGTACGATCCTAGTCCCAGGAATAGTTTCACAATCTTCTCGAAGGGTGAGAGATGGGGCATCTCGCCGAGCGAGATCTCGGTAGCCTCCTTCCCTGACAGGAAGTGGCGCATGCCATAATTAATTTCTTGATTGTTCAGGGTCTGGAGATACATTCTGAACGCCTCCAGCCCCGCCGTCTTGCTTCCGTAGTGTTTTACGAAGTCTAAGTTGTACTGCCAGAGATTCTTCTCGCTGAAGTCGTTCTCCTCTACTGCACGGACAGCTGTTTCTCCGGCAAGGACGCCGCCGATCAGTCCTGGACCAATGCCGCCTGCACTAATCGGATTGGGGAACCAAGCAGTGTCGCCGCAGATCATGTATCCATTCGCCACCAGGCAATCGTTCTGGTGTCTCACGGAGACTTGCCAGCTTCCAGTAAGATTGCTATCATCGCTCAAGGGCGTCATCTCCTTGAAACGATCATCGGTCGCCAGCCAGTCCTTCAACAGTGCGCTCAACGGTTTCTGGCTTCTCTTCTGTTGAATCCCGAGACCGATGTTCACCTTGTCTTCGCTCTTCGGGAATAGCCACAGATATCCCCCCGGAGCCTTCTCCTGGTCAAGGTAGATGTCGCAGTGGAAGGGTTCGACCTCGACTCCATCCCTGAGTTTTGCGTTCAGCCGTGCCGTTGGCTCAATGTCATCTTTATCGATCTCTTTCTCTATGTGACTTGGGATAGGCAGATTTCTCCGAAGCTTTGTCGACATTCCCGAAGTGTCGATAACGAGCTTGGTTCTCATCTCGAAAGGTTGGTTAACGGTCCCACCCACAGTCTGGCCTTTGAGTCCCACGATCCGGCCTGATTCTTCGACGAGATCCAGTGCTTGGACGCCTCCACGAAATTCCACTCCAGCCTTCAACGCGTCATCGAGCAATCGCTTGCCAAATTTTGGTCGATCTAGAACATAGCCCGGACCCTCAAACGGTACTCTGACCTTCATATCGGGCGAGTAAACATAGACTGCTGTGACCCGGTTTTCCATCTCGGGCTTGCCGTAAGTGACGCCGAGGTGCTCGTTGAGGAATTTGATGTGGTGCTCTCCGACCGCGTCTCCGCAGACCCATCCGAGAGTGGTCTTCTTTCCGACCTCGGCCTCGGGATTCCGGTCGAGTAAGAGAACGTCTACTTTGTTCTTCGACTTTATCGCTATAGTAGCGGCTGTCATGCAGCCGGCGATGCCTGCTCCTACTACGACTACGTCTCTCTCTTCCAACTACAATCCTCTTGAAGGGCTCAGTGCGGCTCTCTTCTAGCCGACTTTAGGTTTTCGCTCTCAGACTCGACGATTATTGGTTAAGAGTTTATATTATCTGCGGACCAGCCGCACTCGCGAAAATCAGGAGAATAGGGTTGACAACCAGTCCAACAGCCGAGGTCCGAAGCCCACCCTTCCTAGCTCTATGGCTCAGGACCATGCGCATCCCGTTCCTGCAAGCGACCTTTGTCCCAGTAGTTCTCGGTGGAGTAATCGCATTTCAGATCGCTCATGTCTTCAACCTTGGAACCTTCCTTCTCACTATTCTTGGCGCCAGTCTCATCCAGATCGCTACAAACATGCTTAACGACTATTTCGACTTCAAGAGCGGAAACGATCTTCAAGTCAAACATCAGAATCCATTCGCGGGAGGCGGACGAATATTGACCGCGGGACTAGTCAAACCTTCAACACACATCCTTGTCGCCACGACATGCCTAGTCCTAGGCAGCCTGATCGGACTCTACTTCATATTCGCCCTCTCATTACCCTACCTGTTCTTACTAGGATTGATTGGAGTAATCTCGACTTACGCCTACGTTGGACCCCCATTCCGCCTAGCATACCGTGGAGTCGGAGAACTAATTGTCGGCCTCAATTTCGGCCCGGTAATGACGCTGGGAGCGTACTACGTCCAGGCGCACAGCTTCGCAATAGAACCACTACTCGCCTCCATACCGGTCGGATTACTCATCGCCGCCGTCCTCTGGATCAACGAATTCCCAGACATGGACGCAGACAATGCAGTAGGAAAGAAAACCCTGGTCTTGAGACTTGGATACGCCAAATCCATCAGCGTCTATGTCGGAATGGTCGTCACAGCATACATTCTCATAATCCTCTACGCCTTCCTCGAAATCTTCTCCCCTGGCATCACAAGCCTAACCTCACTCATCGCTTTGTTGAGTTTGCCTTTCGCCGCAAAAGCGATCAAAATTCTCCGCGTAAACTACAAGGACCCACACGCAATAATCCCCGCGAATGCGAACACGATATTTCTCCACCTGTCCTTTGGAGTCTTGGCGATTCTTGGATTTGCCATCGGGGCCGCTCTAGGCCTTTGACCCTCTTTTGATCGGTTCAGAATTCGTTAAATCTCAGTGGTCGGAGAAAGACCATTGACAACCACTATGGCTTCCAATACGACAAGCGCACTCCAAAAACAAAAGCCCACTTTAGAGGAAGAAGTGTTCAGGCTGAAGCTCCAATGGATGATGGCAAAGAACGATGACGAGAAACGACTAATCAGCGAAGAGATACGACGACGTATCGGAGTCACCCCTTCCAAGAGCCAGTAGATCGAGATAGAACGTCTCCTCAATCAAGTCGAAAAACTCGTTCGACAGGTTCTCTGCTCCGTGTTCTTCAATCTTGAAGCAGCATAAGTGATCGTCCCGGATTTGAGATTGGATGAATCAACGACTCACTGTTCAACTCTCAACAGCTCTCGCGTTCGGCCCTACGGGAATAATTTGGGCATTTCTACCAATCCATCTACGGTCGCTCGGCGCCTCGTACCTTCTCATCGCACTCGTCTCCCTCATTCCAGCTATCGAGACGATAGGACTCTCGCCCGCCTGGGGAGGGATTCTCGACAAGACAGGCAGAGGAAACAAGATTCTACTCATCTCCCTCCTGGCACAAGGAATCGGATTCTCTGTCTTCCCGATCCTGAAAAGCCCCGAGGAGTTTGTTCTCGTTGTGTCTCTGATGGGACTCTTCTCCTCCAGCTTCATTCCCGTGTACGCTGCAATGGCCAC
>Ga0209376_1005864_pt1 | contig 10077 bp, 5 predicted proteins | sample GraSoiAngelo_134_FD_185891 | JGI IMG/M metagenome (GOLD analysis project Ga0209376, IMG submission 185891) | Grasslands soil microbial communities from the Angelo Coastal Reserve, California, USA - 14_0929_05_30cm (SPAdes) (version 2) | ecosystem: Environmental > Terrestrial > Soil > Grasslands ... | reverse complement strand
GGCATCGAGCTTCGCGGTTTCGAGGGTGATCACATCGTCCGTCTCTAACGAGCGGAGTGGGACCAGAAGAAGCTGGGGGAGGTGAGGGGGATGAGAGTGCCCATGTGTGAGCCCGACATCACGGCGGCGGAGCGCGCGGCCGTCGATGAAGTCTTGAGGGGCACGACCCTCAGCATCGGCCCGCAGGTCCAGCTCTTCGAGCGCCGCGTGGCCGCCTACAGCGGCGCGCGCCACGCGGCGGCGGTGAGCAGCGGCACTGCCGGGCTCCACCTCTGCATGCTGGCGGCCGGCGTCGGCGAGTACGACTTCGTCCTCACCACGCCCTTCAGCTTCGTCGCCTCCGCAAATGCGGTCATGTACGTCCGCGCGCGGCCGGTCTTCGTCGACGTCGAGCCGCAGGCGCTGACCATCGATCCCCAGCGCCTCACCGACATGGCCCGGACGCTCTCCCGCCGCCACGGACGGCGCCTCAAGGCCATCCTGCCCGTCCACGTCTTCGGGCAGACCGCGGACATGGACCCCATCCTGGAGATCGCGCAGCGCTACGGGCTCGCGGTCATCGAGGACGCCTGCGAGGCGATCGGCGCCGAGTACAAGGGGCGCAGCGCGGGCACGATCGGGGACGCCGGCGTGTTCGCCTTCTACCCGAACAAGCAGATGACGACGGGCGAGGGCGGCATGATCGTCACCGATGACCCCGGATGGGACGCGCTCTTCCGGAGCCTCCGCAACCAGGGGCGCGACACGTTCGATGGGTGGCTGGCCCACAGCCGCCTCGGCTACAACTACCGTCTCGACGAGCTGAGCGCGGCGCTCGGCGCCGTGCAGGCTGCCCGTTTGGACGAGCTCCTCGCCAAGCGCGAGCGGGTGGCGGGCTGGTACGCCGCGCGGCTTGCCGGGCTCGAGGGCGTGGAACGGCCGGCGCCCGCGCCCTGGACCACGCGCATGAGCTGGTTCGTCTACGTCGTACGGCTCGCGCCGCGCCACGACCGCGACGGGGTGATTCGCGAGCTCGAGGCGCGCGGCATCCCGGCACGGCCTTATTTTCCGCCAATTCATCTGCAGCCGTTCTATCGCGGCAGGTTCGGTCTCCGGCCGGGAGATTTCCCGGTGACCGAGGCCGCGGGCGCGAGCTGCCTCGCGCTGCCCTTCTTCGGAACTATGCGCGAGGAACAGGTCGACACGGTCTGTGGGGCGCTCGCCGAGGCCCTGGGACTCGAGCTCAGCGCGGATACCACGGCGCGGCGCGCCGTCGGGTAGGGGAGGGGACGATGGGTCACGGGACTTCCTTGCTGCTCCGCCACCGCGCGGCGATCACCACGCTCTTCAACCTGACGCTCGCGACGGCGGCCTGGGTTCTCGCCTTCGCGTTGCGCTTCGACCTCTCCGTGCCCGAGCGCTACGTGCCGGTGGTTCTGGCGCTGCTCCCGGTGCTCCTCGGCTGCAAGCTCGCGGGCTTCGCGGCCTTCCGGCTCTCCAAGGGGTGGTGGCGGCACGTGAGCATCCGCGACCTCGAGGACATCGTGCGCGGCAACGTGCTCGCCTCGACGCTCTTCCTCGCCTCGGTCGTCTTCGTGCGCGGCCTCGCGGGATTCCCGCGCTCGGTCTTCCTCCTCGACCTCCTCGTCTCCACCGTGCTCATGGCCGGCGTCCGCGTCGGCATCCGGCTCGTCCGCGAGCAGCGCCGCCGCGCCGGGGCGCCGGAGATCACTACGCTGGCGCTGATCGTCGGCGCGGGATCGGCGGGCATCCGGCTGCTCGGGGAGATCGAGAGCCGCCGCCGGCTCCGGCTCGCGGTCGTCGGCTTCGTGGACGACGACCTCGCCAAGGTCGGGCTCCGCGTGTGCGGCACGCCCGTCCTCGGGCGGATCGACGACCTGCCGGCGCTCGTCGCCGAGCACGAGGTCGGCGAGGTGCTGATCGCCATCCCCTCGGCCTCGCCCGCGCTGCTCCGCCGCGTCGTCCAGCACTGCACGGAGGCCCGGGTCCGTCACCGCGTCCTGCCGACCCTCAGCGAGCTCGTCGAAGGGTCGGTGATCTACACGCAGATGCGCGAGGTGAAGGTCGACGACCTGCTCGCGCGCGAGCCCGTCCAGCTCGATGCGGCCCGCGTCCACTCGCTCGTCACTGGCAAGACGGTGCTGGTCACCGGCGCGGCCGGGTCGATCGGCTCCGAGCTCTGCCGCCAGCTGGCCGCGCACGAGCCCGAGCGCCTGATCCTCTACGACCGGCACGAGAACGGGGTCTTCGTGCTCGAGATGGAGCTCCAGGCCCGCTTCCCGCGCGTGCCGCTCGTGCCCGTCCTCGGTACGGTCCTGCTCGAGGATCAGCTCCGCACCGTGTTCGCCGCCCACCGGCCCGACCTGGTCTTCCACGCCGCGGCCTACAAGCACCTGCCGATGGCCGAGCGGAACGTCCTCGAGACGATCCGCAACAACGTCATCGGCACCCGCAACGTGGCGCAGGCGGCGATCGAGCACGGGGCGCAGGAGTTCATCCTCGTCTCGACCGACAAGGCCGTCCTCCCCACCAGCATCATGGGGGCCACCAAGCGCGCGGCCGAGATGATCGTGCAGGAGCTCGGCGACCGCGGCTGCCGCTTCGTCGCCGTCCGCTTCGGGAACGTGCTAGGCTCGAGCGGCAGCGTCGTGCCGCTCTTCCGCGAGCAAATCGCGCGCGGCGGCCCGGTCACGGTGACGGATCCCGAGGTCACGCGGTACTTCATGACCATCCCGGAAGCCGTCCAGCTGATCCTGCAGGCCGCGTCGCTCGGACGCGGCGGCGAGATCTTCATCCTCGACATGGGGCAGCCCGTGCGCATCCTCGACCTCGCCCGGCAGATGATCCGGCTCTCGGGCTTCGAGCCCGACGAGGACATCCCGATCCGCTTCATCGGCCTCAGGCCGGGCGAGAAGCTGCACGAGGAGCTGATGACCGCCGAGGAGGAGGTCGCCGCCACGCAGCACGACCGGATCAAGGTCGTGCGGGCGAGCGGCCTGCAGACGTGGCCGGACATCTGGCTTCCTCGGCTCCAGGCCTGCGTCGAGCGGGGCGACGTGCGCGCCGCGCTCAAGCTGCTGCAGACGATCATTCCTGCCTACCGCCCGAGCACGCTCCTCGCGACGGAGATGCACGCGCCGGAGGTCGCCAGCGTCGACGACCGCCGTGCGGCGTCGATCGGCATGGAGCCCCCGGCGCCGCAGCGACCGCCGGCCGATCGAGCGCGTCTTCAGGTGACGGAACGGCCGTGGGACGTCGCGAGGCGTTGAACCGGAGGGCTCAGTGGGGGCTGCGTGAGGGACGCTGCATGAGCCGCCTCCTGCTCTCCCTGGGCGTAGCGCTCGGCCTCGTCCGTCCGGTGAGCGCCCTCCCGCCGCTCTTCAAGTTCGAACGGCCGACCCGCTACGCGGTGACCGGTATTCCCGACGTCCGCAACGTCCTCGACTATGGCGCAGACCCCGGCGGTGTCGCGGATTCCGCCACCGGCATCAACGCCGCGACGGCTGACGCCGAGGCGAATGGGGGTGGCGTCGTTTTCTTCCCCTGCGGAACGTACCTGATCAAGCGAGCAATCCTCCTCGGGGACAATGTGACGCTCCAGGGGAGTGGGCTCTGCACGATCGTCCAGCGGGACGCGACGGTGAGCGCTGAGCCCGCGTACGACACCTCGTGCGTCAAGATCCGGGACGAGATGCAGCGCGCCGCGATCCGCAACAGCAAGAAGGACTGTGGGAACGTCGGGATCACGATCCGGGATTTGGCGATCGACGGTTCGCTCATCACGACCCTGCCCTGTGCGAGCTGTACGGCCGGTCCGACGAACCCGTCGGTCATGCTCGTCCTGGCTGCAGTCGACGACCTGCTCATCGACCACGTGGCGGTACGGAATGCCCCGCAGGACGGAATCTACGTGAAGAACGGCGGCGGACGGACGGTCATCCGAGCCGCGACGCTCGACGGATTCAACATGCACTGGGGCAACGGCTCGGGCATCAACGTCGAGATGCACACGACGGCGAACAAGCCGGGGTATCCGGAGTTCGTCGACAACTACATCGTCGCGAAGGGCCCACAGTTCTGCGACACGAACCTCTCCGTCGCCTGCGATGCGGATGCGGACTGTCCGTCCGGGGTCTGCGGCAACGGTGCCGGCGCGGCGGGCGTCAACGGCATATCCCTCACCTTCGCGGATGCCGGAGGGACGCATCCGGCCGGAATCATCGCCCGCAACCGCATGGAGCTCTCGGATCGGCACACCGGCATCTCCTGCTCGGGGTGCAGCGGCGTGGTGATCGGCGACAACTGGATCACCAGCTACGACTCCGGAACGCGGCTCCGGAAGGCATTCCTCGGCATCCAGGTCGTGGGCGCGCGGGGGAAGAGCTTCAGTGACGTGATCGTCCATGACAACGTGATCCTCGGCGCGAGCGTCGCCAACGACAAGCGCGGAATCCTGGTCGATGACTCCTCGTCGAGCAGCGCGCGGGTCGTCGTGCATCACAACATCGTGCGCAACAAGGCGCTTGCGGCGGGCCAGGAGGCGATCACGGTCCGGGGGGTCGCGGACAGCGCCGTGGACGGCAACGTCGTTCAGAACGTGACCGCACAGCACGGCATCGGAGTCGGCGGCACGTCCAGCACGACGGCCGATGTACGCGTCTCCGGAAACGAGGTCACGGACGTGACCGCCGCGAATGCCGCCTGCGTGGTGTTGCGTGGGGCGACCCGGACGGTGCTAGAAGGGAACACCTTCCGCGATTGCTCGCGTGGCATCGAGCTGCAGGCCGGGACGATCGCCGGGACGGTCGTTGGTCGCAACGCGTACGCCAGCGTGACGACCCCGCTCAAGCTCACGGTGACGGACACGGCCCTCGGTCTCTTCGACCCGCTCGGACTCTCGTACAGCCGAGCCACGCTTCCAGCCGCCGTCGTCGGCTCCATCGTGCGGTGCATGGACTGTGACTCGGCTGCGCCGTGTGCGAGCCCCGGAAGGGGCCGCACGGCTCACCGCGACAACGAAGCAGTGCCTCAGTGGAGCTGCGACTGAGCCCCCGTCCCGGCCTGCCCCGGTAGCCCCCAAATGCTCTTCAACTCGCTTTCCTTCTTGATTTTCTTCGCGCTCTTCGTGCCGGCCTACTACGCGACGCACGGGCGCGTGCGGCTGGTGATCGCGCTGGTCGCGAGCAACCTGTTCTACGCGTGGTGGGACTGGCGGTTCCTCGGGTTGCTGTGGTTCTCGACGCTCTTCGAGTACGTCGTCGCGCTGCGCTTGCATGCGATGCTGGACGGGCCGCGGCGGCGGCGCCTCCTCGTCCTCAGCATGACGACGAATCTCGGGCTGCTCGGATTCTTCAAGTACTTCAATTTCTTCGCGGCGACGGCCCACGATGCGCTGGCCGCGCTGGGCGTCCATGCGCCGCAGCTGGCGCTGAACGTCGTCCTGCCGGTCGGAATCTCATTCTACACGTTTCAGACGATGAGCTACGCGATCGACGTCTACCGGCGCCAGGTCGAGCCGGAGCGCGACCTGTTACGCTTCGCCACGTCGGTCGCGCTCTTCGTGCACCTCGTCGCGGGGCCGATCGTGCGGGCGCGTCATCTCCTGCCGCAGCTGCGGGACGACCGACAGCCCGACATCGAGACGGTGACCCGCGGGTTCGAGCAGGTGCTGCGCGGGTACTTCAAGAAGGTCGTCGTAGCCGACTCGCTGGCCCCCATCGTGGACGCCTACTTCGTCGACCCGTCGCTGCACGACGGTGCCTCGCTGCTCATTGCGATCTACTTCTACGCGTTCCAGATCTACTGTGACTTCTCGGGCTACACGGACATTGCGCTCGGGTGCGCGCGGCTCCTTGGGTACGACCTGGGAGTGAACTTCGACCGGCCGTACTTCTCGAGAACGTTCTCCGAGTTCTGGACGCGCTGGCACATCTCGCTGTCGTCGTGGCTGCGCGACTACCTGTACATCCCGCTCGGGGGTAACCGCGGCGGCGCCGTGAAGACGTACCGCAACCTCGCCCTCACGATGCTCCTCGGGGGCCTGTGGCACGGAGCGAGCTGGACGTTCGTCGCCTGGGGCGGGCTGCACGGCGCGTACCTCGTGGTGGAGCGGCTCGTCGAGCGTCCGCTCGCGCGCCTGGCGGCTGCACTGCGTCTGCCACCTTCGGTGCGCTCGTTCCTCGCCGTCGTGCTCGTCTTTCACCTGACGACCTTCGCATGGATCTTCTTCCGCGCGCCGAGCTTCGCAACGGCGTGGGCGGTGATCGCCGGGATCGCGACCCGGACGACGCTCTCGCTCGCGCAGGTGCAGTCGAAGTTTCCGATCGCGAAGGGCGTGGGGCTCTGCGTGGTGCTGATGGCGGCCGAGCTCCTGAGCTTCCGCCCCGCGTTCGGCGAGCGCTTTCGGACCTCGCCGGCGCTCCGCTACGCGAGCGCAGCGGGCATCGTGTGGTCGCTCGCGCTGCTCGGTGCGTTCTCGGGCAACAACTTCATCTACTTCCAGTTCTAGGCCACCATGCCGGTCCGATTCCACACCGTGGCGAAGCGCCTCGCTCTCCTCCTGGCGATGGTACTCGTGGGCGACCGGGCGCTCGCCTGGATGCTCGCCAGGGCCGTGTCGCGCACTGGCACCCGCTTCGCGCGCGCCTACCGCGGTGGCGTCGACGCGGACGTGCTCGTCGTCGGGGACTCGCGCGGCGTGAACGGGCTCTACGGGCCCGCCATCCGCGACGCGACGGGTCTGTCGGCGTTCAATCTCGCCTACAACGGGCTCTCGACCCATCTCTGCGAGGCGCTCGTCCTCGACTACCTCGAGCACAACCGTGCGCCACGGCTGCTGCTCGTCGAGGCGTCGAACGTCCCCTCGCCCGATGAGATGCTCGACAACCTCCGTCTGCACTGGCGCGACTCGGCGCGGCTCGACGCGCTCGCCGCCGCGCTCGTCCCGGGTGAGCGGCGAGCCACCCGCATCCTCAATCTGTATGGATACGACAATGAGCTGGCGCTGCGCTCGCTCTTCTACGCAGGTCGAGACGACCAGGACTGGGTGAATCGCTACCGCATCTCGGCGGCAGTGCTGGAAGCGGCACGGCACGAGGCGCCGTTCCGGCTCGAGGCGAGACCCGACAACCTGGAAGCGCTCGGGCGGCTGGTGCGTGCCGCCGAGGCGAAGGACATCGCGGTTCGCGTCGTGCTGACGCCCTACCTGCCGGATCACCTGGCGAAGATGCAGAACTGGCCGGAGTTCGTGCAGGCCGTGGAGCAGGTGGTCGCACCTCGAAAGGTGTGGGACTACGCGGATGCGATCGCTGACACATCGATGTTCGCCGATCGTCTGCACCTGAACGCGGAAGGTGCACGCCGGCTTGCCAGGAAGATGGCGGCCGACGGTCTGTTCGCCGTTGCGGCCGTAGCGTCCAACGAGCCCCCGGCGCCTGCGTCAGCCCAGCATTCCCGGTTTGCGGGGGCGAGCGCGCCATCGTCCGAACAGGACCTCCGCCGCCACCTTCGCTCGACACCGGGAACGTAGCCGCCGCCCCGCCTCCTCAGCACCGCATTCTCGGTTGCCGCCCATCTCGCTTCCCCGCGTGCGTCGAGCGCGGCGTCTTGCGCGTCGCGCTCCAGCTCCTGCAGGCCGGCGTCCCAGCCTAGCCCCCCACCGCGCTGCTCGTTCCGGCTGTGAGCGCGACGATCGCCGCCGACGTCGCCGCTGAAGCCGCCTGACCCCTACCTACAACTAGTCGTTTACCCAACCGCAGCCCACATGGCGGGGGGCAGTGATCGGCCTTCCCTTCGCGCGCTCATGTCGCTGGCGGACACTGCAGTGCTACGGGGACACTGGGGGAGGTGACGTTATCGGTCAGAGTGATGTTGGTCGCATTGCGGAGGACGATCGGTCGGAAGACCGTGCCGACGATGCCCGGCATGCTGACGAGGTTGTTGTGGACGATCCCACCCGAGGTGCGTCCGTCGCCGCAGGCACCGATGACGAGCCCGTGCGAGCCGCTGCCGGCCGTGATGGAGTTGTTCCCTATCTCGAAGGCCGACGTGTACCCCCGGATCTCGAGCATCGCGAGGTTCCATCGCGCCGAGCGGTTCACGATGGCATTGCCGAGCACCGCGGCCTGGGTGGTGCCGCCGGTGAGCAGGATACCGCGGCCGTCGTCGGGCAGTCCCATGCTGTCGAGCTCGTTGCTCTTCACGATCTCGGTTCCCGTGTTGCCGGTACAGACGATGCCGGTGGACAGGCCGCTCCATGCCGTGGCGGACTTGATCGCGGCGATCCGGTTACCTTCGATTTGCGTGTACGCGCTGAAGAAAGAGCCAATCCCATAATGGCGGTTCGTCAGCTCGACTTGGTTGTTGCTGATGATGACCGCGGCCCCCGGGCCCGGGCTGGACGCGCCTCCGGGCTTGCCGGCGTTGATCGCATAAACGGCACCGTCTCCGCACTTTCCGCTCGCGCACTGAGCGTCGCCGTCACAGGGCTTGCGCAGGTTCTCCGACGCGGGGCCGCCGGTGCAGAAGTTCAGGCCCCTGACAACGATCCGGTTGTTGCTGATCAGGACCGGCGTCGCCGGATCGGTCGGCAGGTTCGCGTTGGCCCACATCTCGATGTGGATCCCGGCTCCATTGCCCCAACGCATGTTGAAGCCGTCGATGGTGGTGTTGGTGATCGAAGTGTTCACACCGCCGTTCTTGAAGAAGATGGCGTCCTGCGCGGCGCCGACGATGGAGAGGCTATCGATGTGGGTGTCCGCGATCGCCGAGAAGGCGATGAGCACCGAGAGGGGAACGTCCGTCACGCGGCTGCCATCGATGGCAAAGGAAGAGAGGATGATGCCTCGGTTCCCGCAGTTGTACCGCGAGTTCATGAACAGCGCACGGCCGGTGAAGCCGACGTTGGTCTCGCAATTGGTCGGCCCTTGGTAGAGCGGCCCGACGCTCGAGGTGTTGCCTCGCACCAGGATCGAAAGGGGACCGGAGCCGCGGATGGTCGTGCGGTCGCCAACGACCAGGGTGCGGTCGATGAAACAGGTGGCGGCGGGGAGCAAGACGCTGCCGCCGCCCCGCTGCGCGACGAAGTCGAGGGCCGCCTGGAAGGCCGCCCCGTCGTCTCTTCGACCGTCGCAGACAGCTCCGAAGGTGGCCGGGCTAACGTCTGCGGATTCGCTCCCGATGGACTTCGTCCGGACGGAGACAACCGCGAGCGAGGCGAGCGCGCACGACAGCACGATCTTGGAGAACCACTTCACTTTCGTTGCCTCCGTCGATTTGGAGATCTTGCGTAGTTTGGGCGAGCAGCCGCCTCCTGCGCGAGGGCGTCGCTCGCCCGGCCGGCGACGAGAACCATCCACACGTCCCCGCCTTCCCCCAAGGGGACGGCGCCCGAGGGCGATCAGCGGACGGCGCGCTGCGGGCGAAGGGCGGGGGCACCTCGTGCGCGGACGGGGGAATCTCGTGCTCGAGTGCGAGTAGGCTGTGCGGATCCGTAGGCGTGGCTCCCGGCGCGCGGTGGCGCGCAGAGACTCATACCAATGCGGGTCGCTACCAGTCAAGACAAATACCGCCGTGCCCGAAGTTGTCCTAATCGCGCATGCACGGCGGCTCGCAGCGGTCCGCGACCGCGGACGGTCCACGGCCATCGGCGTTCGCAGTCGCCTGCGCCTGGTAGCGGTTTGCACCATGGAAATGCGGGCGCGCGGGCTGGTCCGAATGGTGCCCGTGCCGACTCGACGGAGCGCGGCCCCGGCGCAGCCGGTTGCGAGGCAGGGGCGAGCCCGCCGCTCATGCGCAGAGCGTTTGCGCGGCACGACCTCGCGCGGAGATGATTCGCCTCTCGGGCGGGGAGCTCATGAGCGAGGCCGAGGCGTCCTAGGCCTCGCCGCACGACCGGTTCATCCTGCGCGCCAGTGGGTCGCCCGACTGGCCGGTGATCTGGCTGCCGCGGCCGCAGCGCCGCGTCGAGCGCGGGAACCCCGCTCGGGCGCTCCGCCTCGTCGGCACGCTCGTCCCCGACTCCCCCCCGAGCGCGCTCGTCGGAGCATAGACGTCATCGGAACCCCTCAAGGCTACCCC
>Ga0209376_1005858_pt1 | contig 10088 bp, 7 predicted proteins | sample GraSoiAngelo_134_FD_185891 | JGI IMG/M metagenome (GOLD analysis project Ga0209376, IMG submission 185891) | Grasslands soil microbial communities from the Angelo Coastal Reserve, California, USA - 14_0929_05_30cm (SPAdes) (version 2) | ecosystem: Environmental > Terrestrial > Soil > Grasslands ... | reverse complement strand
AATTTCGCGCCAAATGCGTCGCCGGCTCGGAGCGCGAATATGTCGAGATGCGAATGCGCGATCAGGAGACGCGCCACCGCAAATTCGGCGACAGCGTTTATATGCAGGAACCAAATCTCAAAAACGGATGCGGCGGTCTGCGCGATTACCAAAATTTGCTCTGGATGTCTTATTTCAAAGAAGGCGCCCTCACCACGACGCACTTGGTCGGGAGAGATTGGTTGAGCGAATCGGACCAGCGCCGAATCGAAATGGCCTACGATTTTCTCCTCCGATTGCGCACCGACCTGCATTATTTCTCCAAGCGCGCGGCGGATGTCCTCCATCTCAATTTGCAGGAGGAGATCGCGCGACGCCTGCGGTATCGGGAAAAGAATGGCCAGCGCGCGAGCGAAGCGTTGATGCGCGATTATTACAAACACACTCGAAATATTTTTCGCGTGACCGAACGCATTACCGAACAGTTTGCCAGCGGTTACGCGACCAGCGGCACCCGCGCGCTTTTTACTTTTTTACCGCTGCGGCGGGGGACCGAAACGAAAGTGGGATCATTCTCCATTCGTCATGGCCAACTTCACCCTGATCGACGAGATCTTTTCAAAACGGATCCATTGGAGATGATGCGAGCGTTTCAGCTGGCGCAGGAGCACAACGTCGATTTTAGCCCCGAGTTAGAGGATCTCACCAGCCGCGCGCTCGGACAAGTCACCCGCACCTATCGCTACGCCAAAGCGCCGCGCGAAATTTTCAAAGAAATCTTGTCCAAGAAAGGCGAGGTCGGCCGCACGCTCCGTCTCATGCACCGGGTCGATTATCTTGGCCGTTATATTCCGGAGTTTGGCCAGCTGACCTGTCTGGTGCAGCATGAATTTTTTCACCGGTACACCGCGGACGAGCACACCCTTCTTTGCATCGACAAGCTCGACGCATTAGTTCGAACAAACGATTCGAAGTTGCTCGCTTATCGTCATCTCTTCGAAAATTTGGAGGACCCGTTCGTTCTTTACCTCGCTTTACTCTTGCATGACACCGGCCGAGCGGTCGGTGCCCGCCCGCATTCCGAAGCGAGCGCTCTTTTCGCGCAAAGCGTAGCCAAACGTCTTCAGCTCTCGTCCGAGCAAAGGAAAACGCTCATTCTTCTGGTCGATCATCACGTCACGCTCTCCAACACCGCGCAGCAACGAAATCTCGACGATCCGGCGACGATTGCCGAGTTTGCGAATGTTGCTCGGAACCAAAAAAATCTGCACGCGCTGATGTTACTGACACTGGCCGACGGCCAGGGAACGAGCGGACAAAGTTGGTCGGATTGGAAGGAATCCCTCGTTTGGGAACTTTTTCACGCCACTTCTCAATATCTCGCAGACCAAAAATCTTACCTCGAGCAAACCAAGATTGAGCGGGAGTCCCTGGAAGCAGCGGTATCGGCCAGGCTGCCGCCCGATTTTGCGGAGGAAATCGAAGCACATTTCGAGTTCATGCCGGACAATTACTTCCGCGCGTCTGACGTTCCAGAAATCGTGAACCATCTCCGCTTGTTTCGATCTTTCTTCGAGAACGCGTCGGCCGAAGACGGCCGCGCGCTCGCGCCGGCGACGAGTTGGGAAGCGTTTCCGCAATTCGGTCACAGCACCGCGTCGCTTTGCACATGGCACCGTCGGCACCTTTTGGCCAAAATCGCCGGGTCATTTTCGGTTGTTCCTCTCAATATCCTGAGCGCAGACATTTTTCCGCGCGAAGACCACAGCATTCTCGCCATCTTTCGGGTGTGCGACATGAAAGGACGCGCAGTCACCGAAGGGGGCGATCGCGACCTCGTGGAAAAAACGCTGCGCGACGCGCTCCTGGTTGACGCTTTCGAGTTTGCGCCGTTGCTCGAGCAGGCGCGTCACCAGATTGAACATCGACGACTGCAGGAACTGGAATTTCCCGCGGGAATTGCAATCGATAACCGGGCGCATCCCACTTACACACTGGTCCAGATTGAGGCACCCGATCGCGTTGGCCTCCTTTACGATTTGCTAACCGCGCTTGGACAGGAAGAAGCGAATATCGTTCTCTCGCGCATCAGCACGCAAAAAGGCGCTGCGATCGATACATTTTATATTACCGACAGTGCAGTCCACGCTAAAATTACCGATTCACACCGGATCGCGGCCCTGCAGCGGCGCTTGCGCTCGGCTGTTTTAGGCGGCGCCGCCAAATAATTAACGCGGTGAATGAGCTGGCGCACTTGGGCCGGATGCTTATCGTCCGGCGATTCGAATGAACGCGCTCATCCTCGCCGCCGGATACGCAACACGGCTTTATCCGCTGACGCTGAACAAGGCGAAGCCGTTGTTAGAGGTCGGCGGAAAACCAATCATCGAGTGGCTTTTGGACAATCTCGCGGATGTTCCCGGCCTGGGCACGGTTTACATCGTGACCAACGCCAAGTTCGCCAGCGATTTTCAGAACTGGGCCAATGGCTACCAGGAACAGCATCGTGAGATAACCATCAAGATCATCAACGACGGATCAAAGAGCGACGACGATAAATTAGGCGCGATTGGCGATATCAATCTGGTTTTGATGCGCGAGAATTTGACCGACAAGGATTTGCTCGTCATTGCCGGCGACAATCTTTTCCAACAACCGCTGAGCGACTTTGTGAATGCGGCCAAGCATTCGGCAGCCACCGTCGCTGTTCACGACGTCGGGAACCTCGAAGCGATGAAAAAATATGGCACCGTGACTGTGGATAAAAATGGTGTGATCACAAATTTCAAAGAGAAGCCGGAGAAACCGAAGAGCACGCTGGCCGCGGTCGCGCTCTATTATTACTCGCGCGATGTGCTGCCGTTATTCACGACTTACCTCGCCGCCGGAAATAATCCCGATCAGCCCGGGTTGTTCTTACAATGGCTCTACACCCGCAAACCGGTCAACACTTTCGAGATCAAAGGGCGTTGGCTCGACATCGGCAGCAAAGAGACGCTCGAAAACGCGGACAAGATCTTTTCAGGTAGGGGCGATTGACTTGCCAGTCCGGCTCGGACTCGCCAGGCGAAGATCAACAGCCACGCGCTCCGGGCGGTTCGGTGAATGGAGCCGGCGGGAGCCGAGCGACATGGACGGGAAAGCCCGCGAGAGTGAGTGAGTGAGCGGGAAGCGAACGAATCAACCGCCCCTACCTATTTCAATCTGCCTTCGTCGAACTCGATCAGATCAAAATAGGTCCGAATATCTTTGCGCCCGCCACCGCCGGATTGTTTTAGAAAATGACTGAACCGGGCTTTTTTGGCGGCAGTATCGGGGTGCCGTGAAATCATCGCCTGGTTCCAGTGCTCGATCTCGTCGCTCGAATGTTTTACGCAGCTCGTTTCGACCCAGTTCAAAATTGCGTCATCGTTCTCTAAACGATGAACTGCCTCTTCGAAGGCATCGCCCTCGATTTTGAGAAAGCTCAGGAGATGCTTGTCGAAGCCGACGGTCTTGTAGTTGTAGCCGTCGAGCAAGCCTTTGCGATGCAGCTTGGCCTTGTCGATCAAACGCGGGAGATGAACGTAGCCGCCGAGTTTTTCGTATGGACTGCGCGGATGCAGTCTTCGCATGGAGGAAAAACTTACGTTGCGTGTAAAGGCTGAGCTGCGCTCAGCGGCACCCCTGACTCAGCCTTTTTTTCGGCCGCTTTCGCTTCCGCCAACAACTCGCCCTGAGTGAGGTTGGCCCGACCGATCACAAGCTGTCCGGAAAACATTCCGCCTTTCTCGATCGCGATTGATTTCGCGGTCACGTTCCCGTCAAGGGCACCGCCTTTGTGAATAGTCACGGCGCCACTGGCCAGGATTTCACCGGACATGCGCCCCTTGATGTCGATGTTCGTCACCCTCACGCGCCGAAAGCATTGGATGTCGGATTTCCGCTCAACAACCATGTGTTGAGCGCCGATGCGGCCGGGAATTTTCCCGACCAGGTTGATCGTCATCGAATCCTCGCACTCAAGATTGCCGCGGAGTTTCCCTTCAACGATCGCCGTGGTACAAATCACGCTGGTGCTGCTGAGATCGCCCTTGGTGGTCAAATGCACGTCGCCGCGAGTGCGAATGGTGCGACTGAAGCTGGTTGTGATTTTGTAATCGCGGAGATCGATGTGCGCGCTGCAACCTGGACAATTGGTCGAGCTCGCGGCATCGCTGACTTCGTGTTTGCGCTTGCATTCGAAACAAGAGACGACGCGATTGTGTTGCCGGCTCCAAATGGCTTCGAATTTGCGATGAAGTGGTGATTCTTCCGGCGCGGATGATTCGTCCTTAAGTTTCGGTCCCAGCTTAGGCGCTGAAGGTGAAAAGGAGCGACCGCACTGCCGGCAGATGGTCGTCTTCGCCGCCACATATTCCATCTGCTTAAAGCCACAGTGCGGGCATTCCACACTGGCCTTGGCAGGCGACGACTTGATCACTAGTTCAGTAGGCGAGGGTCAAAAATTAACCGCGAGCCGCGAAGGCAGGCTTGACTGAATCTTCGTGGCGAACAACTTCTGGCCGGCTGCTGGATGCTGCTTTGACACTCATCCCGCTGGAAACTTCCGATTTCCCGATAAAGGTGGCGCCTTCCTCAATGATGAGGCGGGCGGCTTTCAAATCTCCCTGAAGCGTGCATTTCGATTTCAATTCGCAACGCTCGCTCACGGTAATGTTCCCCTGCACCTTGCCATAAATCGTGATCGACTTTGTTTTGACTTCAGCGCGGATGTCCGCGTTTTCGCCGACCGTCAACGCCCCATCGGAATTAATTTCGCCTTCGACTTTACCATCGATCAAGAGCTCCTTTTGGAACTTGATCGTGCCTTTGATTTCGACGTCGCTGGAGAGGACGTCTTTGCCTGAATGTTCAGCCATAAACTTTTTGTAATCGCTTGTTGATGTTTTCGGTTGGTCGCCGTAGGCGGCTCGGTTGGAATCATCATTCCCCGAACTCAGCGATCCTTCTCCGATCGACGAGATCGTTCTCTGCGGGATGAATTTTTTCAACACGCGTTAGTATTGTAATGGTTATTCACGTTGTCAACGGGTTCGGGAGCGAAAAGCTGACTTTTTTATAAATTATCTGCAAATCGAAACAATTTCGCTGTTCCGTTTTGCCCTGAAAGCACGAGAAACCGCGGCCCCTGGCTTGGGCTCCGGTCAAGAACACGGCACAGGGGCTGGTCTGGAAGCGGAATGCCGAGGAGAAGAGCAGAATTGTGGGCCACCCGCCCCCAGTCATAGCCTAAAACCCATTCCACTCGCCGATTACGGAGGATTTCACGCGCGCCAAGGAAGTCTGTTGCCAGAAAGAAACGCGCGCTGTCGGCCGTTCCAGGCAGAGCTTCATGCGAAACGCCGGCCACGCCGGGTTGACCCGACCAATATGCAATCGATGGCGACAGCCACCACGGCGCGAGAAACGGGTGCGTCTGCTCCGAGCGAATGGCGACCGCCAGTTCTCGCAACTGTTTCGATGCATCTCGACGCTCGATTCGACCCGAAAGCGCGACTTCGTTAGGCCAAAGCCGCGCATCCCAGAATTGAAGCACCGGCAAGATCGACAAAACAAACGCCGACCACACGGCGGCCCGCGATTGGATCGGCGCAAGCAGTCCCGGCAATACGATGAAAAAGATTGCGACGAAAAAGTAACTCCAGCGCGCCTGCCAAATCGTCAGCAGAAATGTCGCGACAAGTAAGAGCGCAATAAAACCTGGCGGCGCGACTCGCTTGCGAAGCGATTGCCAAATCAGAATCGGTGCGACAACGATCATGTAGCCGGCCCAAGCAAACCAGATTCGATCCAGCGGCGAGACATGCCTGAGTTCGCCAATCGTGCGCGACCAATTTTGGAATAACTGATTCGATTGAAGAATCGCGAATGCCGGAACGCGCCGCTCAACGAGCAACGAAATCGAGATGATCGCTCCAAAGACGATCCAACCTGTTCGCCGATGCGAACCAAAAAGAAGATGTCGATCCTTCGTTAGGCCAAAAAGCAAAAGAAGAACGAACAAGACAAGCGGCTCGTAAAACGAAACCCAAAGCGCCATGCTCCACGCAATTCCGCTAACGACGCTCCAATTTCGCGATTGGTCGGTTCGCAGACTCCACTCCGCACAGACGCCAATCGTGACGAGCACGATGAGCAACGATTGATGGTCGGGTCGTCCCAGTTCCGTTCCGTGAACCAGAATAGGACTAATGCCGTAAAGAATCAGCATGACCCAGCGATAACAAAGTTTCGTTCGCCGCGACCACCACCAAAGAAACCAGCCGCCGAGCAACCCAAGAAATGGTGAGACCACAGCGCCGGCGAAATCAATTGGCTGCGCCGTAAACGGTTTGAGCAAGATCGACAATGAGACGATCAAATAATCGAGCGGCGCAGTGGTGTGCGGCGTGGTGCCTTCCGGAAAATTCTCGAAATCGTGGTGGCGAATAATCAGCCCGGGGTGTTCTGCACACATTCGGGCGCGCGTCATCCGGGCGTAACAATCGGCGTCGGTGAAATAAATATTTCCATCGACAAAAACGTCCTGATAATTCGCGCAGCGAGTGGCGAAAATGAGCGCGGTAAGAATTACGATCTCAACAAGGGCGAGGGCAAAAAGCCCAAATCGTTGCACAAGATCGACAATCGCAAATCGGCGATTGAAAATCGAAAATGAAATTTGGGCCCGCCTGGATTCGAACCAGGGACCAAGGGATTATGAGTCCCCTGCTCTACCGCTGAGCTACAGGCCCGTGTGTATTTTGGGAATTAGAACACAATCGACCGCTCGTGACCAACGCGGCAGATGGGCAAATTTTCGGGGCGGACACACGACCAAATAATCGCAGCGGAATCGCGCGTTGTCACCGAATCGTCACGTCGTTTTGACAATTCGTAACCTGACGAAGCAGCGACGGAAATTACGTTCAACGATGAGCGTGATTACAATTAAACGAACCATCTCCAAGGCAAGAGCGACGAAAGAATCAACAAAATAATTTTCAACTTATAAATTTGGTCCCTCATTCCTTGAGCAAGGCGGCTGTTGCGATAGCGATCGCCGGGATTCCACGAATCCGGCGATCCTATAAGACTAAAGTCCAACATGCTGAATTGGCGCACGTCCTCGATCAATCGGTATGAAGATGATGGACTTTTCGGTGTTGGGAACGTTGGTCGTCAATCATGAGCCGCCTCGTCACTGTTCCGCCTTGCCCCAAGGCATTCGAAAAACGGTTAGGCTATTGGTAGTCGGCGTCGTCAGAGAGGCAAAGGCCTGCCAGATAGAAGCTTCCATATGACATCATATAAACCCGTGAAAGCGGTTCAAAATGTTTACAGTAAAATATTACAATCTGATTGACCTACGAGGGCAATTTGTTGTCTAATGAGTCTGAAAATCATAGTGAATGCCGGACAAGGGGGAGTTCGGGTCATTCGGATGACAGCGAGACATAATGAATGAGTGGTTTTGTCCCAAAAAGTGGGCGACCGACCAAGGGCGGTAGCTTGTCCAGGACGGCCCGCGCACAAGGCTTCCTGCACTATTTTTTTCGACACGAGCCTTCAGTTGGCTCGTCCGGGGAACAAGCTGCAAACGGAGCTATGAATCGTGGTCTCAATGAGACTCAACTCCATGTCGGCGGCAAGTCGGAGCCACGGCGTAATGTTGGCTCGTCCAGAAACGGTGCGGCGTCGCTGAACCACGCTTACCCGGCGTCTCTTCAAAAGATTATCGTGGAACTTGTATCTTCCGATCGTGCCGCGGCGCTTAACTTCGAATCGCGAAGCGACGGGCAGACATTACGTCGGCCATCGGGCAACGGGGCGATTGCAGCGGCGATATTTCCTTCCGACGACGCGGCCGAGGTGTCGGCCGCTCGTATGCTGCGCTGGAAACGGATTCTCGATGTGGCCTGTATTGTCCTGAGTTCGCCGTTTTGGCTGCCGGTCATGACGTTGGTGATGGGATTGGTTCGGTTCACTTCACGGGGCCCTATCTTTTATCGTCAGGAACGCGTGGGATATCGACGGAGTCCCTTTATGCTCTTCAAGTTTCGGACCATGTACGTAAACGCCGAGACTCGGAGGCACGAGGAATACTTTGCAGATTTAATGCGGTCGGAATGCCCGATGACCAAGCTCGATGCCGTGGGTGATACTCGCCTCATTCCTGGGGGGCGTTTCCTGCGAGCGAGTGGCTTGGATGAATTGCCGCAAATTTTCAATGTTCTTCGTGGGGAAATGAGTTTAGTCGGCCCCCGGCCGTGCTTGCCCAGGGAATTCGAGCGCTACCAGCCATCGGAGCGGCAGCGAGTAAACGCGTTGCCTGGCCTCACCGGCTACTGGCAAGTCAACGGCAAGAATAACACGACCTTCAAAGAAATGATCGCCATGGATCTATTTTACATTCGGAAGATGTCGATCTGGCTTGATCTGACCATCATGTTCAGGACGATTCCTACGCTGATAAAGGAGGTGCTCAATCGCCCGCGAACCTCTCGGGATCGACCTCCCCCAAACCCCGCTTATTATCCGCGCCGTTTCCACGGAGGGGCGAACGGAATAGCGAACAAAATATGACAAAGCCAGTCTCGGTGGGGGTAGTCGGCTGCGGCTACTGGGGCCCACTCCTAATCCGCAACTTCAGTAATGTCCCCAACTGCAATCTCGTGGCGGTGTGCGATGTCAGCGAAGCGCGTCTGAAGCACATTAGGAAACTTTACCCGGAGGTCACCGCGGTGACAGACTGGGAGCGCTTTCTTACGGACTTCGAGTTAGACGCAATCGTAATTGCTACACCGGTAAAGTTTCATCACCCGCTGGCGCAAAAGAGCCTTCTCGCGGGAAAGCATACATTCATCGAGAAGCCGATGGCGGCGTCCTCAGCCGAGTGCGAGAGTTTAATAGAGATTGCCGAGTCTAAAGGTCTGGTCTTGATGGTGGATCACACCTTTCTCTATTCATCGGCGGTTCGTAAAATCGCCGAACTCGTTCGAGCCGGTGACATTGGTGACATTCGTTACATCAATTCACGGCGCCTTAATTTGGGTCTGTTTCAGAAAGATATCAACGTGGCTTGGGACCTTGCCCCGCACGACATTTCCATCATCCTGCATATTCTCGGGGAGCTCCCGATCGCAGTGAATTGCCAGGGCAACGCACACGTCAGTCTTGCAGTCGAAGACGTGACCAACATGTCCCTGACATTTCGGCAGGGGCGCTTTGCTACTATTCAGAGCAGCTGGCTTGAACCGAGAAAGGTGCGCGAGATGACGATCGTCGGTAGCCGCCGAATGATTGTCTATGATGATTTGCAGACGCATGAGAAAATCAAGGTTTACGATGTTCGAGTGGAACGACCTCCCCACTACGACACGTTTGCGGAATTTCAGTACTCCTATCATTACGGGGACAGTTACATTCCTCACCTTAATCAAGAGGAACCGTTGAAGGAGGTTTGCCGGCATTTTATTGATTGCATCGAGACTAGCACGCAGCCGGCGAGCGGTGGTCAGGAAGGATTGGAACTCGTCCGGATCCTCGAAGCGGCATCCGTCTCACTTAAGGCGAAGGGCGCGGCTGTGATTCTGTCGCAATCTGCTAACGGCAGTTGCGAACCGGCGAAGCCTCTGAGAGTGGTCCCGCCGCTGGAAGCCGCGGGTGGATGAGTCGCAAACTGTTGCATGGAACAGCCGTTGGTTCCGAAGCGACGTTTCTGGGTGGGATAACGGTAGGGGGAAGGCGCAACCGTCGCGCCGGAACCATAGTCATAAAAGAAGTAGCCCCAAATACGACCGTGGTGGGGAACGTTGCCACGATCCCGGGGCCTGCGAAACCCAATGCATATTAGAGTACCATTTCTCGACCTTAATTCTCACCACGCTGCTCTCCGGTCTGAGCTTGACCGCGCGATCCGCGAAGTGATTGACAGCGGCGCCTTTGCCGGCGGACCGTTCGTCGAAAAGTTCGAGGCGGATTTTGCGTCTTATTGTGGATGTCGCTACGCTATCGGCGTCGGCAGTGGAACAGAAGCGCTTTGGTTGTCGCTCTTGGCGCATGGCATAGGACCTGGCGACGAAGTA
>Ga0209376_1005857_pt1 | contig 10088 bp, 3 predicted proteins | sample GraSoiAngelo_134_FD_185891 | JGI IMG/M metagenome (GOLD analysis project Ga0209376, IMG submission 185891) | Grasslands soil microbial communities from the Angelo Coastal Reserve, California, USA - 14_0929_05_30cm (SPAdes) (version 2) | ecosystem: Environmental > Terrestrial > Soil > Grasslands ... | reverse complement strand
TGCTGCCCATGCGCCTTGTAGCCGCGCGCACTGAGCGTGATCTGCGCCGGTGTCGGAGTAGGCGTCGGTGTTGGCGTCGCAGTGGGTGTTGGTGTGGGTGTAGGTGTCGGTGTGGGCGTCGGAGTCGGAGTTCCTGTAGGGAAGACGCGAACGTAATAAACGTCCTCCTCGTGCTGGCTCCTGTTCGGGTTGAAGTTGAACGTGGCGGCATAGGCCGCATTGCCCCCGCTATTGTCTGAAACGATCGTGATGTAATCGCCGATCTTGCTCTGATTCGGGTAGCCTTCGAAAGGATTAAACGGATTGCTCACAGCAACGTTCGGCGCCCAAGTGACGCCGGCGTCGGTGCTGTAAGAATAGAATAACTGCGAATCCGTGTTATTCGCCGCGTTGCGCGTATCATACCAGACCGCATCAAGGCGGCCATTGGGCGCCACGGAAACTGTGCCAAACCAGTGCCACTTGCTGGGATTGACCGGATCGTCATTGATCTTGAGCGGTGCGCTAAAGGTCAGTCCGCCATTGGTGCTGCGGGCGAACATCACGTCGGTCGTGCTACGTCCGGGCGGCACCACACTGGCCAGCATATAAATGTAGTTGTTAGTCGGACCACCGGAGCGATCAATCGCCAGGAATAACTGTCCATCCAGTCCTGCGGGGTTGATTCCCCCACTACCGATGGAGCCACCCATGTTGACTGGGGTAACCTGATCAAAAATCGGCGTCTGGCCTCCGATCTGCGCATTGCTCGAGCGCTCGCAATAAAACGTGGTGCCTCCGAACCAGCCACCGACAAAAAGGTTGCCGTTCGTGGCCACATCTAGCGTCCCGTACACAGGCCCGTTAGGAATATTGATCGGCGCTTGCCAGGTGACCCCGCCGTCGGTGGAGCGTTGGAATTGCACGCCGCCGCCGCTACAGTTAAAACCGTCGTCTGCCTGGTATTGGAAGCCATGTCCCGGGCCGTTAGTCTTATCGATGGTGAACCATTCCTTGTCGCCGCCGCCCGCGCCTCTGTCAGGTGAGCGCTCCACCCAAGTTTGGCCGCCGTTGGTCGAGCGCCACAGGTCGTCGCAGAAAAATGACTGGTTTACGTCCGACTGGAGACTGAGATAGAAAAAGTTCCCTACTTCATCGGAGTTTGTCACCGGGTCACTGCGGAAAACGCCGTTTTGCAGAACACCGGGGAACGTCCAATGCACGCCGCCATCGGCGGTATAACCCCAGCCGCCCTGCCGGAAGTTGGACAGTACGCTGTTAAATTGTCTCCAGGCGATTGTCATCTTGTTCCCGTCGGTTGGGTCAACGGAAATAACGCATTCGTTCGCCGCATCGCCGATGATATTGTTGCCGTTGGCATCGACGTTCGCCTGGTAGCTGACGAATGGGCCGTACGGGGAGATCATTCGCGGCGAAGTCTCTATCTTCCGTGGTGGCGCAGGCGGGTTATCGTAAAATTCCAGCGGCTCGTTCCGTGGCGCCTCGCGCGTGGGCGCCAGTGTTTGGCCAGAGGCGCTGGCCAGTGCTAGCAGCAAGGGCAGACAAATGAAAAAGCCCATCCCTGAGACGCCAAAGGACATCAGGCCGAATAAGGCGCGGTTATTTCTAGTTTGTGTGATCATAGGATATTGTTGGTGGAAGTCAGAGCGGAGCGGTCCGCTCGAAAGGGGTTTTTTAGTCAGGTGCGAAGGAGCTTGTCAATACTTTTTTTGATTTTTTTTATTTTTGACCGCGGATTTGAAACTCGCTCGCTTCCCCGCTCGCTCGCCGCTACCCGTCGCGGCTTTACCTTCTATGTCGCTGATCCCCTCAGCTCCATTCGCCGACAACACGGATTAGGAAAATGACGAAGCTCGAATGCCGAATGGCGAATGAATGACGAAGCCTCAAATCACAATCTTCGTTTTGTTCGCTGCCTTCTGTAGAACTGAACTGACCTCTGGCTTCTGAATTTTTAACGGTGCATGACACGGATGAAGAGAGGGACTACGAATCATAGACCGCTGACAACCAGATCAGCCTTCTTGTCAGCCGCCTTCGCACACGCTACCGCGGGTGGTCTGAGGTCAGCGGTCCTGGTCGTTCCCACTTTGTTTCCTTCGTTGTCTTTTGTAAAAATCTTTTTGCCCGACGAGGGCGTCGCGTCTACGGCTACGGCAAACCCGCAAGTTCGCCACGGCGAATCCGTGTCGCCGCGGCGACCGGACGAGGAACGCTCGCGCCACTTTACGATGGCTAGAAAAAGCGCGGCGCCGCTTTCACGGCGCCGCGCAGATTGAACCTGCTTGTTTGCTACCGGGAGTTAGTGACCACCGCCAAACTTCACCGTGACCTGGTTAGAGCAGTTCCCAGTGCCCGCTAGGCACACCATATAGACATAGGTTCCCTTTCCAGTGCGGTTGATGTTATCGGTATAGAAACCACCGTCGTTCGCCACGGTGATAATTAACACGCCGTCGCGATAGATGTCAATGAAACCCGAGGTCGGCCCACTCCAGAAAAGGTCCACCTTTTGCAGGCCGTGTATTTTGTAACCACGCGCGTGCAGCGTGATCTGCACCGGTGTTGGTGTAGGAGTAGGCGTTGCAGTTGGAGTTGGAGTCGGCGTCGGGGTTGGTGTTGGTGTTGCCGTCGGTGTCGCTGTTGGCGTCACAGTAGCAGTAGGGGTGGGAGTGGGAGTGGGTGAGGGCGCCGCGGCGCAGAAGATTTCCATCGAATCCGTTGGCGTGGTAGGCGCGTAGCCGCCTGCCAGCCAGATGTGGCTGATGCCATCGGTGTCGACCGGGAAGTTGCGCCGCGCAGTCACGAACGCAGGAACGGGAGAACCTGTTGTCCACATGTTAGTGCCCGGATTATAGATGTCCACCTCGCTGGAGGGATTCGGTGCGACTCTACCCCCGCCCATCACCAACATGAGCCCGTTAAAGTTAAGCGCTCTCGTCTCGCCTGTGGCCCTCGGTATGGGTGCGATCGAGCCAGTGGTGTTACCAACCGGGTCGAAGCTGAACGAGTTGGTGGTATCGACCACCAAGCCTCCCTGGAAGTCCGAGGCACCTGCCAGGTAAATGGTGTTACCGATGGTGCACGTGGGGGCATACATGACCCCCATCGGTGTGTTCACTCTCTGGGTCCACTTGGCGCCTACGGCTGCAGTGGGGTCAAACTCCCATATCTGGTTCGTGGAGGCTACGTTGATGTTGAACCCGCCTAGTATGTACAGCTTATTGTTGTAAACTGCAAACCCACCAGGCAGGATTGTGCCTGCGGCATCGCCAGGCCAGTTGTCTCCAGCGGTGAGGGTGTCGATGGTATCGGTGACAGGGTTGTAGCGAAACACGCGAGCGGTAGCAGTGGTCTGTGCCGCTGCCGAGCCGCCCACACAGTAAATGTAGTGGGTTCCGCTCTCGAACAGCTCGCCGCAGGCCATGTTGTTCACCTGGTTGTCCGGGTAAGTGGCTGCCTTGGTAGTCCAGGTGTTGGTGCCCGGATTATATTCGAATGGGTGCATGAAATCGCTGCCTGCTAAATCGGAACTGCGCCCGCCCATGCCGTAAAAGAGCCCGTTGCCGTTGAAATGCACTCCAACCAGCCGGACCCCTACACTGGGAAGACTCGGACCAGCCGACCAGCCCGGCGTGCAGCCTGGGCCCAAAGCGGCAAGAGCATCGACCCGGCCCCAGCCATAGACGTTGTTGGGCGGGCCCGCTGTGCCGCACTGGGTGGAAGAAATAAAAACCGCTGCATTATCCATTTGTGTTCGACTGAACGAAATATTGTGCTTCAACTCCGGCCGGGCCGACCAGAGCAGTGCCATGGCGCCGGCGATATGGGGCGTGGCCATGGACGTGCCGCTGGCAGTGGTATAACAACTATCACAGCTGTTGGTCGCCGAGCGCGTGCCTGTGCCCGGAGCCGTGATATCGGGCTTGATCCGATTGCTGTTATCGATTGTGACCGGGCCACGGCTGCTAAAGGATGCAATCGTGTCGGTGCCGGTATTCAACGCCCCGACCGTGTAAGATGCTGCATAAATCGCGCACGGATCTGTCACCGTGGAACAGGCAGAGCCTGAGTTACCCGCTGCGACTACCATCTGGATGCCAGCGTCGCGTTGGGCTTCGACAGCAGCTTGCAACGTGTCAAACGAGCAACCTTCCGATGGCGGGCAGAGCCAGGAGTTGATGGTAATATCGGGTGCCTTGGTTGGGTCGCCCTGGCTTGGGTTGCCACCCACCGGGTAAGGCGCCAGGAAGAATTGCATGCACTCGATGTATCTGGCCGGTGTGCCGTTGCCGACGTCCATGTTACGGCAACCGATCCACTTTGCCCCCGGCGCCATGCCGATCTGGTTGCCCATGCCATCATCGCCGATCGCGGTGCCAGTGGTGTGCGTTCCGTGGAAGAAGTCGTCGCAAGGGAAAGGCGAATCGTTCCCGCAAGGGTTGCTGATGCTATCATGGATGGAGTCGTGCCAGTTGTAATCATGGTCGGCAACGACGCCGTTCCAGCCGCGATAGTGCGGCTTAAGCGCATCATGCGTCCAGCGCTGACCGGTATCGGCGCTCGCCACAACAACATTCTGCCCGGTGAATCCAAGCGCCCAGACTTGCGGCGCGTGCGTGTAAGTAATGCCCGGTTCGATCGTCACCGGAGCCCCCGGTTGCACAGGCGCCTGAGTCACCGGGCCCGGTTGAGGTAGAGAATTGTGAATGACCGGGTTGCCTTCGATGCGCGCCACATCGGGCCGCGCTGCCAACGTCTCGGCGATCTCCTGGCTGCCCTTCACTAAAATTCCGTTAACAATGTAGAAGGATTGATACTCCACGCCGCGTTCGCGCAGCCATTGCAGGATCGGCGCCTGCGTGGTCTGGGCCTTGTTCCATAGCGCGTCATGGACGAATCGGCCCTTTTCAGCCTTGGTCTGCAAAGCCGCGGCCTGGCTCAGGTCGGCTTGATCAGCCAGCACGACGAAAAATTCCGTCTGCTGCCCGTTAGCGGTGTGTTCTATCACCCAGGGCGCGATCTTTTGCGCAGCGACGGACTGGTTAGGCGAGCCGCCTTGACCACTGGTGCGCGAAGAAGCGACAGCGCCTATCGCAGCCGCGACGGCTGCAACGAAAAACAATGAACAAAAAATCCGCCGCAACTGCGACGGAATGGATGTGGGGCGTGGGCGTGAATTGTTAGTCATAGGATTAGGATTGTTTAACGCGGCGCCGCTTGCACGGCGCCGCGCAGATGCTTGTTTGCTACCGGGAGTTAGCCACCACCGCCAAACTTCACCGTGACCTGGTTAGAGCAGTTCCCAGTGCCCGCTAGGCACACCATATAGACATAGGTTCCCTTTCCAGTGCGGTTGATGTTATCGGTATAGAAACCACCGTCGTTCGCCACGGTGATAATTAACACGCCGTCGCGATAGATGTCAATGAAACCCGAGGTCGGCCCACTCCAGAAAAGGTCCACCTTTTGCAGGCCGTGTATTTTGTAACCACGCGCGTGCAGCGTGATCTGCACCGGTGTTGGTGTAGGAGTAGGCGTTGCAGTTGCAGTTGGAGTCGGAGTTGGTGTTGGCGTTGGACTAGGCGCGCACGGACTAACCGGGCAGGTGAAGATCTGCATGTCGCCCGCCGGCGTGGTGGGCTCGTAGCCGCCTGCCAGCCAGATGTTGTTTGTGCCGTCCGTGTCAGCCGGGAAATTGCGGCGCGCATTGGCAAATGCGATGCCCGTTGACCAGGTATTCATAACGGGATCGTAGATGTCCACCTCGTTGGACGGATTAGGTGCGACTCTGCCGCCGCCCAGGACATACATCTTGTTGCAGAAGGTAAGCCCACGTGTTTCTCCTGTGGCCCTTGGTATCGGTGCGATCGAGCCGATGGTGTTACCAACCGGGTCGAAGCTGAACGAGTTGGTGGTATCGATCACCAAGCCTCCCTGGAAGTCCGAGGCCCCTGCCAGGTAGATGATATTACCTATGGTACACGTAGGTGCATACATGACCCCCATCGGCGTGTTCACGTCCTGGTGCCACTTGGCCCCTACCGCTGCAGTGGGGTCAAAATCCCATATCTGGTTGGTGGAGGCTACGTTGATGTTGAACCCGCCCAGTATGTACAGCTTGTTGTTGTAAACCGCGAAGCCACCAGGAAGGATTGTGCCTGCGGCATCGCCAGGCCAGTTGTCTGCACTCGTGAGAGTGGTCGCAGTGTCGGTAGCCGGGTCGTAGAAGAACACGCGCGCGGTGGCTGTGGTCTGCCCAGCAGCGGAGCCGCCCACACAATAGATGTAAGGCGTGCCTGAAACAGTGAGCACGCCACAAGCCATGTTATTCATCGTGTTGTCAGGCAATGTCACACCCATCAGCGTCCAGCTGTTGGAGCCGGGTGAGTATCGCAGCACGTGCTGGAAGTCAGAGCCTGCCAAGTCCGACGTACGGCCACCCATGGTATAGAAATTGCCGTCCGGGAAGTAAACGCCAACCGCTCTAATCAGCACTGTAGGCGGAGTAGGTAGGTTTGGCCCCGCCGACCAACTGCACTGTGCTGTCGCCTCTTCGCGCACCAGTATCGCAGCCGCGACGGCTGCAACGAAAAACAATGAACAAAAAATCCGTCGCAACTGCGACGGAATGGATGTGGGGCGTGAATTGTTAGTCATAGGATTGTTTTTACGCGGCGCCGCTTGCGCGGCGCCGCGTAGATTGGTTTTACTGCATTTTACTGTTACTTACGGTTATCCACCGCCAAACCTTACCGTGACCTGGTTAGAGCAGTTCCCAGTGCCCGCTTCGCATACTCTATACGTATAGGTTCCCCTACCAGTGCGGTTGATGTGATCAGTATAGGCACCACCGTCGTTCAGCACGGTGGCAATCAACACGCCGTTGCGATAGATGTCGACGTTAGACGAGGTCACCCCATTCCAGAACAGGTCCACCGTCTGCAGGCCGTGCACTTTGTAACCATGCGCGTGCAGCGTAATCTGTGGCGTAGCTGTAGGTGTAGCCGTTGCAGTCGGCGTCGCTGTTGGTGTCGCCGTAGCTGTAGCTGTTGGTGTAGGTGACGGCGTGGGAGTTGGACTGCAGGCTTGCAGGACGTAGCTTTGCGCGCCAGTAGCCGGCTGACCGGATCCGTTGCAGAAGTACTGATCAAATGCACTGCTGTTCTTCTGCACACCGGCTGTGGAGCTGCTGTTGCCCGTATCCACCTGACCGTAGACGATGTCGAAGCGTGTCTGCCCCTCATACAACCTCAGCTCGAAGTGGGCAGTGCCCGTCCCTGGGAAGTACTGATCACGCCACTCAATATCGAAGATCCGATTCGGTGCTGTGCCCTCCACCGTGGTGAAGATCCCAAACCCACCGAATACCGTATACAGGTCATCCCAGTAGGGGAAGATGGCGTACGTAGGATAACTGGTGGAAGGCAAGCACTCGTTGACGAAAGGCGCGACGTTAGCGACGAAGGAGGCAACGCCGTTGGACGACAGAATGATCGAGCTAAACGTCTGGTCATACAGTGTGTAAGAGAACGGCAGCGAGATCGTGGTCGTGCAGTCGTCGCAATGATTGCCGATGTCCGTGACACCTGGCACGATCGCCTGGGTTATCGGCGTTATGGTGTAATGATCGGGCGAAGGGCAACCTTCGACCGTGTAGTTCCCCGTGAAGGCCGCATTAGTATTGCACGTGTGAGCAGTGATCGCCCCGGCCCCAATGTTCGCCGTCACGCTGCCTCCGAAATTGAAATGCAGCGTGAACCGGGCAGTCGTGTTGCCGTTGACCAAGGTCACCGCGGTCACGCTGCCGCCAACATTGCCGGTCAAGGTCAGATCACTTGTCTGGACTGACCCCGGATCAACCGCTTGGTTGAAGTTCACGTCGTATTGATAGTCTCCTGGCGCCGGCGGTGAGAACGTGCCCCCAACAGGCGGGTTGGTTGTAGTCACCTGTAGCTGCGCTGTGTCGAAACAGAACGTGCAGTCGAACGCAAAGTTCGGCTGGCCGTCCGAAGCTCGGTTAAATGCGCCGGCGGGAATATCCATCGTCTGCGGGCCCGGCGTCGTCACCGGCGAACTGTTGAAGTGGAAGGTGATCGTTGCGTTACCGTTGCTGAGCACAAACGAGTTCGCCGCAATCCCGTTTACCGTGAAATCGGTTGCCTGGACAGTTGTCGGATCTACGGGATCGGACAGGTTGATGATGAAATCAACCGGCTGTGTGGTGATGAGGCTGTTGCAGGCCGGGGTGGTGGTGGTCACGGCAAAGCCCACCAGCTCTCTATCGGTGAAGGCATCCTGCTGTTGTGTGCCGCTGACGGCATTGCGCCCGTCCACCCATGAAGTGACGTGCTTGGTGAGTATCGCCGAGCCGTAGTCGTAGTCGCCCACATACAGGGGTTGGATACCAGGATCAGGTTGCGCCGGCAGAGGCGAGACTACGTCCGAGAGCGAATCGTCAGCCAACCAGGTGACCCCGTTGTCGTTTGACTTGCGTGCATGCATCTGGTAGCACGGGGTGTTGCCGCCCACGGTACAATTCCCGCCCGAGCCCTCGTCGTACCACATGGCAAAGAGGGTACCAGCGTCGCTCACCGAAAGGTTCGGTTGCCACTGGGCTTTGGTGGGGTCGGTATTGGTGTTCAACTGGAATGGCGTGCCGAAAGTCACTCCGCTGTCGGTAGAGCGAATGTAGTAAACGTTGCCGGGGTCGCTGCCGTCTTTTTGCGCATAGACGAGGCTAACTACGTGGTTGAAGGCGGCAGGCTCACCCCAGCTCATGTGTCGCCAGTAACCGCCGGCATACATGCCGCAGAAGTAGCCCCCAGATGAACGGCAGGCACCCACGAAGGCGGGGCCGGTGTAGGTATTGGTCCAAGTGGCGCCGCCGTCAGTGGAGCGATAGATCAGGTTGGATCGGGTGGTCCCGCAGCCGGAAAGACAGCCATTGCCGCTGTTTTCGTCCATGCCGGCGATATATACGTCGCCGGTGACCTTGTCGCCGGTGATCTGGACGTCGCGGATGAACGTAGCACCGCTGCTTACGTGGATTGGGGCGCTCCAAGTCGTACCGTTGTCAGTGGAGCGCACAACGAAGATGTCCGCGTTGGGAAAATTAAAGTCGTTCCAAGAAATGTACATGTTCCCGAAGTGGGGAGAGGCTGGGTTGTTGTCGGCATAGCCGGACTCGCGGTCGGCAGAGCCCTCGTTGAAAGCGCAGAAATGGGTCCAGCTATTCGGGTCCGCCGGGTTGGTGGACTTATACCCGCCGAGACCCTGGCCGCCGCAGAGCGTGTCCAGCCAGACGGTGAACCAGGTTCCAGTTGGCTTATTGTACAGAAGAACGGGGTCGCCAACGGTACCGGAGAATGGGCTTTGACCGACCTGACAGGGTGGAGTGTTGTTGGCACAGGTGAGGCGGGTGAACGTGGTGCCCCCGTCGGTGGAAAACGAAGCGCCGGAAATGTTGATCGGCGAGGCGTTGCGACCGCGTGAGTCGTTGTAAGCGACCCCGATCTGGTTGGCGTTATCTGGATTAGCTGTACTGAATGTTTCCGACTGAGTAACGTTGGGAAAGGTCTCGGTACCTGTGATCAGGTTGACGTCCGCGGCGCCATACGCCAGGGGCATGAGCAGTTTTTTGATGAACTGACCGACGGGACCGAGAGTGGAAGTCGCAGGATTCGAAACGCCATGTACCTCGCCGCAGGCGATCATGATAGCTCCGGCCCGGAAGTTCTCTTGCTTGTCGATGCCCAGCTCGTGAATTTTGGAACAGTCAAATCCAACAGGGACGAGAGGATCATTGGAGCTGGTGATAATCTTACCTCTCGTCATCCCCTGGATGATGCTCTGAGCGGTTGCGGAGAACACGCCGATCTGTGCCAGCGCCAGAACGACGCCAGCCAGGGCTATACAGAGGCCGATTAAGACACGGAGGTTAAAGAATGCGGATTGTGAAGCGGATTTCTTTTTCATGAGTGGTTATGATGTGGATAGAACTTTGGAGCCGACAGTAGAGCCGGGAGCATCGTTTGTAACAGAAGTGCCAAAGTGATGTCAATACTTTTTTTGAAATTTTTTTCTGG